>Ga0310811_10004859_pt1 | contig 16931 bp, 17 predicted proteins | sample YCmetagenome_FD_207642 | JGI IMG/M metagenome (GOLD analysis project Ga0310811, IMG submission 207642) | Soil microbial communities from experimental microcosm in Duke University, North Carolina, United States - YC | ecosystem: Engineered > Artificial ecosystem > Soil microcosm > Unclassified ...
CGCGAAAAGCCGTCGATGCGCTTCTTGCCCGTCGGTATCCAGGCGACCCACGCGGTCCATCTGCGCTATGAATCGCCTGAATGATGAGGGTATCGGTCGCTGTTGATCGGATCGACTTGTTCGGTGAATCGCCGCATTGGCGGGCTGCCGAGCAGTGTCTCTATTGGGTCGACTCGTTTGCGCCGGCCATTCGCCGATTTGACCCTGCCACAAGGAATGTGAAGAGCTTCGGAGTGCCGGCGGACATCGGGTCTTTCGTCTTTGCCGCCGACGGAAGTGTCGTGGCAGGCCTTCGGACGGGCTTCAGTCGACTTGGATTGAACGAAGGTGCCGTCCAATTCATAGCCAATCCGTTGCCCAGTGATCCGCGCCTGATGCTCAATGACGGCAAGTGCGATCGCCGCGGCCGCTACTGGTGCGCCAGCGTTCATTCAGACTTCGTCGGCCGCCAGGCGGCGCTGTACCGTCTAGATCCCGATCTCACGGCGCGCCAAGTCGACGGCGGATTCATCATCGGCAATGGCATCGCCTTCTCACCGGACGATACGCGCCTCTATCTCGCCGACAGCCGCGACGAGACCGTCTGGCTATACGACTTCGACATCGAAACGGGCACGATTGCCAACAAGCGCGTCTTCTTCTCGACGTCGGAGATCGAGGGGCGGGTCGATGGCGCTACCTGCGATATCGACGGGAACTACTGGTGCGCGCTCGTCCACGGCGGCGCCATTGGCTGCATTTCGCCGGCGGGGCGGCTGATCGAACGGATCGAGGTACCGGTGCGTCATCCGACAATGGTCGCATTCGGAGGGCCAGATCTCGATCAGCTCTTCGTAACAACGGCGACGGCTCTATTGAAGCCAGAAGAGCGTGCCGCCTGGCCGCAGGCAGGCAAGCTGCTGCGGATCGACGGCCTCGGGACCCGTGGTATCGCTGAGCCAGCATTCGGAGCAAACTTCGCATCAAACAGGGGAAAGGACTGAATGAGGGAGTCGAGCGTTCTCATCACGGGCTGCGATACGGGCATCGGTCGGGAATTCGCGGTCCAGTACGCAGATCTCGGCTGGCAGGTGGTCGCGACGTTTCGGGATATGGCCAACGCGTTGCCGCAAGACAAAGGACTGCGCTGCTATCCTCTAGACGTAACGAAGCCCCCGGAATTCGCGGCACTCAAGCAGGCCTTGGGCAGCCAACCGATCGATATCCTGCTCTCAAACGCCGGTATCGGCCTCGACATTCGCAAGCTGGGCGATCTTGACTACGACTACGTGCGCCAGATGGTGGAGGTCAACACGATGGGTCCACTGCGCCTGGTTGAAACCTTTGTCGACAACGTGGCGGCCAGCCGCCAACGCCGAATTGCGGCGATTACAAGCCGGATGGGTTCGATCGCGCTAAACGTATCAGGTGGGCACTACGGCTATCGCGCGAGCAAGGCGGGCCTGAATGCGATTCTGCACAGCCTGGCGATCGATCTCTTCCCGCGTGGCATCACCGTCGTTGCGATTCATCCGGGCTGGGTCGACACCGCGGGCGGCAGCGGTAACGCGGCCGTACCGGTGTCAGAGAGCGTGGCCGCTATGCGTGGCCTCATCGCCAGACTGGGCAATCACGAGACCGGCCAGGTGTTCGACTACCGAGGCATGCCGCTGGCGTGGTGATGCGCGAGGGTGGCAACTGGTGCGCGCAACGCGGCTCGTTTTCATGCTTCAAGATTGTCTTTGTGCCTGAAATGCCGCCGCCTATGCTGCCTCCGAGGGGAATGGCCATGGTGCTCAATCCGGGCACGGGCGACAGGGGGCTATGAGCGTAAAGAAGTCGCGAATCGCTTTGGCCGGTTTCGGCGCATGGGGCCAGATGCATGCGCAGGCGTTGGCGACGATCGACGGTGCCGAGATCGTCGCGATCTATTGCCACGGTGATGCATCGGAGAAAGCCGCGTCGGAGCTGGTGCCGGCCGCGCGTCGCTTCCGAGACTACCCGGCCATGCTGGCTGCCGGCGGCTTCGATGTCGTCGATGTCGCCGTACCTAATTTCCAGCACGCCGGTTTTGCAGTGGCCGCCCTGGGGGCCGGCGCCCATGTCTTCCTGGAGAAGCCGCTCGGTCTGACTTTACAGGAGTGCGACTCGGTAATCGAGGCTGCCCGCCGCACCGGCCGCCAGGTCGCGCTCAACCACGAACTGCGCGTCTCGCGACAGTGGGGCTTGGTGCGGGACATCGTCGCCAAGGGTGATCTCGGCAGTGTCCGCTACCAGCACTTTTCGCTATTCCGGCACCCGTTCCGACAAGGCTCGGACGGCTGGCGTCACGATCCGAAGCGCGTCGGGTCGTGGATTCTCGAGGAGCTCGTGCACTTCTTCGACCTCGTGATGTGGTACGCGACTGAGAACGGCTTGCCGGCGAGCGTCCATACCTTCAGCCACGGCGGCAACAGCGGACTCACCGACAATCTCCAAGTGGTACTGCGTTGGGAGGATGATTCGCTCGCGGTGCTCAGCCAGTGCCTGACGGGCTTCGAACACCATACTTTGCTGGAAGTTGCAGGCGACAAAGGCGCCGTGCGCACCTGGTGGTCGGGCGCGCGCGATCGGACGCTTCATCCGGAATTCGAGCTCAAGGTGAAGCGAGCCAACGAGGAGCCAGAAGTACTCGCCATTCCACAATCCGGTGAAGTGTTCGAGCTGAGAGAGAATCTGCGCTTGGCCCTCGAGGGGTTCGGCCAAGGGCGCTCGATACTCTCGCCCGAAGTTGCCGGTGCATCGATTGCGGTCTGCCTGGCTGCAGCGCAGTCGGCAAAGACAGGCGCCGCTGTTAAACCGGCATGGCCTGGCAAAGCGCCTGAATGATTCGAGCAAACAGTCGAACGGACTCAAAGGGGGACGTGATGAAGCTAAAGTTCACGTGGATCGGCCGCCTGGTAGGCCGCTTTCTGTCAATCTGTGCCCTCGCCATCATTGGTGTCTCCGGTGCTTCTGCGCAGCAACGCGGGGGCACACTGAACTCGACCCTGTGGCCAGAGCCACCAGGCATCGTGATCGGCATTCACCTCAACGCGCCGACCTTGCTGCCGAGCACCAAGATATTCGAAGGACTGCTTACCTATGACTTCCAGCTCAATCCCCAGCCGATGCTGGCCGAGACCTGGAAGGTGAGCGACGACGGCCTCACTTATACCTTCAACCTTCGTCACAATGTGAAGTGGCATGATGGCAAGCCGTTTACGTCGAAGGATGTGGTGTTCTCGCTTTCAAAGTTCATTCCGGAAGTTCATCCCCGGTCGAAGCCCACGTTCCAGCGCGCGGAAGTGACTGCGCCAGACGATTTCACGGTGGTCATCAAGCTCAAAGAGCCCTACGGGCCAATGATCCGTAGCTTCGATGCGATCAGCGCGCCGATCGTGCCTGCCCACATCTATGAGGGGACGAACTTCAAGGACAATCCGGCGAACCGTCACCCCACTGGCACCGGGCCCTTCAAGTTCGATGAGTGGAAGAGCGGCCAATACATCCATCTCGTCCGCAACAACGACTACTATCTACAAGGGAAGCCCTACCTCGACGACATCTACTATCGGTTCATTCCCGACAGCGCTTCGCGTGCTCTGGCGCTTGAGCAAGGCGAGGTGCAACTCGCGACGCAGAACGACATCGAGCTCGTGGACGTTGCGCGCTTGGCGAAGCTTTCCACCCTCGACGTGACGACGAAGGGCTGGGAGTGGGGGGCACCCATCTCATGGCTAGAGATGAATCTGCGCCGCAAGCCATTCAATGACGTGCGTTTCCGCAAAGCCGTAATGTACGCGCTCGACCGCAACTTCATCCGCAATAGCATCTTCTTCGGAGTCGCGTCGCCCGCGACCGGTCCCATCCATTCCTCATCACCATTCTATACATCGGACGTTCAGGCCTACCCGCACGATGTGGCGAAGGCTAAGGCGCTGCTCGACGAGATGGGGCTGAAGCCAGACGGCGATGGTGTGCGAGTCAAGATCGGCCTGCTTGGGTTGCCCTACGGCGAGCTGTGGGATCGCCTCTCGCAGTACATCAAGCAGGCGCTGGGTCAGGTTGGCGTCGAGGTCACGATCCAGACGGCGGACGTTGCCGGCTGGGGCAATCGGATCGCGAACTGGGATGTCGACATGTCGACGACATATCTCACGACGCTGTCCGATCCTGCGCTCGGTGTGGCGCGCAGCTACATCACCGAGAACCAGAAGAAGGGCGTTCTCTTCACCAACACGGCGGGATATTCGAACCCAGAGGTCGACAAGTTGTTTGCCGACGCTGCGAAGGAGCCCGACCAGGGCAAGCGCAAGGCGATGTACGCCAAGGTCCAGAAGACACTCGTGGACGACGTGGCTTTGGGCTGGCTCGTCGAGCTGCAATGGCCAACCATCACATCGAAAAAGCTGAAGAACGTGGTGCGCAACGGGCTTGGCCCGAACGACAACTTCTCCGACGTCTACTTCGAGAAGTAGACGGAAGAGCCATGTGGCCCCTCGGTTTCGCGGTCCGATGGCTCGTCAAGGCGGTAATGGTCGTGCTGGCCATCACCGTGCTGAACTTTGTGCTCGTCCGGCTTTCACCGGGCGATCCCGCCGTGGTCATGGCGGGCGAGGCGGGGGCAGGCGATGCACAGTTCCTCGAGCAGGTGCGCAAGGATTTTCAGCTCGACCAGCCGCTCGCCATCCAGCTGCTTACCTACGTCAAGAAGGTCGTGACGCTCGATCTCGGGCGTAGCTACCGCTCGCGCCGGGCGGTAGCCGACATGCTGTTCGAGCGCCTGCCGGCGACGCTTCTGCTTACCGGGGCAGCCTATCTTTTTGCGCTGATCATCGGTCCGCTTCTTGGCGCCCTGGCCGCGATGCGGGCCCACACGGTCATGGATAGTGCCCTCATGGTGGCGGCACTGGTGTTCTACGCCACCCCAATCTTCTGGGTGGGGTTGATCCTCATCCTCTTCTTCTCCGTGAACCTGGGCTGGCTGCCGGCGTTCGGCATGTACAGCATGATTCAGGTCAAAGGCGTGTGGGCGCAGACGGCCGACGTGCTGAAGCACCTCGCACTACCGGCCGTTACGCTTGGCCTCTTCTATGTTGCGGTCTATGTGCGGCTGACTCGCGCTTCCATGCTTGAGACTGCGAACCTCGAATACGTCAAGACGGCGCGTGCCAAAGGCCTGCCCGAATGGCGCGTGGCGACGGCACATATCCTGCGAACCGCCTTGATTCCCATCATCACTTTCGCCGGCCTGCAGGCTGGCCATCTGGTCGGCGGCGCGATCGTGGTCGAGACGGTGTTCGCCTGGCCCGGCATCGGTCGGCTGGCCTTCGATGCGCTTTTCCAGCGCGACTACAACGTATTGCTCGGTGTATTCCTGCTGTCTGCCTTGATGGTGGTGTTCTTCAACATGTTGACCGACATCGCGGTTCGCATCGCCGATCCGCGAGTTGGCGGTCGGGCCTGATGCGCCTGCTGACCCGCATGGGCGCAAATCGCGGCGCGCTTGCGGGCGGTGTGGTGCTGGCGATCATCTTTGTCATGGCCATCTTTGCGCCGCTCATCGTACCGATCGATCCGATGGCGACGGTTGCAACTCCACTGGTCGCGCCGGGCGAACAGTTCGCTTTCGGCACGGACATGCTCGGACGGGACGTGCTCGCCGGGATCGTCCATGGCGCGCGCGTCTCGCTGCTGATCGGACTGCTATCGACGGCGGTGGCAGTACTGATCGGCGTCACGATCGGCGCCGTCGCCGGCTACTTTGGTGATTGGGTAGACGAGGTGCTTGTCCGCGTCACGGAGTTCTTTCAGACGATCCCAAGCTTCATCTTTGCCATCCTGCTGGTCGCCATCATGACGCCCGGCCTGGGTTCCATCGTCATTTCGATCGCGATCGTCACTTGGCCGCCGATTGCGCGCCTGGCGCGGTCAGAATTCTTGAGCCTGCGGCATCGCGAGTTCGTCGAGGCGGCGGTGCTGTCAGGGGTCCGCCCGCTGCGGATCATCGTGGGTGAAGTGCTGCCCAATGCGGCCTCGCCGCTCATCGTCATGAGTTCGCTGATGATCGCGACCGCGATCCTGACCGAGTCGGCCCTCAGTTTCCTGGGGCTGGGCGATCCGAATCGGATCTCGTGGGGTTACATGATCGGCGCTGCGCGTACTGTCTTTCGCCAAGCCTGGTGGCTGTCGGTCTTCCCGGGCCTGGCCATCATCCTCACGGTTTTGGCCATAAACCTGGTCGGTGAAGGGCTGAACGACGCCCTAAATCCGCACCTCAAGGGACGAAGCAGCGGCGACAAATGACTGCGCCTCTCGTTGCTATCCGCGATCTCACAGTTCAGTTGCCGAAGGGCAGTGATCGCGACCGGGCAATAGATGGCATCAATCTCGACATCCCGTCGGGCCGCATCCTGTGCATCGTGGGCGAGTCGGGCTCGGGCAAGTCGATGACCGCTCACGCGATCATGGGCCTCGTGCCGCAGCCGCTGCGGACGACGGGCTCAGTCCGGTTTGGCGGCCAGAACTTGGTCGGTCTTGCGCCGCCGCAGCTGCGCTCGATACGCGGCAGGCGTATCGGCATGGTGTTTCAGGATCCGATGGCGGCGCTCAACCCTGTCATGCGCATCGGCCGTCAGATCGAAGAAGTCTTCCGCTTCCATGGCGTCCCACGTCCCTACGCGGACCGTATCGAGACGTTGCTCGGCCACATGGGATTACCGGACCCCAACCTTCTCAGGCAAACCTATCCATTCCGACTATCCGGCGGGCAGCGGCAACGCGTCATGATCGCCATGGCGCTAGCACTCGATCCCGAGCTGTTGATCGCCGATGAGCCCACAACGGCACTCGACGTGACGACGCAGAAGCAGATTCTGGCGCTGTTGAAGCAGGCGCAGGCCGAACGCGGCATGGGTATCATGCTCATTACTCACGATTTTGGTGTGGTCGCCGAAATCGGCGATGACGTCGCCGTGATGCGCGAAGGCAAGATCGTCGAGCATGGCAGTGTCGCCGACGTGCTGGGCAACCCGCAGCATGATTACACTAGGCTGCTGATTTCAACCGTGCCGCGGCTGGTCCCACGTTCCTCGGTGGCCCGCGACAGCTCGGCGGAGCGTCTTCTCTCGGCCAACGGAGTTGCGAAGACTTACAGTAGCCGGTCGGGGCCCTTCGGCGCCCGCCGGATCGTTCCAGCCGTGCAGGATGCGAGTTTCGCCCTCGCCCGCGGCGAGACCTTGGGAATCGTGGGCGAGTCCGGTTCCGGCAAGTCGACCCTCGCCCGCATCATCGTTGGGCTTCTCAGTGCCGATAAGGGCGACGTACGGCTGGCGGGCATCGATCGGAACCTGCTGACCCTGCGTAACCGCGAGCTGGTCCCCGTGCGCCGGCGAGTCCAAATGGTGTTCCAGGATCCCTTCGCCTCGTTAAACCCGAGGCGCACGGTCTTCGACATTGTGGCACAGGGGCTTCTGGCGCACGGCATGAGCCGCGTCGACGCCAAACGACGGGTGCTCGAGCTGCTCGACCTGATCGCGCTCGATCCATCCTCAGCCGACCGCTATCCCAACGCGTTCTCGGGCGGGCAACGGCAGCGCATCGGCATCGCCCGCGCTTTGGCGTTGGAGCCGGATGTGATCGTGGCGGATGAGCCGGTATCGGCTCTCGACGTGTCCATCCAGGCGCGCGTCCTTGAGCTGCTGGCCGATATCCAGCGGCGCTTGAAGATCGGCATGTTGTTCATCACGCACGATCTTCGGGTTGCCGCGCAAGTGTGTGACAGCGTGGCAGTGATGCGTCATGGCAAGATAGTGGAAATGGGTCCGTCGGATGAGGTGCTGTTTGCGCCCAAAAGCGACTACACGAAGCTTCTGATCGACTCGATCCCGGGCCAGGCACTCTTCTCGGCGCGCCGGCGCCGGGGGCGGGTGTGACTGAACTGATCGTGCTTGAGCGGCTCAGTCGCTTGATCGAGGGACTCGGTGTTGAATCGCTCTTTTGCGCTGAGTCGTGCTTGAGGCCAGCAAAGTATCATGCGGCGCGGCGAGATGGCTGACTTAGCACTAGGCGGCCGGTGCTATGCCAGGATGGCGCTGGCTTGAGGCAGATCGGGAGGGCATCGCTTGTAGTAAAGCACTTTCGACCGACCAGCGCTCTCTCATATCGAGAATGCAGGGTACCTACCGCCCTAGGTCCGAAAGCATCTCGCCGGAGATCACCGGAGCCTACCGAACCTGCTTCGCCAGCCAGCCCCGCCGACCATAGTCTTCCAACATTGCCTCTTCCGTAATGCGCAGGATCACGAGAGCTGTGCCGTCGCTTAGCCGGATGGACTGTTCCTTCACTTCATATTCTCTGATGCCCTCGGCATCGAACCATGCATCCGCCCCGATCGGCGACATGTGGGTGCGCTCGCGCTTACCGGCGACGACGTCGGCGGCGTACCCCTCGGGGTCGAGCGTGTCGACAGGAAACCACCTGTCGGGCACGTCCTTGCTCCGGTGAAACCAATGCCTGCCGTCTTGCCCATAGCAGGCAATGATCACCGGCTCGACATTGGCATCCGCGATCCGGATCGCCGTGGCTGCCGGGCTCACGTCGAACGTCCGCTGCATGTGCTCAAGCAACTGCAAATCGACCTTTTTGGCCTGGCCGAGCAGCGGGTCGAACAAGTACCAGGGCATCAAGAGGTCGGCCGCGTAGTTGTCCGCCTGTCGCTCGGGGTTGAGCGGATCATTGGCGGCATTGTCGATGTCCAACCGGCCGCACTCAAACTGCCGTCCGCGATGAAGTTCCCAATGCCCCAGCTCGTGCGCCACCGAGAAGCGGCGCCGCTGCTTACTGCTGTCCTCCGACACGGAAATGATCGCCCTATCATTGGCGCCCATGATGCGGGCGTCGCAGTTCGTCAGCTTGCGGACCTTTACCGTCGCGCCCGCGTCGTGCGCGATGGCGCGGACATCGATGTCGCCCGGCTCCGATATGCCGAGCCCCAGCAGGCAGAGTTCTGCCCGCGTATAGGGACGACTCCTAATGATCGTGGGACTCCGTGATGCCAAGGTCCGCGAGATCGGCCAGGTAATCATCGACTTCCGATTCATCCATGCCACGTCCGTGCCGAGCGGCGCGTGTCAGACCGGGCTGTTCAGCCAGGAGGCGATCGAGCTTTGCCTTCTTCGCTTCGAACGTAAGAATCTGGGCACCAGAGCCTTCCGCTTTCCTGTCGATCGCGGCCACAGCTTCTTGCGCGCGCTTTAGCCGTTTCTTGCCGTGGGCGGCTGCGGTATCGAGCAGCATCGCTCGCAGGCGAGCGGCTTCAGCTTTGACATCAATCTTCTCTTCGGCCGCGAGAGCCCGGACCTCCGCGTCCGACAGCGCCGCCATCTCCGCGATCACCCGCGCCGCATATCGTTCCGCATCTATCTTGTCTCTTTCTTTCTTCGTCATTTGAGATGCGCTCCAACCTTGCTCTTGCGGAGGTCCCTGAAGACCGCCTTCTTGGCGCTCGCCAGCTTCTTCGGATCGAGGCCGGTGAGTTCGCCGAGATCTTTGTCGGTCATGTCCTCGAAGAACCAGCCCTCGCAAATTGCCTGGGCGACGTCGTCCCCCTCGAACACCGCCATCACCTTCTTCCGCACATCTTCGAGGAAGATCGTCTCGTCCGGATGCGCCTCCTTGCTCTCGAACCGGTTCAAGTCCTCATCATCGACCGCGTCCACCTGCGAATTGTCGTGACGCTTCCCGTCGCTCGAGGCGATGCTCCGCATCACCCCATACAGTACCGTTAGAAAACTCTCCGTCCGAGGTATCTTGCGCGTCATATCCAGCACACGCACCAGCGCCTCGTTTAGCAAATCATCGGCTGTGAGCCGGCACACCTTTTCCAGCCCCTTGGCGGCTTGAAGAAGATGCATGTAGTCGTCGTCGCTCAGCTCGCGAATCGCGACCTGAACTTCCCCCTCGGTCCAAACTGCTCGTACGGCTTGCGGCACCCTTCCCCCAAGAGCCGTTTCTTGTCGTTGTCACCTACTATGGCTCTTCAACTCGCGGATGCGGACAAAATTATTTTCAAAACGGCTGTCCGGAGCTGACCGGCTCGGGAGCCTACTCCTATGCAGGAATGTCCCTGCGCTCTGTCGCGTAAGAGAAGAACCCAAATGTCCAAGCGAAATCAACACGTTGTGCCGCATGAAGGGGGCTGGGCTGTCCGCGGTGCCGGCGCCGAGCGCGCCACGGCGGTTCACGACACCCAGGCGGCCGCCATCGACCAGACCCGCTCGATCGCCCGCCATCAGGACACCGAGCTGCTGATCCACGGCACCGATGGCCGCATCCGCGACCGCGACTCCCACGGTCACGATCCCTATCCGCCGAAGGGTTAGAACATGACCCACATCGAAGGCGCGGTCATCCGCGAGCAGGGCGTCACGTTCGCGGTCGTCATCGTCCGTCCGTCCGTGATCCAGAACACGTTCGAAGCGGGCCGGGCGATCCAGTCGTTCCAGCCCGTCTTCCCCGGCATGCCGGTCGTCCTGATGGCCCAGGATAGCCGCGGCAATCCCACCTACTACGGCCGGCGCGACCTCTCGCAGTTCATGTCCCGAGTGCCGCTCCGCGCCGTCCCCTGGAAACGCTACACCATCAACTAGAGGAGGCCCTGTGGCCGACGTTCAAGTTACCTGCATCAACAAGCAGCCGCGCAACAACCCGCACGAGGGTATCACCCATCTCGGCGGCTCAGGCGGCCAGGGCTGGAAGTGGACCCGCCAGCAGGTCGTTGACTCGATCAACGCCCGCACCAACACGTTCTATACGTTGGTGAACGGCAAGCGCGCCAACGTCGCCGTCGTCAACGGCCCGAACGGCGACTATGTCCGCACCCACGCCGATGGTGTGTGGAACGACAATCTCCTCGCGCTGCCGGAGTGCCGGTAGCGCCTAGACGGGTCTCTTCCGGGAAGGGCTTCAACCATGAGCTGGGCGAGCCGCGCCGCGGCGAACATCCTGCCCTTGAGCCGCGAGAAGAACGATCTGGCGGTGGCCCTCCATGAGTGGCGCTACACCGGCGACTACAACGACCTCGAGGCGCCCATCGAAACCTGCAAGCTCTGTGACCATCTGGACATCCGCTATCAGTTCGAGATCCAGAACCTGCACACCGCCGAGACGCTTCTCGTCGGCTCCGAGTGCATCAACAGGTTCAATATCGCAGCCACGGACGAAGAAGGACGGACCCTCGACGCCGACGGCACGCGCAGGAAGCTCGCGAAGGATCGCCGGAAGCTGGTCGACGATGCCCGCCGGCGGCGGCTCGTCAAAGCGCTTGTCGCGCTCGCTCACGTCGACAAAGAATTCCCAATTCACTCCTTCATCGACTACCTGCATAAGCGCGATGCCTTCACGCCAAGACAGGTTACCACGCTCTTGTGGCGTTTCGATACGAGCGGGATCGATCACAATCCGCGCGACTTCAAGATCACGATCAAGCGCGGTCGCGAGAAGGCGCAGCTTGAAGAAATGTCCGACTGGCAGCTAAAGCGTCTCTTGCCTTGCCTGTCACCAAGTCAGCGCGCCTATCTGGAGCGCGAAGGGCTGTACCTAGCTTCACACAGCAGCACCTAGCGCAGCATGACTTTGGAGGTCGCTAGTTCATCCATATGCCATCGCTGTATCGTCCTTCAGGAGCATCAGGACCGACCATGAGCGTTGAGACCGTCGCCGTTTCCATTGAGAAGGATGAGGAGGGCTATATGGGCCGAGAGTGCCCGGTCGAGACCTGCCTTGGCTATTTCAAGATCACCCCAGGCACAGGCCTTACAGGGACTGGTCTCCCCTGTCACTGCCCCTACTGCGGGCACACGCAGGGGCACGATCATTTTCACACGCGCGAGCAGATTGAATATGCGAAGTCGGTCGTGTTCCGAAACATTTCCGACCGTCTCTCAAGCGAGCTCAAGAAGCTCGAGTTCAATCACAGGCCGCGCGGCGCCTTTGGCATCGGCATTTCACTCAAGGTTGAACCCGGTCAGCGTCCGCCGATCCATAGCTACCGCGAACGTCAACTCGAAACGGAGATCGTCTGCACAGGCTGCACTCTCCGCTACGCGGTGTACGGTGTCTTCGGGTTCTGCCCCGACTGCCAGCAGCACAATTCGCTTCAAATCCTTGAAACCAATCTGGCCATTGTCGGCAAGATGCTCGACATCGCCGAGACCGCCGAGCGTGATCTTGCCACCAAACTCATAGAGAACGCACTCGAAGACTGCGTCTCCGCTTTCGACGGCTTTGGCCGCGAAGTGTGCCGCCTTCATGGTCTGCGCAAAGCCGACCCACGCGTGGATCGCTGGACGTTTCAGAATCTCGAAACTGTTCGCTCCAACCTTCGCGACCACTTCAACATCGATATCGCAACGCTCGTCTCCGAGTGCGAATGGAAGGAAGGCGTGATCGGTTTCCAGAAGCGCCACCTCGTCTCGCACCGTATGGGCGTCGTCGACCAGAGCTACATCGAGAAGGCTGGCGACACGCGCTATCCCGCTGGTCGCAAGATCGAGATTACCGCTTCCGAGGTCCGCACTCTGTCGCAAACGATCAAGGTGCTGGGCGAGATCATCGCCAAGGCAATGCTGTCCCAATCTCCTTAACCGGCTCTAAGGCTACCTGCGAGCAAAGGTCCTGAAACGCGCGCCAGCGCGCCAACTTAGTGCAAATAGCCCAAAATCTAATGAGTCAGGATCGGTATGCCGACTTCGGCGTGTCCTGCGTGCGGCCCGCGACGGTGCATTGCCGCGGCGGCGCGCTTAAGCGTCGGGAACCGTCAATCCATTGCCTTCTAAGCAATAGGTTGCAGGTTCGAATCCTGCCGGGATCGCCACAATAAAATCAATCACTTGCAAGATACTTACGGAAAGAAATGGATCCAAAACGATGATTTCGCCACATGGGGCTTGTCCTCTGAAACCCGCAGAAATCCGCCGTTGTCCGTTTCGGTCCGTTTGAGCTGGTGGCGAGCTTGTGGCGAGAACGATCGAAAGGATCTGAGATGAACAGGAACGCCGAAGAGCGCGTCGCGGCGCAGACAGCAAAAGCTCTCGCCCTTATGTGCGTGCGCAATACCTACCTTGAGAGCATCCATAGCGGTCAGTCTCCAGTCACGAAGACAGGTGACTTTTCAGATGTGAAAGTTATCGATGCCGAGGGAAGGGAGATTCCATGGACAGAAGTCTCCCGTATCAGCGATGACGAAATGGGGCGCTTGATGAAGCAGGTCGTCAATCGCCTCTATACGTGGTTCATTAAGACGGAGGACCTTGGCTTCCATACGCGCCTTGGCCGCTGGCTTCAGGCGACTGAACTGTGGGACGCTCCAGAGCTGGACGAGGTCCTGATGCGGATGATCGCACAGGATCGTTAGCGTCGCGTCCGGGCCGCTGCAGCAGCCCGCCGTCTTAGCAATATGAAAAACGGCAGCCCTTCACAGAGACAGCGCTGGTAGCAAAGATCATACGTGCTGCAACTTCTCCCTGTTCAAGTGCGCACGGATTGGCTAAATTCGCTGCTCATTGGTGTAGATTGATTCTGATCGTCTCGACGGCCTTCCTGTTTTGAGTGTTGCCCGCAATTCGCTCCGGGCGCCTGCTAGGGGATCGCCTGCAAGGCGATGTGAGGGGGGCACGGGCGGGTGATAACCGAGTACCACGCTAAGCTATTTGCGCACGAGCTAGGCAGACGGCGATCCGTAGCGGACGCCGAGAAGCTCGCTGGCGCGCTCCTGGACGCGCAGGTGGATCTCAATCCACACCAGGTCGAAGCGGCGCTATTCGCATTCAAGTCCCCTCTGTCCATGGGGGCGATCCTGGCAGATGAGGTTGGCCTCGGGAAAACCATCGAGGCCGGTCTGCTTTTTGCCCAGAAGTGGGCAGAAGGCCGCCGGAAGATCCTGGTCATCACGCCCGCGAACCTACGTAAGCAATGGTCGCAGGAGATTGAGGAAAAGTTCTTCCTTCCGACCATGATCCTTGAGGCAAAGAACCACAACAAGATGGCCAAGGACGGCGTACGCAGGCCGTTCGAGCAGCAGTCACTTGTCATCTGCTCCTTCCAGTTCGCGGCCCGCCACGACGAAGAACTCATGGTCATCCCATGGGACCTGGTCGTCATTGACGAAGCTCACCGACTCCGCAACGTCCATCGACCCGACAACCGAATTGGCCGGACCTTGAAGAGGGCGCTTGCCAACGCGCCGAAGGTGCTGCTGACAGCAACTCCCCTTCAGAACTCTCTCATGGAACTGTACGGGCTTGTGAGCCTGATCGACGACTATGCCTTCGGCGACGCGAAGAGCTTCCGCGCCCAATATGCGCGGCTTGCCGGTGATGAACTGTTCAACGAGCTGAAAGCCCGCTTGCAGCCGGTTTGCCACCGGACGCTCCGTAGGCAAGTCCTTGAGTACATCCGCTACACAAACCGCATACCCATCACGCAGGAGTTCGTGCCAACGGAGGCGGAGCAGAAACTCTATGACATGGTGTCGGACTATCTGCGCCGCCCCGCGCTTCAAGCCCTTCCTTCCAGCCAGCGGACGCTCATGACACTCATCATGCGTAAGCTGCTGGCGTCTTCGACCTTTGCCATCGCGGGAGCGCTGGACTCTCTGGCACGCAAGCTGGAGCGGCAGCTACGGGATGATCAGAAAGTTCGCGAGAAGCTCGAAGAAGAGATCGCTGAAGACTACGAAGAGTATGAAGAAGTCGCCGACGAATGGTCGGAGGGCGGGGAGGAACCGGAAGTCCTCACCGAAAGTGACATCGCTGCAATCAATAAAGAAATCGCCGATCTTCGGGCGTTCCGCGATCTTGCCGTGTCGATCTCCGAGAATGCGAAAGGAGAGGCGCTTCTGCAGGCTCTGCGGGCAGGCTTTGGCAAGGCGGCGGAGCTGGGAAGCGCCGAGAAAGCAATCATATTCACTGAGTCACGCCGGACGCAGGAATACCTTGTCCGCCTCCTCTCTGAGAACGGCTATGACGGCAAGCTCGTCCTCTTCAATGGCTCCAATTCAGACAAGCAGTCGAAGGCGATCTATGACGCCTGGCTCAAGCGCAACAAAGGCACTGACCGTGTGACGGGCTCGCGCACTGCCGACATGCGAGCCGCTCTCGTCGAGTATTTCCGCGAGGAAGCGGCGATCATGATCGCAACGGAGGCTGCCGCCGAGGGCATCAATCTCCAGTTCTGTTCGATGGTGGTCAACTACGACCTCCCTTGGAATCCGCAGCGGATCGAACAGCGCATCGGGCGCTGCCACCGCTATGGCCAGCGTTACGATGTCGTGGTGGTCAACTTCCTGAACAAGAACAATGCTGCCGACCAGCGCGTCTACGAGCTGCTCGCCGAGAAGTTCAAGCTGTTCTCCGGCGTCTTCGGAGCCAGCGACGAAGTGCTGGGGGCGATAGAGTCCGGCGTTGAATTTGAGAAGCGCATTGTATCTATCTACCAGAATTGCCGATCCACAGAAGAGATCGAGACCGAGTTCGAGCGCCTTCGCGCAGAAATGGAAACCAACATCGCCGTGACGATGGAGGACACCCGCCGCAAGCTGCTGGAGAACTTCGACGCGGAGGTTCACGACCGACTGAAGGTCAACATGGCCAACAGCAAGGAGTACCTGGACCGCTTCGCCCGGATGTTCTGGGCCGTCACCAAGCATGAACTCGGTAAAACCGCGAATTTCGATGACGACTACCTGACCTTCATGCTCAACGCATCTCCGGCAGGAGTGGCAATCGAGCCCGGCACCTATTACTTGTCGCGACACGGCCTTGAGGGGCACCGTTACCGCCTTGGCCACCCGCTCGCCCAACACCTTCTCACGGAGGCGGGCTCACGCCAGCTAAGCGGGGCTGAGATTGTCTTCGACTACACTGCATGGCCGCAGACCGCTCTCGCTATCAAGTCTCTGGTCGGAAAGAGCGGGACGCTTGTAGCCCACAAGATTTCTGTGCGCGGGGCAGACGATCAAGATCACATCATCATCGCTGCAATGACTGACGATGGCGTTCGCATCGACCCCAAGGCGGCTATGCGGCTCTTCGAGCTGCCCGCCCGGAAGACCGGAGCGGCAGAACTGACGCCACCCGAACCCGTCAAGCAGACGGTGGACAAGCAGCGCAAGGCCATTCTCGACGAGATGGCTGCCCGGCAGTCCACTTGGTTCGACGAAGAAATGGGCAAGCTCGACAATTGGGCAGAGGACAAGCGAGCAGGCCTGAAGGCTGATCTCAAGGAGCTCGACGAGCAGATCAAGGCCCTGAAGAAGGAGATACGTCAGACTGGCAACATGCCGGACAAGCTGGCGCTGCAACGTCAGGCAAGGTCGCTAGAAGGCAAGCGGGATGAAGCGTGGCGCGCATACGACGCCGCGGCAAAAGAAATCGAAATCCAGAAGGATGGATTGCTCGACCAAGTGGAAGAGCGGATGGGACAGAGCGTATCTGACGAAGAGCTGTTTGCAATCAGATTTGAAGTGAAGTGAGTAGTCGCATGAACCAACCAAAGAAGATGGAACTTACGTCGATGGACGTTGCCGAAGAGAGGCGTGCAGAACTTAAGCGTCTGCTGGGAGAGACGTTCCCGGAAGCGTTTACGGAAGGCGGCATCGACTTCGACCAGCTCAAGCGCGTTCTCGGGGAATGGACTGACCCGGGCAAGGAGCGTTTCGGCCTGAATTGGCCGGGTAAAGCCGAGTGCATGAAGATCGTCCAGCAACCAAGCATTGCAACATTGAAGCCGGTTCTAGATAAGTCTGTCAATTTTGATGAAACGGAGAACCTGTTTATCGAGGGTGACAATCTGGAAGTTCTTAAGTTGCTGCAGAAAGCGTACTTCGGGAAAGTCCGGCTAATCTATATCGATCCGCCCTTCAATACGGGCAA
>Ga0310811_10004860_pt1 | contig 16930 bp, 13 predicted proteins | sample YCmetagenome_FD_207642 | JGI IMG/M metagenome (GOLD analysis project Ga0310811, IMG submission 207642) | Soil microbial communities from experimental microcosm in Duke University, North Carolina, United States - YC | ecosystem: Engineered > Artificial ecosystem > Soil microcosm > Unclassified ...
CACGCTCGATGGCGTGATGGAGCATGCGGCAGACATCAAGGGCGCAGTCGGCGACAACCTGCGCCGGGCGCTCGAATTCCTGCCGATGGCGCGCAAGCTCGTCACCGTGCATACCGAATGTGATCTATCGCCGCAAGTCGACAGCATCGCGGCGAGCTTGCCGTTCCGTCCCGAGGCGAAGGACGAATTGCGCGACATTTTCATGCGCAACGGCTTCAAAACCTGGCTGCGCGAGATCGACGAAGGCGACGGCGCCACCGCCTTCGTCGCCACCGACGACGGCGGCGTCGCGCTGGGTGCGAGCGAGCCGGGCCCGGCGCCGACACTCGATATCGAGCGGCGCTACGAGACGGTCAACTCGTGGGAACAGTTCGAGGCCTGGCTCACGACGATCGATGCCGCCGCGCTGACCGCGCTGGATACCGAAACCACCTCGCTCGACCCGCTGCGCGCACACCTGGTCGGACTGTCGCTGTCGGTCGAGCCGGGCCGCGCGGCGTATATTCCGGTCGGTCATCGCGGGCCGGACGCGACCGTACAGCTGCCGCGCGACGAAGTCCTGGCCAAGCTGCGGCCCTGGCTCGAAAGCGCCGCGCATAGGAAGGTGGGCCAGCATCTGAAGTACGACGCGCAGGTGCTCGCGAACTACGGGATCGAGCTGAACGGCATCGAGCATGACACGCTGCTGCAATCGTACGTGCTCGAATCGCACCGTCCGCACGACATGGACAACCTCGCGTTGCGCCATCTCGGCGTGAAGACCATCAAATACGAAGAGGTGGCGGGCAAAGGCGCGTCGCAAATCGGTTTCGACGAAGTGGCGGTGGATCGAGCGACCGAATATTCGGCCGAGGACGCCGACGTCACGTTGCGGCTGCACCAGGCGCTGTACCCGCAGGTTCAGGTCGAGTCGGGCCTGGAGCATGTGTACCGCCATATCGAACTGCCGACCGCGCGCGTGCTGCGCATCATGGAGCGCCATGGCGTGCTGATCGACCGCGATTTGCTCGCGCGTCAGAGCAACGAACTGGGCAACCGGATGCTCGAATTGCAGGCGCAGGCCTACGCGCTCGCGGGCGGCGAGTTCAATCTGAATTCGCCGAAACAGATCGGCGAGATATTCTTCCAGCGCTTGCAATTGCCGGTCGTCAAGAAGACGCCGTCGGGCGCGCCGTCCACCGACGAAGATGTGCTGCAAAAGCTCGCCGAAGACTATCCGCTACCCAAGGTGCTGCTCGACTATCGCGGCCTCAGCAAGCTGAAATCGACCTACACCGACAAGCTGCCCAAGATGATCAACCCGGACACTGGCCGCGTGCACACGAATTACGCGCAGGCGGTGGCGGTGACGGGCCGGCTGGCGTCCAACGACCCGAATCTGCAAAACATACCCGTGCGCACGGCCGAAGGCCGGCGCATTCGCGAGGCGTTCATCGCGCCGCCGGGGCACCGGATCGTATCGGCCGATTATTCGCAGATCGAGTTGCGCATCATGGCGCATATTTCCGGCGACGAATCGCTGCTGCGCGCATTCGCCGAAGGCGAGGACGTGCATCGCGCGACGGCCGCCGAGATTTTCAGTGTCGCGCGTGGCGACGTGACCAGCGAGCAGCGCCGCATTGCGAAGGTGATCAACTTCGGCCTGATCTACGGCATGAGCGCGTTCGGCCTGTCCGCGAATCTGGGCATCACGCGCGACGCGGCCAAGCTGTATATCGACCGCTATTTCGTCCGTTACCCCGGCGTCGCGCGCTACATGGACGAGACGCGGCTGGAGGCGAAGCGGCGCGGTTATGTCGAAACGGTATTCGGGCGCCGCTTGTGGCTGCCGGAGATCAACGGCGGCAATGGCCCGCGCCGGCAGGCGGCGGAGCGCGCGGCCATCAATGCGCCGATGCAAGGTACCGCGGCGGACCTGATCAAGCTGTCGATGATCGCGGTGCAAGGCTGGCTGGAAGCGTCATCGGTCAAGTCGAAGCTGATCATGCAGGTGCACGACGAACTAGTCCTCGAAGTACCGGACGAAGAACTCGAAGAAGTGTGCGTCAAGGTGCCGCATCTGATGTCGAGCGTCGCGGTGCTGAATGTGCCGCTGCTGGCCGAATTGGGTTGCGGCGCGAACTGGGAGGAAGCGCACTGATCGGAGCGCGCGGGCCAGCATGCCGGGACGCTGCGACGCTGCGACGCAACACCGGGACGCAGCTTCGCTACACAAGCGCGGCCAACGCGCATAGGATCGTTACCGGCAGACGAATACCGACAAAGACGTAGCTATAGAGATAAGAGGATACAACATGCATCGGATCATTGTGGTCGGCGGTGGCGCCGGCGGACTGGAATTGGCGACGCGTCTTGGCGACCGCTTCGGCGCGAGGCGCGGTGCGCCGCGCGCGCAGGTGACCTTGATCGACCGCAATCCGACGCATATCTGGAAACCGCTGCTGCACGAAGTCGCGGCCGGCAGCATGGACCCGTTCACGCACCAGCTCGAATACGCCGCGCAGGCGCGCTGGCATGGTTTCGAGTTCCAGCAGGGCGAGCTGATGGGTGTCGATCGTGCGGCGCGTCAGGTGCGGCTCGGCGCGCTGACGGACGAAGACGGGCTCGAACTGATGCCCGAGCGGTCGTTGCAGTACGACACGCTGGTGATTGCGATCGGCAGCACGACGCACTTCTTTGGCGTGCGGGGCGCCCCGGAGCACGCGCTGGCGCTCGACACGGTCGGGCAGGCGGAGCGTTTCCGGCGGCGGCTGATCGCGGCCTGCATGCGGGCGCAGCGGCCGGTCAGCCCGGCGGAGACCTACCCCGCTTCCCTCGACAATCCGGGCGAGGCCGGCGGCCTAGGCGAGCAGGGCGGCGCGACGTCGCCCGCCGCGGCGCAGCCGAGCCGCTCGCGCATTCAGATCGCGATTGTCGGCGGCGGCGCGACCGGCGTGGAACTGTCCGCTGAACTGCGCAACACCGCGCACGTGCTCTCCGCGTACGGTCTGCACAAGTTGGACCCGCGCAACGATATCGGCATTGTGTTGATCGAAGCGGGGCCGCGCATCCTGCCGGCGCTGCCCGAGCGCGTGTCGACGGCGACGACGGGTCTGCTGCACAAGCTGAACATCGACGTGATGACGGGCGAAGCGGTCGCCGAAGTGCGTCGGGACGAGGTGAGTACCGCGAGCGGCAAAACGTTGCGCGCCGACCTGACCGTCTGGGCGGCCGGCATCAAGGCGCCATCGATCCTCGCGCAACTTGACGGGCTGACCGTCAACAAGCTGGGACAACTGATCGTGCGGCCGACCCTGCAGACGGAACTCGACGACGACATCTTCGCATTCGGCGATTGCGCCTCCTGCCCGTGGCCCGAGACGCAGCGCACGGTGCCGCCGCGGGCGCAGGCCGCCCACCAACAGGCCAGCTTCCTGCTGCGCTCGCTGAGCGCACGCCTCGAGGGACGGCCGCTGGCGACGTTCCGCTATCGCGATTTCGGATCGTTGGTGTCGCTCGGACACTACAGCGCGGTAGGCAATCTGATGGGCGGGCTGATCGGCGGCAGCATGCTGATCGAGGGCTTGTTCGCGCGCTTCATGTACCAGTCGCTGTACCGGCTGCACATCGCGGCGCTGCACGGCTACGTGCGCATGGCGCTGGATACGGTCGCGCACGGCCTGCGTCGTTCCACGCGACCGCGCGTGAAGTTGCACTGACGTCGCGGCGGCACCAGGGTGCGCGTCCCGGCGCGCGCCGCCCTGCCTCTCTACAATGGAGAGCACGCCGCGCCAGCCCGGTGCGGCATCATCAGGGACGCGCGTGCCATGCTGCAACCAGAAATCGATAGTCTCGTCTCATCGGCGCCATTCGATCGGCGCACCTTCATCAAGGCGGCGCTCGGCACCGGCTTCGCCGCCGCAGTGCTGCCGGTGTCCGCGCAAACGGTTCATACCGATAGCGACGGCCTGGAATCAGGCGAAGTCGCGGTCCGCTCGGACGGCGATATCGTGCCGGTCTATCGGGCGCAACCGAAGGGCCGCACGAACTTGCCGGTGATCGTCGTGATCCATGAGATTTTTGGCGTTCACGAGCACATTGCCGATGTCTGCCGGCGCTTCGCGAAGCTCGGTTATCTGGCGCTCGCTCCCAACCTGTATTCGCGGGAAGGCGACGCGATGGCCTATCCGACGATCCAGCAGTTGTATGCGCAGTTGGTCAGCAAGGTGCCGGACGCACAGGTGCTGCGCGATATCGACGCGACGCTCGCGTGGGCCGGCGAGAACGGCGGCGACCTGAAGCGGCTCGGCGTCACCGGCTTCTGCTGGGGCGGCCGCATCGCGTGGCTCTACGCCGAATACAGCGCCAAGCCCCGGGCGGTCGTTGCCTGGTACGGGCCGCTGGTCGGCCAGCCGACGCCGCTGCAACCGGCTTTTCCGCTCGACCGCGTGGCTGAATTGCACGCGCCGGTGCTTGGGCTTTACGGCGCGCAGGACACCGGCATCACGCAGGAGCAGGTCGGACGAATGAAGGCGCTGCTCGCGCAGGGAACCGAGCCGGAGCGCGCGTCACGGATCGTCGTCTATCCGGATGCGGGCCACGCGTTCTTCGCGGACTACCGGCCCAGCTACCGGAAGGCCGCCGCGCAAGACGGCTGGCGCCGCGCGCTGGCGTGGTTCAAGGAATACGGCGTGGCGTAACGGTGGGTTCATCGCCGGTCGCCACCGCGCGGCCGGGATCGGCGCACCATTCGCTCCACGAGCCGCCATACAGCGCCGCGCCATGCAGGCCGGCGATTTCCATGGCGAGCGCGTTGTGGCACGCGGTGACGCCGGAGCCGCAGTACAGCACCGTGCGCTCGGCCGGCGTGTCGCCGAGCACCGTGTGGAACTCATCGCGCAGCGTATGCGCCGGCTTGAAACGGCCATCCGCCTCGAGATTGTCCTTGAAGAAGCGATTGCGCGCGCCGGGGATATGTCCGCCGACCGGATCGAGCGTCTCGTTCTCGCCGCGATAACGATCCGGCGCGCGTGCATCGATGAGTTGGCAGTCGCGCGTCTGCAGGTTGTGCGCAATGCCCTGTACGTCGAGCGTCACGGCGAGCGGCGCGCCGGCTTTGAACTCGCCCGGGGTCACGCGTGGCGCCTCCGTGGTCACGGGCTGGCCGGCGGCTTGCCACGCGGGTAGCCCGCCGTCGAGCAGCGCGACCTCCGCATGTCCGAGCCAGCGCAGCAGCCACCATAGGCGCGCGGCGTACATGCCGCCGTGGGCGTCGTACGCGACCGCCTGGACGCCTGGATGCAAACCCCGTTGCGCGAGCTTTTTCGCTAGCGTGTTCCGCTCGGGCAACGGATGCCGGCCATTGCTGCCGGTTTTGGGGCCGGACAGATCGTCATCGATGTGGAGATACTGGGCGCCAGGGATATGGCCGGCCGCGTAAGCGCTCGCGCCCATCGACGGGTCCGCGAGGTCGAAGCGCACGTCGAATACCAACGTGCGTACGTCCGGCGCGGCCAGCCGCGCGGCGAGATTGTCGACGGAAATCAGCGTGGTATAGCGATGTTGCGGCATGACGGCTCCCCTTGGCGATGCCCCGACTGATTCGAGTCTAGATCGTCCCCAGCTCGCGTCGCAGAAATTCGTGAAAATGCTGCATGCCGTCCTCCATCGGGCTCTGGTAGGGGCCGACCTGCGACTCGCCCCGCGCCATCAGCGCTCGGCGGCCGGCGTCCATGCGTTCCGCGATCTCGTCGTCCTCGGTGGCGGTCTCCATGTACGCCGCGCGTTCGGCTTCAACCAGTTCGCGCTCGAACAATGCGATTTCCTCTGGGTAATAGAACTCCACGATATTCGTGGTCTTCTGCGGCCCGTGCGGAATCAAGTACGACACCACCAGCACGTGCGGGTACCACTCGATCATCACATTCGGGTAGTACACCATCCAGATCGCGCCGAAATTCGGCGGCTCGCCATTGCGAAAGCGCAGCAACTGGTCGTGCCACTTGCGGTAGGTCGGGCTGCCCGGATTCGCCAGCGCGCTATGGACACCCACCGTCTGCACGCTGTACCAATCGCCGAATTCCCACTGCAGGTCGTCACACGACACAAAGCTGCCGAGGCCCGGGTGGAACGGCACCACGTGGTAATCCTCTAGATAGACCTCGATAAAGGTCTTCCAGTTGTAGTTACACCGGTGAATCTCGGTGTGATCGTACAAGTAACCGGAAAAATCGAAATGGCGCGCGGGCCCGAGCCGCGAGAGGTCCCGCAGCACGTTGCGGCCGCGCGTCTCGAACAGCATGCCCTGCCAGTTAAGCAGTTCAGTCGAACCGAGGTTCAGGCACGGGTTGTCCGGAAAATGCGGCGCGCCGAGCAATTCGCCCTGCAAGTTGTAGGTCCAGCGATGCAGGGGGCAGACGATATTCTCCGCCCGGCCGCGGCCATTAAGCATGATGGCCTGCCGGTGGCGGCACACGTTGGACAGCAATTCGATCTGCCCATGCGGGTTGCGCACAAGCACGCGGCCCTCGTTTTCGGCGGGCAGCGCAAAATAGTCTCCAGCCTCGGGCACCATCGATTCGTGACCGACATAGCGTGGACCGGACTGGAAAAGCACTTCGAGCTCGCGTTGCAACAGCGCTTCGTCGAAGTATGCCGAGACAGGTAATTGGCTGTGGATAGACCGCAGCTGTAGAGCATTGCTCAGATTGGACATTCCCACTCCCGGTGCAAGCGTGAAAGCAGTGAACAACCCAACCATCGAAAAATCGATTTAGGGAACCCGTGATTATACCCGAGTCGCGCCGCACGGCGCGGCAGCGGGCATTGGGCGACAATGGCCGGTGACAGTTAGTAATTTCCACGTTTTCTGCCGGAACTTCGGTGTTTTTGCAGTCAACGGTACGTATTACGGCGGCTTACTCCGGCGTAAAAGGGCCCTGGCCGTGCGCCGGGCGCCGCTGCGACGGCCGGGCGCGTCAGGTGGGCCTTCAGACCTACTCGCTTTTTGCCGTAAAATAGAAAACTTGCCCAGAACACAGTGGATCATGCCGAATCAAGTTCAGCAGGAGAGTCTCGCCGCGCAGGCCGCAGCGCCGCCGCCGGGAGATGTCTTGCCAGAAAATTACGAGACAGCGCTTGCGGAACTCGAAGCGCTCGTCACTACTATGGAAGGCGGCAGTCTGAGCCTGGAGAAATCGCTTGCGGCTTATCGCCGCGGCGCGGCGCTGGTCGCCTATTGCCAACAACAGCTGGAAGCGGTCGAGCAGCAAGTGCGCGTGCTCGACGGCGAGACGCTCAAACCGGTCGGGCCTAACGGGCCGGACGCCGACAACGGAGATTCTGCATGACGCAGCCGAGTTTCGACGCCTGGGTCAAGGGCGTACTGGCCCGCACCGAAATCGCCCTCGACGCGATTCTGCCGCCGGCAGATTGCGCGCCGACGCGCCTGCATGACGCCATGCGCTATACCGTCATGGGCGGCGGCAAGCGCGTGCGGCCGATGCTGTGCCATGCGGCCGGCGAAGCGCTCGGCGCGGCGCCGGAGCAGGTCGATGCGGCCGCGTGCGCGCTCGAACTGATCCACGTGTATTCGCTGGTGCACGACGACATGCCGGCGATGGACAACGACGATATGCGGCGTGGCAAGCCGACCGTTCACGTGCAATATGATGAAGCGACCGCGCTGCTGGTCGGCGACGCATTGCAATCGCAGGCATTCATCGCGCTGGGCCGACCGACGCTGGATGCGGCCCGTCAGGCTGCATTGATGCGCGAACTGGCATACGCTTCGGGCTCGCTCGGGATGGCCGGCGGCCAGGCGATCGACCTGGAAAGCGTCGGCCGGGCGCTGACGCGGCCTGAACTGGAAACGATGCATCGGATGAAGACCGGCGCGCTGTTGCGCGCCGCGGTGCGCATGGGCGCACTATGCGGCACTGTAGGCGGCGTGCTCGAAGCGGACGTCGACGCAGCGCTGGACGCCTATGCGCGGGCGACCGGTCTGGCGTTCCAGGTGGTCGACGATATTCTCGACGTGACGTCGGATTCCGCGACGCTCGGGAAGACGGCCGGCAAGGACGCCGCGCATGACAAGCCGACCTATGTGTCGATCATGGGTCTGGACGCTTCGCGCAAGCTGGCTGCGCAGTTGCGCCGCGACGCGCATGCGGCCTTGACGCCGCTTGGCGAACGCGGCGCGCGCCTCGCACAGATCGCGGACCTGATCGTCGAGCGCGTCAACTGACGGCGCCGACCCGACGCTGTGGCGAGGAGCCCATGCGACAGCACAATAAATCCCACAAGATTGTCAGGAAATAACGACGATGTACGACTTGCTGAAAACCATCGATGATCCCGCCGCGCTGCGCCGGCTCGATCGCCGCGATCTGCGCCAGTTGGCGGATGAGCTGCGTGCGTTCGTGCTCGACAGCGTGTCGCAGACTGGCGGCCATTTGTCGTCGAACCTCGGCACCGTCGAACTGACGATCGCGCTGCACTATGTGTTCAACACGCCGGACGATCGGATCGTCTGGGACGTGGGCCACCAGACTTATCCGCACAAGATACTGACGGGACGCCGCGATCAGATGCACACGCTGCGGCAGCTCGGCGGCATCTCGGGCTTTCCGCGCCGCTCGGAATCGGAATACGACACGTTCGGCACCGCCCACTCGTCGACCTCGATCTCGGCCGCGCTCGGGATGGCCGTCGCCAGCCAGCTGAAGCACGAGGATCGCCGTGCGATCGCGGTGATCGGCGACGGCGCGATGACCGCCGGCGAGGCGTTCGAGGCGATGAACAACGCCGGCGTCTGCGACGACGTGCCGCTGCTCGTGATTCTGAACGACAACGACATGTCGATCTCGCCGCCGGTCGGCGCGTTGAACCGCTACCTTGCGCGACTGATGTCGGGTCACTTCTACGCGAGCGCGAAGGAAGGCGTGCGCAAAGTGCTGCGCCATGCGCCGCCGATGCTGGAACTGGCGCGCAAGCTCGAGGAGCACGCCAAGGGGATGATGTCGCCGGCGACGATGTTCGAGGAGTTCGGTTTCAACTACGTCGGCCCGATCGACGGCCATGACCTCGAGTCGCTGATTCCGACGCTGCAGAACATTCGCGATCTGCGCGGCCCGCAATTCCTGCACGTGGTGACAAAGAAAGGACAGGGCTACAAGCTTGCCGAAGCGGACCCCGTGTTGTACCACGGTCCCGGCAAGTTCAATCCGGCCGAAGGGATCAAGCCGGCCGTTTCGTCCAAGAAAACCTACACGCAGGTGTTCGGCGAATGGCTGTGCGACGCCGCCGAACAGGATTCGCGCGTGGTCGGCATCACGCCGGCGATGCGCGAAGGGTCCGGAATGGTCGAGTTCGAGCAGCGCTTCCCGAAACGCTACTATGACGTCGGCATCGCTGAGCAGCACGCGGTGACGTTCGCCGGCGGCCTCGCGACCGAGGGTCTGAAGCCCGTGGTCGCGATCTATTCGACCTTCCTGCAGCGCGCGTACGATCAATTGATTCACGACGTCGCGCTGCAGAACCTGCCGGTGCTGTTCGCGATCGATCGCGCCGGACTGGTCGGCGCCGACGGTGCGACCCACGCGGGCGCGTACGACATCTCGTTCCTGCGCTGCATTCCCAACATGACGGTGATGGCGCCGGCAGACGAAAACGAGTGCCGTCAGATGCTGCATACCGGCTTGCACATCGATGGTCCGAGCGCCGTGCGTTATCCGCGCGGCGCAGGCACCGGGGTGGCGACGGTCAAGCGCTTGACCCCGCTGCCGCTCGGCAAGGGCGAAGTGCGACGCCGCACTGCGCAGCCGGAAGGCAAGCGCGTCGCGATTCTGGCGTTCGGCACGATGGTCGCGCCGGCACTTGTCGCGGGCGATACGCTGGACGCGACCGTGGTCAACATGCGCTTTGTCAAACCGATCGACGCCGCATTGATCCTCGAGCTTGCGGCCACGCACGATGCGTTCGTGACGGTCGAGGAAGGGTCGATCATGGGCGGCGCCGGTTCGGCCTGCGTCGAAGCCCTGGTTGCGGGCGGGGTGAATAAGCCCATACTACAATTGGGTCTTCCCGACACCTTCATCGACCACGGCGATCCGGCCAAACTGCTGGCCGCCTGCGGACTCGACGCTGCGGGCATCACGGAGGCGATCCGCCAGCGTTTTGCCGCCGACGGCGCATTGCAAGGCCGGTCGTCGCCTGCCGATGGACAGGACGGGCACAAACGCGCCAGCAGCGCCGCAAAACTGGTTGCCTGAGCACGCCTCAAACGCACCTCAAGTGCGCCGGTCAACGCTGAATCGGCGGCGCGGGCGCTTAAGTGCCCCGCGCCCCGCATTGCCAGCGCTGTAATCGACGATATGAATCGGGCAAGACATTCAGTGCCTTGCTGGCCGGCTTCGTGCCGGCGTTTAGCTGCCGGTCGTCCCCGGATGCACACGATGTCCGGGAACGCGGCCAAAGGAATTATTCGATGAACCAGATGAACCCCGCCTTTGCCATGCCGGATGTGCAGAGTTCGCCGGATCGGCGTCAGATTCCGATTCAGCGAGTCGGCGTCAAGGCGGTGCGTCATCCGCTGACGGTGCGCACCGCAGCGGGCGCCGCGCAGCCGAGCGTCGGCATGTGGAATCTCGATGTGCATTTGCCGGCGGACCAGAAGGGTACGCACATGTCGCGTTTTGTCGCATTGCTCGAAGAAAGCAAGGCGCCGCTCGACCTTGCGACCTTTCGCTCGATGTTAGGGCGGATGCTGGAAAAACTCGAGGCGCGGGCAGGGCGGATCGAAGTGTCGTTCCCGTATTTCATCGAAAAGACCGCGCCGGTGTCCGGTGTAACGAGCCTGCTCGACTACGAAGTCTCGCTGGCCGGCGACGTGCGTGACGGCGTCACGCGCCTGTACCTGAAAGTGCTGGTGCCGGTGACCAGCCTGTGCCCGTGCTCCAAGCAGATCTCGCAATACGGGGCGCATAACCAGCGCTCGCACGTGACGATCGCCGCCGAGGTGCGCGACGAGTTGCCGGTCGAGGATTTGGTGCGCATTGCCGAAGAATCGGCGTCGTGCGAATTGTGGGGCCTATTGAAGCGGCCGGACGAGAAATTCGTTACCGAGCGCGCCTACGAAAACCCGAAATTCGTTGAAGACTTGGTACGCGATGTCGCCATCCGGCTGAACACCGACGAACGCATCGTCGCCTACACGCTCGAGGCGGAGAACTTCGAGTCGATCCACAATCACAGCGCGTATGCGGTGATCGAGCGTGACAAGCGGGCCGGCGCTTAGGGTTATGACGCAGCTCGGATAAAAATCCGGGCTGGCGCTCCTATTGGAGCGACACCATGGCGCGGTGACGTGCGCACGGCGCCGCGTTTACGCGGCCGGCAGCGAACCCAGGTCCCAACGCGGCTTGACGGTGAAGGCATAGGACCTATCCGCCTGGCTCGGCCAGCGTTGCAGCCGCAGCGCGCCCGCCAGCGCGATCATGGCGCCGTTGTCGGTACACAGGGACAGATCGGGGTAATGGACGTCGAATTGTCGTTGCCGCGCCTGCGCCGACAGCGCCTCGCGCAGTTGGCGGTTTGCGCCGACGCCGCCGGCGACGACCAGACGCTTCAGGCCGGTGCGCTTGAGCGCGCCAAGCGACTTCGCGACCAGCACATCGACCGCGGCGTCGACGAAGGCGCGCGCGAGATCCGCCCGTCCCTGTTCGCACACGTTCGGGCCGAGCTTGTGCAGATTCGTCAACACGGCGGTCTTCAGGCCGCTGAAGCTAAAGTCCAGGTTGCCCGAATGGAGCATCGGCCGCGGCAACGCGATCGCGCCGGGCGTGCCGTAAGCGGCGAGCCGCGACACTTCCGGTCCGCCCGGGTAGCCGAGCCCGAGCAATTTCGCGGTCTTGTCGAAGGCTTCACCGGCAGCGTCGTCGAGCGTCTCGCCGAGCGTCTCGTATTCGCCGACCGCGGTGACGCGCATCAACTGCGTGTGGCCGCCGGATACCAGTAGCGCGACGAACGGAAACGGCGGTGGCGCGTCCACCAGCAGCGGCGACAGCAGATGTCCTTCGAGATGATGGATGCCGACCACAGGCCTGTTCCACGCGAGGCCGAGCGCATTGGCAATGCTGGCGCCGACCAGCAATGCGCCGGCGAGGCCCGGTCCCTGGGTGTAGGCGATCGCGTCGATCGCTGCGCGCTCGACTTGCGCGCACGACAGTATTTCGTCGAGCAGTGGCAAGGCGCGCCGAATATGGTCGCGCGACGCCAGTTCGGGCACCACGCCGCCATATTGGCGGTGCATCGCCACTTGCGAATGCAGGGCATGCGCGAGCAAGCCGCGATCGCTGTCATACAGCGCGAGGCCAGTTTCGTCGCAGGAACTTTCGATGCCGAGAACGAGCATGGGAGTCAAAAAATCAATCCGAAAGTATATCAGCCATGCCGGGCCGCCGTGGCGGCGCGCCAGGACCGGTAGAATGCGGCGATGGAATATTTCGATATTGCGGTGATTGGCGCGGGCGCGGCCGGGATGATGTGTGCGGCGGTCGCGGGCCAACTCGGCCAACGCGTGGTGCTGATCGATCATGGCGAGCGGCTGGCCGAGAAAATTCGCATTTCGGGCGGCGGCCGCTGCAATTTTACGAATTTGCACGCGGGGCCTGCCAACTACCTCTCCGATAATCCGCATTTTTGCCGTTCGGCGCTGGCGCGTTATACGCCGAACGACTTTCTGGCCTTACTGAAACGCCATCGCGTGCGCTGGCACGAGAAGCACAAAGGGCAGCTTTTTTGCGACGACTCCAGCGAAACGATCATCGGGGTCCTGAAAAACGAGTGCGACGCCGGCCGCGTCAGCTGGCGGCGTCCGGTCAGCGTCGCGGACGTGATGCACACGGGTGAGCGGTTCACGCTGTCTACCAGCGCCGGGACGATTACCGCCGCGGCGCTGGTGATCGCGACCGGGGGGCTGTCAATCCCGAAGATCGGCGCATCGGATTTCGCCTACCGGATCGCCAAGCGCTTCGGCCACAAGCTGGTCGAACCACGCCCGGCGCTGGTGCCGCTCACTTTTGCTGCGCCCAGCTGGGCGCCGTACGTCGAGTTGTCAGGCGTATCGCTCGAAGCACGGATCGGTGCTGCCGGCGGCGGAGCGGCTGCCTCACGCCGTGGCGGCAAGTCGCGCGGCGCCACGGCTATGCACCACGGCGGTGAATTCGTCGAAGACCTGCTTTTCACGCATCGCGGACTGTCGGGGCCGGGCATCCTGCAGATTTCTAGTTATTGGAATCCCGGCGAGCCGCTCGCGGTGGACCTGCTGCCCGGCTTCGACGCCATGTCGGCGCTGCTGGCGGCGAAGGCCGAGTCGCGCAAGCATCTCGGTAATCAGCTGGCCGAATGGATGCCGGCGCGGCTCGCGCGCGCGTGGGCTCACGTTCATGGCGCGCCGGTCGATGCGCGTCTGGCCGATATACCGGACAAGACCTTGCGCCGTCTCGCCGAAGGACTGTCGCAATGGACCTTAACGCCAGACGGTACGGAAGGCTTCCGCAAGGCCGAAGTGACGCGCGGCGGCGTCGATACGCGCGAGCTGTCGTCGGCGACGATGATGAGCGCACGCGTGCGCGGCCTCTACTTCATTGGCGAATCGGTCGACGTCACCGGGTGGCTGGGCGGCTACAATTTCCAGTGGGCATGGGCCTCGGCCGTTGCCGCGGGGCAGGCGGTCGCGCAGGCAAGCGCGCAACAGGTGGCGAGCGCACGAAACGCGGCCAACGCGCCTCGGTGCGCCTAACCACAAAAGCGTTGACAACCGGCGCGCAACCTGGTTTTCAGGGGCTTGTCTGCTATACTCGTTTATCTTTGGTGCCTCTTGCGGGAGCCGCGAAGGGCCCCGGGAGATCTGTCTTTGAATATCTCTATTAACTGCAAATGACGACCATTCGCGTTAAAGAAAACGAGCCGTTCGAAGTTGCAATGCGTCGCTTCAAGCGCACGATCGAGAAGAACGGTCTATTGACCGAACTGCGCGCGCGCGAATTTTACGAAAAGCCTACCGCCGAACGCAAGCGCAAGAAAGCGGCGGCGGTGAAGCGACATTTCAAGCGTCTGCGCAGCCAGATGCTGCCGAAAAAGCTCTACTGATTTTTACGCTGGACCGAATACCGGGCTGGCGCGCGCGGCGTGTCGGACCGCGCCCGCACCCGCTTGAGGTCTGTCCCAAGCGGGTTTTTGTGTTCGCTAGGCCTCGACAGGCTATTAAGACAGGACGTATGCAATGAGTATGAAGGATCGGATCAGCGATGACATGAAGGCCGCAATGCGCGCGCGCGAAACCGAGAAACTCGGGACGATTCGCTTGTTGCTGGCGGCGATCAAGCAGCGCGAAATCGACGACCGGGTCACGCTTGACGATGCGGCGGTTGCGTCGGTGGTCGACAAGCTGATCAAACAGCGCAGGGATTCGATGACGCAGTTTCAAGCGGCCGGCCGCGACGACCTGGTCGCGAAAGAGTCAGCCGAACTGGCCGTGCTGCAAGGCTACATGCCCGAGCAGCTGTCCGATGCCGAGGTGGTGGCGGCGGTCCGCGAAGCGATCTCGCAAGCAGGCGCGAGCGGTCCGCAGGACATGGGCAAGGTGATGGGCGCACTGAAAGCGCAACTCGCCGGACGCGCCGACATGACAGCCGTGTCGGCGCAAGTGAAGGCGGCGCTGGCGGGTTCGAAGTAAGCGCGTTTAACCCGACGTGATTCCGCATTCATTCCTGCAAGACCTGCTGAACCGCATCGATATCGTCGATGTGATAGGCCCCTACGTGCAGCTGAAAAAAGGCGGCGCGAACTTCATGGGGTTGTGTCCATTCCATAACGAGAAGAGCCCGTCCTTTACCGTTAGCCCCACCAAGCAGTTCTATCACTGTTTCGGCTGTGGCGCCCACGGCACCGCGATCGGTTTTTTGATCGAGCATGCCGGATTGACCTTTCCGGAGGCGGTCAACGAACTCGCCCAGTCGGTCGGTCTGACGGTACCGCGCGAAGCGCCGAGTGCGGGCGGCGCGGGGGGCTTGGCGGGCGCATCGGCGCCGGCGCGCATCAGCCCGGGGGCCGCTAGCGCGCTGACCGACGTGATGCGCACGGCCTGCGATTACTACCGCAAGCAGTTGCGCGGCGCGACCGGCGCGATCCAGTACCTCAAGAAGCGCGGGCTGACCGGCGAGATCGCCGCGCGCTTCGGGCTGGGCTATGCGCCCGGCGGCTGGCAGAACCTGGAAGCCGTGTTTCCCGACTATCGTGAGGACGCGCTGGTCGAGGCCGGCTTGGTGATCGTCAGCGAGAAAAACGCGCAGTCAACCAGCCAGGATGGCGCGCAACCGGCAGAGGGCCGGCGCTACGATCGCTTTCGCGACCGCGTAATGTTCCCGATCCGCAACGTGCGCGGCCATGTGATCGGCTTCGGTGGCCGCGTGCTGGACGGCGGCGAACCCAAGTATTTGAATTCGCCCGAAACACCCTTATTTAACAAGGGAAGCGAGTTGTACGGGTTGTTCGAGGCACGGCTGGCCATCCGCGAGAAGCGTTATGCGCTGGTCGTCGAAGGCTACATGGACGTGGTCGCGCTCGCGCAGCTGGGTTTTCCGAATGCGGTGGCGACGCTCGGTACCGCTTGTACGCCGATTCACATACAAAAGCTGTTGCGCCAGACCGATACGGTGGTGTTCAGCTTCGACGGCGACGCCGCGGGCCGCCGTGCCGCACGGCGCGCACTGGAAGCGTGCCTGCCGCACGCGGCCGACAACCGGACGATCCGTTTTTTATTCTTGCCCGTCGAGCACGATCCTGACAGCTTCATCCGCGAACATGGCGCCGATGCGTTTGCGGAACACGTGGAACGCGCGATGCCCTTGTCGCAGTTCCTGCTCAACGAAGTGTTGGCAGGCAAGGAGTTGGACCAGCCCGAAGGCCGCGCCAAGGCGCTGTTCGACGCAAAACCGCTGCTGCAGGCATTACCGGCCAACGCACTACGGGCACAGATCCTGCATATGTTCGCGCAGCGGCTGGCGACGCCATTCGAGGAGGTCGCGACGCTGTGCGAGGTGGACAGCCGGGTTGCGCAACAGATGCGCGCCGCGCCGCCGCGAAACGAGCGGCGCCGGGTGACGGGCCACGAGCAGCGTGCCTTGCGCAACGTGCTGATGCATCCGCGGCTGGTGTTGGTGCTGGAGCCCGACGACGAGACGGCATTGCGCACATTGACACGGCACGCGGAGTTGTTCGAGGAAATCATTGCGCACGCGCGCGCGCTGGGGGAGTCGGCGGAGTACCGGGTGTTGAAGGATCTGTTGCTTAATTCCCCGAACGCGCCGACCTACGAGGAAATCTTCCGGCAAATTCTGGACTATGATGAAAATGTACGCGATTTGCTGCACGCAGCGGAGAACGACGAAGCGGCGCAGCGGCAGCTCGAGCAGGAGCAGATAGCGGGCGAGGAAGTGCTCGCCGCGATCGCCAGACTGCGCTACGACGCTTGTAGCGAGCGCCTCGAGGTGCTTTCCCGCCAAACCCAGATTACGCCCGAGGAAGCGGCCGAGTTCGCCGACCTGTCGAAAAAGCGTGCCGAGTTCAAGCGGCAGCTCACGCCCGGACGTGAGACTGGGGCAGAAGGGGCGGCGTGACCGGCGTGTTAGGATATAAAGTTTGGAATGAGTGGGGCGAGTAGGCAGCGGTACCGGCGGCGGGTGGAGACGAAAACCGGAGACGAAAACCGGAGACGAAAACCGGAGACGAAAACCGGAGACGAAAACAATGGCCGGGTACTGAGGCACGGCAGGGCACGGCGGGGCATGGTTGAACGGTCCGCTGGACGGGCAAATCTGAAGGTGGCGGCAGCCAGAGACCAGAGAGGCGGCCGCGCGGGTAACGTATCTACGGCTGAAGCGGCGGCCGT
>Ga0310811_10004862_pt1 | contig 16926 bp, 19 predicted proteins | sample YCmetagenome_FD_207642 | JGI IMG/M metagenome (GOLD analysis project Ga0310811, IMG submission 207642) | Soil microbial communities from experimental microcosm in Duke University, North Carolina, United States - YC | ecosystem: Engineered > Artificial ecosystem > Soil microcosm > Unclassified ...
ATCGGCGGCAGGTTGTAACTGGTCATTGGCATCTTCCGCGGTCTCCCTTACGAAGTTCATTAGATCCGGCTCATTCATCAGGCTGCCGTAAAGTGCCGGTTCTTCGTCTATGAACCGATACAGCTCTTCAACCTGCTCGATCGAAATTGTGTTACGGATAAAACCGGATAAAAGTTCCTTGTAATATGATCGGGGAAATGGCATACTCTTTATAAGACGGGAGAATAAAAAAAGGAGGTATTCCCAAAACCAGTTTTTTTAAAATAAAGTTCCGACAAGTATGATCAGAATCCTGACATCGGCATTTTTTCTAATATAAGTTCGAAGTAAGGCGAGTGTTTGTTTAATATGTGTCTTGACGGTATTGGAGGAGATGTTCAACTCACGGGCAACCTCATCGTAGGTCTTATTATCTATTTTGCACAATTCATAAATCTTCCGACGCTGCGGTGAAAGCGAGTTCAGGGCTTCCCCGACCAGCTTATCATAACGAAGCAGCTCCTCCTGGGTAAACGGTTCAGCATCAGCCATCATTTGCCAGTGTCTAAGTACGCTGTCCAAAAGCCGACGGTCGGCGGCAATTCGCTTGTTGAGGTCTATCGAACTATTATGACACATGCGGAACAGGTAGCCACGAAAATCCCTGTTGATCTCCAGGCGTCCGCGAACATGCCATATTTTAATGAACACATCCTGCACCAGGTCTTCAGCCAGTTCTGGTACTTTGACGAGGGTAAGAATGTAGCGATAGGCCTGATGCCGGTATCGATTATACAAAGCTTCAAAAGCCAGGGTATCTTCCCCGGCAATTAATGCTATCAGATCTTTATCGGTATGAGTTGAATAATTCGTAGGCTAACCTTTTACGATAAAAATAGTACTAATTCATTAACCTGATGCATCGTCCCCCCCTTCCTTCAACATCCGGGAGGTGCTTTTCTCTGTTTAAAGGATTAGTGGCACTTCTGACACGCTCAACAAACAAAATTTGACATGCTCAACAAACGTTATACTTCCGCAGGAGCCTAAATTTGTTTTATATCCTGTAGTATTAGTGCAAAATGTCAATTGGAATATGTTGGCTATGGGTATAAATGGCACTTGCCCAACTGGTAAAAATTAAAAATATTAACGGTGAATAAGCGTCCGAAGGTGATCGGTTTAATGACAACGTCTCTGGATGGGAAAATCATGGCATCTTCCTGGGGAGAAGACCCCAGGGTGTCCAAACTGATTGACAAATATGAAGAGACTCATCGTGCTTTGGGTGTTAAGGCGTGGATTGTGGGTCGTACAACGATGGAACGCGACTTCACTAATTTCGAAAAACCGATTTTAATTGATACAAAGGAGCCGATCCCGCGGGAAGACTTTAATGGTTCAGAGCCGGGCGCATCGTTTGCGATCGTTCTCGATGGATCTGCGAAGTTGGGCTGGAAAGAGTCCAAGATCATCAATGACCACGTCATTACGATTTTAACGGAATCGGTTGCCGATGGCTATTTGGCCCATCTGCGGGAAATTGGACTGTCCTACGTATTCGCCGGCAAGGATAAGATCGATCTCCAGCTGGCTCTCGAAAAATTGAGGTCCGTATTTGGTATCGAAAAACTGCTGCTCGAAGGCGGCGGAAATATTAATGGTAGCTTTCTCAATGAGGGATTGATCGATGAATATCACCAATTGTTGCTGCCGTTGGTAGATGGAAGAAGGGATGTCGTCGGCGTATTCGAGATAGATGAACGGGTGCGAAAAGCGCCCTGCACCTTAATGAAATTGAAGAGCGTCAAGCAAATAGAGGACGATGTACTTTGGCTGACCTTCGATCTGCGAGACGGTGGCGAGGAATTTATTTAACCTCCCCGGCAACCCAATCTTCGCTCAGATGCCCCATCCACTGGTGGTACATTTCATCACCGGAGTGCTGCGTGAATTCGATATTTAGCTGGTTGACTTCCAACTCTAAAATCTCATTGCAAATTTCAACGAACCGCTTAGCCAGGATTTCTCTGGTTTCTTTGGCCCTTCCGGCACGAACATCTAACATCATGACGGCTGCAGGGGTTGGCTCCCCTTTGGTGCATCTCCAGACTGCACCTTCTCCCAACTCCCTGATAGTCACGGTTACCCGTTCCACGGCTGCCTCCATGATTTCTGAATAAGCTGCTCCCAATTCCCTTGCCAGGCGCTTTTTGGTCTCCGTAGAATAATACTTGATTACTTCTATTTGTAAGTATGGCATACTTTAGCGTTTTGAAAGTAGCTATGCAGCCGGTCGCAAAACCGACCGCATAGTTCCTGAAGTCTATTTAATTACCTGATATAGACGGTTTTGATATTAAGAAATTCGTGAATGCCCCAGACGCTTAATTCGCGGCCGTATCCTGATTGTTTAACGCCGCCGAATGGGATACGGGGATCAGATCTTACGTTAGCATTTACGAAAGCCATTCCAGCCTCAAGGCGCTTAGACGCAATATATTCCCCACGGGCAAGATCGCGAGTAAACACGGCCGAACCCAGGCCGAATTGGCTATGATTAGCCAGCTCAATTGCATGTTCCTCATCTTCAGCCTCTACAATGGAAGCCACCGGGCCGAAAAGTTCCTCGTCGAAGGAAACAATACCAGGTTTTACGCCGGTAAGTACGGTCGCCGGATAAAACGCCGTATTATCATCCGGCACCACCCCGCCTAGTACCAATTTTGCCCCACCTTCTATAGAAGCCAATACCTGTTTGTGCAACTCGTCACGCAGGTCCACTCGTGCCTGAGGGCCTATTTCGGTTTTGGGATCCAGCGGGTCGCCCACTACTTTGGCCTTAGCGAACCCGACAAATTTCTTCGTGAACTCTTCGATGACAGATTTAACCACGATGAATCTTTTACCCGCGATACAGCTTTGGCCCGAGTTCACATACCTGGCGTCTACGCAAACCCGGGCAGCAAGGTCAAGATCTGCGTCTTCTAACACCACATAGGCATCACTACCGCCGAGTTCCATCACGGTCTTTTTGATCAGCTCGCCCGCTTTGGATGCCACTTTCGACCCCGCAGCGTTGCTGCCCGTCAAGGTTACTGCCTTGATAAAGTCGTTCTCGATCACAGCTTCGACGTCCCGGCTGCTGATCATTAACGTCTGAAAGATGTTCTTCGGGAATCCAGCTTCTTCCACTATGTCCTGGATAACCAACGCGCAACCCGGAACATTGGAAGCATGTTTCAACACGCCTGCATTACCCACCGCTAATGCGGGCACAAGGAAACGAAATACCTGGAACAAAGGAAAGTTCCAGGGCATTACTGCCAGCACGATACCAATAGGGTTATAAGTATAGTAACTTTTGCTGGCATCTGTCTTAACCAACGTATCTTTCAGAAAGGTCTCTACGTTGTCAGCGTAATATTCGCACGCGAAGGCACATTTTTCTACCTCGCTTAATCCCGCAGTAACAGGCTTACCCATTTCGTTTGCCATCAAGGTAGCCAATTCATTTGCCCGTTTGCGGAGTACGGCAGCCATTTGATGAAGGAGGCGCTTGCGTTCCTCAAAGCTGGTTTTCTTCCAGTTCAGCCAGGCTTCCTGGGTGGCGGCGATCTTTGCTTTTGCTTGTGCCGGCGTGTCGAGCGTATAGGTCTTAATGTTTTTCCCGTTGGCCGGGTTGATCGAAGTAATTTCCATAATTAGTTGTTTGAAAAGAGTTTAAAAATAGTCAGCCTGCCTCGTTCACCAATGTTGGTGATGAGTGTGCAACAAACTCAACTGGCAGCAGGAATAGGGCTGAACGTTCTGCTTAATTCTGTAATTGCTTTTTATACTGTTGTGGGCTAAGACCTACCTCCCGCTTAAAAAGCCGCGAGAAATAGGGCATGTTCTCAAAACCTAGTGCATAAGCTACCTCTGTGACATTCCGATCCGATCCTTTGAGCAGGTTTTTCGCTTCCGAGATCAAGAAGATGTGTATTAGTTCCATCGAGGTCTTTCCCGTTTCCTGTTTGAGCAGATCGCTCATATACCGTGTCGACATGTTTAACGTCGATGCGATAAACTTCACCGATGGCAGACCCGTCTCCAGCAGATCTTTTCCCTCAAAATGTTGTTTGAGGATCTCGTTGAAACGGGAAGCCGTCTTTCCGGATTTCTCAAATCTGCTGATGAACTGTCTTTTATAAAATCGCTGAGAATATTTTAAGATCGATTCGATATGGCCAAGCATAATTTCTCTGCTATATTCATCCTGGTTATTGTGATATTCGTGATCTATTTTATTATACAATTCCCAAATGATCTCCTCTTCTTTCGGGGAAAGATGCAGGGCTTCGTTGGTATCGTAGTCAAAAAAGTTGAACTTCTTAATCTCATCATGCAGAACATGGCCGACCAATAAGTCCTCGTGGAAATAAATCACAAAGCCATTTTCCTCCATCTCTACATCCCGGATCTCTATCACCTGCCTTGGGCTTGCAAAAGACAACGAGCCGTTGTCATGGTCATACTTGGTCCGGCCATATTTATAGACTCCTGCTTTCATTTTCTTAAAACTGATCATGTAGAAATCGCTCGTGAATTCACTGGCGGCGATGGAACATGACGTCCTTTTATCACACCTTATCAAGCTGATCAGGGGATTAGCTGGGCTCGGATAATTATTGAGCCGATGCAGTTCGGAAATGGTGCGAAAATGTTTCATTTGGCTTTCTGTTGCTAACACCTGCACGAACAGTGCAGGTGTTACATTTTGAAGATCGATCTTCTGGATTTCCAGACATCGAATTTACTTTATTTGCTTCTAAGTCCGCCCTTTAAGGATTTAGGCCTCGGTCAAAGCCTTGAGCAGATTTTCGCCTACGATTTCAGCAGACTGCGGGTTCTGACCGGTAATCAGCAGACCGTCAACAACGGAGAACGGCGTCCAATCTTTTCCTTTCTGATAGTCCGCGCCCAGGCTCTTCAACAAATCTTCCGTCAAAAAGGGTACCGCCTGTGTCAATCCTACACCGTCTTCTTCACCATTGGTGAAACCCGCTACTTTTCTACCTTTGATCAGCGGCTGACCATTTGCTGCTTTTGCATGTTTTAAGGCCACCGACCCATGGCACAACAAAGATACAGGTTTGCTGTGCTGATAAAAAATTTCGATCAGCCTGGCAACGGTCGTGTCTTCTGCCAGATCCCACATTGGGCCGTGGCCGCCGGGGAAGAAGATGGCGTCGTAGTCGCCTTCCGAAACACTGTTTAATAATACTGTTTTGTTGAGCTTGTCCTGCAGACCTTTGTCAGCATGGAACCTTTTGGTGGCCTCGGTTGCAAATTGCGGTTGGTCGCTGAATGGGTCGATCGGACCTATGCCGCCTTTCGGGGAAGCAATGGTAATCGAATAGCCTGCGTCAGCCAATGTATAATAGGGTGCCGCGAATTCGCCAAGCCACAACCCGGTCTTTTTCCCGGTGCTGCCTAATTGGTCGTGCGATGTTACTACAAATAGTACTTTTTTTGTCTTAGTGCTCATGATTTCCCGTTTTTGAAGGTGTTTAAAATGAATTTTTGATTTCGGGATGATACGGCACATCCCTTTTTACCTTTGCTGCGAAAAGAAGAATTGTTTTATTTAAGCCTGGCTTGATTCTTTGGCGAAGTCGGCTTTTATACTGGTGTCAGCCCAAGCGTCATAATCGAGCTTCGCCGAAACCAATTTTGCATTTGCTTCATTGAAGGAATCATTACCAAGCAACAATCTCAAAGGAGGATTCTGAGACTCGACGACTTTAATAATGGCTGCCGACATACGAACCGGATCGCCTTGCTGCTTACCACTGATGCCCCGGATGCGATTTTGGACCGCACCGGCAGTAGCCTTGTAATCTTCTATCGTGTTTGGCGCGTCTTTCGCAGACCTGCCCGCCCAATCGGTGCGGATATTGCTTGGTGCTACAATGGTAACTTTAATCCCCAGCGGAGCTACCTCTTTCGAGAGTGATTCCGAGTACCCGTCAACTGCAAATTTGGTTGCACTGTAAAAACCCAAGGCAGGATAACTTACCAGACCGAGAATCGAGGAAATGTTGAGGATATGGCCACTGTGCTGGCTTCGTAACAATGGCAGCACCTCCTTTGTCAATCTCACCAGGCCGAAAAAGTTGATCTCGAACATACGGCGAACCTCCTCCTCCTCACTCTCTTCCAACGAACCGAAATAGCCGATCCCTGCGTTGTTCACAAGGACATCGATCCGACCAAATTTTACTTTTGTAGCTTGGACGGCAGCTAAGATCTGATCAGGCTTTGTTACATCCAGTTTTACCGCTAAAGCAGTGTCTCGATAGGCGGCAACGATGTCTGCTACATCTTCCGTGTTTCTGGCCCCGATTGCTGCCGGGTAGCCAGCTGCTAACACTTGTTTCGCTAATTCTTTTCCGAGGCCAGATGAAGCGCCGGAGATAAACCAAATCTTTTTCATTGTCCTCTTGTTTTAAGTGATTGATGATTCAAAGGTAGTCAGGTTTATGTGGGAGACTTTATACGATTGTACGCAATGTTTGCACGATTATCCAACCTCGGTAAATTGGAGTCGTCAGGGTCTGGATTTGCATGACCCTACCAGAAATTTCTCTCGTAGACAAATGTAACTTCCTAAATATGCCTCCAATTTGTTGAGCATATCATATTTTATTTGTTAGAAATATCATCGACGACAATGCTCTATTTTCGTCATAAAGGTAAACGCCCCGATCTGAGATCGGGGCGTAGTACTTTCTTAGTTCAAATTGTATTTTTTAAACTGCTGTGGGCTCATTCCGGTTTCCCGCTTGAAGAGCCTGGAGAAATAAGATAAATTTTCAAAGCCGATTGCGTAGGCTATCTCAGTAATATTCAGATCCGATCCTTTCAGCAGGTTCTTTGCCTCGGATATCAGGAAGACGTGGATGAGTTCCATGGACGTCTTTCCAGTTTCATGCTTAAGCAGATCGCTGAGATAACGCGTCGACATATGCAATTCCGTAGCTATGAATTTCACAGACGGAAGCCCCTTTTCCAACAAATCCTGTCCTGAAAAATATTGATTTAAGATCTCGTGAAAACGGCTTACCATCTTGCCGGAGGTCTCAAACCTGCTAATAAACTGCCGGTTGTAAAAACGTTCGGAATATCGTAGAATGGATTCGATACAGCCGAGCATGATGCCCCTGCTATACTCGTCCTGATTATTATAATATTCCATCTCAATTTTATTAAACAGATCCCACACAGTTCTCTCCTCCGTAGGAGAAAGGTGTAGAGCCTCATTGTTGTCGTATTCGAAGTAACTATACTTTTTGATAGCTTGACGTAAGGGATGCCCTGCAAGCAAGTCTTCGTGGAAATAAATGACGAAACCATCCTCTTCCAATTCCACATCCCTTATCTCTACGACCTGCCTCGGGCTCGCGAACGACAATGACCCGCACTCATGGTCATATTTGGTACGGCCATATTTATAGGCCCCGGCTTTCATTTTCTTGAAACTGATCATGTAAAAATCGCTCGTGAATTCACTCGCTGCGATAGAACACGACGTCTCCTGATCACACCGGATCAGGCTGATCAGGGGATTCTCCGGTCGCGGGTAATTATTAATGCGATGCAGCTCGTTTATCGTGCTAAAGTGTTTCATCTTTTTAATAGTTAATACCACCTGCACCTTCCGGCGCAAGTGGTATTCTGTGGATTCAATTTGGTTAACACAGACCGTGTTGCCTATACCATGGCGACTCACCTAAGCTTCGGTTAATGCTTTCAACAAATTTTCGCCTGTTAATTCTGCCGATTGCGGGTTCTGCCCGGTGATCAGCAGGCCATCAACAACGGAAAACGCACTCCAGTCATTTCCTTTCTGGTAATCTGCACCCAGACTTCTCAGCAAATTTTCCGTCAAAAACGGGACCGCCTGGGTCAGACCAACACCATCTTCTTCTCCGTTGGTGAAACCAGCCACTTTTCTACCCTTGATCAGTGGTTCACCGTTGGCAGCCTTTGCATGCTTCAAAGCAACCGAACCATGACACAATAGCGACACCGGCTTACCATGCTGATAAAAGGTCTCGATCAGTTTGGCGACGGTAAGATCTTCTGCCAGATCCCACATAGGCCCGTGGCCGCCGGGGAAAAAGATGGCGTCATATTCACTTTCCGAAACGCTGCTCAACAATACAGTTTTCTTCAACTTAGCCTGCAACGCCTCGTCAGCATCGAACCTCCGCGTTGCGGCCGTAGCGAACTGCGGCTCCTGGCTGAAAGGGTCGATGGGACCGAAACCTTTGGGAGACGCAACCGTGATAGTATATCCGGCATCTGACAAGGTGTAATAAGGCGCAGCAAATTCACCAATCCATAATCCGGTCTTTTTGCCGGTGCTACCTAACTGATCGTGTGATGTTACGACGAACAGTACTTTTTTTGTTTTAGAGCTCATGATCTTAAATTTTAATTGTTTTGTTTTTGTCTAACTTGATAAACCAAAGGTAAATCGACGCCTCTCGGGAACTTTATACGATTGTATGTAATGTTTGCACGATTTTCCGGAACATCTGATAACGGGAAAACCATGAAACGACCTGTTACATCACCGTTACACACCCTTCTTTACAGGAAGCACCGAGGCCCTATAATCGCCCAGTGACACCCGTTTCTTCGGTTTAGGACAGCCTTTGATGACAAAATGCGCGACGATATAATAGAGTGTTTGAATACTGAGCATTACGAACACCAAAGTCGAGACAGCGATTAGAAGAAAAAGGACAATACGTGCACCAGGCAATGGCGAATTTGACGCAAAACGGAAGGACGCCGCCGTGATAGCTGCGAGCGGAAAACTCGTTGCCCACCAGGTAATAGTAAATTGCACCTTCAACAACGAAAAGACTAACTTCCGCCCCAGCAGGAGCAATAGAAATATGCTACTGTAAAAGAAAAAGTCAGCTGTCAGATCCTGCTTTCCAGTAATCTGTTGATAATTAGCGTACAGCAAAGCAAACGGTCCAGAAAGCAACAGCAAGGTTGGCTGCAAGGCTGTTGCCAGTCCCTCCTGGAACATTAGCCTCTGGAATACGAGAATGAATACGATACCGGTAAATAGCAGACCCGTGATAAAGAAAAAGATGCAAATCTCGTGCACCGCTGCTCCTGGATAAGACCACCCCGTCAGAGGTATATCGAGTAATCCAAAAATAGGAATTGTCCAACCAGGCAGAGCATGCAGCACACTTTGTTGCTGGCTGATCCAACGCGTAAAGAGACTATAGGTAAAGATAAACGTAGTAGTCGAAGCAATAATCCATAACACGAATGCTAATTGAGGCGAATAGGCATGGACCAGTGCCGTAACCAACAGTAATGCCGTAAAAAAAACGGCGAACAAATTTACGCCTACAGGATCATTGAAGTCTTGCTTTACCAGTCCTGGGTATTTGATCCACTTAACCATGAAAATAATAAAAAATAAGATGAACAAGGCTATAGCGGATAGACTTATGGCCTCTTTGATCCCGTTCCCAAAATAACTCCAGGCATAGGCTAAACTGCTCAGGCTGCTGACAACGGCAAAGAACGTCAACGGGAAAAACTGAAGAAAATTCGGTTGTCGCGCACTACTATTTTCCATTTTTGATTGTTGTTAAAAGGTTAGAAAATTAACTCCTAAAAAAAGACCATGCAGTTAAGAGGTTATCAACTGCATGGTCATTCTCCTTTCCGCCTTATTAAGCAGAGAAGATAGCTATTTGTTACGCGTTGCCCCGATTGTCCCAAAATTTCAATCCAAATTCGATTGTCACAATCCCTGTTCGCCGTAATGCTAACCCTTTCCAGGATTATCGGCGGGAAGCCGAAAGCTTTGCGATCAGCGCATCTGCAAAAGCATGATCAGAAAAAGGCTGCTGACCGGTAATCAATTCATGATCCTGTACGACTTTCGGCTGCCATGGTGAATTGTTCTCCACTTTTAAACCAGCGGCTGCGAGTGCTTCGTCATTATAGTAAGGAGCAGGACCACCAAGCTGAGGCCCTTCGATCATTTTTTCTTCAGCTTTTGAGAATACTGCTATACGATAACCGGCATAGGGGAAGTCGTGTGCAAGCTTTCCGAGTGCCTGCCAATGACCGGCCACCAGTTCCTTGTTATATTTCCCGGTTTCAGGAAGCGTGGAGAGCAGCGCCATCGGGCCGTGGCAGATCAGCGCCGTCGGACGAGCAGTCTTATGGAAATCGCGCAGGATAAGGCCAAGATTCCTATCTTTTACCAAATCGATCATCGGTGCGTGTCCCCCCGGGACGAAAACAGCTACGTACCCTTCAGTGTGGGCAACAATCGTAGACAACAAAAGCGGATGGTGTATCCCTGGGAAGCTGTCGATGAAACGTAACGCTTTCAGGCGTCTGCTGGCATCTCCGCCAAAAAACTTGTCGTCGTTGGAACTTGCATCCATGGAAGGGGTGTCCCCATTTGGGCTTGCAAAAACTGGAGTATAGCCGGCTGATACCAGTGCCTGGAGCGGAACTGCCACTTCGTTAAGATAGTAACCAGTCGCATAGGGCTTACCATCGCCGAGTGTCAATACGTGCCCGCCCGACATAACGACTAACACTTTACCTTTGCTGGCTTGTGCAGAAACTGACGAGCCGTGTAATACCAGCGCAGCAATTCCAGCTGCTACCATGCGTGTAATCTTTTTCATAAATTAAATTTTTAAGTTGTTTTTTAAAAGAGTGCTATTGAACGTAAGCCGACCCTCAGCCGGCTTACGTTGGAATTCGTTAATTGGCAGCTGTACTGTTTGATATTGCTTTTAGCAGTTTTTCACCTACCAGTTGTGCAGATTGCGGATTTTGACCGGTGATCAAAAGGCCATCCTGGACAGCGAAGGGAGTCCAATCAGCACCTTTCTGATAGTTGCCACCTATTTGCTTCAGCAGGTCTTCCGTGAGGAAAGGCACTACCTTTGTCAAGCCAACGGCTTCTTCTTCCCCATTGGTGAAACCCGCAACGGTTTTCCCTTTCACGATCGGAGTACCGGTTTTATCAACCGCGTGCTTTAGGGCTACTGGGCCATGACATACGAACGAGATGATCTTGTTGTCATTGTAGAACTTTTCAATCAGCTTTTCTGAAGTCTTATCTTCAGCAAGATCCCACATCGGGCCGTGGCCGCCGGGATAAAAGATGGCATCATAATCTTTCTCGGACACAGAGCTAAGCTTTACGGTTTTACTCAATCTTGCCTGGGTAGCAGGATCAGATTGGTAACGCTTCGTAGCGTCGGTTGCAAACGCTTTGTTCAGGCTAAACGTATCGATTGGGGCCTGTCCTCCTTTGGGAGAAGCGATGGTGACTTGCACACCCGCATCGGTCAGCGTATAATAAGGAGCGGCGAATTCTCCTAACCAAAGACCGGTTTCCCGGTTAATGTTGCCCATTTTATCGTGTGAAGTCACTACGATTAAAACTCTTTTAGGTTTCGTTGTCTGCGATTGTACCTGGAAACCCAGAGCCAGTACCAGCATAGTAGCCAGTGTGATGATCTTACTTTTCATTTGATGTTATTTTAAATGTTTTATTGAAATCTTTTTTTAATTCTGATAATTTGTTTGTCAGTTGAAGTTTAGTTATGTACAGCCTGCTCTTTCGGAAAATCAGCCCCGACGCTCGTTTCAGCCCAGGCATCGAATTCCGTCTTTAGAGATACGAGCTTAGCATTGGCATTTTTGAAAGAAGCCTCGCCTAACAGCAGCCTCAGCGGAGGATTTTCTGATTCTACAACTTTAATGATGGCCCTTGCAGCACGAACAGGATCTCCGGCCTGTTTGCCGCTATACCCACGGATATTATTCTTATTGGCTTCAGCGGTTGCTTTGTAGTCGTCAATGGTATGAGGTGCTTCTTTTGCAGAACGGCCTGCCCAATCCGTCCGGAAGCTGCTTGGCGCAATAGCAGTAACCTTGATACCCAGCGGAGCAACTTCTTTTGCCAGTGATTCAGTGTAGCCGTCAACCGCAAATTTGGTGGCGCTATAGAAACCCACGGCAGGATAACTCACCATACTCAGGATAGAGGTCACATTCAGAATGTGACCGCCGCGCTGTGCCCGAAGGATAGGCAACACTTCCCTGGTTAACCTCGCCAGACCGAAGAAATTGATCTCGAACATACGGCGAACTTCATCTTCTTCGCTTTCCTCGAGGGAACCAAAATATCCGATTCCCGCATTGTTTACCAGCACATCAATACGACCAAATTCTTCCTGGATAACCTTTACCGAAGAAACGATGTCTTGTGTTCTGGTAAGATCCAATTTTACTGCTAATGCAGTATCCGGGTAGGCGGCAGTGATGTCTGCCACGTCCGCAGTGTTACGAGCGCCAAGGGCTACCCTATAACCTGCTGCCAGCACTTGCAGCGCCAGTGCTTTTCCGATGCCGGATGAGGTTCCGGTAATAAACCATACTTTTTTCATTTCCTTATTTTTTTAAATAGTTTGATGAAACAAAGTTATACCGGCTTAAGCGGCGCCATTTATACGATTGTATGCATTGTTTGCACGATTTGCCGGAGTGGTCCTATTTCTTCTAAAAGCCCTGACTATGCGGCGACGCAGCATGCCTTATTACCAAAAATATTCCACTCTTTGAGGGAACATTTTGTTGTCCGTGTCTTATTTATTGTAGTGTGCCTTTCACCTGTGGGTGTGGTGCAAAGGATTATCGAGTTCGGTAGCAGATGATAATTAGCTAAGTTTGTAAATCTAAAATCTGAATACAAGTGGTAGTTTACAATCTTCCTGATGATTTTAACTCGGCCGACGAGCAAAGCATGCCGGTGATCATCCGCAATTATCAGGCAGCGCGTAATTCTGCAAAAAATAAAAGCTTTATTCACCAAAATATGATCGACATCATTGTCGCGGGCAAGAAAACAATTATTGATGTCTACAACATGACTGCCCTTGAAGCCGGTGAGTTGATGGTCCTTTCCAAAGGCACCGCGCTGATCTCCCAGGCTCTGCCCGTGGACGGCCTTTTTCATAACCTCGTTATGTATTTTACCAACGAAGTATTCGCGGACTTTTGGATTAAATATATCGCCCTGCGTAAAGAATCGCGAAATGATGTCCCAAAGTGTGCTTTTATCACTTACCGCCAGGACGACTTTATCGGCCACTACATTCAATCGCTTTTGCTGTTATTAAAGACGCCCGCAATCTTTTCTGTTCAGTTAAAGCAAGTTAAGCTGGAAGAATTGCTGCTCTATCTCCTTCATACTGATCCCGCGAAACTTCATTCTTTGGCGGTGAACGTAGCCAACAGTGACGATATGCAGATCCGAAAAGTTGTTGAAAGTCATATTACCAGCCCGATTACGACAGAAGAATTAGCGTTTTTATGTCATACTAGTCTTTCTACTTTCAAACGAAAGTTTTTATTGCTTTATGGAACGTCACCGCAAAAATGGCTGGTCCGGAAAAGAATGCAGGTGGCTGCAGATCTGCTAAAATTGCCCCATGAGCGCTCCGGTTCGGTCTATGAAAAAGTAGGCTATGAGAATCAATCCGGCTTCATAGTGGCGTTTAAGAGTCAATACGGAGTGACACCAACGGAATACCAGCGCCGGAATTTGAACCTATAGACAGAAAGTTTGGACGCCCGGAGTTAAGTCAGCGGACAATTAGGTCATAATTTTGTGGAATCAACATTGATAAAATCAAAGCAAAAATTAACGACTATGTCAAACAACGTTCAATTACCGCCAGTCATCGACCAATTTATTAAGGCATCGAATGAGCACGACGGAAAAGCATATATCGCCACCTTCTCGGAAGACGCGTTAGTCAACGACATCGCTCGGAATTTTTGGGGCAAGGACCAGATCAAACAATGGGCAGATGAGGAAATTATCTCTCCTAAGATAACCTTTAAAGCCTATGAGATCATTCAACATCACGGTGATTTCCTAATAACAGCCCTGATCGACGGAAACTACGATAAATCCAAAAGTCCTGACCCCACTTACCTGGATTATTTTTTTACGGTAAAAAATAATCGGATCGTAAAAATGATCGTGATCAAAAACAAAGTCAAAAGTGCAAAGATGTGATCGATAGCTATCCGGGGCAATCAGTGAAACCGATTCCCCAAGGAGCATTTTGTGCTAACCAGATCAATTGAGCTGGACTGCATCTGGTACAGCATCTCTGTAATTATAATTTCTTTGATAGGAAAAAACTTCGACGACATGGTCAGAAAGCCCAACTAATAATATTCCTGGCCCGCCCCCTTGCCGACTTCCTGTTAAAACCTATAGAATTTCATTTATTACAAAGATGGTGAGATCGGATCAGACTATTTATCCAAAGAAGCCATATCGACCACAAAACGATAATGTACATCGCCGGCAATCGTACGCTCATATGCTTCATTGATCTTATCAATCCCAATCAGCTCTATGTCAGAGGTGATATCATGCGCTGCACAGTAATCCAACATTTCCTGGGTCTCTTTCAAGCCTCCTATCAGTGAACCTACGAGGCTGCGGCGGCCGCCGATCAGATGGAAAGCATGAACTTCCGATGGTGTCGGCGGGATACCCAATACCACCATCACTCCATCAATAGCTAAGAGAGCAAGGTACTCATTGTAGTCGTGCGCGGCCGATACCGTATCAATAATATAGTCGAAGGAGCTGGTCAGCCTCGCCATATTTTCCTTGTCATTGGTCAGTTCGAAATGCTGCGCGCCCAAACTCAGCGCATCCCGTTCTTTGCTCTTTGAACGGCTGAGTACTGTAACATCGGCGCCCATCGAAACCGCTAATTTTACGGCAATATGCCCCAGACCACCGAGACCCAATACGGCAAGTTTGTCGCCTGCTTTCACGTTCCAGTGTATCAGCGGTGAATAGGTGGTGATCCCCGCACAAAGCAGCGGCGCCACCTTTTCCAACGGGAGTTTGTCAGACACCCTTAGGACAAATTTCTCGGTTACCACAATGTGACTCGAATAACCGCCATACGTAATGGTCTTCTTATCCTGCTCGTAAGCATTGTAAGTCATGCTGTTCCCGTTAGTGCAATACTGCTCGTTATCGTCCTTACAGCTTTTACAGTGACCACAGGAATCCACGAAACAGCCGACCCCGACAGTATCACCAACTTTGTATCTGGTGACACCCTTTCCTACGCGGGTAACTTTACCCACGATTTCATGACCGGGAACGACGGGATATATCGTGTTGCCCCATTCATTTCTGGCGACGTGTATGTCCGTATGGCACACGCCGCAATACAGAATCTTAATTTCCACATCTGTGTGCCCGGGGTCGCGGCGGTCGATGGTTAATGGCCCTAAAGGGCTCTCAGCGCTCTTCACCCCGTATGACTTTACTGCGATCATAATTTTAAAGTTTTATATGTTAGCTCGAATCCAATTTCCTACATCGAAAAATCCGACTGATTTGCTGGCAAAACTACCTCTCACTGACAGGCCGGATTTTGTTGAGTATGTCAAATTTTATTTGTTGTACATATCAAGGGACAGTTGGGATAATCTTTCGGCGTTGGTTGTTAAGAACTTGAATATTATTCAATTGTAAACATCAATAACCGGTCTGAGCAATCAAATAAAAAGTGAATCATTGACCTCCGCCTATATAGATCTTTCTGTGAATTTCAACAATTGCTTTAGCTTTGTATTCAATCATGGTACCATTACGAATAGAATATGCGCCGATTCTGATGTCCTGCGTTGAAGACAAATTCTTCAAAACAGAGGCCGTTTGGGAATATCATTCGTTAATGCGGGTCATTTCCGGTGAGATGAAAGTCGTCCTGGCGGAAGACACGTATACGTTCAACGCAGGAGATACCTTTCTGGTCCCGCGGAACCGCTTGTCGTCCGTTATGAAATACCCAAAAGATGGTGTTAGATACAGCTGCATATTAATAACGTTCAGGCCTGAACAGCTTAAAGAGTATTACAGTAAACAAAAATTCAACCCTAAGCTTCCCTCCTGGCAAAAAATAAAACGCTATGACCCGCACCCCTTGCTGGACAGTTATATGGGGTCATTCCTGCCTTATCTCGATTTGAAAAAAGCACTGCCTCAGGAACTGATCAGGATCAAATTAGAAGAAGGACTTACCATCCTCAGAACAATAGACCCAAGTGTCGATGGGCTATTCTCAGATTTCTCCGAACCGGGCAAGATCGATATCGGCGATTTTATGGAGAAAAACTTCATGTTTAACTTGCCCCTGGAGAATTTTGCTCAACTAACCGGAAGAAGTATCTCAACGTTTAACAGAGATTTCAGGAAAGCATTTAATACGCCACCTCAAAAATGGTTAATGCAAAAGCGTCTGGAGTTGGCCCATTACCAGCTCGCCGAAAAGAAAAAAAAACCTACAGATGTGTACCAGGAGGTCGGTTTTGAAAATTTCTCCCATTTTTCTTACATCTTCAAGAAGCATTTTGGCTATTCCCCCGGCGATTTTGATCGACCTAAATTTCTCTCCCCTCAATTACCTGGTTACCAAACTTAGGCATGCAGAATGTTGCCTGCCGTGAAGGCCCAATTCTCCCAGGCCGTCTCTTTAAATACGACGAAAACGTCCTTGGGTGCAATGGCTAATTCTTCTAAGCCCGAGATCAACGTCGCCAGGATCTTTCGCTTGATTTTAACACTCCGCCCGACAGAAAAAAGAATTTCAATAATGAGAAACTTTCCGGAACGTGCTTCAGGCATGTCCGGATAAGTTTTATCGAATATCAGGTCATCTTCGCTCATGTCAAAAAAACGTTGAAAACGATCGGCGACCGGAGTTCCTGCTTCTGCCAACGCTTTTTGAATGGCGTCACCAATCTTTCTCTTTTCTTCTTTTGTTCTTCCCTTAAGGGAGGTTA
>Ga0310811_10004863_pt1 | contig 16924 bp, 13 predicted proteins | sample YCmetagenome_FD_207642 | JGI IMG/M metagenome (GOLD analysis project Ga0310811, IMG submission 207642) | Soil microbial communities from experimental microcosm in Duke University, North Carolina, United States - YC | ecosystem: Engineered > Artificial ecosystem > Soil microcosm > Unclassified ...
CAAAACACAAAAGTTGTAGGTTTTGAGGGGTCACTTTATCCTTCCCGACACGCCACCAAGCCGTTGTAGGCCCTTTTCGAAAGCCGACTTTTTGAACGAGAGGCGTGAGCCTGAGTTTTGACACACCTTCGGCCATCTCCAGCCGTTCAACCGCCTGCCGAGACGGACATTTTGACGTCGGGTCCACCCGGCGGATTGCCGTCTTTCACTGTTCGTGAATTTGATATCTGGGCTTAGCCGGATTTCTTCCATGCGAGCTTATGCCCGACCGGATTTCTTGCTGGCTTGCATCGGTCAGGATCACATTTCGTCGGCATTCGTTGAATGTGTAATTGTCTCGCTCTCCATTCGGTACCGGCGACCGCAGTGCGCGGCATCACTGGCGCCTCGGGCAACGGCCAGGCGAAGCTCGTCGAGGGAGGAGTTACCGCGACGGTATCAGGGATTAGCGAACGCATTGTCAGGCAGCGCAATCGCGGTGCCGTGGTGCTGTTGTTCTCGGAGGACGCCGGAAAGATCACCGACTCGCCGATCGCGTGGCAGTGGCGAGCGACCGGCAAATCGTTGAAATAATGGCCGAGCGCGGGCTGTCGCTGGCGCACACTACGATCATGCGCTGGGTCAAACGCTTCACGCCGGAGTTCCTCAAGCGCTGGGATCGGTTTGCGAAATCTGCTGGTCGTTCATGGAGAGTCGACGAGACGTATGTGAAAGTCCGCGGCAAATGGGTCTATCTTTACCGTGCAGTTAACCGCGCAGGAAAGACGGTCGACTTCCGGCTCACTGCCAGGCGCGATGTCGCTGCGGCCAATGCTTTCTTCGCGAAAGCGACCAGGAGTCAAGGGTTCGCTCCGAAGACAATCACGCTGGACGGTTATGCTGCGTCTCACCGCGCGGTGCGCGAAATGAAGGCGGAGCAGTATCTGCCTGCGGACACGACATTGCGATCGTCGAAGTATGTGAACAACTTGATCGAGCAGGATCATCGCAACATCAAGTCCAGGATCAATGCAATGCTCGGCTTCAAACGCTTCGGAAATGCAGCCACTACGACGGCCGGCATCGAACTGATGCATCGCATTCGAAAAGGTCAGTTCAATTTCGCGAATATGCGCCTCAAAGATACCACCGCGCCGGCTGCTTACAACGCAGTCCTTTCCGCTCGATGCGGGAGCGGCGACTACGCCGCTTTTCGCTCGCCGCTGAAATTTGCACCAGGGCCGGAGAAAGATGGACAACCCCGTAGCCAGCACAAAAGGAAGGCATATTCATCACTGATGGACACCGACAATCCCGTGAAATCATAGCGGCTAGAACGTCTGCCAGTCCGGCTCGGTGGCCGGACTCGAAGCGCCAGTCGTGGAGGAGGTCGCGGAGAGTCGCGGTGCGGCGGAGGCGGACAGGGCTTTGAGGGATTTTGGCAAGGCTGCCCTCGTCATGGTCGGGCGCGCTATCGCGCCCAATGACGGGTTTGTAGCGCGCCGGTCGTCGAGTTTGAATATCGCTACCGAGTCACGTAATGCCTGGGCCTGTTCAGCCATCGATTGCGCTGCGGCCGCGGCTTCTTCGACCAGCGCGGCGTTCTGCTGGGTGACCTGGTCCATCTGGCTGACAGCCTGGTTGACCTGTTCGATGCCGGTGCTTTGCTCGTGGGATGCTGCGGAGATTTCACTCATGATGTCGGTCACGCGCTTGACCGACTGCACGATCTCCCGGATCGTGTCGCCAGCTTGCTCGACGAGTTGCGAACCGACATTCACGCGGCCCACCGACTCACCAATCAGCTCCTTGATTTCCCGAGCGGCGGTCGCACTGCGTTGCGCGAGCGTGCGGACTTCGCTCGCCACCACCGCGAAGCCGCGGCCCTGCTCACCGGCCCGGGCCGCTTCGACCGCCGCATTGAGCGCGAGAATGTTGGTCTGAAACGCGATGCTTTCGATCACGCCGATGATCTCGGCAACCTTGGCGGAGCTATCGGAGATCTCCTGCATGGTCTCGACCACGCGGCCAACCTCGTCTCCGCCACGCTGCGCGACCTCCGATGCGTTGGTCGCCAGCGTGCTGGCCTGCTGGGCGTTGTCCGCGTTGTGACGGACCGTCGCGGTCAGCTCTTCCATGCTCGAGGCCGTCTCCTCGAGCGACGCGGCCTGCTCCTCCGTGCGCTGCGACAGATCGGCATTTCCCGCCGCCACCTGTTCGGTGGCGGACGAGATCGCGAGGCTTGCCTGCTTGACGCCGCCGACGATGCCAGCCAGGTTGCCAATCGCCCGGTTCACCGACTCGGCCAGGTTGCCGAGCTCGTCGTGGCTCTCAACGTGTACCTGGACACGCAGGTCGCCCTGCGCCAAGGCATTGGCACCGTCGACCACACGCTGCAAAGGACGGACGATCGAACGCGTCACCAACGCGCAAAGTATCAGCGCCACCACCAGCGCCAGCACCGCCGCTCCCCACAGGACTGCGCGCGCCATGTCATAGACGTCGTTGCTGTCCTTCACATCGGCGTCCATCATGCTCTGAACCAGACTCTTGAACTCGTCTTGCTGCTGGATAAGCGCGGTTCGCAGCAGCCCCGCCTTCAAGAGCGTTGCGCGTGCCGCATCGTTGTCATGCGCCGCCAATTGCGCGTACGCGGGCTTCAGGGCCTCCTCGTAAGGCGCACGCGCTTGCAGCACCCGGTCGAAGAGAGCGCGGCCCCTCGCCGTGGTGATCAGACGAGGGATGGCCTGATAGGCCGACTCATTATTCGTGAAGGCTCGGGCGTGTTCGACTCTGTCCCGCTGTGCTTCGGGCGTTGGTTCCTCGAGCGCGGCATACGTCATCACTGCTTCCCGGAGCGTCGCCACCTGGATCCTATTTACGAGCCTCAGTTCCTCGGCGCGAACACCGACTATGTTTTGCGTGGTCGCATTCATACGCGCCATCTGCAGATGGGCGGTCAAGCAGATCGCCAACAGGAAAGCCAGGACAACACCAAATGTACCCAGCAGTCGTGCGCCAATTTTTAATTTCATTATTCACACCTGTTTTGAACTTGCGAGAGAGTCGGCTTACCTGTGGCGAGCCTCTGCCTAAGATTGGGCGCGCCCCGAGATGAGTGCTGTCCGGGGGCGAGCCTTTGATGTACGACGCGGCGCGCGACACTGTTTTTTATTGACGGTGTCAGGCAAAGCTTCGTCACATAAACAGCTTGCTTGCATATCGCTTTTGTGAGCCTTTAGTCTCATGTATTGTGTATTGTTGACCCTGAGGCTGACCCACCCAGACCGGTTGCCGGTAGACCGACGACTTCTTTTCCGTAAACTTGCTCATGGTGGATGATTTGTTGGTTGCCGGTTTCCGACTTCGACAATCAGATTCTCAGCCGAAACCTCCACCGCCTTCAATCTCCCCGTACACCAGTTCCGACTTTCTCTTTTCTGCGTTCCGTTTGGCACAAGGTACCTTTCACGCAAGTCAGGACTGCGCTGCTGTCTCGCGGAGCGCCATCCAGGTGAATTCCCCCGGCGGGTTGGTCACTACGTTGAAGTCTTTGGTGCCGCAGCGAAAATCAGGAGCACGCCGATGACTGATATCACGGCCATTGCCACGAAGCCTCCAACGAATGTCCCGGCGACCGTCTTGGCATAACCAAGGATGATGGGGCTGAAGAACCCTCCGAACATACCAATGGTACTGATGTAGCCAATACCCGCAGCTTTCGCTGACGTCGACAGATACTGGGTCGGCATGGCCCAGAAAATCGCAAACGCCGTGAAGATACCAATGGAGGCGAGCGACAGAAGAATGATTGTTCCGTAGATGCTGGTGTAGAACAGACCAATGAGCGCAAAGCCAATTGCAGTCAGACCGAAAGGAAGCGCGAAATGCCAGCGCCGTTCGCGCATCTTGTCCGAGTGCCCCGCGATAGTCAGCATACCAATTGCCCCGACGACGTACGGGATGGCTGACAGCATGCCGATATTGAAGACGTCGCGAATTCCCGCATCCTTAATCAAGGTCGGAGCCCAGACGGCCAGCGTATTGTTGGCGGCGACAACGGCGAAGTAAGCCAGCCCGAACGCATAAATGCGGGGAAGCTTGATGACGTCACGCAGTCCGACGGCATTGTGATTTGCGCTCGCGTGGTCCTCCTTCAGGTCTTGCGCGAGGATGTCCTTCTCCTCCCTGCTGAGCCACTTTGCGTCCTTGGGATAATCCTGGAGGTAGTAATAGGCGAACACACCGAGAAGGACAGTGGGTACCCCTTCAACCACGAAGAGCCATTGCCAGTTGCTCATTTGGCCCCATGCTTGCGAATACTTCAAAATGAGGCCGGAGATTGGGCCGCCGATGACACCCGAAGCGGTCGCGGCGAGGTAGAACAGCGATGTGATTCGCGCACGGCGATTCGCGGGGAACCAGTAGGTCAAGTACAGGATGACCCCGGGCATGAATCCCGCTTCAGCCGCACCAAGAAGAAAGCGGACCAGATAAAACTGGGTCGGCGTATGTACGAAAGCAGTCAACCCAGAAAGTAAGCCCCAGAGAACCATGATTCGAATGAAAGTCGCGCGCGCACCTACCTTTTGCAAATAGAGGCTGCTCGGGACCTCGAAGATGACGTATCCGATGAAGAACAGCCCTGCACCGAGTGCGAACGAGAAGTCGCTCAGCGCCAGGTCTTTCATGAACTGGAGTTTTGCAAAACTGATGTTGAACCGGTTGAGCTGGTTGATGGCGTACGCCACAAAAAGAAACGGTGCGAGCCTCAGAATCAGCTTCCGGTACAGCTTGTTTCTTGTTACATCAACGGCTTCTGCGGCCGCAGGTAAGTAAGCGCTAGTTGCCATGTCTCCCTCGTTATCGGGTTGATTCATTCAGGTTCAGTTGTGCCAGCGCAAATGCCTTTCCGGGGTGGCTACGCTGACGCATCAAAGTCCTATTGCGCCGCTTTGCGGAAAGCGTCTACGGATGCTGCCGCCTCGCGGATGCGCTCCCGCAATTCGGTCACGTTCGGTTCAATGCCGATTCCCGGGGCGTTTCCGAGGCTTACCCGACCGTTGACGAGCGTGTCGAGCGGACCGTGCAGTAGGGTACGAAGCGGATTCGGATTCGAATCGATTTCGAGCATCCCGTCCGCGCCAGTCGCGGCGAGCAGATGTGCAGAAGCAAGAAGACCGACGCCACCGCCCAGGTAATGCGGACAGTAGGTAAGCCCGGCAGCCTGCGTTGACCGGATGACGCTCAGACAGCCAGAAATGCCGCCCCACTTGGCGGCGTCCGGCTGGATGACAGCGAACGCACGCGACGCAATTGCGGCGTCGAATTCATCATGACCTGCGATGTTTTCACCTCCGGCGAGCGGCACTGGAGAGCTGGCCGCCAGCGTTTGCCATTCGTTCAACGGACGGTCGCAGCGCAGAGGTTCCTCCAGCCAGCCAAGATTGAAGGGCGCCAGCAGAGGTGCCATTGTGAGTGCTTCGGGCAGAGCCCACGCCTGATTCGCATCGACCATGAGCCGACGATTCGGGCCGATTATTTCCCGAAGTATTTTCAGGTTGTTCACGTCTCGGTCGACGCCAAACCCGACTTTCAGTTTGAACGCCTCGTATCCTCGCTCGAGCTTCTCGGCAACGAGCTCCGCAGACCCGATCGGATTAAGGCCGCTGGCGTAAACAGGGATGTTCTCGGAGGAACCACCGAGCAGCTTCCAGAGCGGAAGGCCGGCCCTACGGGCGCGCAGGTCCCAGAGAGCGAGGTCAACCCCCGCGATTGCCTGCGCAAAAGGGCCTGGCTCGCCGGATTGCAACGCGAGCACCGCCGTGCCGTCGGTCAGGTCACGGAAAACGTCGACGGGATGGGCGGCGAGGCGGCCAGTAAGCATCGGCGCCAATACGGTCGACACGATGGCCGCGCGGTGCTCGGCGCCGCACGCCGGAAAATTCGACCAGATTTCGCCCCATCCAGTGCAGCCATCCGAGTCCGTCACTGAAACAAGGACGGCCGGGCGGTCGTGCATCGTGCCGAACGACGTGCGCACCGGGGTTGCGATTGGACAGCGCAGGACGTGGACTTCGACACGTTCGACCGTCAACGGCCCAACCTGAACTTCGATTTCATCAATTCGCTTCATGTGACGTAGACCCCGTACAAAATTCAGTTGTTACTAAAGTATCGTTTACCGTACTATAAGAACTTGAAGTGCTCAACTTCCGTGTTGAGGTCCCAGGGTTTACACCCGGCGTGGATGGATCGGTTGGCGGAAGCCTGCGTCGCAATCAAGGTCGTCCGGGAGTGAGAAGCGCAAGTTTTGGCGCTGCTGCACCATCCAGAACTTCGTGAACGGACATTACGCGAAGCCTTCGGTCGACTCTTGTACCGCTTCTTGTACCGCTATAACTGCAAATTGCCGAGGCGCTTCTATCTGACGCCCTCGGCCCCTGTAACACCACGCTCCACTAGAAGGTCTTGTCTCTAGATGTATCGATGAATGAGGAAAGCCTGGGAATGAACGCATTGCGAAAAAAAGTGGTAGTCAGCGAGTTTATGGATTCACTCGCTGTTGACTCATTGCGAGAGCATTTCGATGTGTTGGACGATCGCACTCTCGTCGACGACCCCGAACGCCTTTTCAAGGCTGTGCATGACGCCGATGCAATCATCATCAGGAACCGGACGCAGATAGATCCGGCATTCCTCGAATGCGCCCAGCGTCTATCGGTCGTGGGCCGCCTCGGTGTCGGGCTGGACAATATCGACTTGGAAGCCTGCGAGCAACGGCAGGTCAGCGTCATTCCAGCGACCGGTGCCAACGCCCCAGCGGTCGCTGAATACGTGATTTCGACGGCGATGGTGCTTCTGCGCGGCGCCTATATGTCGTCCGCCGACGTGGCATCTGGAGTATGGCCGCGAGCGCAGCTCTCGAATGGCCGTGAGTTCGCCGGTAGCACGTTGGCAATAGTCGGTTTCGGTGGCATCGGCCAGCTCGTTGCTGGTCTGGCGACTGGGCTCGGTGTTCGGGTTATCGCATTTGACTCGCATTTGGCCGAGGACGCTCAGGCATGGCAACGGACGGGTGCGCAGCGTGTCACCCTTGAGGAGGCCGTCGCCGAGGCCGATGTATTGACGCTGCACGTTCCGCTTCGCGAAGAGACGCGAAACATGCTGGGCAAGGTTCAGCTGGACAGCATGAAGCGCCACGCCGTTGTGATTAACGCGGCACGGGGAGGAATTCTGGACGAGTCAGCGCTCGCAGTCGCATTGCGGGAAGGGCGTTTGGGCGGAGCCGCACTGGATGTGTTCGAGGAGGAGCCCATGCGCGACGGTTCCATCTTTGCGGGGTTGCCTAACGTGATACTGACGCCACACATTGCAGGATTGACGCTTCAGTCCAACGGGCGGGTCAGTACGATGATTGCCGCGCAGGTGATGAAAGCTCTGCGCCAGAACAACGACTGACTCCTACGCACGGAATAGCGGTTGAGCGCAATCAGACTGACAAGAGTTTCGGGGGGCGATTCGTGCTCCAGGACCCCTGTTCTGAAAAACATTGACCGGTACTGAAACCGCACTCACCGTTCGCGGCCTCCCGTTATTCACTTGAGAGACTGTAAATCTGGTCTCCCGGGAAGTGATGCTTGCTGGCCGAATAGCATGGCCAAGCGACAATTCGTCCCGAGCTGCGGGAGACGCTTTATAGTACAGGTTCTAAAGTCCATAAGTATCGATAATGTCACGCGCCTCGTTGTCAAGTCCGGTCCCGCTGTATCTGCAGATTGCTGACTCGCTTCGCGACCGGATTGTTCGTGGGGTCTGGCAGCAAGGCGAGGTAATTCCGACGCTCGAGCAGATTGCAGCTGAGTTCGATGTTGCGCGGGTGACAGCCCGTCAAGCCGTGCAATTACTGATGAGCGAGGGGGTACTCATTCCTCAACGGGGAAGGGGAACCTTCGTCTCCGCGGCAGCGCTTACGATGAAGCCGGTGCAGGTTGTCACCACCCTGAAGGCGCTGGTCGAGATGTATCAGGCGACCAGTCAGCAGCCTGTTACGGTGGAGGAGAGCAGAAGGAAGCCGCCCGTCACCGCGGCTGATGGAAAACTCGCGGAAGAGTACATGTACATGAAACGGGTGCATTCCTCCGATGGCCTGCCCTACTGCGTCATCTCGCTTTATCTGGAAGAGAACATTTTTTCGATGGCGCCTGACAGGTTCCGCGACGAACTTGTCATCCCGGTTCTGGTGTCCCTCTCTCCGCAGTGCATTGCGAAGGCCAGGCAGACGCTGACTATCGGCAGCGCCGACGCAGTGACTGCGCGTTTGCTTCGTGTACCGACTGATGCGCCCGTAGCCCGGGTCCAGCGTGTTTTTAACGACGCCAATAACGTCGTTATCTACTACGCAGATGTCGTCTACAGGGGTGACGCAATCAAGGTCGAAATGGATTTGGGAAGTGTGCTGCCCTAAGCTCGACATATCGAAATGAGGGCGAAGGAAGCTCCCGACTGCTACACAACAAATGAACAAGAACCCCTTCGCACTTCTGACCTTCATCTGGAAAACACTGCGACAGCCGGACGGGCACGCGATGCTGCTCTGGGCGGTCGTTGCTGGCGTCGCGGGCGCGTCCGCCACTGCTGCTTTCCGGGAAGGTATCGACCTGCTGCAGAAGTGCTTTGGCGGTGAGCCCGGCAATTTTGTCGAGATGGCCCGGCACATCCCCTGGCCCGCCCGGGTTGCGTTGCCAACGGTTGGCGGAATGATTGCTGGCACCTGCCTCGTAGTGGCGCGCCGCAGTTCTTCAAAGTCTGGTGCCGACTATATGGAGGCCGTCACGATGGGTGACGGTGTCGTGCCCGTCTGGCAAAGCATGTGGCGCAGCATCTCGTCACTTTTCACCATCGCGACTGGCGGCTCGATTGGCCGTGAAGGCTCGATGGTTCAACTGGCCGCTCTATGCTCGTCCATCATAGGACGCTGGGTGCACTTCGACCCCGCACGTTTGCGCATGCTCGTCGCATGCGGTGCGGCTGCCGGTATCACGTCTGCGTATAACGCACCTATCGCCGGCGCCTTTTTCGTGACGGAACTGGTGCTCGGTTGCATGGCGATGGAATGGCTGGGCCCGGTTCTTGTCTCGTCGGTCGTGGCCAATATCACAATGCGCGAGTTCGCCGGTTACCGGCCGCCGTACCAGATGCCAGTTTTCCCAACCATCACCGGCATCGAAGTGCTGCCCTTCATTGTGCTGGGGCTTTTGTGCGGGGTACTGGCGCCGCGTTTTCTTCTTTTGCTTTCCGCGTCGAAGAGGGGCTTCGGCAAGGTACCGTTGCCTTTGCCGCTGAAGCTTGGGCTCGGCGGTCTTATCGTCGGCATCGTCTCCATCTGGGCCCCAGAGGTCTGGGGTAATGGCTACGAGGTAGTGAACTCCCTGCTGCATCAGCCCTGGACGTGGACAGCGCTTCTTATCGTGCTCGTTCTCAAGGTGATTGCGACGCTGGCAACGGCCGGCACCGGAGCAGTGGGTGGCGTATTCACGCCGACCCTGTTCGTTGGAGCCGTGGTGGGATGCCTCTTCGGGGTAGGCGTTCATGGAATCTGGCCGCACATGACTTCGGAGCCTTTCGCCTACGCAATCGTGGGGATGGGCGCATTTCTCGCGGCAGCCTCCAACGCTCCGTTGATGGCCATCCTCATGATTTTCGAGATGACGCTGTCCTACCAGGCCGTGCTGCCGCTCATACTTTCATGCGTCGTCGCTTACTTCGCCGCGCGCAACGCGGAGCACACTTCGATGTACGAAGTGACCGTAAGACGCAACCGTGCGCAGAAGGACCGGATGCGCCTGGCGGCTACCCGGATGCGGGAACTTCTGAAGCCTGCCGAGACAGTCGTTACGCTCAAGGCGAGCGTTGAAGAGCTGACCCGCATGTTCCTCGAGCATCCGGTGAAGTACCTGTATGTGGTGGACGAACAGCAGCGCTTTTGCGGCGTGGTGGCCCTTGAGGACCTCGCATCCGACCTCGCTTTGCCCCGGAGCCCACGGCGGATGACCGCGGCCGACTATCTGCTTCCCGACTTCCATGTGCTGACTCCGGACATGACGCTGGGCCAGGCCCTGCAGCTTTTCCTCAATTTCCGTGGCGAACGCCTGCCCGTCATTGACCCGAAATCCAGGTCCGCTCCAATTCTCGGAGTTGTTCACAAGACGTCGCTGCTCGACGCCTATGTGCGGATGAACCCCGCAACATACTAAATCGTGCGCACCGGCGGAAAGGCGTGTGGGCACGCCTCTTCAGAGGGGTCCGCTGCGACAGTTTCCTGAACTGGACTGATGCCTCTTTCAGGACCGGCAGTTGCAAAAGTTAGCGTGCCCAGCCACTTTGCCGGGCCACATTGAGCGTCAAACCGACGAGATAAACGGAAGTGGTGAATCTAAGGCACGGGTCCTTAAAGGACCTACTCGAGCGCTCCACACCGGCACGCATACAGCGGCGACTGCGAGGGTGCGTTGACATCCTCGCCGCAGCGGCTGCCTGCGGCTCTTTTCGACCTGTCATGGCCCTTCAAACAGCGCCCGCAAAGATTCTCGCACTTTCCACGTTGGGCGTTTTCGTCGGCTGTTATGTTGCAGTCCGCCTGCAAATGCCGCGTGGTGCCTCTTTTCTGAAAGGGCACACGGCCTCGCCGCCGCTTGCGCAAACAGATGACCTCACCGGACTGCTGAATCGCCGCGCGATGTTGAAGGTGCTCTCCGGGAGTTGTCAGCGCGGGTTGCCCTTCACGCTGTTGTACATTGATTTAGACCGTTTCAAGGTGCTCAATGACACGGCCGGTCACTCGGTGGGTGATGGCGTTATCGCGGAAGTTGCCAGACGCATTTGCGACGAACTCCCCGACAACGCAGTGGCATCGCGTCCAGGCGGCTGCGATGAATTCACCGTTATCGTACCGGGCGAATGGGGGCGCCGGGATATTGACCGCTTGTGTCAGCGCCTCGTTGCTTCCGCCCGTCGCCCATTGCTAGTAGCGGGCAAGACCGTTTCTGTAACAATTTCGGTCGGAGCGGCGCTCTTCCCGGAACATGGAGACTCGCCTGAGGCGCTCTTTACGGGTGCGGACCTTGCGATGTATGCAGCGAAGCGGGCCGGCCGTAACGCGTATCGGCTTTTTGGGGCGGAGGAACAAGGCGAGCGTGACCGTCTGCAACTCGAAAGAGAGTTGCGCGAAGCGGTGCGGCATAAGCAGTTTGTGCTTTTCTACCAACCGCAGTTTTGCGCCAGGTCCGGACGGCTTACAGGGATGGAAGCCCTCCTCCGCTGGAATCACCCGAAGCGGGGCGAGGTGTCTCCTGGTGAATTTGTTCCGCTTCTGGAAGAGACGGGCCTTATCATTCCTGTCGGATACTGGGTAGTGGTGGAGGCGATCGGCGCACTATCCGAGTTTCGCAGGACAAGTGCACATGACATCTCTCTGTCGATTAACGTTTCCGCCGGACAATTTCATGATACGGGGCTTGGTGATGCCATTCGGAGCGCTCTGCAGAAGAACGACATCGATGGCTCGCAACTTGTGGTCGAAATCACTGAATCTACGTTAATGAAGAGTCTCGAACGCGCGCAGGAAATCCTCGCGCAGCTCCGGCTCCTGAACGTGCGCATCGCCATTGATGACTTTGGCACGGGTTATTCAAGCTTGAGCTACGTAACCAGGTTCCGGCCGGATGTCTTGAAGTTGGACAAGTCGTTTGTGGATGAGGTCGCTACCGACGAGGCAGCCAACGTCGTGGTCCAGGCCGTCATCGAGCTGGCGCATAAACTGAATATAGTCGTCGTTGCTGAAGGGGTGGAGACGGAAGCTCAGTTGGACATTTTGCGGTCAGCGAACTGTGATGAAATTCAGGGATACCTGCTAGGCAGGCCCGAACCCTACCAGGTTCTATCGGGGCGATTTCCGGACAAGGGCGTTGCGTGACTGCCCCGGCGCGTTGTGTACCGCAGATGTACCATGCGTCTGGGTGCGCAAAGACTGGCTGGACGAGGTTCAGCTGGACACGACACGGCCAGGCGTCGATGTCGACAACATCAATGGTTTCAACGGTCTGTATACGCATTCTGCGGGTGATGGGTATGGGTCACAGTCGCATTGCATCGGCGAACTGAGGAATACGTCACCGGCCACTTTTGGACGAGGAACGAAAATGTCGGACAAGCATATTTTCAGCCAGTTTGACGCTGACCTCAATCTGCTTTCAACCAGGCTGCTCGAAATGGGCGGACTGGTGGAGTCGCAGATTGCGTGCGCGATGGATGCGCTCAACACGTTCGATATGGCTCTTGTTGAGAAGGTCATCGAGGGGGAACGCCGGCTTAATGCGATGGAAATAGAAATCGACGAAGAGGTTAGCAATATCATCGCTCGTCGACAACCGGCCGCACGTGACCTTCGACTCCTGATGGCTACGTCCAAGTGCGTCACCAACCTCGAGCGCGCAGGCGATGAAGCCCGGAAGATTGCGAAACGGACGCGCCGCATCGCGAGGGAAGCGAACGCGCGAAGCATCAACATCGCCGAAATCAAGCTTTCCGGAGAAATGGCTGCACACATTCTTCGTAGAGCGCTGGACGCATTCGCACGGATGGATAACGTTGCAGCAGCACAGATTGTCAGGGATGACGAAGCCATCGATAACGAGTTCCGGGCTTTCGTGCGCAAGCTGGTCTCGTACATGACGGAAGACCCACGGACAATCTCGATTGGACTGGACTACCTGTTCATAGCAAAGGCCATCGAGCGCATCGGCGACCACGCGACCAATATCGCCGAGTCTGTTGTCTACGTTGTACGGGGTACTGACGTCCGTCATGTATCCCGAGAGCAGCTTGAGCGCGATGCCTTGGGTAAGTCAGGCTAGGGCCCTCACAGGAGCCGGCCACTCGACCCCGCTTCGATGGCTGTTCGCGCTTTGCTACTGCGCCGACAACGAAATGATGACATTCTTGAGGGGGCCACGCGTTCTTTGTGGCTGAGCTCGCAGAATGTGAGAAAGATGAAAATGTACCGCACCTACTTCATCAATAGCGAGCGTCGGCGAGCTGTCACGCGAGACCGAACATCTCGCGATGGAGCGGACTGCTCGCGGTGTTCCCGCTGCCTGGCGTCGTGCTGTGCGTGTCGTCGCATCGAACTCACGGGGCGGACTTCCTCGTCGCTTATGCCTGGCGGCGTGGTGCTCGGGTGCTTCTCGTTCGCGCTCTCGGTCGCGGCGTCATCGGCGGTGCAGTACGGCACGCGCGTCGCGGTCGCAACCAGGCAGTGCGTGCCGACAGAAGCGTAAGACGCGCTACTGCAACCCGCCGATCAGCCGCGCGAGAAACGCATCGCACGCGTCGAGCTGCGCGAGCGCGACGTATTCGTCCGGTTTGTGCGCGACGTCGATGTCGCCGGGGCCGCAGACGACCGTCGGCACCGCCAGACGCGTCGAAAACAGCCCGCCCTCGGTGCCGAACGCAACCTTGCGTTTGCGCGTGTGGGGCGGCAGCAGCGCTTCAAGAAAGGGGTATTCGTCCTTTTCGTGCTTGTATGGACCCGACGCCTTTTGCAAGCTTCTTGTTCGTGATGCGAAACCGATCTGCATGCATGTATCCGGCTTGCCAGAGGGGCAGTTGCCGAAGCAAGCCCGCAGCCTCGATGGGATCCGCGCACCCTGTCCTTAGCAAAATCGCGGCTCGCCACGAATGGCAGCCGGCACGAAAAACAGGCTTCAGAAGCCTTCTTCGCTAATCTTGGGCTGTTCACGATGTCCGAGGCCCTTCGATTGGCACGCCAATCCCGATGTGGAAACAACTGACTGGAGATCCCGTCGCGGGAAAACTGCACACCGGGTGAGGAGGGGGGACGTCGATCGCCGTTTCCTACCCCTATTCTTCGACCCGCTGCTGCCGCCCCTGTAAAAGATCGACGGGCCGGAGTTCGTGCTAAAGCCGACCGCTTACGCTTCCCCCCAGGTTCTTGACGACATCGACCGGGTACCACTGGCTGTCGAGCGCGTCCGCAAGACCGAGTTGGATCAGATCATCTGTGTCCAACCAAGCATGCTCGGAGGAGAACGCAATCCGCACGAAGCCTGCAAGGCTCTCTCGCGCGGTAGCGGACGACTCCCGGAACGGTACTTGCCATAGGCCGCGCCAGTTGCACAAGGCAGTCCGACCAGATATTCCAATTGAGAAAGTCTGAGGCCATTTTTTTCAGTCGTCTTTCTTGTCAGGCATATCCATACTGCATCTACTAAAACATGTTGGCCGAACAGAAGACTAAGGAGACCCGCTTGACACCCCCAGACTCTCTTAATCTATCAGATGCGATCGACGCTCGACCGGTCCATCGCTTCCAGTTGCTCGTTTTCGCGCTGTGCTTTCTGTGCCTGCTCGCCGATGGCTTCGACGCTCAGGCGCTCGGCTACGTCGTTCCGGCGATGAGCCGGCAGTGGAACATCGCGCCGTCCACTTTTGCGCCCGCATTCTCGGCGGGACTGATCGGCATGGCGTTCGGCGCGCTTGGCCTTGGATCGATCGCCGATTACGTCGGCCGCCGGAAGATCATCGTCATATGCACTGCCATCGTCGGCGCGGCGACGCTTGCGATGTCGTCGGTGAGTTCGCTTTCGGAATTGATGGTGTTGCGCGTCGTCGCGGGAATCGCGCTCGGCGGAATCATTCCCAACGCACTGGCGCTGTGTGCCGAATACAGCCCGAGCCGTCTGCGGGCCCTCGTCGTGATGATCACCGCGTGCGGCATTTCGGTGGGATCGGCGCTGGGTGGCCTTGTTGCGGGTGTGCTTCTGAAAAGCCACGGCTGGCCGATCGTGTTTCAGATCGGCGGCGGGCTCTCGCTCGCGCTTAGCGCTATCACGCTGCTTGCGTTGCCCGAGTCGATCCGGTTTCGCGCTGTGCGCGAATCGAAGGGGGCCGAGCTTGCGACACTGATGCGGCGCGTCTGCCCGGGACTGCAGTGCAATGAGCACACGAGGTGGGTCGCGAACGAAGAGAAGGCGCCTGGCCTGACGGTGCGGCATCTGTTCGCGCAGGGCCGCGCTGTCCCGACGCTGCTGATCTGGGCGATCTATTTCACCTGTCTGCTGCAAATCTATTTTTTCGCGAGCTGGTTGCCTACCGTGCTCACACGCGCCGGCGTTTCGATGCAGTCGTCGGTTTATGCGACCTCCGCATTGCAGATCGCCGGCACGGTCGCGAGCATTGCGCTCGGCACCGTGCTTGAACGCTACAACCCGGCGCGAGTGCTGACGCTTCTTTTCCTGTTCGGCGCGGCTTCGATTGGCGCGATCGGCCTGTCGCTCGATAACCCGTATCTGCTGATTGTCGCGACCGCCGGTGCCGGAGTCGGCGTCGTCGGCGGGCAGGCCGGCACGCATGCGATCGCGAGCCGCGTCTATCCGACCTTCATGCGCTCGACTGGCATGGGGTGGGGACTTGGGATCGGACGGATCGGCTCGGTCGTCGGTCCGCTCGTCGGCGGCATGCTGCTCGCGATGAGCTGGCCCGCACAGGATCTGCTGTTCCTCGGCGCGCTGCCCGCGCTGGTGTCAGCGGCAGCGGCGTTCGCTCTGTCCCGTCTCTTTTCACGCGATAACCCTCACTTCACACATCACGACCAGCAGGAGCCGGATGCGGCCTGCGGGCAGTTGCCGGTCGCGAAACGCACTTGATCCGTCGTATCCATTTAGCGGTAATCATCCGCAACCAGAGACCATCCAGACATGAACCATCCTGAAACGAAACAGGCACTTCGCCCGGCCAAGGCCGAATACGCACGCATCGCCACCGAGGAAGCATTCGCGCCCGCGGAAATGCTGGAGATGTACAGGAAGATTCTCCAGGGACCCGATCCCGATCCGGGCTTCGTCAGCCTCATGGGTTTCTACATGAGCAGCCAGAGCGCACGTGCACGGCATATCATTGAATGCCTGCAAGACCTCGGCGAGAAACGGCTGCAGCACATGGACGAGGCCGGCATCGACAGGCAGATCATTGCGTTAACCTCGCCCGGCGTGCAGATCATGGATGCAGAGTCCGCCGTTTCGTTTGCGCGCACGGCAAACGACGAACTGGCCGAGGCCGTACGCAACCATCCGACGCGCTTCTCGGGCATGGTCGCGGTGGCGCCGCAAAATCCGCGGGAAGCGGCGCTGGAAATCGAGCGCGGCATCAAGCAACTCGGGCTGACCGGCGTGATCATCAATTCGCACACGCACGGCGAGTATCTCTCCGACCAGAAGTTCTGGGAGATCCTGGAAGCGGCCGAGGCGAACGACACACCCATCTATCTGCATCCGAATACGCCGCCGCGCAACATGATCCAGCCGTTCCTCGAATGCGGACTCGACGGCGCGATCTATGGCTTCGGCGTCGAGACGGGCATGCACGCGCTGCGGATGATTACCGCTGGCGTATTCGACCGGTTCCCGAAGCTGCAGGTGATCCTCGGCCATATGGGCGAAGCGCTGCCGTTCTGGGCCTATCGTCTCGACTACATGCATCGCGCGACGGTGGTGTCCGAGCGCTATGCATCGATGAAACCGTTGAAGAAGAAGCCGAGCGACTATCTGCGCGAGAACTTCGTCATCACCAATAGCGGCGTTGCCTGGGGACCGGCGATCAGGTTCACTCAGGACCTGCTCGGCATGGATCGTGTGATGTATGCGATGGACTACCCGTACCAGCACGCCATCGACGAGGTCATTGCACTGGACGGCTTGCCGATGAGCATGGCCGACAAGAAGCGCTTCTTCGAAACCAACGCGCAACGCGTGTTCCGGATCAAGTAACGCGCATCAGGCTGCCGTCTGTCGCGGCCGCGGCCTTCCCAATCCGATAACAGCGTGCCTGACACCGCGGGCGCACGCCCGCGGTGCGTCTGCACGCGCAT
>Ga0310811_10004864_pt1 | contig 16924 bp, 24 predicted proteins | sample YCmetagenome_FD_207642 | JGI IMG/M metagenome (GOLD analysis project Ga0310811, IMG submission 207642) | Soil microbial communities from experimental microcosm in Duke University, North Carolina, United States - YC | ecosystem: Engineered > Artificial ecosystem > Soil microcosm > Unclassified ...
CCGAAACGAAAAGTTCCTCGAAGTCCGCCATCTCACAGCAGCTAAAGAATGGATGGAGGCGGGGAATGAGTGATTGGGAGCGCTGGAACGCAGAATGCAAGTGGTGCGGCGAGGAATATAAGGGCGATATTTGCGAACGCCTGGCGCATGATTTTCATTGCGGAGGTTCCTCACAATTCACGCCTGCCGCAGTCGAGGAAATAGAAAGCCTCCGCACCTACCTCGCCGCAGCAACTGCGGAGCGGGGCGAAATCCTCTTAGAGTTGAAACAGTTCTCCATTGCAAATTTAGACCTAACCGAGGAGCGGGATAGGCTGAGAGAGGCGCTGGAGGAAATCGCCAAGCCAAAATATGGCATCGACGGCCATGAGACCGATGATGAGTTGGTGGAGTATTTCGCCAAGAAGTCGGGGCAGTACGAAGCTATCGCCCGCGCCTCCCTCTCTCATGGAGGGAAGCCATGAAGCCCGTCGATAAAATAAAAGCTGGCATCGATGACATCAACGCATGGCTAGATGGCGATGAAAGCAGGATCGTTTGGCGCAAGCCAGACACGCGCTCACCTCAATACTGCGACGGCCAAAGGAACGCGATCAAATGGGCTATTCAATGGATCCACGACGAAGCCAAGTCCATGAACGATCCTCACGCGAAAATCGTCCTTAATAACGCAGCCTTTCATATGGGCGTATCGGCCAAAGAGAAATTCAAAATCGAGGGCGAAGGCCAATGACCCCGGAGAAGATAAGAGAGCTTATCGAATTAGCGCGGCGAAATTATAAGACACCGTCTATCCCACAAAAAATGGCCGACGCCCTAGAACACCTACTCCAATATGTGGAGTGGCAGCCAATAGAGACCGCGCCGAAGGATGGAACTAGGATCATCCTAGCCATGGCAGAGGACCGAGACGGCCCTTTAGTTGGCGAAGGTTATTATACTGACGGCGAATGGTGGTGGTCAGGAACAGGTCCGCACATATACCATTGCGGCGGCCCGATTTCAGAGATGAACTTTGGCAAAGTCTCCCATTGGCAGCCTATGCCAGATTTCGCTCCTCCCTCAGATAAGGAGGGAGAATGAGCAAGCAATTTCATTCTCTAGCTGACGTTGACCCGAAGGACGTTCTTACGCCAGAGATAGCGGCTCGGCTTATTTATAGAAAGGCTGGCTATATCCGCGCGCGAATTCGCGAAGGTGAATTAAAAGCAAATGACCGTGGAGGCTGGCTCATAAGAGGGAGTGACTTTTTGCAATGGGCCGAACGAGAAAAGTCAACGAATGAAATCACCGATAACGATGCGATTGGAATGTTCGCGGCTATTGGGGTTCTTGGATTCGGTGCCTCTAAGGCCGCTCAAAAATACAAAGGTCTAGCCACCTATTTTATCGGTGATGTTTATCGCGTTCCAAATCCAATTAAAATTGGCAAAGCCACGAACGCCGCTAAGCGATTGGCCCAACTCCAGACTGGATACCCAGCAGAATTGCGCATATGGGCGCTAGTGCCAGGAGATCATGAAGCTGCCTATCATCGCGCATTCAAAGAGCATCGTGTTAAGGGCGAATGGTTCCGATTGGCACCGGAAATCATCAAAGAGATTAACAGACTGAACACACCAGAGCGTTCGCGCTACAAGGGATAAGAAACAATGAGCGCTGCGCATCAAGACTTTACCGAGATCCCACTATCAATTCTGTTGGCATTGAATGAACTTTATTCCGATTCTGTGTTCGTCGGCAACGCGGCTGTTGCCAAGGCTATAGGAATCACCCCGCGCTGGTTACGCATCCAGGGCGACAATGGCAAGATCAGGTGGTTCCAAAAGGGAGAAAGTCACCGCCAGTATGCCCGTGAGGATGTAGAGGACTATTTACGAGGTAAAGCGAAATGTCCGTCTACTGGGCAAAAGACAAGCAGGGAAACCTTAAATCTCCGTACTTGCAGTACGACTTCAAGATCAAGGTCAAAGGCGGTGACACGCAACGGTTTTACGGCTCGACAGGCCAGAAAACAAAACAGGCCGCTCAGCGCGTAGAGGCAAAGCTAAAAGAACTCGCGGCTCTTGGGCAGCTTTCCAGCACCATGACGATCTCAGAAGCCTGCTGGAAATATTGGGATGAAGTTGCTGGCGCTCAACGATCCGCCAAAGATCACGCAACCATCCTTGAGCATCTATGTACTTATTTCGGGAAAGATACGCGCCTTGTCGATGTAACCGCAGATATAATCGCGGAGGCGGCTGTGAAAAGAGCGCGTGTGCCGGTCGTTCGCCCGCAAGGCAATGGCAAAAAGAAAGAACTCAAGGCGGCGAAGAAGAAAGGCGATGAGATTTGGATGCCATCGCCAGCCACCGTTAACCGCCAGATCATCGAACCGATCAAACGGATTCTAATCCGCGCCAAGCGCGTATGGAAATTACCGATCGATCTCGATGACTTCGACTGGGCGAAGCTTGCCTATTCGGAAGCAGCAGAGCGAACTCGCGAGCTTTCTATCGAAGAGGAACAGAGACTTTGGGATTGCCTCCGGGCTGATTATCATCCGCTCGTCGAACTGTACCTTATTTCAGGGCGCCGCCTTTCAGACTGGATCGGCCTTAAAAAGTCTCACGTTGACCGGACGGCTGGCACCGCGCGCTTTCCGACGCGGAAGCGAAAAGAGATAGGCGAAATTAATGTACAGTTCACGCCAACCGAACTTGAGATTATAAATCAGGAATGGGCGAAGTCGCCGCAGAGCTGCGAATACATCTTTACCTACATCGTTCAACAAAGTCGAACCGATGCCAAGAAGCGCAAGCTTAAGGGGGAGCGTCACCCGATCACGATATCAGGCTTCCGCGAGGTGACAGACGCCGCTTTCGTTGAGGCAAAGCTTGAGAACTTTCGGCGTCATGATCTGCGCCATACATTCGCGTCACGCTTTGGCCGGAGCGGCGGCGACCTCAAAGCTCTCCAGAATGCGATGGACCATCAAGACATCTCATCGACGGCTCGCTACCGTCATGTCACGACCGGAGAACTTATCGAGCTTAAGAGCCGCGTTAAGACTGCCGCCACAAACAAGAGGTCAAAGGATAGCGCTTCCGGTGGCGTCATTCAATTTCCAAGCGAGAGGAAGGCGTCATGACCGCGACGACGTTTCAGATTTGGCAATTAATGATGAGGCGTTGCTACAATCCTGAACATAGGAATTATTATGATTATGGCGGTCGCGGCATTCAGGTCTGCAAGTCCTGGCAGAGATACGAAGGTTTCTTGCGATCGATGGGAGAACGACCTGGACGCATGACCCTTGATCGCATCGATACCAACGGCGACTACAGCCGCTCAAATTGCCGATGGGTCTCAATGAGTGAGAATTGTAATAACAAACGTAACAACCGCTACATCGAATGCATGGGCATTGTGATGACTACATCGGAGTGGGAGGAGTTCTTGGATTTCAAGCCGAAGACTATTGTGAGGCGGCTTGCGGCTGGCTGGCCTATTGAGGCTGCCGTAGGAACTCCAATCCATTCAAACAATGGGCGTGTAAAAATAAGTGCGTCTATGGTGCAATACGGCCACTGGAGAAATGTATGGCATTGCGGCCAGATTTTTCGGCTCGCGCCGGGCATGTCAAAAGCACGGATTGATCGGAACCTAAAAAACATTTCAAACCGGATATATACCGGAGGAGAGATTATTGGTTTTCCGGTTCAGTCGGAAAACCCTAGTAAAAACATGGAATTAGGTGTAAAAAAGAAGGCGTCAAACGAATAAAGCGACTGCTCCCAAAGCAGATGCGCTACCAGACTGCGCTACGCCCCGACACCGGAAAAGTCTTACGATATAAAGGGTTTTTGGGCAAGCGCGGTCTCTAATGACTGAGAATAAAAGGGTAAAAAGGGAACCTTTAGAACAGACGGTACCGGAATAGTACCGGAGCGATATCTTAGCAGGCTGTCCGCGTCTGAGATCAACAATACAGCTATCGTCAAGGGGGAATTAGAGAATGATCGGATTTGAAGAAGCCGTTCGCATCGTGCGGTTGCGATGACCGAACCTGCGGAGGTTTTTCCTTTAGCCGAATATCTGTGCGACGAAATTCAGGCCCGAGGATGGACGACCATTGATGTCGCGCTTCGCATGGGCGGCGCGACAGAACACGAGATCGCAAAAGATTTGCTCGCGGTTGATGTACTTTTATGCGTGCAGAACGACAAATTAGAGGTCGGAGATCGCCTCTTTACGGCCTTAGCCAAGGTCTTCGATGTCAGCGAAGAATTCCTCCGCAATTTAGACGCAATGTGGAGAAGATGGCCCGCCAAGAGAGCCGAATTCACGCCACCAGAATCCATCTTTGGCCCAATCAGCCGCCGCGCAACAATTAGGGTCGGGGAGAGGACAGGATGGACATGGCGAGAAAATTAACAGCGGCTCGGTAGGCTTCTATTTCTTCGGGGAGAGGATCCGAGACAGACATGACGCCATCTCAGGCAATCCGTGATGCGATGGAGAAACGAGGCCTTCCCCAGATCGATATGCTGGATATTTTCGGCACTCGGGCGCGAGCCTCAGAGATTGTCAATGGTCGGCGAGCGGTTCCGAAGTCAATGGCGCCCGCCGAAGAGCATTGGACGAAAATGATCGGCGGCCATACGGCAAGCTGCCGCTTAATCCAGCCAAATTTTCTCTACAAACCGACTGGCTTCAAAATCAACTGGTATAAATATCCGTTCCGAGATTCCTACATGACCCCCAAAATTAGCGCCAAGGAATGGAAGAGGATTTTGACGCATTGTCGCGAAACTGCTTTGAAAGCCCATGAACCTTCGCGCGCCTGAGATCAACAATACAGCTATCGTCAAGGGGGATTTGAGGGATGAGCGTTTTTGGCATATGGGAGCCAATAGCAACGGCTCCAAAGGATGGAACTGAGATCCTGCTTTATTGCGGTCCTGCTGGCGATCCCGTCTTAGCGGTTGGTCACTGGGCCAAAGGTCTCAACGAAAAATATCGAGGCATATCTCCATTCACAGACGCCGACTTTAAGGACGGGTGGTGCTGCGAGTATGGCCCCAGAGAGAGTTTAGATTGGCCAACGCATTGGATGCCGTTGCCGATGCTGCCTGAAGACAAACGCCCATGAACCGATCTAATTGGTATATGCCTGGAGAGAGAAGAGAATGAGCGGGAAAGACGATATTGGCGACCGTATGAAGACCTATGAGGTCATTGAAACAGAGCGGCGCTTTGATCCATCGTTGCCAGTTTATGCAAGGCTTGATGGGCGATCATTCTCGAACTTTACGCGCCTCATGGAACGGCCCTTTGATATGGCCATGCATGAGGCCATGATGTCCACGGCGAAAGCGCTAATCGAGAAAACACATGCACGCATAGGCTATACGCAGAGCGACGAAATTTCGCTTGTATGGCAGGCAGAGAATGAGGCTTCCCAAATCTTCTTCGACGGCAAGATCATGAAGATGGCGAGCGTTCTTGCCTCATTGGCGAGTGTGCACTTTTTCAAATCGATTTATGACTCAGAACGCCTCAGCGACCACGCTGACTTGATGCCACATTTCGATTGCCGCGTCATTCAATTGCCGAGCCGAACCGAAGCTGCAAACATGTTTCTTTGGCGGGAACTGGACGCGACCAAGAACGCGGTAAGCATGGCGGCCCGCGCCTATTTTTCAGCAAAGGTGCTCTCTTTCAAAAATTCCACAGAAATGCGTGCGATGTTAGCGGAGAACGGCATAGACTTTGATGCTTACCCCGCATCTTTCAGGCACGGGACATTTTTGCGCCGAATCGCAATCGAAAGAGAAATGACGACCGAAGAGCTTTCGCGCATCCCGGAAGTTCATAGGCCAAAATCGGGGCAATTGGTTGCACGCTCTGCCGTGGTCAAAATTAAAATGCCGCCGTTCCGTTTTGTGACTAACCGAGAGCAAGTAATTTTCGACGGCGCCGAGCCATCGGGAACCGACACTCTCTAAGCTTTGCGCCACAGATCTCCGAGGAACCACTTCGTATGATTCACCGAGACCCAATTGATCGCACGGATCGTTAAAGCCTGGGCTTGTTCTTTAGTGAGATCGGGGCGGAGAGTTTGAACTGCTCTTCTTGCGGCGGCGTAACATGGGCCTATTGTTGAATCTTTACGGCAGTGATCTCGATAGGCTTTGGCGGCGGCGCGGTATATCTCAAGTTCTTCTTCTGTAGGTTCGTCAGATTGCATTGGAGAACTTGGCGAAATCTAACAAATTATTACATGCTTATGGTAGCATAGCTTTAAAATTACTCAAAGATTTTTGTCCATCGAAGGGGGATTTATGAGTGTAGCGATTACCGGCGCGACCTTAATCAACTGGGGATTTAAGCCTGGGTCTTGGTTCAAACCCGCGATCTCTGCGGCAGAAGAGGCACGCCTGGCGGGAGAAGATGAAACGGCAATTCGAGCCATTATCGAACAATTCGCGCCGTCGCCGCCTATCAGCCTCCGAGAACGAGGCGACTTATCCCATCATATGAACATCCGCGCCGAAAGCCCGGACGAGACAAGCAATGTAGAGGCTGTTCTACAGCATATGGCCGAATTGATGCGTGTCCGGACCATTGTCGCCGGCGCCGTGATGCCTGATGCGTGCCCTTCAGATAAGGCACTCGGGACGATCCCGGTCGGCGGCGTGATCGCGGCAAAGAACGCCATTCATCCGGGGATGCATTCTGCCGATATCTGCTGCTCGATGGCTGCAACGTTTTTCGAAGATGCCGCTCCAACAGCTATCTTGGATGCGGGTATGGCGATGAGCCATTTCGGAGGCGGCGGAAGGCCAAGAGGGCAACAGTTCAAGCCAGATAGCGGATTGCTCGAACGCTTCGAAAACAACCCTTTCCTCAAAGAATTGATGAGCGCTGCGATTGAGCATTTCGCCACGCAGGGTGACGGCAATCACTTCTTCTATGTTGGCCGCGTTGCGTCTTCGGGGCAAATCGCTCTTGTGACTCATCACGGGTCCAGGAAGCCAGGCGCAATGCTCTACAAGGCTGGTATGGCGGTCGCGGAGAAGACGCGGCAACAGATTTCTCCCGAAACCCCATGGCAGAACGCTTGGATCGTAGCGGATTCAAAGGAAGGCGAGGCTTATTGGGAAGCACTCCAAATCATCCGCGAATGGACGAAGCAAAGCCATTATAAGATCCATGATCTTATCGCCGAGGCGCTTGGACTTCGCGTCGCTCATCGTTTTTGGAACGAACATAATTTCGTTTTCAGGAAGACGGACGGCTTATTTTACCATGCGAAAGGCGCAACCCCTGCATTCGATGGCTGGGCCGAAGACGCCAGCGGATTGACGCTTATCCCACTGAATATGGCCGAACCGATCCTGATAGCTCGCGGTCGCAACGCTGACAACGGCCTAGGTTTCGCGCCGCATGGAGCTGGACGAAATTTCAGCCGAGGCGATTATATGAGAAGGAACGGCGGGAAAACCGAAGCCGAGATGATTGCCGAACAAGCTCCTGGGATTGACGTTAGATATTTCTGCGGCATCCCAGATATCTCAGAGTTGCCCAACGCTTATAAAAACGCGACGGCTGTGCGGCGCCAGATCTCGGAATACGGCTTGGCCGATATCGTCGATACTATCGAGCCTATTGGAAATATCATGGCCGGCGATTGGCAACGGAACGCACCTTGGAGAAAGAAGAAAGAGGCTAAAAAAGCGGCCAAAGCAGTTTCTAACGCTGACACTCTATAATGGCGCGGTATGCTTCTATTTCTTCAGGGAGAGGATCGGAGGGAGACATGAAACTTTGGCACTCGCAAGCAATCCTGACCGTTCTTTTTGCGATCATGTATGGCGTTGGCGTTCATACTAATCAGTTTCTTGTGGCGAAAATCGGCGGCTTCGGAATGTGCGCAATGCTCGTGATGACATTGATCTCGATGATATTCATTGAGACATAGCCCACACTCACGGCGCGGTATGCTTCTATTTCTTCGGGGAGAGGATCGGAGGGGGATATGAACGAAGCGCAACCAATAGAAACAGCACCGCGAGATCGGCGCATCTTGGTCTTTAGGCCACATTTCGGATGGGTAGGTGGTAAATGGAACGATGACAGATTCGCCCGCCGCCCGCGGCCGTTTTGGGACCTTGATGCGAGCTATATCACAATAACATCAATGCGCGAATCGCCGCCCACGCATTGGACGGAACTTCCGCCTGAGCCATAACGCAAGCTTTTTCACGAAACCTAGCGTTAAATCATCGTTTTTCACGGCTAATCATAGGTTTTCACCGCCCCCACATAAAATGGATGGTATCGAGTAGACCCAGCGTATTCATAGAGAGACTTAAGCAAGCGCGGCGCTATATGAGCAAACAATGGACCTGGGCGAATGATGTATGCTTGCGCGCCATGGTTGGCAGGATCCCTTACGATGAAATTGCCTTTATCCTTGGTCGGTCAAGGGCCGCAATTCAAATACGGGCTCACCGTTTAGGTATCTCCGAAAGACAACCTTTTCGTGGCGGACCCCGTCCTCAGATCACCTGCAAACGCGGCCACGAACTAACGCCAGATAATCTCTACATTCGCATCGTAAGAGGCAAGAGCACCCGCCAATGCAAGACGTGCGCGCGTGCTTATGATAAGGAGCGCTGGAAGAGATTAAAGGCTTTAGGCAAATAATAAGCGGCTTTCTTCGTCTGGCGACTTTGCCCTGCTCTCCCGGCTTCTCGTTTTTGAGCGGACTTATGTAGCAACGGCACCAAGAAAAACATATAGAAATCAAGGCTTTTCCCCTGAAATCAGGGGATGTCTGAATCCCATGTCGTAAGCGGTCTCAAGGCGAAGCAGCACGATATAAAGCGCCGGATCGCAGATCTCGAAAACCAGCTCAAGACTTGCCGATCCGAGCAATGCCGGGCCGCGCTAGTTAATCCGTGTTGGCTCGTCAACTCCTATTGACAGAATATCCCCCTCAAGACTTGGCGATTTTGCCCTGTTCTCCGGGCTTATCGTTTTTGATGGATTCCAGACCGCGCTCGATTAGAAAACGAATAGCCTCGACGCGCGATTTAAACCGCCGCGAAAAGCGAACGTCCTCGATCTCGGCAAGCATCGTTTCAGAAAGTCTGATCAGCACGTCTCGCGCGTTTTCTTGATGCTCTTCGACCATGAGAAGAGCATGTGCACAGTCATATCGCCAATGTCAACTATATCGAGCATAGCTCCTAATTGACAGTAACCTATAGACCTTATAATCTATATGGTCAATATGGTTCGTTAAAGCGTAGGGGTTGTCGATGGAAGCTCGTGAACAGCGCCTGTTTTTCTTGGGACGCGCGAGAGATGATGTTGCAATTGGTTTGTCTTTCACGCCGCCAGGTGAAATCGTTTCGGCCGCTCGCCTCAAGCAGGCTCTGGAACTGCTCAGCACGGAACTCGTCTCGCTCGGCGGACAAGACACTCAAAAGCTGGAAGAGGCTCTAACCTAACGCCAGATCGCGGGGGATTAGGCGCTAGAGCGGCGGTTCCCTTTGCCGCCCATCGGGGACCGCCGTTTCTTACCGACAGCCGAAGATCGCTTGGCAAGGTTTTGCGGCAACGCGGCGATGAATTTGCGGCGGCGGCGGGGGTTTCAAACTATCAATTTTCGTCGCCAGTTCAATCGAGAGCGATCTAAAATCAGAGCTAAGCTGGTCCTGCTTATGAGATAAGGAATCGACGGTCGTTCGTATGGTCCCAACCTGCTTGGTGAGCTTATCGACATCGACCTGTTTGGCGGGCCATAGGGCAAGAAGCCCTGTGAGGGCAGCGGCGGCGGCCCATGCCACGTACTTGCTAGAGATCACGCTCCATATGAACACAACGCGATCAAACGTTAACCAGCTTTTCGCCAGCTCCAAATCTGGAGTATGTTGACCGTTTTTATACTGTATACTTCCTGCTGCCATAGGGGAGTCCTTTTCCTCGTTGGCGACGTGGGGAATCTCAGTGTTGACGCACTGAGGTTCCTTCGCGTGATGTTTTCTATTCGTCATTAGGGCTTAACCCCGGTTGCGGGGAGTTTTCCCCTAATTTGCTTGTTACTCCATTGGCTTACGCGGTGATTTGAGGTAATATTCTCCGCAGATTTAGCGGGGGATATTTTGATGAGCGATAAAATTATCCGATTGGTGCCGTTCGAAGAAGAACCGCCGCCAGAGGCTCCAGAAGCTAACCGCAATCACTGCATAAATTGCAGGTATTACAAGAAAGGTTGGGGTGGTCCATATGACGGCGGTGGAGTGTGCCGCGTAATTGAAAAGGCGGTTCACATCGCCAGGACTAACGCCAAATACTACAATGGCGGATGCGGTCCAGAAGGTCGCTGGTACGAACCAAAATCACCATCAATCCGCGAACGACTTTTCGGGATGAATGAGGCTCGTGAACGAGAAGAACTCGCTCGTCTCAAAGCTAAATATGAGATTACAAGCCTTTAAGCCAAAGCTCTCGCGGATTGTTTTCTGGGAGACATTGGGGCGTTACCCCTGGTTAGGGGGTTACGAGGATGCCGCGTTGTCGCCATTGTCGAAAACGAATGGCTTGCCGCCAAGGCCGGTCTCGACCGTGTTGATGAAGTTCTCGACCATCATGAGCGTTGCATTATTTGTCGCACTGACGCCTTCAACAATCGCGTAGGCATGAGCGGCGGCGGAGACCGCAGTCGCCAGCGCTGCCAAAATAGCGGTGATCATCGCGGTCTGCGTCGGGGCTACGGTCGCGAAGATCCCAAGAGCGCCCGCCGAAGCTGCGCTCCCGATGAAGCCAGTGATTTTTGCCCAAAGCGAGCCAATGCTCAGAGTGGCGCTCTCGACGGCGGCAGTAACTGCATTCGTGGTTGTGGTGACAGGTGTAGCGGTCGCCATGAGTAAATCCTTTTCTGGCGGTTGAACTGATTGAGGCATTGGGTCTGCGATAAGAGGAAGCGGCGCATTGGAGCGCAGCATTGATGGTAGCCAAAGATTGGCCTCGGCCTGTCTCCGCTTTTGAAGACCGGCCGCGACTTCCAGCTTTTTCGTTTTAGGATTGGTGTATTTGTCCCAGCGTAGGAGTTGGGCCGGGACTGCGGCGTAATCGCCTTGGTTGAGAAGCTTTAGAAGAGTGGATGACTGGAGGTTGCCAACGCCAACGTTGAATGAAAAAGAACACAGGCAGTCGAACTGGTGTTGAGTTAGCGGCACTTTCACGAGGCGAGTTACGGCGTCTTCGAACTTCGATAGTTCCTTCGCCAGCATCGCTTCGGCTTGGTTTTCGGTGATGACCATTCCAGGCTTTACGCCGGCGGTGCACCCCCACCCGATTGTAAGCTTCCCCGCCGGACAAGCGTACGCGTGCAGATACAGCCCCTCAAAATGCTTGATGAGGGCGATACCAGCCTCAGAGATCTTCATAACACTCCTTTCGTTCGGACATGGCTTGACATTCGCATTGAGTGCGGCATACATGCCGGATGACCACTCGCATCCAATACGATACAAACTTCAACCGCTGGCGGTTGGAATGTGGCTTCACCCAACAGCAAGCTGCAAAAGCGCTAGACATCAGCAAAAGTCATGTCGAGAATTACGACAAAGGGATCAATAGAACATCCAAAGAAAAAGCCATACCACCATATGCAATACGAGTTCTAATGACTATAATAGCACAGAAATTGGTAGTCTCTGCTTGGCCTGAATAAATAATATCTAAAAAAATTACGAAAATATTTTTGATTGGTGCTTGACACGTCGCACTGAATGCGATAGCTTATACCCATAAGCACCGAACCGTGCTCTGACGGGAGCAGCCAAGCAACGGCACTGCCACCCAGATACGGGGAGCCTCACAAGGGCCTGGATAGCAAGGGTAATGAAAATGAAATACGAACTTGGTCTCGTTGTCACCAACGGGAAAAAGGAAGCTGTGATCCTCTGGGAGAACGGCTATGAAGAGTTCGGTCCTACGGCCGAGCGTCTACTCAAAAGCCCGCTCCTGAGACCTGAAAACTTAATGCCAATTGTTGTGACAGAGGTGCGTTAGCGCCTCTTCTTTTTTAAGAGGCTTTTAGCCCATTTTCACGGGCGTCCAGGCGAGAGTTCGTGGCTCTCGCGCTGGACTTGCAACGCCAACGGAAGGGTAAATTCCATGGCGCGCCGTACAAATCATATACCCACAACTAAGATCGCTGCAATATGCCTCGGCGTCGGTTTCACAGCCGTCGAGGTCTGGACGAATACCGAGTTCGTTGCCCAGACAGAGGGATGGGCAAGCTCACCTGTCGCGACCGTTGTCGCCGCGTCGGTGGGCGCTGCCGTTGCTCTGCCATTCGCGGAGCGGGCGGCCAAGCAAAGCCACTGGTTCAAAACCGTTGGCTTCGCGCTCTTTTTCGGTCTCATGGCCATCTACTCTGTTGGAGCCTCGGTCGATCGTATCGGTTCGATGCGCGATAAGAAGGTGGATCTCGCCAAGGGCGACAACGCCAAGGCGAGAGCAGCCCGCGAACTTTACGAAGCCCGGAAACGGACTGCGGAGAGCGAGTGTACTGTACGAGGGTCCAAATGCCGGAAAGCGGAAGCCCTCCGCGACGAAGCTTTAAAAGAGCTTAGTGATAAGCCGGTAGAGCGCACGGTGGACAGCATGGCCACGCGCATCAGCGCGGTCATCCCGTTCGCCTCGGTCGAGCAAGTGGAGCTTTATTATCCACTGTCTCTTCCGATAGCTTTGCAACTCGGCGGCTTCCTGATGCTGGCTTATGGCTTCATGCCAAAGCCAATCGAAGCAGCCCAGCCTCGGAGAAAGAAGGCTAACCGCAAACCGGCCAAGCCCAAAGCTCCGAAGCCGCCTAAGAAAGCTCTTGGAGAGGTCGTATCCCTCCGCGATCACCAAAAGCGTGCAGCGAATTGAACTGAGGGGCTTCGGCCCCTCCTTTTAGGACCTTTTCAAACAAAGGACTTTCCCCATGACTTTAACCAAGTTCTTAATCGGCGTGATTGGACTCATCTTCTTCACGGTCACGCTCTGTATCTGGATACTGTTGTTCATCTCAACCATTGCCTTAATGGCTGAGCTTAAGGATGCAGCCGTAACTGCAAATGACGTTGCCTTTTACGTGCTGCTTCTTGTCTTTCGAAAGCCGATGGAATGGCTGACAAAAACTTTTGTCGAACAAAACCGTGATGTATTTGGCCCTAACAAAAGCGCCGAATTCGAAGTGCAGCAAAATATCAACATACAGATATTATAAATCTTGAGCCTCGGCGTCGAAAGATGGCCGGGGCTTTTTTGTTATTGAGGCTTCAATTCCTCACACGATAGGTCTTTGTCTTCACCAATGCCCACATAGACCCATTTGTGATTTGGCCCGCAGTTCTGCCCTTCGTGAGGACCGTCGGAGCCATGCAATAGCTTGTCTCCGATTAAGAGGACGACGAACAAAATCACAAACGTCCAAAACAGAACGCTCTTAATACGCTCAATCACAACCTTACACCCCGCTAATGAACTGGCAACGCTCGTTCGTAGTGCTCTTTTTCTTCCGGTGTGCCGTGCCTGTAAAGGTTGGTTCTCAGTTTTTGCGAGATGCGGCCTGGATGTTGGGTGCCTCGAATGAATCGACCTTGGTCTTCTTCAGGGACCCCAATCTCATTCATTTTAGCTCTCGCCTCCGCAATATTTCCGCCTTTTATCATATCTCGCAAGTCAGACTTGGCTTGGTCGAAGTCGAAATCCACCTTCTGCTTGGCGCGATGGACTTCTCCCTGTGCTGGTCCGCCAGGATATCCCTTGGAGAAGGTAAGGCCAACCATCGGTCCAAGAGTTTGCAAAGCGGCTGTGCGCTGAGTGTCTGGATTTCCAGCGCCCGTCGCCAAATCATATGCTCCCTCAATGGCTGTTATGGGGAGTTGAGCCTCCACGAAGTGCGCCACGATGCGGCCCGCGTTTTTAGCGAGGTCGGCGGGTAACTCGGCGTTTGGATCGTATATTTTCCGACCGAAACCTTTATCATTGGCGATGGTCTCCATGAGTGGGCGGAGGATTGTCGACTGCTTCCGCTTGAACATGTCGATCGGTTCGGTGAGATACCCTATGAACTCTTCGCCGATCTTCCCGAACGGGTTCCTCATATAGATGCCGGTCCCGTCGTTCTGATACCCGACTAAGATGCGGTCTTGCTTGCCGGGTTCGTTGTCGTGGGTCGCCGAGATGTTCGAGAACGGGTTTCTGAAGACGTCGAAAAGATGGCTGAGACTGGGTTGTTTATAGAGGTCTTGCCAGTGCTTGAAGTACTCCTTCACCCGTCTTTCGTAGTTCCCAAGAAGTGTATCATCCTTACCCTTCGATGGGAATAAAGCATTGAAAGCGTTTTGCAAAAGGCTGTTCATGACGTAAAATAAGGCGATGTCCATGAGGAACGCGCCGATGGCTTTGCGCTTCGCCTTACTCTTGATCTTGAGCAGTTTTTCAATGCCATGGTCCCTGGCGATTTGAGCCTGCACATCCGACGGCAAGCCCATGAACATATCCTTCATGACGCCGATATTGCCGAGAGTGTAGGACCGAGAGAACATGGCGATGTTTGCCAGTTTTCTCGCAGCGCTCGACATAGCCTCAGAAGGCAGCGCGCCGGCGTAACGGTTGGCAAAATGCGCCGCCACTTTCGATGCCGCGTCTCGATCAAGCCCGTCAGCCAGCATCTTATCGCGAAGGTTGACGTAAATGCCCATCTGCAAATCTGCGATCCGGTCCCAAAGCATTGTCTGATGCCAGAAGTGCATCGCTTTGTTCACACCCCCCGCCGCCGTGGGGCCGAGCGTGGCGCGTACAGAGCGAGATAGCCATCCAGCGTCTCCGGTCCTGCTTGGTTCGTTCATCATCTCCGGCACATCGCCGCCATGACCTCGCCAATCGCCGATGGGAACGCCGCCTGACTTCAAGAACTCCCGCATGGTGTTGTAGTCATGCTTTGCCGAGAAGCCGTCGCGATAGACCCGCAGAGTTACCATCTTCAGCGGCAGCATCGGGAACGCCCGGGAGAACTCCACCGCGTTATGGATGATCGGGCTATACATGATGAGGCCGACAGAGTTCATCTTCAGCTTCATCAAGGCTTGGTAAATGGCTCCCGTACTTTGGGACAGAACCGCTCGCAATGGCCCTTCGAAGTCCGACCGGACATAGACTGGCACTTGTCGGAATATTGGATTGCCGTCTTCGTCGAGGCGCGCTTTCCACTTCCCGTCTTCGGTCCTTACCAAATCCGGGCGCCATTCCTTAAAAGCGGGATGGTCCAAGGTGAAGAACTTATACGAAGCATCCGAGGGAACGGACCCTTCATAGACCGTCGGTTCTCCGGACAATCTGCCGATCTCTTTGATGCGATTGATCAGCGCCTTCCCGGCAACCGCCTTCTGTAAACGCGACGTGGCGATGTTGAGAGTTCGGATGTTTCGAACGACTTGCGCCGTGTCGCCGAATTTCGCCTTGGCGGCCGCTTCAGTTTGCGCCGCCGTCAGATGCTTCCTGTTCCTGACATTGGGCGACGTATCGGTGAGGTTGCGCCCCATTGTATCGAGAGGCATTCCCCCGCGCATCTTCGTTGGGCTTGTGAAGCCGCTCTCCCCCTCCATAACGATCATACGGGGCACGTAGGAGGGCAATCCTTCCGCGTCATCATCGACTATACCCACCGCCTTTGCGGCGTCATAGACCTCATCTGCGCGCTCCTGGAGAAGCTTTACGACTTCGCGCTGGCGGGGTTTGAGTTTGTCGAGGCCTTTATCTCTTGTGTCTTTCCCTTGTTGGCGAAGCACGCTCTCTTCGTCGGCGGCTTCCCACATTGCTTTCTGTTCTTCGGGCGTGAATTCCTTTTGAAGAAGCTTGTCCCAGTGCGAGGTTTCATACTCGACGCGGCGGAGATAGTTGGCGAAGTCCTTGGCCGCGGCGCGCGATTGTGTGGTCGCGTCTCGAACCGCCATTGGCGTCGCCTTCATCTGCACATCGCGAATAACGTCACCGAGACCGAGGCGTTCAATGAGGCTATGCAGTTTCCGCCCTACGGGGCCGTCTGGCGTTCTGTCGAAACCACCGGCCGCAGGAGGACTCTTCGGAGGCTTTCCGCCGCCCGATGGCGGCTTACCACTCCCTCCGCCTAATGAAGGTTCTGGGCCTTTCCCTGCGCCTCCTGAGAGGGCAAAGAGAGGCTGTCCCCTTTCCGTTACGGATTCTTTTACCGCGTCCGTGATCGGGAAGACCGTAAAGCCGTTGCCTGCTTCTCCTTTTGAGGGAGTGATGAGCTTTTGAACCCGCTCGAAGTTCGGATAATGGGGATCGTCACCGCGCATAAGCTTCTGGAGGGCGAGCGGGACGATCTTATCGTAGAACTCCCTCATGCCATGCTCTTGGCCGGGATTGTAGGAGAGGACTGTATCTCCCGAGGGAATTGCTATCGCGTCCGCGCCAGCTTCAATCGCCTGTTTCCTTGCTCGTCTTAGAACAGTAGCAAGCCATTGTGCCGTTGTGTTTACGAGAGGATTGCCGGGAGTGGCGGCTTCTGCAGTGTGAAGCTCAGCCTCTCGTAGCTGCTTCTGGTGCCTAATGCCGTTGATTTCAGACTGGAGGTCAAAGACACGCTCGCGATCTGGTCCGTCCGGCAATCGATGCTCACCATCAATTAGCTGACGCAGCATCGCATCGAAATTACTTGGGCTATTTACTCTGCCAATGTCGTATCCGGCGCGCTTGGCAATGTCGAACGCTTCCATCGTGTATTTTTCGCGTTCCTTGACCAAAGCATCAAGTTGCCCCTTCAACTCCGCGATCTTCGCCTCATCTCTGACGCCTTTATCCCTTAATCTTTGCCCCCAGTCAGATTGGATCTGGTCGATATTAT
>Ga0310811_10004865_pt1 | contig 16923 bp, 10 predicted proteins | sample YCmetagenome_FD_207642 | JGI IMG/M metagenome (GOLD analysis project Ga0310811, IMG submission 207642) | Soil microbial communities from experimental microcosm in Duke University, North Carolina, United States - YC | ecosystem: Engineered > Artificial ecosystem > Soil microcosm > Unclassified ...
CGCGGTTGCCGAATTTGTTTTTTGAAATGATAAGGCCGTCTGCCGGAACGCCTTCATAGACGATGGAATAAACATGCTGTTCCCCGGCTTTGGCATTTACGTGGAAAAGGAGCTCGCTGACGTGCTGGGTAAAGCGGATGCCGGCGCCGTTCTCCGTGATCTTTTTGACCACCATTCCTTTGCCTGATTCGTTCTTTCGTGTAAGGTCCAGCTGAAAGCCTGCTGCGGCGTCTGTCCTGAACAGGACGGTCACGGCCGCCCTGCCGCGGATGAGGTTGGTGGAGTCGTTGAGGTCCAGGGAGAAGTCGTAGTGCTGGACGTCGACTACAGAATTGTATGGTTGGGCATGTACGGCCAGTGTGAGACCTACCGCCAGAATGGACACATATAGCTTAATCATGCTACGAATATACGTTCCATGCTACAATAAAGGTTTGCCGTTTGTATCCGAAGGTTAGCCCATTTTAGCCAGGTCGATCGGCAGTCGACGGATCCTTTTGCCGGTAGCGGCAAAGATCGCATTGGCCAGCGCGGGTGCGACCGGGGGCAGGCCGGGTTCCCCGACGCCTTTGATCACCGGGCCTCCGTCGGCAAGGATATGTACGTTGAGGGCGGGCATTTCGTTGATCCGCAGCATCCGGTTGTTGTGGAAGTTGCTTTGTAAGGACCGGCCTTTTTCGAAGACGATCCCGTCCTTTGTCGCGGCGATGATACCCATAACGATGGCGCCTTCCGTATTGGCTTTCGCCATATCGGGATTCACGACCGTGCCCAGGTCGAGGACGCAGTGGACCTTCTCGATCCGGATGCTGCCGTCCTTGCGGGTTGAAACTTCCACGACGTGTCCGGCGAGGCCGGCAAAGAACTTATACTGCGCCATTCCGCGGCCCCAGCCCTGGGGGAGCGGCTTGTCCCACTCCGAGATCTCTTTGAGGCGGGTCAGCAGTCTTTTTGTATCCGTCTCTTTGGTCAGCATTTCCAGGCGGAAGGTCATCGGGTCTTTTCCCGCCGCTACCGCCATCTCGTCTATAAAACATTCGTGGGCAAAGGCCAGTGTCGAGCTGGTGACCGAACGCCAGGGCTGCATCGGGATATGTATATCCGCGAATACATATGCGTTCTTCATATTGGGGATCTCGTATTCCTGATCGCTGATGCCTTCGGTCATGGAGCGGTCGGGTTTGGTCTTGTCGTAGTTGGCGCTTTTCGTGGCGCTGATGGAAGGCGAGATCACCTTGTGCTGAAAAGCACACGCCTTGCCGTCTGCGGACACCCCGCCTTTCATGGCCGAGAAGGTCATGGGACGGAAGGGTCCCAGCTGGATATCGTCTTCGCGCGTCCAGATGACCTTGACGGGTTTGCCGACGGCCTTCGAGATGCCTGCTGCTTCGCCTGCGTAGTCGGCGGCCAGGCGACGGCCAAATCCGCCACCGAGGAAGGATATATGAGGGGTGATGTTCTCCTGTGGTATGCCGAGGGATTCCGACAGCTCGCGTTTGACGATAGACGCGCCCTGAACCGAGGTCCATATGTCTACCTTGTCGCCTTCCTGCCAGTGTGCGAGACAGTTCATCGGTTCCATGGTAGCGTGGGCAACGACGGGTGTTTCATACAGGGCTTCCAGTTGGTGTGCGGCCCCGGCCATCGCGCCGTCAAAATCACCGGTGTTGTGTGCGACCAGTCCGTCGGTTTTCGCGAGTTCGCGAAGGTGCTGTTCGTACTCTTTTGTATTGAAATTGTCGAAGCCCTGGTGATCCCAAACCACCTTCAGTGCTTTTCTTCCTTTCAGTGCTGCCCAGTAGTTGTCGGCGATAACTGCCACGCCTTCATAGCGGTTCTTACCCAGAACGCGCTCGGCCTTTACCGTGCGGATGACGCCTTTTACTTTCAGGGTTTCGCTGTCGTCGAAGCTGACCAGTTTGCTGCCGAAGACGGGGGATCTTTCGACGGACGCGTATACCATGCCTGGCAGCTCCATATCGATACCGTAAACGGCTTTGCCTGTGACTTTCAGCGGGATGTCGGGACGGGGTGTGGATTTACCGAGGATCTTAAAATCTTTGGGATCTTTCAGTGTGGGGTTGGTCGGCACTTCCAGTGTGGAAGCGACGGCTACCAGTTCACCGTAGCCGAGACTTTTGCCGGAGCCCTTGTGGATGATCCTGCCGTTCTCCGCCCTGCACTCTTCGACGGGGACGTTCCATGTACGCGATGCTGCGGTGCAGAGCATTTCCCGGGCCGAGGCGCCGACCTTGCGCAGGCTCATATAGGATCCTCTGACGGAGGAGCTGCCGCCGGCGGACTGGCCGGGGATCTCTTTTTGTCCGCTGCTGTTAATAATGGTCACCTGGTCGAGGGAGACCTCCAGTTCTTCTGCTATAAGGGAGGGAATGGACTGCCAGGTGCCCTGGCCCATTTCCGGTTTCGGATTGATGATGGTGATCTTTCCCGAGGGCTCGATGCTGATATAGGGCGTGATGCCAAAGTGTTCGGGCAGGTCAGCGAGCCCGGTAGGCGGGATATCGCCGGCTGACATTTTTTGGATACCGGCGGCGTCGGCATCGTTCATCGCCGAGACGCCGAGAATGAGGGCCAGACCGGATAGGCCCGTATGTCTCAGGAAATCGCGGCGGGCTATTTTATTTGTGGAGGACATGGTATTGAATTTTTAGATCCGGGTAAGCGACTTTTTGATGGATGCGGGTGGCGCCGGTTTTGCCGCGGAGGCGGCAAGATGAATGGCCTTGCGGATCCTTTCATAGCATCCGCAGCGGCATATATTGCCTTGCATGGCGACGTCGATCTCGGCGTCCGTGGGGTGGGGGTTGCGGTGAAGCAGGGCCACTGCGCTCATGATCTGCCCTGACTGGCAGTAGCCGCACTGGGGGACCTGCTCGTCGACCCATGCCTTTTGGACCTCTTCGCCCTGTTTGTTGCCGGTCAGCCCCTCGATGGTCGTGATCCTCTGTCCCGCGACTGCGGAGATTGGCAGGCCGCATGACCGGACTGCGCTTTCGCCGAGGTGTACGGTACAGGCGCCGCACTGGGCAATTCCGCATCCGAACTTGGTGCCTTTCAGCCCAATAATATCGCGAATAACCCACAACAGGGGCATATCCGGCTCGGCCTCCACCTTCACGGTTTTATTGTTAATGGTAAGCGAATAGGCAGGCATAGTCTGAATTTTACTATGAATTTACTATTAATTTGGGAGACGAATATTTTCCCGCGGGAGCCAGGGGGCTAATTTTTTGCTTAGAAGGCTTTGTGCTAATTTACAATGTTATGGCGAACTATATCAATTGTCCGACCTGGATGCATCGGTTACCAGCTGTTTACAAACTGATCGTCAGCTTTGCGGTCGCCACCATCATTTCCGTTGGGCTTCTGCCGATCCGTATGGAAGGGCTGACCCGTATCATGATCGGATGGGACTGTTTCAGCCTTTGTATGATCATTATCAGCGGGGTGATCTTCGCCAGTATGCGGCCGCGACAGATACGTGTGCTGGCCAAGACGGAGGACGCGGGCCGGATCGTGGTCTTTTTTATCGTTCTGGCTGCGATCATCGGCAGCCTGCTGGGGGTAATGCTTCTGCTGGGCAACAAGAATGCGTGGCTGCTGAACAAGGGCATCGAGACTTTCATATACCTGTCCGGGGTCGTCTGCTCCTGGGTGTTGCTGCATACCATGTTTGCCTATCGCTACGCGCTGCTGTATTACGGCGACCATCCGCTGGACCCTGATATACATACCGTAGGGCTGCAGATACCCAATGAGCTGTGGCCGGACTATCTGGACTTTGCCTATTTCTCCTTTGTCATTGGAATGACCTTTCAGGTATCAGATATCGAGATATCGTCCAAGATGATCAGGCGCGTCGCGCTGATCCACGGAATGCTTTCCTTTCTTTTCAATACGGTGATCGTAGCGCTGACGATCAATGTGATCGTGGATATAAGGAATTGATCTACCTGAACCTGTCGGAGATCGTATAAGCTACTCTGTCAGTCACCCGGCGGAACGTTTCCGCGTTGATCTTGCGGATGCGGCGCAGGCGGCGGCCGACGAGGAGCCGGCCTTCGGTGTCGTAGTACTGCGGCTGCTGGAAGTAGGTGAGGATATAATATTTTTTGTTGACGAAGGGGGAGTTGAAGGCGCGCGGCCAGAGGGAGATGTAGATGAGGGAGTGTTTCTTCACGTCCGGATAGGTCCAGTAGTTCAGATTGTCGACCCAGGTACATTCCATCGAGCGCATATTGGAGACAATGTAGTTGATGGCTGCGGTGTCGTAGCCATAGCGGACCAGGGTGTCCTGGAGGCGGGGTTCCCCGACATTGTATTCGTAGATATAGGTGAGGGAGTCGGTAATGAGCTCGAGCGAAAGGCGGTTGAAGGGCCGGTCGGTGAATTCGATGGAGAATGGTTTTTGGGCATAGGCCATGCGGAAGGTCTCTTCGATGCTGTCGAGGATCGGCTGGTTCTTGCGGTAATAGTTGGAAATATTGATGGTCGTGCAGGACATACCCTGGACAAGCGCCAGCAAAATCACAATATATAGTTCCGGCCGAAGGCGCATTGAGTTTTATTTTGTCGTTGACGGAGGCGAGCAGTGCGTCACTCCAAAAATGATCTTTTTAAGAAACCGGAGGCTGACTTGTCTCAGCGTGCGGCCACCATAGTCCCAGTACACAATGTCGACCATGTCGCTCTCCGGGTCGTCGTCCGCCTTCCGGATGGACGATAGTACGATAAAATGCGTGGGGAAGCTGTTTCTGAACCGTCCCTTGTCGTGATTCTTCTTGTGCAGATAGGTGTTATTGACATAAAGATAGGTGTACCCGCTCTTCAGCCGTTCAGTCAGATAGCCGTAGAGGTCTTTAAAGTGGGGGCGGAAGATATCCGATCCGGTCGCTTCCACTTCATAGCCGATAAGCTCCCTGATCATACGGTTGAACTTCCCATAGCTGACGGCGGCCCAGAAAGTGTCTTCTGCGCCGGGCTTAAAACGGCACCAGAAAAAATTGAGATAGGACCGGAAATGGTCCGCCAAAATGAGGAACCATATCTGGTCGGCGGGGCGGATGTCAAGAATGCCTTTGAATCGTAGCGTTCCCGCGGCGCGGTGTACCTCTTTGGATGGAGTAAAGGTGATCCTGCCCCATGTCGCCTCTCCCTTTTCAAATAACTCGACCATGAACCGGGTATAGGTCAGCGGGTCGTCGTGCAGCGGCAGGTAAGAAAGCGCTGCATAGCCGCAGAAATTGGTATTGCTGCCCTGGTAGATGGCCAACGGAGCGGTGATGTTGGCCTTGAGGTTCTCTATGAAAAGGCTGCGTCGGACGTTGGGCCAAAATTTACTGGAATCGGGCAGTTTGGTCTTTTCCAAAAAGTCCAGCGCTTCTTTCGGCGTAGAAGGGGGTGATGCGGTCAACCGGGAACAAAACAGTAAAAAGCCGACGAGAAGGGCATAGGTGTTGTTCATGCGGGAGAATCTATTACCGTACTAATATAACGATTCCTGACCGATAAGCCGTGCCGCAGGCGGTGGTCGCCCTGATCTGATATACATAAGCTCCGGCCGGCTGTGCCGTGCCGTTGCAGGTGCCGTCCCAGCACTGCTGGGGATCGGTGGTGTAGAAGACGCGGAGCCCCTGCCGGTTGAAGACCCCGAGTTCAAGGCGCCTGATCTGTCCCCAGTATTTCAGCCGGAAACAGTCGTTGTTGCCGTCATTATTCGGCGTAAAGGCCGATGGCACGGGATAACGGCTGAGGTCGACGGTAAAATCTACTCCAACCTGAACGCTATCGATTGCCGAACAGCCATTGACGCCGGTGCCTTTTACGTAGTACGTAGTGGTCTTTGCCGGTCTTACGACGACATCGGGGCTGAAGGGGTTGGAGAGGCTGGAGTCGTTGAGCCATTGCCAGCTGACCGCGCCCGTAGCGTGAAGGTTCGATTCTCCCAGCGTGCAGTCGATGGTATTCGAGCTGGTGACGGTCAATTGGGGTGGGGGTTTAACGGTGACGGGCACGTCAAGTGAAGCACTCATCCGGCAGATATTATCTGTTATCATTACCTGGTAGTCTGCTGTGGCATTGGGAGCAACGAGGACAGAAGAAATGGGCTTCGGACTGGCGTCACCGGACGCGGTCCATTGATACTGGTCGCCTCCGGATGCGGTGATGCGAAGTGTGTCATAGGGACAGATGGCTGCGATGTCAGGCGTGACGGCGAAAGTTGGGATGGGATGGACGGCGACAGCGACAGAATCGGTCGCCGCGCACCCATTGGCGGCGGTACCATTTACGTAATAAGTGGCAGACAGCCGTGGGAACACGGTGACTGCCGGCCCGGAGCCATGAAAGAGAGGGGCGGTAGAAGTCCATGAATAGGACTGAGCGCCCGAAGCATGCAGCGTCACCGGCCTTCCCTGGCAGATCAGTGTGTCGTTGCCTGTGATAACTATGGGAGATGGTTTGACTCCAATAGTCACCGTGGCGATGGCCCCGCATCCCCCGCTGTTATTCGCGGTGAGTGTGTAGGCGGTGTTGGCGGCGGGACTTGCCAGGGGACTTTCGATGTTGGGGTCCGAAAGTCCTGCGGACGGCTGCCAATTGAAGATACTGGCGTTGGTGGTCCGGGCTGTTAGGCGGACAGCAGAGGACGAACAGATTATGGTATCCGATCTCAGCGAAACAGTGGCCTGGGGATTGACCGTGACCGTTACTGAGTTTTGGCTGGGGCAACCGCTGAAATTGAGGCTGTTCAGGGTATACGTCGTAGTTGAAGCGGGGGTGGCGGTCGGATTGGGGATGGAGGGGTTGCTGAGTCCTGCGGCGGGTGTCCAGCTGTAGCCGCCCGCGGAGGTTCCTGAAAGCTGTGCGGTCTGCCCCTGGCATATCGCGGAGTTGGGGCCGACGCTGACAGGCGGGATCAGTGCGGAAGGCGCGACGCTGTAGTCTTCTACCTCTCCGTCAGGCGCCAGGCCGGTGGCGCTGAGCATTGCGTCGCGGTCGGAAGAGAGCCGAAGGCGGAACGCGAAGTTCGTCTGTGATTCGCGTATGCATCGCGGCAGGCCGGTCCAGGTGGCGGTTACGGAGGAGGCGTTGTTGGGGACATTGATAAGAAGGCTTTCGGCCGAAGAAAAGGTGCCGCTGCGGTCATAGTCAAACCAGCAGGAGAGCCATGCATCGTGTCCGGTGGTATTGACGACCGGGATATTGAGACTATAGGAGCCGCTGCCGTCATAGGCGGGGAAAGTGCTGACGCCTTCTTCGTCTACTCCTATGGCGTTGTCGTCCGTATATTGAATGGGGTCAGCATCCGGGGGCACGGCGCCGATATAAAGCCTTGCGTCCTGGTCGAGCGAGGGCATGTTCGGTGGTAAATAGCCGCAGGGATTATTGATCGCGTAGTTGATCTGGTGCTGGGCAAATCCGTATCCCGCCGGGAGGTCGCCGCGGTCTTCCGACTGCATAATGCCAAAAGCGACGGCCATGCCGCCGGTGGTGGTGCCGTGGTCGAGGGTTACATCAACCGTCATGGAGCCGTTCGAAGGAGAGAGGGTTGTGATGACGGGATTCTGACCTTCCTGTGGATTGCCGTCATATGTGTCCGTTATCGTGGCCGTTTGGGTTCCGCATCCTCCGAGGGGGTCATTGGTTTGGAACGAATTTCGGAAAAGCGTCATCGTCTGCCACGGGCTGCCGTTGGTCCTGAGTGTGGTGGTCTCTCCAAAGGCGCTGGCTTCCGCGTCGGCGGTGACCAGATAGAAAGGTACGGGAATCCCGTTTCGTGATGCCGATACCGCTACGGTAAATTTGCAGACGCCGGTGGCGTTGTTGTCATACAGCGAAGGTTTTATTTTCGGATCGGAAAAGTCGTAGAGCAGGTGCAGCACTGCGCCGGACCAGGAGTTCATTATCGTAGGCGCGGGCGCCCTGCCATTCAGATTGAGGATGGAGATATTCAGCGTAAGGCCGTCGTTGGTAGTAATATTTTTGGAAGCGCCGTTGGCGATGGTCATCCCGGCCCAGTCGATCCACCAGATCTGGTTCTTCAATGCCCCGGACCCGAGATCGGCGTGCTGTGCCAAAGTCCCGGAAAAGGGCAAAACGGTAAAGAGGACAAGGGTTAACAGGGATAGGGGCCTGGTCATGCGCAAATTTAGTAATATTGTCTAATATGAAAAGAGTCAAACCCTGCCTGATCTTTTTGGCGAGCACAGCATTATTTTCCTGCGGAAATGGCGACGGCAGGGGCTCCGGTGATCCGACGACCGTATTCACCGCGATGCCGGCGAGTGCGACACGTGTCGATTTCCGGAATGATATCAGGGAGGACGAGGACTATAACGTACTTACGTACGAGTATATTTACAACGGCGGGGGAGTGGCTGTGGGGGATGTCAACGGCGACGGACTGCCCGATCTTTATTTCACGGCCAATATGGGACCGAACAAGCTCTATCTGAATAAGGGGAACTTTCAGTTCGAAGACGTTACGGAGAGAGCAGGGGTGCAGGGGAGGCCGAAGTGGAAGACGGGGACCGTGATGGCGGATGTCAACGGCGACGGACTGCTGGATATCTATGTCTGTTATTCCGGACCCGGGACGGACGCGGACCGGGCGGACGAGCTGTATATCAATAATGGGGTGAAGGACGGTGTACCCAGCTTCACCGAGTCGGCGAAGGCCTATGGGCTGGATGCGCCGGGCACCTATACGACGACGGTGGCCTTTTTCGATATGGACAACGACGGCGACCTGGACATGTTCATGGTCAATCACGCCGCCATGTTCTACAATCCCTTCTACAATACCGACCGGCTGAGGGCGAAAAGGCATCCGCAGTTCGGGAACCGTCTTTATCGCAATGACAACGGGCATTTTACGGATATCAGCGAGCAGGCGGGTATCTATGGCAGCGGGCTGAACTTCGGGCTTAGCGTTTCGGTAGGCGATGTCAATGGCGATGGCTGGCCGGACCTTTATACCACCAATGACTATGACGAGAGGGATTTTCTTTATCTGAACAACCATAGCGGTGGCTTCCACGAAGTACTGGACAAGGCGGCGGGGCATATATCGGAATTCTCGATGGGCTCGGATATCGCGGACTACAACAATGACGGGCTGGACGATATTATGGTCCTGGACATGTTACCGGAAGGCAATCACCGGCAGAAGCTGCTTCGCGGGGCGGACTCTTATGACAAATACGTTATGCGGGTTGATCGCGGCCTGCACCACCAGCAGATGCGGAACACCCTGCAGCTCAACAGGGGTGTGGACAGCAGTGGCATGCCGTTGTTCAGCGAAGTAGGGCAGATGGCTGGGGTCAGCGGCACAGACTGGAGCTGGGCGCCGCTGTTCGCGGACTTCGACAATGACGGCTGGAAGGACCTTTTTGTCTCCAATGGGATCCTGCGGGATATCACCAATCTCGACTTCGTGAAATATACCTCCGGCTATTCGTCCAGCTACAAGGAAGTCGGCGGCGACAAAAAGGAAATGTGGAAGCTGGTGCAGGATATGCCTTCGACCAAGCTCCGAAACTATCTTTTCCGGAATGACCACCGGCTGGGTTTTTCGGATGTTACGAAGGAGTGGGGGATCACGGAGATGGGTATACATGACGGTGCGGTGTACGCGGACCTGGATAATGACGGGGACCTCGATCTTGTGGTCAATGATCTCAATGGGCCGGCACTGGTTTATCGGAATAATACCATGCAGTCATCGAAGACGCACTATCTGCGGCTGCGGCTGAAGGCTGCCGGCAAGAATACATTTGGATTAGGGACGAAGGTCGAGGCTATTGCGGCGCATGGCAGACAGGTGCAGGAGGAGTACACGGCGAGAGGGTTCCAGTCATCCGTAGACCCGGTGATGCATATCGGGCTGGGGGAGGATAGTGTGGTATCCTTACTGATAACCTGGCCTTCGGGGAAGATGGGTTATATGAGTAATGTAGCAGCTGACACGCTGTTGACGCTGGATGAGAGCCGCATGGAGGCCGTCGACGTCGCACAGAAGGTGGCGGCGGGTGGAGTTGTTTTCAAAGATGTGACGCGCGCCAGCGGGGTGGATTTTTTACACGATCAGGCGGCGACCATTGATTTTAAGATCTCTCCTTTACTGCCTTTTCAGGTGTCAAAGACCGGTCCGGCGATCTCACGCGGCGACGTCAATGGCGACGGACTCGATGACCTCTTCGTTGGCGCCTCGGCCGGATTCGCGAGTCAGCTATATCTGCAGACGAAGAATGGGAAGTTTGTGGCGGCGGCCGACCAGCCCTGGAACGTTCCGAAGGACTATACTAATTCGGATGCGCTGTTCTTCGACGCGGATGGGGACGGCGATCTGGACCTCTATATTGTCAGCGGCGGAGCAGACTATCCCCTCAACGATAAAAGATACCAGGACCGGTTGTACGAGAACTTTGATGGACGGGGGCATTTTCGCCTTGTGGCGGATGCGCTTCCGGCGGAGACCACCAGCGGCTCGTGCGTACGTGCGGCCGATATCGATCACGACGGGAAGCCCGATCTTTTCGTGGGCGGATATGTGTTGCCGGGGCAGTGGCCCGCGCCGCCTGAAAGCTTCGTCCTAAGGAATAAAAGCTCAAAAGGCGCGATCCGATTTGAAAAAGACATGGTAGACACGACGCTCAGCCGTTGCGGGATGGTCGCTGACGCGTTGTGGATGGACGTCAACAAGGACGGATGGGAAGACCTGGTCGTCGCCGGACCGTTCATGCCGATCGAAGTCTTCGAGAATCACAACGGACGCCTGGAAGACCGCACAAAGGCCTATGGGCTGGGGGAGACGGCGGGCTGGTGGTGCCGCCTTGCGGCGGCGGATGTCGACGGGGACGGAGACAGCGATATCGTGGCGGGGAATATGGGACTCAATACCCAGTTCAGGGCGGGACCTGCGACGCCGCTGACGATCACCTACGGCGATTTTGACAAAGATGGGGTCATGGACCCGATATTGTGTTATTACAGTGAGGGGAAGAGCTATCCTTATATGACGAGGGACGAGCTCTTTGATCAGATGCCTTCGAAACAAAAGAAATACAGCCGGTATGCGGACTATGCGGACGTACAGTTGACGGACCTTTTTACGCCCGGGCAACTGGCGACCGGTAAGACGATCAGGGTCAATACGACCCGGTCGCTGCTGCTGCTGAAAAAAGGAAAAGAATTCCGCACGCAGTCGCTGCCGGAAGAGGCGCAGGTCAGCGCGGTCAATGGAATAATTGTAAAGGATATGGATGGCGACGGGAAACAGGATCTCCTGCTGGCCGGTAATTTTTTTCCCTTCAAGGTACAGCAGGGTCCACTTGACGCAGGGATGGGTATTTTTTTGAAGGGCGACGGCAAGGGAAACTTCGATGCGGAACCAAATAGTTTGACGAAGTTGTCTATTATGGGAGATATTCGTAATATTACGTCGTTAAAAACGACTGCCGGCCTTCTGATAGTAGCAGCAAAGAACAAGGGTGCGGTGCAGCTGATAAGTTATCAGGTGAAATAAATCTATGCAACCCTCACTATTGCATCGAATACAGTTTGACAATGATGAGACTGCCTTCCGGCAGTTCTATACGGATAATATGTTCCGTCTGTTCCAGTTTGCATTCACCTTTGTCCAGAACAGGGAGCAGGCCGAAGAGATCGTCAATGACGTTTTTTTGCGGCTGTGGCAGAACAGGTCGAGGATCAGCCAGATCGAAAATATTTCCGTATATCTCTATGTGGCGGTGAAGAATACGGCCGCCAATTACCGCCGGCAGAGCAAGCCCAGGGATCTGGAGGCGGTACATCATTTTTACCTCAGTCCCGACCCCGAGCAGATACTGATCACGGACGAGCTGCGGAAGAAAATAGCCGCATCGATAGACGGCCTGCCTGCACGTTGCAAGCTGATATTCAAATTGGTAAAAGAGGACGGGCTTAGCGCCGCCGAGGTTGCCGCCATACTGGATATCTCCTACAAAACTGTTACTACACAACTGACCATAGCACTGAAAAAGCTGGAAGAAGCACTTAGACCTTCCCTCCCGAAAAATTTTTCGGCTTCTTTTAAGAAAAAATAGGAATTGCTGTGTCCTGCTCTCAGAATGAGAGATAATTCAACCGAATATGACCGGGTCATTGAGCTAATGGCTAAACGACTGGGGAAGACGGCCTCGTTGGGCGAGCTGGAAGAGCTGGATCGACTTTTATCCGCCAATCCTTCGTATTCGTACCTGGCGGAGGTGGTTATGTCACTGAAGGGAAGTCCCGAACACGTGGAAAAAAGTTTGCCGGAGGCCGAGCTGGCCAGCAATGGGTGGGCCCATCTGGCAGAGCGGATGAATACTATTCCGGGCGGCGGACGCGGGGTGATAAGGCTGATGCGGTGGAAATGGGCGGCGGCAGCCGCGGTATTCGTGATGGCAGGACTGGGTGTTTACCGGTGGAGCAGTGAGCCGGCTCAGTCGACGATGTACCGGTCCACACAGGTGGAATATGGCAAGAAGACGATGTTGGTGCTGGAGGATGGGACACAGGTCTGGCTGAATGCGGGTAGTCGCCTGCTGTATCCCAAAGCCTTTACCGGAAAGACGCGGGAGGTTCAGTTGGAGGGAGAAGCTTTTTTTGACGTAGCCGAGCGGGCTCACCAGCCCTTCTTTGTCCATACGGGCAAGATAACGGTGCGGGTATTGGGGACAAGGTTCGATGTGAAGGCTTACCGCGAGGATGAAAAAGTTTCGGCGACGCTGATCAGTGGGAAGATACAGGTGATCATGAATGACGATCCCGAAAAGAAGATATTACTTTCCCCGCACGAGAAGCTGACCGTGGTGAATGGAGGAGTAAAGGGCGGTACGATCGTGGAGAACGAGCTCCGCTATCAGGTGCAGCTGCTTCCGCAGGCCGATCATACGGAGACTGTCGCGGAGACGGCGTGGATGGATAATAAAATCGTGTTCAATAACGAGACCTTTGAAGACGTGGCGATGCAGCTGGAAAGGCGGTATGCCGTTCGTGTCGAGTTCGGCGACGAGGCGCTCAAGCACGAGCACGTAAGCGGCGTATTCGAGAAAGAGACCCTGCAGCAGGCTCTGGACATCCTAAAAATGACGACGAAGTTCAATTATCAAATAGACAGCAACATGGTAAGGATTGTTGCCAACCAAAACTAAATTTATGGTGCGAGTATGTTTTGCCCTGCTGATGGCGGTCTGTCTGCAGGTGTCGGCTCATGGCTATTCCCAGGAGACGTTCAGCTTTCACCTCAAGCAGGTGGGAGCCCATGAGATCTTCAATGCTATTCAGAAAGAAAGCAGGTACCGATTCTTTTACAACAACGACTATCTCCGGCAGCTCGGAAAGGTGGACCTCGACGTCACCGACGCTTCGCTTCCCAGTATCCTCGACCGGGTGCTGGCAGGGAAGTTCGGGTATACGATCAGGGACGGTCGTAAAGTCATCATCACTCCCGTAAAGCAGCCGGACCCGCCGCCGCACGACGCCAAACCCGATACGGCGGTCAGGGGGAAGATCACCGATGAAGGCGGCAAGCCGCTGGGTGGCGTAACGGTGAAGCTCGGTCGTGGCGGACGCGCCGTTCAGACGGACGAGAACGGGAATTTCAGCATCGATGCTTCGGCTGGAGAGGAGCTGGTGATCAGCTATGTCGGCTATAAGGAGCAGCGAATTGCTGTAGGCACGGATAAGGCTGTCGCCATACAGATGCAGCCCAATGCCACCGGTCTTGCCGACGCGGTAGTAGTGGGATATGGCGCGCAGCGCAAGCGGGATGTGACCGGCAGTATTGCCACTGTAAAAGGCGAGGATTTCAGGAATCTGCCGGTGAGCAACGCCGGCGACGCCCTGCAGGGTCGTGCCGCGGGTGTGGATATCATCAGGGACGATGGTTCTCCGGGCAGCGAGCCCAGCATTCGTATCCGGGGAACGGGTACGCTGAACAATTCGGATCCGCTTGTCGTCATCGATGGCGTACCAGCTACGGGTCTGAATGATGTGAATCCCAATGATATCGCCTCCATAGAGATACTAAAGGACGCCAGCGCCTCGGCTATCTACGGAAGCCGTGCGGCAAATGGGGTTGTACTGATAACGACGAAGAAGGGAAGTTTTGGCGAGCAGATGAAGACCAGCGCGGGCTACTACTGGGGCTTCGACAAGGCGGCCAAATATCTGGACCTGCTGACCGCGCCCGATCTTGTAAAACTGAAACAGGAAGCCTACAACAACGACGGCTTGCCGGTGCCCGGCGTATGGCTCGGAAATACTTACAGCACGCAGAAGACGGACTGGCAGCGGGCGCTGTTCAATACGGGGCATACGCAGAATGCGGACTTTGCGGTGAGGGGCGGGAATCCCAACAGTACTTACAGCTTCTCGGGCAATTATTTCGACCAGAAGGGAATGATCGTCAATTCCTATTTCAAGCGATACAGTTTTCGCATCAACTCGGAGCACAAGATATTCGACCGGCTGAAGGTGGGCGAGAATATCGTCTATTCACATACGGACGGGGCCGCGCCGAATACGAAATCGTCTCAGACGGGCTTGGTGTGGAGTGCTATCCGATTTAATCCCGGGATACCGGTAGTCAATCCGGACGGCAGCTGGGGCAGTTCGAAGGCGGACAACCAGCTGGGGGATATCAACAACCCGGTAGCGACGGCCACGGAGGTAGACAAGTCCGATAAATTCGACCGGATCCTGGCCAACGGATATGCAGAACTGGAAATACTGAAGGGGCTGAAACTTAGAGCCAACTACGGCTATGACCAGCAGACCGAGGACTACTATGAGTTCGACAACGCGCTGGCCAACCAGACCCGCGGACCGTCTACTGCGACCCTGAACCGCGGCTCGGGCAAGAGCTGGTCCTTCCTCGAGGAATACTACCTCACCTATAACAAATTGTTCGGTTCCCATAGCGTCACATTCACCGGCGGGTATTCGGCCCAGACCTTCAAGGGAAATTATTTCAACGCGACCCGTGTCGGATACGACGACACCAGCGCCTATCAGCGGGTGCTCAACCTGGGCAATAGCGGCAGCGCGGGCAACTCCGGCTTCAACGTGCCGACGGCGGGCCTGCAGTCGTATTTCGTACGCGCCAATTATTCTTTCATGGGTAAGTATTTGCTGACGGGCACGTTCAGGGCTGACGGCAGCAGCAAGTTCGCGCCCGGCAAGCGCTGGGGCTATTTCCCGGCGTTCTCTGCGGGATGGCGGATCTCCGACGAGGACTTCTTCCGTGACAACGTGAAATTCCTCAATTCACTGAAGATCACGGGAGGCTGGGGACAGCTGGGTAATCAGAATATCGGCGACTTCCAGTATCTCAGCGGCATCGGTTATGGCGGCGGCGGCGGTCTTGGCGGCGGTGGATACGGCTACAGCACGGGCACGGGAACGGTCTATCAGAACGGCGCTTATGTGATCAGCATCGCGAACCCGAATATCACCTGGGAGCGTGCGGTCATGACGAATATCAGTGCAGAACTGGCGACACTGAATAACCACCTCACGGCGACCATTACTTACTTCAATAAGAATACCTCGGACATGCTGATACCCTATCAGCTGGTCGAGACCTTCGGTGCGCAGAACGGCGGCAACGGTCTGGCGAGCGACGACGCGGGGAATATCAGGTTGCCCGACCTCAATCTGGGTAAGATCAATAACCACGGCATCGAGCTGGAACTCAACTACTCGAATACGGTTGGCAAATTGGGTTATTCCTTCGGCGCCAACGGATCGTTCCTCAGAAATAAAGTGACCAAACTGTTCGGTGATGCCGCCTATATCGGGGCTCCGCTGTACGGACGTGAGAATGTGGATATTTCGAGGACCTATGAAGGACAGCCGATCGCCTCCTTCTACGGCTATAAGACGAATGGTCTCTATCAGACCCAGGGCGATATCGATAAGTCGGCGGACGTCGCCAACGACCCCAACAGGGGAGATATCAAGCCGGGGGACGTTCATTTCCGGGACATCAACGGAGACGGGGTCGTCGACGACAAGGACAGGGTGAGGCTGGGAGATCCGAATCCGCGTTTTGTATTCGGGGTTCATGGGGCGGTCAACTACAAGGGATTTGACCTGAGCTTTAATTTTACGGGCGCAACGGGTTTTCAGCTGTATGACGCCGACCGTCTGGTCGGGCTGGACGCTACGCAGGTATACAACTGGTATGCAGAGCAGAACGGCCGCTGGCATGGGGCAGGTACGAGCAACAGCATTCCCAGGCTTTCCACCTATAATTTAAATGACAACTACAGGTCGTCCGATCTCTGGGTGAAGAACGGAGCTTATGTCACGCTGAAGAGTGCGTCGATCGGGTATACCATACCGAAACAGCAGATCGGCGACGTGAAGCTCCCCGAGATAAGGGTCTATGTCAGCAGCTACAACGTCTTTACCCTCACCGGGTACAAGGGATATACGCCGGAACTGGGTTACACGAATCCGGGCTCTTCCGGCCCCAGCGAGCCGCATCCGTATTCCTCTACGCCGGGAGTGCAGCGTGGAGTGGATGTAGCGCAGTATCCCCAGTCGCGTAATATAACTTTTGGGGCTACCGTAAGCTTTTAACCTTAACCCTTCAAAAAAGACAATATGAAACCGAGCATGACAAACATAATATTGGGTTCCCTGCTGGTGGTGACGGCTGCGGTGGTCGCGGGCTGTATCAAACATCCGCTGGACCAGGTGCAGAGCGGACAGTACAATACCGGCAACTACTGGCGCAACCAGGCCGACGTGGTCGCCGGCATCAACGGTATTTACAATGTCCTTTATACGGAAGACTGGATAGGACATCATATTTATGTTTTCGACGACCAGTCGGATGATATCTATGTCGCGGGCGACCACCCC
>Ga0310811_10004866_pt1 | contig 16922 bp, 14 predicted proteins | sample YCmetagenome_FD_207642 | JGI IMG/M metagenome (GOLD analysis project Ga0310811, IMG submission 207642) | Soil microbial communities from experimental microcosm in Duke University, North Carolina, United States - YC | ecosystem: Engineered > Artificial ecosystem > Soil microcosm > Unclassified ...
AGCGGGCTCAGAACGCGCGTCCCGACGATCGTCGCGATCGAGTTCGCCGAGTCGTGGAAGCCGTTGCTGAAATCGAAGATGAACGCGATCAGGACGATCGCGACGACGTAAGCGATCACAGGATTCGATCAGGCGTTCTTCATCGAGATGCTCTGCAGCACCTGCGCGACGCCCATGCAGCTATCGATCGCGCGCTCGAGCGTGTCGTACATCTCCTTCCACTTCAGGACGTCGAGGGGGTCGGGCTTGCCGGCGAAGAGCGCGCCGACCGCCTCGTGATAGATCGCATCGCCCTCTTCCTCGAGATGCTTGATCAACGCGACGTGCTCGTTCACCTCGCGCGGCTGGCGCATCTCCGCCACGGCCGCCTGAATCTCGTTCGCCGCGCGACAGAGCACGCCACTGAGCTGCTTGGCCGGCGGGAGAACCTCGGTGATGTGCAGCATCTCGAACCGCCGCGCCGTGCCGTCGAGAAGATCGATGACGTCGTCGAGGCGCGACGCCAGCATATGGATGTCTTCGCGGTCAATCGGCGTGATGAAACTCTTGTCGATCCGCTGGTTGACGGTCGTCGTCAGCAGATCCGCCTTGTGCTCGATGTCCTTGATCGCCCGAACATGCTCGGAGACGTGCCTGGCGTCGCCGAACAAATTGTCCACCATCTTCGCCGTCGTCGCGAGATGTCCCGCGAGCTGGTCGAAGAGCGTGAAGAACTGGTCGTCGCGTGGGAGAAGACGGCCGAGCATAACGCTCCGGTTATCTGGTGAGTCCGTTACACCACGTGTAACGCGTCAAAGCTACCGCGCACCGGACTGGCCGGCAAAGGCACGAATCAGGCACCGACTTGCGCAAAGTGGCGCTGTTCGCCGAGCGCCCGTCGCTGGGCGACGAGTTGCGGGTTCTCGAACAGCTTGATCAGCACCATTCCCGCGACGAACCCGCCGATGTGCGCCCAGACCGCGACGCCACTGGAGATCTCGGGGTTGAGCGGCGTGGCGTACGCGCTGAGCAACTGCAGCCCGAACCAATAGATCAACACGATCCAGGCCGGGATCGCGAACACACGGAAAAAGATGATGAAGATGAACAGCATGTTGACGCGCACTTTCGGGTACAGCACGAGATACGCGCCGAGGATCCCCGAGATCGCTCCCGACGCGCCGACCGTCGGAATCGGCGACGCGGGCTGCGTCAGCACGTGCGTGGCGGCGGCGATCAATCCGCACAGGAGGTAGAAGACCAGAAAGCGCCCGGGCCCCATGCTGTCTTCGATGTTGTTCCCGAACACCCAGAAGAAGAGCGCGTTCCCGAGAATGTGTCCCCAGCCGCCGTGGAGAAACATCGAGGTGAGCGGCGTGAAGTAGTTGATCCGGTCGTTGTCGACGACGCACGCCAGCGATCCAGGGATGATCCAGAAGCCTTCCCCGATGCGCGCCCTGTGTGTGAGCTCGCCCGGGACCATCCCCAGATTACAAACACTCTTCGCGAGCTGAACGTCGCTTCCCGGCAATCCGCCGCCCTGGATGACGAACCACACGGCGAACATCGCGCCGAGGATGAGCCAGGTCATGATCGGCGTGCGGAGCGTCGGATTTTCGTCGGAGAGCGGGATCACGGGTTGGCTTTTTAGGTCAAGCTTGGTGCCGACCGCGTGAGAGGTAATCGGTCGGGGTTCGTGGCGCCATGTTCTGAGCCGCACGCCAAGCCTGACAGGCCCTTCACCCCGCGAGCTCCATTTCCCTGCCAAGTTGGCGCAAAAACCCGGTCCCTCTCTTGCCTTCCTCCCCTGCGCGCCGACCACCACTCGGTGCCACACACTGACCCAACAGAGGAAGCAATGGCCGACAAAGTCATCGGTATCGATCTCGGAACCACGAATTCCGTCGTCGCCGTCATGGAAGGCGGCGATCCGGTCGTGATCCCGAACGCCGAGGGCGGGCGAACAACCCCATCTGTCGTTGGCTTTACCCGGGACGGCGAGCGGCTCGTCGGCCAGGTCGCCAAGCGGCAGGCTGTCACCAATCCGCAGAACACCGTCTTTTCAATCAAGCGCTTCATGGGACGCCGCATGAGCGAGGTCCCGGACGAGATCAAGCGCGTTCCCTATAAAGTGGTTTCCGGCCAGGGCGACTTGGCTACCGTCGAGGTCCAGGGCAAACGCTTCACCGCCCCCGAGATCTCGGCGATGATCCTTCAGAAGATGAAGCAGACGGCCGAAGACTATCTCGGACACGCCGTCTCCAAGGCCGTCGTCACCGTCCCGGCCTACTTCAACGACGCTCAGCGGCAGGCGACCAAGGACGCTGGCAAGATTGCCGGCCTCGACGTCCTCCGCATCATCAACGAGCCGACGGCCGCGGCGCTTGCCTATGGCCTCGACAAGAAGAAGGACGAGAAAGTCGCGGTGTTCGACCTGGGCGGCGGCACGTACGACATCTCCGTCCTCGAGCTCTATGACGTCGAAGGCTCGCGGCAGTTCGAGGTGAAATCGACGAACGGCGACACGCACTTGGGCGGCGACGACTTCGACCAGCGCGTCATCGACTGGATCGTCGGCGAGTTCAAGCGCGACCAGGGCATCGACCTCTCCAAGGACCCGATGGCGCTCCAGCGCCTCAAGGAAGCCGCCGAGAAGGCGAAGATGGAGTTGTCGAGCACGATGTCGACCGACATCAACCTGCCCTTCATCACGGCCGACCAGAGCGGGCCGAAGCACCTCAACTACACGCTCAGCCGTGCCAAATTCGAGCAATTGGTGGATGACCTCATCCAGCGCACGCTCGAGCCAATGAAGAAGGCGCTCAAGGATGCAGGGATGGAGCCTAAGGACATCGACGAGGTGATTCTCGTCGGTGGCTCGACGCGCATCCCAAAAATTCAGGAGATCGTCAAAGGCTACTTCGGCAAGGAGCCCAATCGATCCGTCAACCCGGATGAGGTTGTTGCGATCGGCGCGGCGATCCAGGGCGCGGTGCTCACGGGCGAGCAGAAAGACGTGCTCCTGCTCGACGTCACGCCGCTCTCGCTCGGCATCGAGACCCTCGGCGGCGTCACGACGGTGCTCATCCCGCGCAACACGACGATTCCGACCAAGAAGTCGGAAACGTTCTCCACGGCCGACGACAACCAGACGACCGTCGAGATCCATGTGTTGCAGGGCGAGCGTGACATGGCGAAGGACAACCGGACGATCGGCAAATTCCAGCTCACGGGGATTCCACCCGCACCGCGCGGCATGCCGCAGATCGAGGTGACCTTCGACATCGATGCGAACGGTATCCTGCACGTTTCGGCCAAGGACAAGGCGACGAGCAAGGAGCAGAAGATCCGCATCGAGGCGTCGAGCGGTCTCTCCGATTCCGACATCGATCGCATGGTGAAGGACGCCGAGAAGAACGCGACGGCCGACAAGGCGCGTCGTGAGGAGATCGACACCCGGAATCGTCTCGACAGCATGACGTACGAGGTCGAGAAGAACTCCAAGGAGTGGTCGGACAAGCTGTCGCCCGAGCTGAAGACCAAGCTCGAGTCAGCGGTCGAGCGCGCGCGTAAGGCGCTCCGCGGCGACGACATGAACGAGATCCGCGCCGCGCAGGAGGAGTTGAACCGTACGTTCAGCGAGGCGGGCCAGTCGTTCTACGCGCAGAGCCAAGGCGCCGGCGCTCCCCCGGGCGGCGAGTCCGGCCCGACCGGCTCGACGGGCGGCCAAGCGGGCCAACCGGGTGCCACCGGCCAAGCGCCGAACGAGGACGTAGTCGAAGCCGACTACGAGATCGTGGACGAGAACAAGAAGTAACGAGTCGCCGAGTCGCCGAGTCGTAAAGAATTCGTAGTGAGTCGGCCCACGAAGAAACCGTGGGCCGACTCATGCGTGACATATGTTGAGGTCGCACGAGGAGTTGTGCCGGCGGCCCGAGCGCGCGAAACTTGCCCGGAGCCAGCGGGTACGACCGCAGAATCACACCATATCGTCAGGAAAACACCCTCATGTCCATTCGCTATTCACGGGCACGGTTCGGCGCGGCGATTCTCGTTGCCTTTCTGTGCGGACTCGTCTTCGCGTCCGGCTTCGACCTGACTCGCTTTGGCTGGGCACAGGGTCGCGTCGGGTCCAGCAACGCCACCAAGCCGACGCCGGCACAGGTAGCGCCGGCGGCCGATATGGAATCGGCATTCGAAGCCGTCGCCGATCACGCGCGGCCGGCGGTGGTCTCCATCGAGACCGAGCGCTTCTCGAAACCTCGAGCAAATACCCGCCTTCGTGGCCGCAGCGGCGGCCAGCTGCCGCCGGGACTCGAGGACCTGTTCCGGCAGTTCGACGGCAGCGGACGTGATGCCCGCCCCGACGATACACCGGAGGAGGCGAGCGGCTCGGGCTTCATCGTCTCCAACGACGGCTACATCCTCACGAACAATCACGTCGTTGCCGACGCCGACCGCGTGAACGTCACGTTGTTCGACAAGCGTTCGTTCAGCGCGAAGGTCATCGGCCGCGATTCGACGACCGACGTCGCCGTCATCAAGATCGACGGCACCAATTTCCCAACGCTGAGCCTCGGCGACGACGCACGCGCGCGCGTCGGCCAGTGGGTGCTCGCCATCGGCAATCCGCTGCAGCTCAACTTCACGGTCACGGCCGGTATCGTGAGCGCCAAGGGACGCACCGCGCCCGGTCTGCTCAATCCGCAGGGCCGCAATCCGTACGCGATCACCGACTACATCCAGACCGACGCCGCGATCAACCCGGGCAACTCGGGTGGTCCGCTGCTCAACATCCATGGTGAGGTCATCGGCATCAACAGCGCGATCGCCAGCGGAACGGGCTACTACGCGGGCTATGGTTTCGCGATTCCGATCACGCTCGCCAGACAGGTGATGGACGACCTGATCAAGTTCGGGAAGATCCGCCGCGCCGTGGTTGGCGTGTCGCTCCTCGACCCGACGCCCGCCGACGCGAAAGCTGCCGGGATGGCGCAGCCGGGCGGAGCGAAGGTCCAGGGCTTCAACCCGGAGAACGACAGCCCGGGACAGAGGGCCGGCCTCGAGATCGGTGACATCATCATTACCGCCGACGGCAAGCCGGTCGATCAGGTGAGCACGCTCCAGCGCATCATCCGCGGCCACAAGCCGGGCGACGTCGTGGACCTCGAGGCGATGCGCTTCGGGCAGAAGAAGGCGTTCCACGTCAAACTCGGCGAGCCGCCGGCGGATCTGGGCACGGTCGCCGCGAACGAGGACTCGGCCCCATCCACGCGGGCGGTGGACGTGGGTCGAGCCAATGACAAATTGGGTATCAGCGTCGAGGCCGTGAGCACCGAGTTCGCGCAGACGGTTCGGTTGCCAAGCCAATTCCGCGCGGGCCTGCGCGTCACGAACGTGACCGGACGGGGACCGGCGTTCCGGAATCTGTTCGAGAACGACATCATCCTGTCCGAGCTCTTCCCGCAACAGCGACAGATCAAGACGGTCGAAGATCTCCAAGCCGCGGTCTCATCGCTCAAGGCCGGAGATGTGATCGAATTCAAGAAGTGCACGCCGTTGCCGACCGGAGGATGCCAGACGGCGGCGGTGAGCATTCAGATCGAGAAGTGAGGCGAACCGAGGAAGAACGGGACTAACCAAGGTCGGAACTGACCAAGGTCGGAACTGACCAAGATCGGACCTGACCAAGATCGGAACTGACCAGGGTCGGGACTGACAAGGACCGAGCAAGCCCGAAAAGACAAGCGGCGGCGAGAGGAAATGCTCTCGCCGCCGTTTGTGCTTTATCTTGAATTGAGGCGAGCGTGGCGGAATTGGCAGACGCACCAGACTTAGGATCTGGCGCCGAAAGGCTTGGGGGTTCGAGTCCCCCCGCTCGCATGGGCGTTGAGGCATAACGACTTACAGCAACGGCGACGGCCACTAGATGCGTCGCCGTTCGCCTTATTGGTCACAGTTCTGGTCATAAAACATTTTCTCCGCCAGAGCGCACGATGCTCAGCAGTTCGCGAGATGTTCTGCTACTGCTGCTCGGATGGCTACTCGGAACACTTAGTCCCAGCATCCGACGCGCGATATAACGCAGACGGCGCCGCGAGGACCTTTTGCGCAGTTTTGCGTACGAATGCCACGAGCCGGCTATCGAGACGTGACCGACGTGTTCGCGAAGGCATTTGCCGGGGGTGACCCCCAGCTAATTAGTTGGGCGAACGACGAGCGGACGCAAAAACGAGACGCATTCGGGCGCCCGCTCGCTGAGTGGCCCAATCCTCATTCGCTACGGCTTCTCATGGCGAATACCGCGCATCTCGACCTCCTTCGACCGTCTGAACAAGAGACGTTGCTGCGCGTTGATGCCGAATTAAAGCTGTTCAACCCGAACAAGTCGGGTACGTTCGACTTGTACATGAGCGCAGCTTTTCACTGACCGGCGAAAACCTTCGTCTCAATGAGGCGAACTACTTGGAGGCGCGTCGCAACCTCGCCACGCGAGAAGCAGAGTTGATCCGCGCCATCGACCGGTTCATCGAACCAGACGGAACGTTGCGCTACCCGTTGTTCGCTCTCGCCTGCGCGACAGGCTCCGAGGGGTGCGGCCATTCGCCTTTACGGACAGCGCGGGCCGAACATGGCGTTCACTCTCGCCGTCTCCTCCTGGTCCGCCCTTGGTCAGTCCCGACGCTTGTCAGCTCCGCTCTTTGTCAGTCCCGGCCGTTGTCAGCCCGTCTTTTGGAGTCAGGGCGTCGTCATCGTGAATACCACGCCGATCGTATACGTGCCTGGTAGATCGGTCGCCCAGTGCACGGCCGGTCGAAGGTAGACGGTCGTCGACGCGCTTCCGGCGGTTGCCGGCCCCGACGTCACCGTGACGGGAGTGAGAGACATCGCCGTCGTCGCTCCGGTCGACGAAAGGCTCCAGCGAAGGTCCGAAATCGGCTTGCTGGCCCACGCTCCCGCGCTCGCCGTCCACGTTGCGGCCGCGCCGCTCACCTGGACCGACCACGCGCGGTTGCCCTGCACGCTGAAGCTGACTGAAGCGGGCGTGGCGATGCCCGCCGCCACCTCCATGTCGGACATCGTGGCGGTGACGGAGATTGGTGAAAGAGGGGACGATGTCGGCGAAACGGTCAACTTGAGCAGCGCCGGGTTCGTCATCGTTCCTGGGCTCGCCAGACTCACATCCGGCGAGCACTTTCCGGTCTGACCGGCAACGCTACACGACGTCTGCCCGCGACTCTGCGCCGCGGTGAGCGCCAGCCCGATGAACGACAAGGCTAGTGAGCGTGCGGTCATTGGACGCGATGGGCGCGGAAGGTTCCAGACGCACCGATCCCCGCGTCCGAGATCTGGACCCAGCTCCCGGTGAGTGAATCGCCCTTCACCGCCCCGCTGTGCCGTCGCGTCGTGGCCGGATCGATCACCATGTCGAATTCGATGAGCGATTGGTCAATCGTCCGGCCGCTGACGACGCCGGCAATACGACGAAGCTGCCCGTACGAGTCCTGCTCGTTCGCGTCGAGCGTCCCGGTGAAACGCACCGTGCTGTCCTGAGACAGAGTGAGCGTGCCGTTCGCAATCGTCGCGGCGCCCGACTGCACACTGGCGTAGCTCCAGGCACCGCGCACGATGACAGTCGCCGGGGTAGTCTCCGTCGGCGCGCTCAAGCAAGACGCGGACAACAGGAGTATGGCAGTGATGCCGAGCGCGTCGCGCCGCCTCATGCTTTCGGCCGGAAGAGTCGCACGGGGCGCGTGCGAACGGTCACCGTGATCTGGCGCCGTCCTGGAGTTCCATCCATTTCAACGCTTGGAATGGGATCGACGACGAGGGGCTCGCTCGGTCCCTCGAGCTCCGCGGTCAAGGTGTATCGTCCCTTCGGAAGCGCATCGAACGTCGCGCGCTGCACCGCGCCGGTTCGCGCGACCCACGTCCGGCCGGTCGAGTCACGAAGTGTGAGCGTCGCCACGCCGACGCGCACCGCGGTCGCGCTACCCTCCGGGCTCGGCGACAAGAGAACGAGCACGTCGAGCGCGCTCGTCGGAATCACGCCAAGCGCGATACCGTCTCGCTGTCCGCTTTGCGCACCGAGAGCGCGCGGGCTTTGAAGCCAGCCATCCGGCAGTGACCGTGGATCGATCTCGATCACGCCGTTTGCTCCGGGGGTGAATCGGAACGAGCCGTTCGCGTCGGTCACCGCCGACTCGGCGCCGCGCCGTACCACGATCCCCCCGACGCCAGGTTCGCCGGCGTCGCGCAGGCCATTTCCATTTCGATCCTGGAACACGATGCCGCTCGCCAAGCGTTGTCCGAGACGGGGCAGGTTCGACGTTCGCTCCAGTCGCAGCGTGGCGATGCTCGGTGTCGCGCCGGTTGCGTCGCGGAACGTTCCGCGCTCCCATCCACCCACGATGCGCAGCCCCTGACGAAGCGCGAGGTCGACTTCGAGTCGTGACGTAGTCAGCGCGGCGGGTCCGTATCGCAGACGCTGGATTCCGCCGCTCACCGTGAGCGGAGAGCCCCGTCCAAAGGGCGCGAGACGTTCGGCGTGAGCGTCGATGAGCGTTTGGACGGGGACGGCTCCTGCCGCATCGACCGCGCTCTCCAGCGAGCCGGCTACACCAATCACGCCGCCGATCACACCATGGTCGAGGCGAGCCCGGTTGGTCAGACGCCGGCCGTGCTCGAGGAGCGACGTCGCCGCCGGCGGCGTCGCATCGCGCTCGATCGACGCGTATCTGGAATCGCCATTCGCGTCAAAACCGAGCGCGCGCAAATTCACGCGGCCGCCATATTCGGTTTGGTCCGACGAGAACAGCCCAGTCGCGCCTCCGGACGAATAGCCGGAGCGACGAACCTCGACACCGATCGAGAGCCACGGCGCCGCGAGATACGTCGGGGAGATCGACCATCCGTCCGACGACAGCGAGAGTGAAGGCGTGCCGTCGCGCGCGCTCCAGTAGCTGGCGTCGCTCCGAACCTTCGCGAAGCGCTTGCTTACCGTGGCCGACATGCCGTTTTGCGACGGTGCAAACGCGGCGCTTCCCCCCGGCGCGCGCAGCACGCGAAGGTCGACGTCGGCGCCGGCGATCGGCCCATTCACGTTGGTCGATACGCCGACGCCGCTGCCGTCGCGAAACCGTCGTTCGGCGAGTTGCGCCGCCACGCTTCCACCGGACCACGGATTCATCTCGGCGCCGATCCCCGCCGCGTCGAGATCGCGTGTCACGACACTCGAATCCCGCAGGTGCGCGACGAACGCCGAGAGCGTCGTGCTCGACACGCGCATATTGGCGATCGCGCCAAAGAGCGTCGGCGCCGTCCAGTCACTCGACGCGTAGACGGGCGTCGCGCCGATCACTTGCAGATCGGCGCCGCCGGCCCGCAATCGCATCGAGCCGCCGCGTCCGAAAATCGTTTCACCGGCGAGATCGTTGAGACCAACACCGGTGGCGCCCGCCGTCGCCGTCCAGCGCGCGCCGGCGAGTGAGACGGTGTTCGCCTGCGACGAGTAACCCATCGTCGCCAACGCGCGCTCGGCCTCCGGGCGATCGGATAGGGACGTACTGAGCTGACCGTGAATCAAGAGCGCATCCGACAGGTTTCCGTCGAAGGCGACGTTCTCGACCGATCGTGGCGCGGTGCCTCCGACGGCAACCGATCCGACGCCAAGCCTCATGGACGGCCCAACGGCCGACGCCGCGCCATTGCCTCCCGCGAGCTCGACCAGCGTCGAGGCGCGGCCGACGCTCTCTCCGTGGCGCGTTGCGACCAGCGACACGGTGTACGCGCCGCCCTCCCATCGCGACGGCACGGAGACGCGCCCGCGCCGCTCGACCGTTTCACCGGGCGCGACGACCGCGGTGGCCGAACCGAGCATCTTCGCGCTCCAACCGTCCGGCGCGTCGAGCGACAGCGAGACCGTATCGGCGACGTTGCCGTGATTAGAGATCTGGAACAACGGCTCCATGCGATCGCCGGGTCGGCCGCCGAGCATCGGCTGACTCGGCGCGACGCGCAGCGCGTGCCGCGGCATGACGTCCAACTGGACGGGGACGCGAACCGTCTCGGCGCCGCTCGCGGCGAAACGCACGTAGGCCACGGTGGCGCGGCCGGCGAGAGCCGTCGAAGGGATACCTACCGTGAGCAGCGCCGAATGTTCGGTGCCGCGCCGTGTGACGATGCCTTGCTTCGTACCAAGAACCGTGGCGGACCCCAACGTCACGATCTCGTACGAGACGTCGCCCGTCTCGATGAGGTCGTATGGCACGTCCACGCGCACGAGGCGGTAACTTCGCGGCTCGGCCGCATGCACGACGACCGCTTCCAGCTCTCGCTCGTCGGTTGCGGGAAGGCGTGTGCCGGCGTGAGCCGTATTACGCGCCAGCGTGACGATCGCGCTGCTATCCGGCCGCGTTGGTCGTTGCGCCGACAACTGCGAGGTGGCACATGCGGCGCTCGCTGAAACGAGCGCTAGCTCGAGAATTACCCGTTGCGTCGGCCGAATCACGGCGTGCTCACCGCAACGGTCATTTCAATCGCGGTTCCGTAGCTCGCCGCCGTGTCAGTCCAATTGAGCAGCATGCGAAAGCGCACGCCGCCGCTCCAACTCGTGCCCTTCGTCAGCGATTGGGAACCGACGACGCGCGCCGCGTTGACGGCGCCGGTGCAACCGGTGGTGATCGCCTGCCAAGGCTTTGACGCGTCGCTCGGTTGCCACAGGAGGTTCGCCAGCGCCTTCCCGGAACCGAGCGAGGTCGAGGTCGCGCAAACTTCCACCGTCGTCGTGTGCGACGTGTTGTTCGCGCCGCCGTTCAACGTCACCGTGAAGTTGACCGTCGGGCCGTCGATGTATCCGGCGACGTAATCGGCGAGCGTCGGATTCGAAAAGGTCGTCGTCGATCCGCTCGTGATGGCGAGCGTCGTCGTTTGGGCGCGGACCGCGGACGCGACGAGCAGCGCGCACACCCACACGGTGTGTCGACCAGTTCGCCGGCCCCGCGCGAGGATCACGGGATCTCCAGGTCCACCTGCCCGGCGGCGATCTCGGATCCCTCGTAATCGAGGAGTGCCAACAACACGTACTTGCCGCGGGGAAGCCGGGGCAATGGCACGCCGAGGCGCCGCGTCGCGCCGGGAAGCGTGGGGAACTCGGGGATGTCCAGCGTAGAAACCAGCGTATTGTCCGGGCGGCGTATCTCGACCTTGCCGCGCGCCATCGTTTGTCGCGTGCCGGTATTCCGATAGGCGATGACGAGCTGCTTCGCCGACGTGTCGGCCGGTTTTGGGTCGAGGAAGACGTTGTCCAGCTCAGCGCTGGGCGAACCTTCAGGCTCGACGTACACCTTGACGCCGTAGCGAAGACTGTAGGTAACGGCGTCTCCACGCGTGGCTCGCGGAGACGGCGGAGTCTCGACGAAAAGAATCGCGTAGCACCCGCGCGGCAGGGCGTCGGCGCTGTCGAGCGCGACACGCACCGTCTGGACGCTGCGCGGGTCGAGTTGTAGCACCGACGGAAAGACCTTGATGTGCGACGCGCAAGACGTCGGCAGAGTCCCCAGCGGGTAGTAGCGATTCTCGCCCGCTTCGCTGCGATCCCAGTCCTGGACGGAGATCGTCACCTGCGCCGGCTTCTCGGAGGGGTTCGCCGTGTGAAAGCTCTCTGACGACATCGCCACGCCGCGTCGCAGCGAGAGGCGCAGCTCGAGCTCGTCGACGGCGATCTGCGCGGTCGCCGCCGGAGCGGAGGAAGCCACGACGAGCAAAACGAGTACGGCGGGGAACGTGATTCCCCGCCGCCTCGTTTTTGCGACGATTGGCGGATTCATCGCCGAGCCTTGAGGCTTACGGCGCGACCAGCGTGAACTTGACGTCGAGGCTGTACGCGCCCGGGACGTCGGAGAGCAATCGGTACGTGGTCTTGTAGAACAAGCCGACGCTGGTGCTGCCGGCGGTCGCGCCGCCTGCATCAACATCGGCGGCCGTGGTGCTCAACGCGGCGAACGTTCCGACCGCGGACGTCGACCAGGCGATATCAGCAGCAGGCTTGGAGTACGTCGTCGCGGTGGTGAAGTTGGCCGCCGCGGCGCTGATCTGAACTTTGTAGGCGCGATTCGCCTTGACGGTGAACGTCGGGCCGGTCGTCGCGACCTGAATGGTGTTGCCCGAGCTGAAGTCCGAGATATCGGCCGGGGCATTGAGCGTCATCGAAGTTCCCGACGTGAACCCCGCCATGGTCAGCGACAGCAGCGACGGCATGGTGAGCGAGTGCGTCGAGGTCACCGTACACGGCGCGGGAGTCGCGGCCGTGGAGGCGATCGAACAGGATTGCGCCGCGCTCGTACGAGCGACAGCGGCGGCGAGAACTGCGACTGCGAACATCTTACGCATGAGTGTTGGCTCCGGGATTGGGTCAGCGTCTTCGCCTAACCAGCTTCGCCGCAGGACTGCGGCTGGCCTTGACGTCGACAACGCTTTCCCGGTTGGGGGTTCGAGCGTAGCGGTACCTAAACATCAATTACATAGGTGCCGATACTATTCGATCCGGGTGTACGCTGCTCGAGTCCGTTGGAGGGACGCGCGCGCTTTCTCGCCCGTCACGGACCTTTGCGTTCCGCGCTCTCCGCGACGAAATGCTCGCCAGCAGAGTGGGAAATCGCGAAAAAGCTCGCAGTTTGCGGGAGCCAAAACTCGTCGGGAATTACCCTACGAGTGCACTGATTTCGGCGCCTAAAACGCCAGACCAACCACGAAGCGCACCGTAATCAGCGGGTTGCTTTTTGGGCGCACGGCGTCGGCATCGTGGTTGCCCAGAACTCGCTTCGCCCCCACGCCGGTTCCGACCACAAAGCGCTTTCGCGCCCCGAGCAGGAAGTTGTAGTCGGCGAGCAATCCAATTGTGTTGTAGTCGAGTCCGGAGCGAACGTCGCCGGCGGTCGAGCCGATCAGCGTGCTGTATCGCGAGTGACTGACGCTGACGCCAATAGCCAGCCCCTCGAGGACGACTTCGGACGGATAATACCGGAGTTTGGCATCAAAGGTGGTATATCGGTCATGCCGGAGCGCCGTGTACGACGCCGCGCCACCAACGGTAATTCCGGACGCCACGGCCGACTCGACCTCGGCTGCGGCGATGTTGAACGGAATGCCCAGCGGGTTCACCGCAACGTACGTCCGATACGGAATCGGAACGCGCGAGCTGGAGCTCTGTCCCTGGGCCGGAAGCACTGCTCCAAGTAGGAGCAAACCACAACCAATCAAACGCCGCACGATGCTCTCCTCTTCGGTTGAATGAGTCGACGAGGAAGGTAGCTCCCCGACTTGGACGCGTGCATTGAGGAAATGCCACATCGCCTCTCCTCCAGGTTAGCTTTCGCCATTCCGGCCGCGAGCATCGAATCGCGGTACTTCACGTTGGCGAGTCCCGTTCGATGAACATTGAAATCACTCCAAAAAAGACCGACGGCCTGGAACGCCTGATCGAGGTCACGGTCCCGGTTGAAACCGTGCGCGACGCCGAAAATCAGGCGGCGCAGCGCTACGCGTCGAGCGTGCGTCTCCCCGGCTTCCGTCCCGGGAAAGCGCCGCCGGCGATGGTGAAAAAGCGTTTCAAGGACGCCATTCGTCAGCAGGTCATCGAAACGCTGGTCCAGGAGGCCTTCAAGGAGGTCATGGACCGCGAGCAGCTGAAGGTCGCGTCCCAGCCCCATGTGCACGAACTGAAGTTCGAGGAGGGACAGCCGCTCAGCTTCGAGCTCCACGTCGAAGTTCGGCCGGAAATCGAGCTGGCCCGCACCCAGGGCTTCCGGGTCGCTCGGACGCAGTCGACCGTGAGCGACGAAAACGTCCGCGAGCAGATCGAGCAAATGCGCGAGCAGAAGGCATCGTGGAGCCCGATCGAGGAAAAGCCCGCACCCGGCGATATGGTGCGCGTTCAACTGAGTACAGCGGATGAGTCCGGCGGTTTCCCGGAGCCTCGCGAGTATCCGCTCGTCCTCGGCGGAGGTCAGGCGATTCCCGGGGTCGAGGAGCTGATCATGCAGCTCAAGCCCGGCGAAGAGGCGGAACAGTCCGTTCGCTGGCCCGAGGACTTCCCCGACGAGACGCAGCGCGGAAAGACCAAGCCCGTTCGCGTGAAACTGCTCGACGTGAAGCGGAAGACGCTGCCGACGCTCGACGACGCCTTCGCGCGCGAGGTCGGCGACTTCGAGTCATTGGCCGCGCTTAGCGCGGCCGTTCGAAAAGATCTCGAGGACCACGCCGGCCGCGACGCTGACGCGAGCGTCCGGCAGCAGTTGGTGGATCAAATCGCCGCGGCCAATCCGTTCGACATCCCGGCGAGCTGGGTCAACCAGATGATCGACGGTTACGTCCAGGCATACCAGATCCCCGAAGAAGAGCGCTCTCGCTTCCAGAACGAGTTCCGCCCGGTCGCCGAGCGACAGGTTCGGCGCGACCTGATCGTTGACACGATCGCCGAGCGGGAGAGTCTCAAAGCGAGCGAGGCAGACATCGACGATCGTGTCGCCGACGTCGCCTCCAAACGCGGTGCCGATCCCGGTCAGGTGTATGCATCATTGCAGAAGGCCGGACGTCTGCGTGAGATCGAACAGAGCATCACGGAAGAGAAGGTCTTCAAGTGGCTGCTCGAGCGAAACGAGATCGGCTGACCCTTCACCCCTCAACACGCTCCTTATGGCCATCGGGCCGACGCCATCAGCGACTGTCGACTTCTAGCCACTACCAGCCATGCCGACGATTTATCCCCCGTATGTGATCGAGCGCTCGCCACGCGGCGAACGGAGCTACGACATCTTCAGCCGCCTGCTGATGGACCGCATCATCTTCCTCGGCACCCCGGTGAACGATGACGTGGCCAACATCATCATCGCGCAGCTGCTCTTCCTCGAGGCGGACAATCCGGACCGCGACATCTTCCTCTACATCAACTCTCCGGGCGGCAGCGTCTCGGCGGGGCTCGCGATCTACGACACGATGCAGTACCTCAAGTCCCCGGTGAACACGATCTGCATGGGACTCGCGGCCAGCATGGGCGCGTTTCTCCTCGCCGGTGGCCGCAAGGGCAAGCGCTCGGCGCTCCCGCATTCGCGAATCATGATTCACCAACCGTCGCAGCAGGGCGGTGGCGGGACCGCGTCGGACATCGAGATCCAGGCGAAAGAGATCCTGTACCTGCGTGGCAAGCTGAACGAGCTTTGGACGAAGCACACGGGCCAGCCGCTGGAACGGATCGAGCGCGATACGGACCGCGACCGCTACCTCTCGGCAGACGAAGCGCAGGAGTACGGCATCGTGGACAACGTCATTTCGCACCGCGGTGAAGTCATCGAACCGAGCGCATTGGCGGCGGTTACGAAGTAGCCGCCCACCTGTCAAAAACCTTTACAGCCATCGTTCGTCTCTTGCTTGGTCGCTGCCTGACATTTAACTCTCAATCGTGTACCGACCGATCGCCCGTATTCCCGCCGCCCCCGCCCTGCTTCGCCGGCTGAGAATCAGCCGCTCCGAAGTCCCTGCCTTCCCCGCTGAGTGATCTGTCATGTCGCACGACAAACACCTTCGTTGTTCGTTCTGCGGAAAGTCCAAGGACTCGGTTCGGAAGTTCATCTCCGGCCCATCGGTTTACATCTGCAACGAGTGCATCGCGCTCTGCAATGAGATCCTTGCGGAGGACGAGGAGCGCGAGGTCGCTGAAGCGATCACTCAGGTTCCCACTCCACAAGAAATCAAGGACACTCTCGACCAGTACGTCATCGGTCAGGAGAAGGCGAAAAAGGCGCTGTCGGTCGCGGTCTACAATCACTACAAGCGCATCAACTCCGCGTCGCTACGCGACGACGATGTCGAGCTCGACAAGTCGAACATCCTGCTGATCGGCCCGACCGGCGTCGGCAAGACTTTGCTCGCGCAAACGCTCGCGCGAATCCTCGACGTGCCGTTCACGATCGCCGATGCGACGACGCTGACCGAAGCCGGCTATGTCGGCGAAGACGTCGAGAACATTCTCGTCCGGCTGCTCCAAGCCGGCGATTTCAACGTCGCCGAGTGCGAGCGCGGCATCGTCTACATCGACGAGATCGATAAGATTGCCCGGAAGTCCGAGAACCCGAGTATCACGCGCGACGTCTCGGGTGAAGGCGTTCAGCAGGCCCTGCTCAAGATTCTGGAGGGAACGGTCGCCAGCGTTCCGCCGCAGGGCGGCCGCAAGCACCCGCAGCAGGAATACATCCAGATCAACACGAAGGACATTCTGTTCATCTGCGGCGGCGCGTTCGACGGTCTCGAGAAGATCATCGAGGCGCGCACGGGTCGTCGTCAGATCGGCTTCGGCAAGGCCGACGACGGACGCTCCCCGACACAACTGAAGAACCCGTTCGCCGAGGTCGAGCCGGACGATCTGCTCCGCTTCGGGTTGATCCCCGAGTTGGTCGGCCGCCTCCCCGTGGCCGTCGCGCTCGAGGCATTGGACGAGGAAGCACTGGTCCGCATCCTGAAGGAACCGAAGAACGCGCTCACCAAGCAGTACGCGAAGCTGTTCGAGCTCGAAGAAGTGAAGCTCACCTTCGAGGACAGCGCCCTCCGCGCGATCTCGCAGAAAGCCCTCAAGCGCGGCACCGGCGCCCGCGGTCTCCGCGCCATTCTCGAGGAGCTGCTCACCGACGTGATGTTCGACCTGCCGACGCGCGAGGATGTCGAGGAGGTCAAGGTGACGGAGAGCTCCGTGATGAATGGCACGGCGCCGCTTTTGGAGATTTCGCCGCAGCGGAAGAAGAAGGAAGCCTAGAGAATTGTGCGTACGCGCGGCCCTCGTGGGCCGCGCTGTGCGTACGGCCCTTCGGGCCTGTGTGTAAGGCCCTTCGGGCCTGTGAGAACGCTCGCTTCGCTCGCTGTGAATAACAACAAAGAAGGGGCGCCGCTTTGCG
>Ga0310811_10004867_pt1 | contig 16921 bp, 13 predicted proteins | sample YCmetagenome_FD_207642 | JGI IMG/M metagenome (GOLD analysis project Ga0310811, IMG submission 207642) | Soil microbial communities from experimental microcosm in Duke University, North Carolina, United States - YC | ecosystem: Engineered > Artificial ecosystem > Soil microcosm > Unclassified ...
GCATGACTAAAGTACGCTTCGTCTTGCCAACAGCGACAACCATCAAAATCCCATCGGTATGGGCAGCCAGGAAATTAGTATCCATAAAGTTCCCAAACTGGGCAGTGTCGTAAATAACCAGGTCAAAGGTGGCCTGAAATTCCTCCATGAGATACTGCATCTGAGCAGACCCAAGCAATTTGGTCGAGTTTCGTTGGGGTTGACCACTGGTCAGCACAGAAAGATTATCTACAGCCGATTTCTGGATGAGTTCGTTAGGCACGAGTGTTTTGGCAAGGAGGTCGCACAGCCCCTTCTGGTTGGATAAGCCCAAGCGTTCGTGGAGCTGGGGTTGACGCAAGTTGGCATCGACCAAGAGGACTCGCTGCCCCATGCTGGCTGCTGTTTGAGCCAGATTTAAAGCTACTGTAGACTTGCCATCAAAAGGCCCAGCTGAGCCAACAGCCAAAGAACGGACGGGTGGATCGGAAAAGAGAAAACGGATGCTGGCGTAGAGGGAGTCGAAGGCTTTCTGAAATTCAGGATCGTTCGGATAGCTGCCCTCCGTTCCTTCAACAGACCCGACAAAGGCAGGCACAGAATGTGCTCTTTTAGAACCTTTATAGACTGGAATTATCCCTAATAGAGGCAAGGGGATACCTTCTTCCAGCTCCTTGTCGTTGTAGAAGATATTGCGAATCCTTTCTATTCCTGCAGCTGTTCCCACACCCAACAGCAGACCTACCAAAACTCCCGCGATCTTAATGGGTTTAGCTTTACTATTGGGTATTGGGTTACCCTTAGGATCGCTCACGAGCTGAGGCTTGGAAACCAATTCCCACGGGACTTGCTTTTGAGCCGCCTCGACTCGCAGTGTTTCTCGCTGAGTCAAGAGTTGTTCGCGCGTTCGGTTAGCAATATCCAACTGCTCCTGTATCGCGTTATACTCGCGTGCAATACTCGGAAATTGCTGGGCTTGTCGCTCAATCGACCTTTTCGTTTGTGCGAGTGCCTGATTGCGAACCTCTAGAAGCTCAATTTGGTTGGTGGCTTCAACCAGTTTCTGGATTAGTCCGATCCGAACCGAATTTTGGAAAGCTTCCACTTTCGGATTGCCTGTTGTATCGGTTATGTTTTGCCCTACAATCCGATTGGATTCCTTGCCTTGCAAGTCGAGTAGGCTTTGTCGTTTAGCCAGTAGAGATTGGATAACGGGGTTATCATCCTGAAAGCGACTTCTTTCTTCGGCAATCTTATTGTCGATTTCCTGAATCTTGGCCTGCAAGACTCTATAGTTAGGGTCTTCGCTTAACGCTGAAGCCGCGATCGCTTCCGATGGCGTTAGCTCTAATTGTTTCTGTAAGCTGGCGTAGAGAGTCTTCTGCTCCGCTAAATCTCTTTGGGTTTGAGCTTGTTGAGTTGTGATGTCACGCACTTGCGTGAATAATTGATCGCCCTGCGTTTTCGGATCGGTCAACTTGTTCTGCTGTTGCAGCCGTTGTAGCTGCGACTGAAGGGACTCTACCCGCCCATTCAACTCGGGGAGTTGGTCATCAATAAACTTAACCCCTTCACTAATCCGAGTCTTCCGTTCCTGAAGGCTGTACTGTAAATATTTTTCTGCTGCAACCTCCAAAACAAACTTGACTTGCTCTTTGTCTTCCGCCTCGTAGCCAACTTTGAGGATCTTGGTTGGCTCCGGAGACTTTTCACTAGCGAGGCGTTCAACGGTTAATCCTTTTGAGAAGGGAAAGTACAGCAGCTTGGGATATCGGGTTTTAATTTGATCATATATGGCATGCAGTATCCTTGGACTCCTTAAAATCTCAAGTTGAGTTGAGTAGTCCAGGTTAGAAATTTCTTGAGTCGGCCCTTGTCCACCAGCGCGTGTTAGTGCAGAGGGTTGAACAAATTTCCCCTCATTGGTTACAGGCTCGACTAAAAGCTGAAAATCACCTTTGTAGCTCGTCGGGATGTTTTTACTGGCCCAAACAAAGGCACCAACACTGACTGCGCCTGTAATGCCAATCACCAGTAGGGCTTTCCGTTGGATAGTCCTCAAGAGTGGACGCAGATTCAATCCTTTTTGAGGCGGAGTGCTGACCTCCGAATTGTCGAGGGCTGGCAATTCCTGCAACTGTCTGCCTCGCTTGCTAATTGATAAAACTTGAGAGACCGGTTCTGTTTCCATTTTGACCTCTATATAGTTTGTTGACTTGCACCCCCAGAAAAACCCTCGCGTCGTAGAAGTCGTCTTAGCTTGATGCTCAGAGAGGTAACCAACTTTACGCTCTACTTCCTTCCCGCACCGAACAGTTACGACGGGGGCTTCTCACTTCATAGTTCCGCTACCGCAAGAGAACTCTATGAGCTGGATTGACGGGATGCCACAAGTTGACAAACTTAATAAATTCATCCTTGGTCATATCTTTGTTTTTACAAGATTCGCTCTTCTACCCGCCCAATCTATATTACTTATATTCCCCATTCTGACCGCTCAACTGGGATAATAGGAAATTTATTAAAAAGGAAAAAGCGAAAACTTGATTGAATTAGGGTTTGAGCCTCCTCGCCACGGGACACTGAAGAGGAATGCCAGTGATCGATAAGCCCTCTGGGCATAGCGCTACCGCTACTCTCGATCGCAGCGGCTCCCTTCGGGAGCAAGAGAGCTTGCGTGGTGAGTTTTCGCTTGCGTTGCGGCTTTAATGAGCGGAACCTAACGGTTCGGCGTTAGCGAAAGCGATTCTACGCGTCTTTCATCGCCCCGAAAAGCGCAACTTGAAAAGCTACGCTCGCCGCTTTCCATGAGAGTATAGGCAAATAGAAAAGACGCGTCACATCCAGCCATCATTTTTTCTAAAAATTCCGGGTTCGTGCCACCCAAACGTGTTATCTGCTTTGGAGGAAGACACTCCAATAAAACGGGGAGCACCGTGCAAAGCGTCATTTCCGGCAATGTCTTTATGTGAGAAGCAGTTCATGAAGGACTGCAACCCTCGTATGAGGCAGAAATTGACCGACTAGAAAAGCAAGAGCGAGTTTTTGAAGAGTGAAAACCTTGCAGACAGAAAGCAACCAACAACGCGACAGCAAAGAAAAAGAATCAGTGGCTATCTAGCTACCTCTTCTCACCAGATGGAGCAGTTCCTTGCCTACCAAACAAAAGCTTTCGGAAGACCGCGTTGGCTCTCCAAGAGTACCTTTCCCCCATCAAAAATTTGCCGCTGTTGCAGGCGAGTCAGTGGTGTCAACCGCCTCTTGTCTCGATGTAAAAGCGATCGTGTGGCTATCATGGGGATGCAGCTTTAAACACTGTGTACAAGATTCGAGACAACAAGTTCCCCTCTCCCCGTACTGGAATAGAGAAGCAGGAGGCAGTCAATCACAGAGGACGCGGTGTTTCTTCCCCTCGTTATCTGGAGTGGGAGGAAAAACAAGAGAGAGAAGGGAAGGAATTGGGAGCGTCGATATGGGGAAAAGAACGTGAGAGTGGCTTCCCATGGTGGTTCTTCTCCTGTCCACTGCCTACTCCCACCAAGCTCCTAACTTGAGCGTCGGACGCTTTCTTCCAAGGGGAAAGGTTGGCCTCAGTCTCGTGGCAGCGGCGTGAGAAGAGTTGCCAGCGTCCTTTACCAACAGTTTAATTTCAGAAGGCTCTACAAAGATTAAACAAGAAATACCACTTTCTCTGAGTTCGCGATGAAAATTGCCTATCTAGTTAATCAGTATCCCAAGGTTAGCCATAGCTTCATCCGGCGAGAAATTGCTGGAGTCGAGGCTTGCGGTATTGAAGTAGAACGTTTTGCACTCCGTTCCTGTAGCTCTGAACTCGTTGACGAAGTGGACAAACTAGAGCTAGAAAAGACTGAAATTGTCTTAAAAGACATTGGGAAAGTAGGTTTGATCTTTTTTGCCCTACTCTGGACGGCGATAACCAAACCCGTTCCGTTCTTGAGGGCTTTAGGGTTAATGCTCCAGGTTGGCTGGCATTCAGAGCGAGGGATTTTGCGTCATTTCGCCTACTTGGCTGAAGCCTGTGCTCTTCTACATTGGTTTTCAAAAAAGGGGATAGCACACGTTCACGCTCACTTCGGGACAAATTCCACCACAGTCGCAATGTTGTGTCATGCTCTTGGCGGACCGCCTTACAGTTTCACTGTTCATGGTCCTGAAGAGTTTGATAAAGTTCTTGAGATTTCCTTAACAGAAAAAATCAATAGAGCTGCCTTTGTCGTGGCAGTCAGCTCCTTCGGCAGAAGCCAGCTTTATCGGTGGTGCGAACAAGAGTATTGGTCAAAAATCCATGTCGTTCATTGTGGCGTGGACAAGTTGTTTTTGAAGCAATCTCATGTCCCTATACCCGACCAACCTCGATTAGTCTGCGTTGGTCGTCTCAGCGAACAGAAAGGTCATTTGCTTTTAGTCGAAGCCGCGAGTCGGTTAGCCGCCGAGGGCATGTCGTTTAAGCTGGTATTCGTTGGCGATGGACCTTTGCGACCCAAGATTGAAGCCCTGATTGCACAATATGGACTTACTGACCACATCGAAATTACGGGGTGGGCAAGTTCTAATGATGTGCAACAACAGATTTTAGCCTCACGGGCGATGGTACTACCCAGCTTTGCCGAAGGGTTGCCCGTGGTCATTATGGAGGCGCTGGCTCTCTCTCGTCCCGTAATCAGTACCTATGTCGCTGGGATACCGGAGCTAGTGGAGCCTGGAACCTGTGGGTGGTTGGTACCGCCTGGATCTGTTGAAGCCTTAACCGCAGCCATGCGCACAGCCTTGCAGTTGTCCGTAGAAAAGCTAGAACAGATGGGCCAAGTGGGGGCAGAGCGTGTCGCGGAACAACATGATGCTGCTGTTGAAGCTAGCCAACTCGCGGCGCTGTTTGCGTCTAACATTAAGAAGATCCAGGAACAGGCAAGCGCTGCACCGCCGAATCTTCTCTTGGCCAATATCCCTACGGCAAGGAGCAATTGATGCCTAAACGTCGTCTGACCCTCCACACCTCCGAATTCTCGCCTGGTTCCAGTAATCATGTCATCACTAAAAAATCAAGCTCTTCGTGGAACAGTCTGGACAATTGCTGGCTACGGGGCAAGTCAGGTTCTGCGGCTTGGCAGTAACATAATTCTGACTCGCCTGCTCCTTCCAGAGTTCTTTGGCCTCATGAACTTGGTCAATGTGTTCATCATAGGCTTACACCTGTTCTCAGACGTTGGCCTGGGTCCTTCCATCATCCAGAACAAGCGCGGGGATGACCCAGATTTTCTTAACACGGCTTGGACCATACAGGTCATTCGCGGCATCGGGCTGTGGCTTGGTTCCATTTTGATCGCCTGGCCAGTTTCCCAATTCTACGGAAAGCAAGAGCTTTTGTGGCTTATCCCAATAGTTGGTTTGGGTACACTCATTTCCGGGTTCAATTCTAATGCCCTGTACTCGCTCAACCGCCAACTTGCCGTCAGTAAGTTGGCAATCTATGAGTTATCGGGGCAGATTACCAGCCTAATCGTGATGATTGTCTGGGCCAAGTTCGATCGCTCCATCAGGGCGCTTGTGGTCGGGAACCTTGTGTCGGCAATATTCCAACTGGTGTGGAGCCATCGGTTATTGCCACACCAACCTAACCGCTTTGCCTGGGATAAAGAGGCAGCTCAAAAAATCTTTTCGTTTGGTAAGTGGATCTTTTTTTCGACAGCTCTCACCTTTCTGGCATCGCAAGCCGATCGCCTCATCTTGGGGAAATTAATCACATCGGCTATGCTTGGGGTTTATGGAATCGCTTATACGCTTGCTGATATCCCGCGCTCTGTCATTTTAGCCCTCAGCAGTAAGGTGATTTTTCCGGCTTTTGCCAAGCTAGCTGACCTTCCACGCGAAACGTTTCGTGCCAAGATTCTCAAGAACCGCAAACCCCTCCTTCTCGCTTTAGCCGCAGGATTGTCAATCCTTGTCAGTTTTGGGGATTATGCGATTTATATCTTGTATAAAGAGCCATACTATGCCGCAGCCTGGATGCTACCGATTATCGCTTTGGGCATCTGGCATACCTCCCTGTACAGTACCATGAGCCCTGCTCTCTTGGCCCTTGGCAAACCTATCTATAACACTCTAGGGTATCTGTTCACTTTATTCACGATCAGCACCGGCTTATTGGTTGGATATCATTTCATGAAGATACCAGGGGCTGTAATCGCTGTCGCCGTTGGCGATTTTCCGTTCTATTTGGTAACCATGTATGGGCTTTGGCGTGAAAAGTTGGGTTGTCTAAAACAAGATATTTGGGCAACCGCCGTGTTTCTCAGTTTACTTACAGCTGTACTTTTCGTTCGAGTTTCTATTTTGCACTTGCAGCTTCCTATCGCTCCAATTCTTCATTGAGAGAGACTCCGAATGGAGAGCCAATGCGTCATTTTATGAAAAAATGCTTTTAAATTATTCTTTTTAAATATGCTTTTACGATAAAAATGATTCGCTGGTTACGTTGGAATTTGAAGCCGCAATTTTAATCAAACACCAGCTTAATGATTCCAACTTATTACACGTTTCTCACAAAGTTATCAGGGTCACTCAAAACAGCGCATGTAAACAGCTTTTAGGAAATGTCTAGAATCTTATGACAAACGATACTCAAAAGAGTATTCATTGGACAGAACTCGATGTTTTGCGAGGCTTAGCTGCGCTCATGATGATCTTGAATCATCTGGGATACAAAACCCTGGCTCCCAACCTGGTTGAGCGCGGCTTAGCAGGAAGCTTATTGTTTATTAGTAGTTTGGCTCCAGTTCTTTTCTTTTTCGTAACAGGTGTTGGTTACGGAATCCAGTCAAGTCGGAAGAAAAAGACGAGTCCTTGGTATGGAATTCTTAACAAATTTATCATACTCGTTCTTGCCGATTTCTTAATGCACTGGAGCGAGGGAAGATGGCTAGGACTCGATTTTCTTGGGTTTATCGCTTTTTCGAGTTTAGTGCTGGAATTCATTAGAAGATCGAAATACCCGGTAACCTATTGCGTTGTCGGTTTTATCTTGATTTCCCTCATGCGCTACTTGCTGGGACCTTTGATTCTTTCTCTGGGAAACGAACCGCAAACGTGGGGAATCCTCAATTGGATACTTGGTACTAAAGATACGCCAGGGGTATCTTATCCGCTTTCCCCCTGGATGGCCTATCCATTTGCAGGCTACATTATTGGTGTTGCGGCTATGCGTTACAGGGGTTTTATCGAAACCCATCGGTGGCGAGTCGTTTCTGGGTTATTACTGCTTGGAGGACTCAAGAGCGTCGCAGGTCTAATCCTAATTACAACGTGGAGCGTCCTTCTTTCGTTGGGAAACAGTGGGTATAGGGTTTTATGTCGTGAGTTTTGCCGTGATTTTGATCAGTCTTGCCGGGGTATTGGCAATGTGTGGCGAACCCAAGTTAAGAGTTTGCCAAGACGCTTTATCGCTGAGGGGTATTGCTTCATTGGCAGTCGTTCCCGCACATTACTTCCTGATCTATTTGGTGGTTATAGCAAAAGTAACGGGGGTGGACTTGTTTGGGTATAGCCTAATAGCTATAGCTGTCTTGGCTGCGAGGTTTTCAGGAGCACGCGCTGTCGAGAACCTTAGCCAAATAATTCGTCAAGTAAAGAAACAAAGAGTTGTCTGGTTTGGACTTGCAGCTATGTTTGTCTTAGCCGCCGGTCTTACCTTAATTTATAGCAGCAAAGAAACCACATCCCTAGCTCTTTTCCCCAGGACGTTTGGTCAGATTGTCCTATGCCTGCTGTTTGTCGTTCGCTTGCCCTTATAGTCAGGAGTTTACGGCTCTTTCAACTGAATGTCTCCAAGCCGTTTCAGTCACTGAGAGTTCTCCCTTCTTACTTTATAAACCTTCTCGGAGGAGAATATGACTTCAAGTGTGATGTTTCGCGTTGACGCCAATAAATTAAATGAATTGGCACTTAAACATCGAGAAGAATATGCCAATGCTAAGCCATTTCCGCATATCGTTATCGATAATTTTTTTCCGGAAGAGGTCTTAGATAACATCCTGAATGAGTATCCCAAAGCCGGTGATATTGATTGGCAAAAGTTTGAGAATAAAGCCGAAAAGAAGCTAGCCAACAAACATGAGCGGTACATGGGAGACAATACACGATCTCTCCTCTACCAATTAAACTCTTCAACCTTCATTAGTTTTTTAGAAACTCTGACAGGTATTGATGGAATCATCCCCGATCCACACTTTGAGGGCGGTGGACTTCATCAGATAGAAAGAGGCGGCTACTTGAAAGTTCATGCAGATTTTAATCGGCACACCAAAATGCGCCTTGATCGCCGATTAAATCTTCTCCTGTACCTCAACAAAGATTGGCAAGAGGAATATGGAGGTTATCTAGAACTATGGGACACGGATATGACTCGGTGCGAGAAAAAGATTCTTCCCATCTTTAACCGATTCGTCCTGTTCACGACCACCGACTTCACCTATCATGGACATCCTGAACCCTTGACTTGTCCTCCAGGGTGGACGCGGAAGTCATTGGCGCTTTACTACTACACTAATGGACGCCCCGCTGAAGAAATTAAGGGCAAAGAGCATTCAACCCTATTTAAGGCTCGACCCGGAGAGGACTTAAAAGAAAAATCCTCAGGAATGGACGTCAAAACTTTCCTAAAGAAGTGTGTTCCTCCTATCCTGCTTGATGTGCGGGACGCCCTGAGTAAGCGGTAGAAATTGAGGCAAAACTAGGACTATACCGACCTCCTTTCATCCCGGTGAATGCCTCCCACATTCTGTACCTAAGGCCAAATTAATTGCCCTTATTCCCGGTTCAGTTGAGATAGCAGATCTGCGCCTTGAAAGAGGTGCAGATGCAATCTTTACGATCGCTTTAATCAATTATTAGCGGCTCTACGGGAAGCTGGTGGACGAAAGTCAACTGAATCAGCTTACTTATAACTCAATCCGAGCGATCAGTTTATCACAAAGTGTTTCGTTGAATTTGACTTCATAAGTCTGAAGTGTATTGGATGTTAGCGTAGCGCGACGCAATATCGTCGAGGATGAAAAAAATATTGGTACATGCCTCGAAGAGAGTAGTGCGCGAAAAAAACAAAAACTTTTCTTTTCTTCAAGCCACGCCGTTCTTAAGTTTGGGCTGACATCTATGCGGAGCTTGATTCCCGGTAATTTCATACTTCATACTGCGCCACGCGCCGCTGCGCTAACACACTTCAGCCTTCAATTGACCCACCTGCTTAGTTTACCGAAAGCTCTGTTCCTGTTCATGTTCTCCCAAAGCCGATGACCCCTCTTGTCCCCCTTGCCCTGTTCGGATTTGTTCCACTCGTTCTTTATCTGTTTAACCGATTTCCGGCTCAGCGGGCGGTTGTTGTGAGCTTCGTCGCCGGGTTTCTCTTCCTGCCACAACCAGGTCTAGTGGGCAAATTTGCACTTGTGTCAGGCATCCCACCGTATGAAAAGGCGTCGGCGCTTTGCTACGCCGTTCTGCTGGCAACTATTCTGTTTGATTCCAAACGCTTGAGTTCGTTTCAACCCGGCTGGATTGACCTGCCGATGCTAATCTGGTGCCTAAGCCCGATCGCTGCACAAGTGTCGAACGATCTAAGCCCAATCTCACCGACTACTGGGCAAATTATGACCTGGGGAGTGCCCTATTTTCTCGGTCGAATCTATTTTAATGACTTGGCTGGACTGCGCCAATTGGCAATTGGCATCTTCGCAGGCGGGATGGTCTACATTCCTTTGTGCCTGCTGGAAATGCGTATTGCTCCGACACTACACTTGAGGGTTTACGGATACCATGCCCGTCTGGACTTTTCTCAAACGATGCGTTATGGAGGATACAGACCGACCGTGTTTTTAGAACACGGACTTTGGGTGGGTATGTGGATGATGGCGGCGACGCTGCTGGGGATTGTGTTATGGAGAACTGGAGTTATCAAGAAACTCTGGAATTATCCAATGAATTGGCTGGTGCCTGTCTTATTCATCACAATGATATTAGTCAAATCCACCGGTGCTTACCTCTATCTGGTGATAGCGCTTGGCATCTGGTTCACATCCCGATGGTTACGCACGCCTTTGCCGATGTTGCTGCTTTGCGTGGCTATCTCGATCTTTTTATACTTGGGAGCGACGGGAGAGCTTTATAAAATTCCTCAGGTGAATGCCTTTTTAGTCGCATCTGAGACGAGTAATAACGATCGGTCTCAATCCGTGGCATTTCGGATTGGGAATGAGAAACTCCTGTCGGCAAAGGCACGGCTGAAAATGACGTTTGGGTGGGGGGATTCGGGAGGAAACCGGATATACGATGAGTTTGGTCATGATATCTCGGTTACCGACAGCTTGTGGATTATCGCGTTTGGTCAACAGGGTGTAGTCGGTTTGACCAGTTTCACAATCGCGATGGTACTGCCTAGTCTGGGCTTTGTCTTTTTACGTTATCCCCCTAGCACCTGGTCTAACCGTAAAGTAGCACCAGCTGTTGGGTTGGCATTGATCTTGGTTTTGTACATGCTGGACAGTGTTTTGAATGCCATGACTTGCCCAGTCTTTATGCTTGCCAATGGGGGACTAGCAGGACTTGTGATGAAAGAGCCAGAAACCATTAAAGCAAACAGCGATCGCGCAGCACTCCCCCGGCGTGCCCTAGCGCAGCAGAGATAAAATCAGCTTAATTGACCGAAACTCTCACCAACCTCGAAAAGAAGAAGAAGTGGCTTTGCGATTGTACAAACTTCCGAGCTTAACGACGCAAGAAGTCGCCAGCGTAATCCGGAGAAGTTCCGGTCTATTGTTGGTGGAACGAATGTTAATTCCACCCAGCTCTTTTGTCGTAAATAGTTCAGCCAAAAGACCGATTAGGGAAGCATCTAGACCAGTAACCTTATTATTATTACTTCTTCAAAGATTTAGAGTTGTCCAAAACCAAAAACGAGGTTATAGTTGATTTGAAAACGAAAAATAAAAATTATTGGAACCGACTCCATTAAGTTTCTTTAAAAGCAACCACCGACAACGCTTTGCCGTTGTTCTATTAGTTTTTTGTCTTTTAATTTCGTTTTTCCTCTTAAAAAACTTATTTGGCTCAAATAAATAGAAATGCCGCTCCCTAAGTCACCCAAACTCAAAGAAAAACTCTGCCACGTTTCTTTGCCCTTGTGGCGAAACTTAAGAGTATTGCCTAGCGTCAGCTAAGTTAGAGCTTTTGGCAATTTGCCAATTATCAAGAAAATTGATGACTCAAGCGCAAGATAAGGGAGGTACAAATAAGTGTAATTTTTTAGATTCACAGGAAAAAAACTGGATTCAGCTTCTGCCGAGTCCTGGTAGAGCTGCCAACTGTACGCAGGTTTGGACTATATTTAATGTTACTAAATACGCTCCTGGCGGTAAATGTGTCGTTCTCTATGAAGAGGAAGGGACTAGTGAAGTTCAGCAGACCAAGTCAATATGGCAGTTGGGGAGTGTTGGAATAGGTGACCCAAAACGGTTCACCTAAATACAAGACATTGTTCCACTTCATTGATAATAATAATTGAGAGTGGAAAGGCTGTCCCAAAAAGCCCAATCCTAACCAACTGAAGGGACTAAAACTTCTGAAAATGGAACGTCTATACTAATGTCTAAAACCCTTCGAGTCCTGTACGCCGCTGGGCCTGGAGATGTAATGGGAACCTATCACCATTGGGTTGAAGGGCAAGATGATCCATCTCAGGTTTCGATTACTTACTCTAGTCAGTTCTACGAAGTTTGTCGTACTTTGGATGCACAAGCTTACGTGATTTCTTCATGTCCGAACAAGACAATCTTACGTGACGAACAATTCACAATTGAGCATCGTCCGCTGCCGTTGCGCTCTTCGTCAGGTTTCCCCTATCACTGGGGTCAATTGTGGTACGGGTTGAGGTTGATTGTCTCCGCCATCCGATTCAAAAGCAACGTAGCGGTAGTGGCAGATGGAACCACACACTGGTTTGTCTTGTCTCTGCTTGCTAGGTTGGGAGTGAAAGTGATTCCCTCATTACACTGCGTTCTTTGGCGCAAGTACATCCCCCAGCGCACAGTAGAGAAAGTGCTTTTAAAACTTGGCCGTAATTTGTTTGCGAATCAATGCACAGCTATCTTGACGGCATCGGACGAAATCTCCGAGCAATTGACACAGCTCACCGAAGTGCAGCATCTGCCTCTCGTGCCATTTCTCCCCACCTACCGTCGAACAGAGTTTGTTGGGATCGGCGACCCGGATGAGAATCGTTCGCCGTTTCGGGTACTGTTTGCGGGTCGGATTGAGCCAGACAAGGGAGTTTTTGATCTTCTGGAAATTGCGAAGCGCTTCGCCGCTGAGGGGAGACAGGACATTTCGTTCGATCTTTGCGGCAGCGGGTCGGTTCTGGAGTCTTTGTGTTTAGCCGCAAAGCAAGCTGGTGTTGATTCTTCTTTTGTGTGTCACGGGCACTGCAACAAGCCACAAATGCGTGAGATGTTTAACCGAACACACGCGGTCATTGTGCCGACAAAGACGGATTTTGTAGAAGGATTTAATCAGGTTGTAGTGGAAGGCGTTTTATCAGGGCGTCCGGTCGTCACTTCAGCTGTCTGCCCAGCTTTATCCTACGTGCAGGACGCTGTGGTAGAAGTACCTCCCAATGACATCCAAGAATACGGGAACGCCCTACTCAAGCTGTGTGATGACCGCACATTCTACGAAGAAAAGCGACAGAGTTGCCTAACGTTGCAAGAACAATTTTATGACAACTCACGAAGCTGGGGAACTAGGCTAAAGTCCATTCTTGCTCCAATTTTGATGGAATAAAATCAGAAAAATAGATAGAAATAGATGTAGAGATGGAAATTATGTAAATAGATGAAATTATTTGATTTTTATTAGAGGCATAGCCTTGGATTTAACGCAATTTTAGACTTATCCAACGCAGCATGAAATTGGCTTTTTTTACCGGGTGTAAAAAAGTGTAATTAATTTTACTCCCACAACCACATTTTTTTTGAAGGGGTACTACCAATAAATTGTTTGTCAAACAGCTAGGAATTAAAGATGAAAATTGCTTACCTAATCTTGACCCATAGATACCCAGAACAACTATTTCGTCTAGTTCTGAGTCGTAATACCGAAAATGTTTCGTTTTTTATTCACGTCAATCCCACAACAGACAATAAAATTTACAATAAAATGGTAGAAGGCTTACGCCATCTTCCCAACGTTCATTTTATCAAGAATCGGCAAGTCATTTACATGTTCGATTTCGGACATACACAGGCAAGCCTTGAGGGAATAAAGGAAATCATTGAGAGCAAAGTTGATTTTGATTGGCTTATCCTTTCAACAGGGCAAGATTACTCGATAAAATCTAACCGTTACATCAAAAACTTTTTACGGGAAAACGAGGGAAAAATCTTCCTAGATTACATGGATAATTCAGTCATAACCGATGGTCTTTGGCCTAACCGGGGAGCTGATAATATAAACTACTGGCATGTTCGGTTATGGAAATTGCGTTTTGTTTTTCCGGGAGCGCTAAACCTAAGTTCTCACAACAGATACTGTAATTCTGAGAAAACTTGGTATCGGATTTTGTCAATCCTGTGGGATGGAGTGGTTCCCCTCTTCCCAATTAAGCGCAAGTTTCCTGAAGGTTTTACTCCTTATAGAGGGTCAGCTTATTGGTGTTTTCCTAGAGATTGTGTAGAATATACCTACGAATTTATCAACACAAGTCAAGGAAAACAATTTGTTAATTATTTCAAGTATGTCGATGGTCCCGATGAAATGTTTTTTCAAACCCTTATTTTAAACTCTCCCTTTAAGGAGAGAGTCATCAATGATAATTTGTTTTTTATAGATTTTGAGAATCCCAACCCAACTCGTCCGAGAGTTTTTGAAAAGTGTGACTTTGAAAGACTTGTTAACTCTCCCAAATTGTTTGCTCGAAAGTTCGATGCTACCAGGGATGTAGAGATTTTAGACCTGCTCGATCAAAAAGTTTTGCAAGAAGATAAATAATTGGGATCGGGTTGAGACGAGTGAAAGAGGGGAAATATTTTCTGTTCAAAAATTAAATCAGTGACCAGTTATCAGTTACCTCCTGACCAGGTAATACGCTTGGGATTTTTCCTCCTTGTGTTACCGGGAGCATTCCAGTTTTGCAAAAAAATTGTGTAAGAATCCGGAAAACTGTCACTGCAGCTGGGAGCATAATATGTTATGACAAAATCGCTGTTCCCCCACTGGACTTGCCGGAGAGAAAAATGCAGATTTCTCGCAACGCCACCAGACAAAGGAAAGGAATGACCAACGGAGGAGTGGAACTTGGGACACCCGATATTGATTGGCTCTATTTTATTAAGAACACTAAAACCGCCAGAGAGAATAATCTATGTCTGACTCGACTCAGCTAGATAGCCCAACCCGTTTACTCGTCGTAATCGTTAACTACCGAACACCGGGTCTAACGATTGACTGCTTGCACTCCCTAGTCAGTGAAGTGCGATCGCTCCCTCTAACCCGCGTAGTGATTACGGACAACGCATCTGGCGATGGGTCCGTTGAAAAAATTCAAGCTGCGATCGAAACCGAGGGCTGGGGGGACTGGGCGTCTTTTCAGCCCTTAGAACGTAATGGTGGATTTGCCTACGGCAACAACGCGGCGATCCGCCCCGCACTCGAATCAACGAATCCACCTCCCTACATTTTGTTGCTCAACCCCGACACGATTGTCCGCCCCAATGCCTTACGAGCACTGGTGGATTTTATGGACTCTCACCCCGATGTCGGAATTGCAGGTAGCCGTCTGGAAGACCCAGATGGTACCCCGCAACGCTCAGCGTTTCGGTTCCATTCCATACTCAGCGAACTAGAGTTTGGCTTGCGTCTTGGCATCGTCTCGAAGTTATTAAGCAACTGGATTGTTGCGCCTCCGGTTTCGGACGAAACTTATCAAACAGACTGGGTGGCAGGGGCAAGCATGATCGTCCGCCGCCAAGTGTTTGAAGAAGCTGGCTTGATGGATGAAGACTACTTCATGTACTACGAAGAAGCGGACTTTTGCCTGCAAGCGAAAAAAGCCGGATGGAGCTGCTGGTATGTCCCGGAAAGTCACATCGTCCACCTAGTCGGTCAAGCCTCTGGGGTAACTGATACCAAGCGTCCCCCGAAGCGCCTACCCCAGTACTGGTTTGATTCCAGGCAACGGTACTTTCTCAAAAATCATGGTTGGCTGTATACTGCCCTCGCTGACGCCGCCTTTGTTTCAAGTTTTGCGTTGTGGAGGTTGCGCCGCGTGATTCAAGGCAAGCCAGATTTAGATCCACCCAATTTCTTAAGTGATCTCCTGCAAAACAGCGTATTTCTCAAGGGCAGAGAGCAGCCTATTCAACTTGTCCAAGGTAAAGCTGGGATAGGCAAGCCGTGACAGATTAAGAACACCTCTCCCAAGTTTGGCGTCCGGAGATGAGAGTGAGGAGCTTCTCTGGGATGCAAGCTCGCATTTTCGTGAAAAAAAATCTGCTTCGCAGCTGAGGTAAATTATGGTCACACAGCAGGAAATCACATCAACATCAAGTGTGAACGAAGAAGACACGAAACCCCTGGGATTATGGGAACAGATCAAAGAAGACTGGATTGCTCATGAACGGGATTGGACTAAGCCGGGATTTCGAGCCGTAGCCGTTCATCGTTTTGGGGTCTGGAGAATGAAAATTAAACCCATACTCCTTCGGGCTCCTTTGAGCATTCTCTACCGTGCGTTATTTCGCAAAATCCGAAACACCTATGGGATTGAATTGCCGTATAGCGTTCAGCTCGGTCGCCGTGTGGTCATCGAACACCAAAGTTGCATTGTGATTCATGGAGATTGTGTAATCGGCGACGATTGTATTATCCGCCAAGGGGTGACAATGGGAAATCGTTATCTGGATTGTCCGTTCGATGCCCCAAAATTGGGGAAGCGGGTCAACGTGGGAGCCGGAGCCAAACTCTTTGGCAATATCACCATTGGCGATGATGTGAACATCGGAGCAAACGCGGTGGTACTCACAGACATTCCCCCAGGAAAAACAGCAGTGGGCATCCCCGCCAAAATTATCAGCTCCAAAAAGTCCGAAGACAGTACGTCATCTCCTGACGCTTGATTGCTACGCTCTTGCTGTTCGCAGCTTGCATTTACAGTCGGGGCGTGAGTAGCATTGGGTACTGTTGGCTTGCGTCCTCAGAAAGCGATAGCGAAGCGCTGCTGCGCTTCGCTATCGCTTTCTTGCTTATTTACCTCCAGTTGTTGACACTCTCCGCCCTGTAAGTGCGGAGATTCTTGGTTCATCGACACGCCTTTAAGTTATCTATCCTTTCGGCACTACTTAAACCAAACGTCCGTTCGATTGAACCAAACGTCGAGCTTAACTTAGACAACCCCAGAGGGCTTATCTCCTCAAGCTTTCTTAGGATTTCTCCTCTCGTTCCCGTGTGCCCCACGGTACGATGCTCTCCTTACGCTAAACGTTGACTTTTCTGGTGTTCGGTACTCTGTCGAGTCCATGCGTTTTTAAGCATAGGTTTTTCGCTCCTAGAGCTACCACCATCGCTTTACGTCGTGAATTGATTGGCAGTACCGACGAATCCTGCTTGTGGTGGGCTAGCTTAAGCCATTATACCTAACCAGAACAATCCCTTTTAAAAGCCTTCCTGGAAGGACGGGGCTTGAATCCCATTAATTTTGGTCAAACAAAAAGCGCCCCCCGAAAGGAGGGCGCTTTTTTGAAGCTAGATTCTTTTGAATTAGCCGTTGATAACCGGAGCAGTTAGAGCTACAGGAGCTGCAACACCCGCGGCCAAGTCAAGGGGGAAGTTGTGAGCATTACGCTCGTGCATGACTTCAAATCCCAAGTTAGCGCGGTTGAGTACA
>Ga0310811_10004868_pt1 | contig 16914 bp, 8 predicted proteins | sample YCmetagenome_FD_207642 | JGI IMG/M metagenome (GOLD analysis project Ga0310811, IMG submission 207642) | Soil microbial communities from experimental microcosm in Duke University, North Carolina, United States - YC | ecosystem: Engineered > Artificial ecosystem > Soil microcosm > Unclassified ...
CGGCTTGAACAACGTCTCTATCTTCTCCTCCGGTATCCCGATACCCGTATCCCGCACTTCGAAACCCAGCTCGAGACCACCAGAGCCATCGGCCGTCACCACACGCACCACGACGGTCACCTCCCCTTCGTGGGTGAACTTCACCGCGTTGCTCACCAGATTCATCAGGATCTGCCGCAGACGCAGCGCATCCCCGACCACATACATCGGCACCTTCAGATCGATATGATACCCCAGCCTCAGTCCCGACTTGATCGCACGCTCATAAAAAAGCCCCAGTACTTCCTCGAGACACTGACGCAGATCGAAATTCCGCTGCTCGATCTCCATCTTCCCGCTGTCGATCTTGGAATAGTCCAGAATATCATTGATCACATTGAGCAGACTCTCGCCGCAATTGATGATGGTAGCATTGTACTCCTTCTGCTGCGATGTCAGAGGCGTCTGGGCCAGCAGGGAAGCCATACCGATAACGCCATTCATGGGCGTCCTTATCTCGTGGCTCATGGTAGCAAGAAAGACACTCTTCGCCTTGCTCGCCTGTTCGGCTTCTTCCCGCGCCCGCTCCGCTTCCTCCCTCGCATTCCGCTCCTCCTGACTCAGGGTCGTCAACAGCTCCGTCCTCTCCTTCACCTGCCTCTCCAACTCCCGGTTCAGCTGGTTCATGGTCCGCAGCCGCAAACGATAAAAGACGAACACACAGGCCAGAATGACCACGATCAGCGAAACCCGGAACCACCAGGTCATCCACCAGGCTGGCGTGATCACTATCTTCAAATTAAGTATCCTGCCGGACCATTCCCCGTCATTGTTCAACCCCATGACCTTTAGCTTATACGTTCCCGGGTCAAGGTTCGTATAGGTCACGGAACGTTTAAGGTTCACATAGTTCCAGGTCTTGTCGAAGCCCTCCAGCATGAACGCATATTTCTTCTTCTCCCGATCGGTAAAATTCAGCGTTGCAAAGATGAACGTAATGACGGAATTCTTATACGGCAGCTCGATCGACTGCGTCTCCCCGATCGCAGCACTCAACGGCGAAGCCATATCCCCATCCTGACCGATCGGCACCTCCCGGTTGAAGATCTGGAAACTCGTCATCACCAGCGGCGGATCGAAAGGCTCCGAACGCATATGCTCCGGCGATATGACGTTAAATCCATTCCCGCCCCCGAAATACATCAGCCCATTGCGGCTCCTGCACCAGGCATTCTCCTTGAACTCGTTCGCCTGCAAACCGTCGTATACCCCATAGTTCTTTATCTTCCTGTTTACCGTATCCCAGCGGCACAGCCCCTTATTGGTGCTGATCCATCTCACCCCCGCGGAATCTTCCAGAAATGCAAAAATGACGTCGTCCGGCAATCCATCCCGGGTCGTATACGTTACCCATCTGTCGTCGGCCATCTTCGACATCCCCTCCGTAGTGGTTATCCACAGGCTCCCGGCCCTGTCCTCGAATATTCCATTGATATAGTTGCTGCAAAGACTATTGCCCCCATCCCTGTGACGATAGTGCCTGAACTTTCCCTGCTCAGGATCGAACAGGTCCAGCCCGCCTCCGTCCGTCCCTATCCAGATCCGCCCTTTGCTGTCCTCGAAGATCACATGGATCTTGTCATTACCCAGAGAATTAGTGTCCTCATCATTGTGCTGATAATGGACAAACCCCCTGATGGAAGGATCATACAACTCCAGTCCGCCTCCATACGTACCCAGCCACATACGATGCCGGCTGTCCTCACACAAGGCCCAGACATTATTGCTTCGGAGACTATGTTTATCGTCCGGGTTATTTTTAAAATGAGTATAACTATTTCGCTGCGGGTTATAGATCGTCAACCCATCCGCCCAGGTCCCTACCCATAGATTGTGCCTGCTGTCTTCCAACACCCGCAGCACATAGTCTCCGCAAATGGTCGCGGAGTTACCGGGAACATGCCGGAAATGCGTAAACCGTTCCGTCCTGCGGTCCAGCAGATCCAACCCGCCGCCATCCGTCCCGATCCACAAATTGTCCCGGTGGTCCTCATAGATACAAAGCACATGATTATTACTGAGACTGTATGGAGACGAACTATGCTTGTAGTGGGCAAACTTACGCGCATCCCTGTTGACGAAGTCGACGCCTCCGTTGAAGGACCCCACCCACATATTCTTCTTACTGTCCCGGCAAATGCCGTAGAGCGAATTGGTCCCGATACTCGACGCATCCACCTCATCGTGCAGATAATGCTTCCAGTTACCCGTCTCCGGATCGAGGATCACCAATCCGTCATTCTCCGTACCTATCCAGATATTGCCGTCGCCGTCTTCCGTCACCGAATTGATCGTATTATTGGTGATACCCGCAGCGGAATGACTGCCCTTCTGATAGTGCCTGAACCCGCTCGTCGCCCGGTCATAGCCGTCAAGCCCGCTGGAGGTTCCTATCCAGAGACGGTGATGACTGTCCGTAAAAAGAGAAGTAACGGAATTGTTATTGATCGAGGAAGGTATATTCTCGTCGTGCAGCCATCTGTAAAAGGCCCCCGTCTTCCTGTCCAGCCGGCACAGACCGCTGGCAGTACCCGCCCATATCTGGTGATCGGCATCCTCACAGAGCGCCTTCACATAATTGCCCGCGAGACTATGCTCGTCCTTCGGATCGTGAAGAAAGTGCGCGCAGCGACCCGTGGAATCCATCCGGTTCAGACCACCGTCCTCCGTCCCTATCCAGATATAACCACGGCTATCCCTCAGCAACGACAACACCAGATTGCTCGAAAGGCTGTTCGGATCCGCCGGATTATGCCGGAAATGAACGAACTGATCGGTTCGCCTGTCATAACGGTCCAGCCCGCCCCCCCAGGTGCCGATCCATAGATAACCCTTGTCATCCTCAACGATGGCATTGACCAGATTGTTGGCCAGGCTCCTGTCATCCCCTATCTTGTTTCTGAAGACTGTACAAAGATATCCGTCGTACTTGTTCAACCCCTCCCTCGTCCCAAACCACATGAAACCCCGGCTGTCCTGCAGAGTGCAGATGACATTGCTATGGGACAAACCCTGGGCCGTCCCCAGATGCTCAAAGGATAGATGCTCTGATTGAGGATAGGCCAGGATTGAGTGGAACAGCAGCAGTAAGGCACAAAAGTGGTAACGGTAAGGCACCATAAATACGTTCAATCCGGTTTCACTTCCGAGAACGCATTTACACCCAGATTATTACAAAAATTGTCAATTTCCCCTTAGCCCCACCGCCAACGGGCCTTCCCCAGCCCCCACCGGGCCCGATTTCCGCCAATATGCAATCACTATGCCACCTGGCCCCCAAACACTACCGGGCCCCAAACACTACCGGGCCCCAAACAACCGGGCCCCCAAACACTACCGGGCCCCACTCCACCAGCCCCCCTAGTACTGAAATCCCAGCTTGAACAAAAACACACCCCCATCCGTCCCCTGCCCATAACTGGCCGAGAACACAAACTTCTTCAACGGGCTTATCCATACGCCACCGCCATACCCATCATGCCACTGATGGCTGTCCTCGCCCTTCAGCCACACCCTGCCGATATCATTGAAGAACTGCAGCCCCAGCGACCCGGGGAACAGATAAGTCTCGAAATCCCCCAGTTTCACCCGCAGATCGAGATTGTGATAGAAGATCTCGTCACCCGCGAACCGGTATTTGCGGTAACCCCTCAGATTATCCAGCCCACCCAGATACTGCGCCTGATAGAACTCGTACTGCCCGAAAGTCTTTCCGTATCCTACCCGCGAAGCCAGCACCACGTCCGCTCCGGAATTAAAACTCATGAACACCGAAAGGTCGGAGTTCAGCTGCGAATACGCATGGCTATTATCATTCAGATTTCCGAGGCTGCTGAACCGGGTCTGCCAAAAGATCCCGCGCGAGGTCAGCGCCTTGTCATTCCGGTTGTCGATGGTCGCCGTTGCCCTTCCTCCCAAAAATGCCTTGGAACGATACAGGGAGGCGGGATCCAGACCGTTCTGACCCGTCTGGTTGATATACCGGTCCTTATTGTCGGCGCTGTCCAGCGAGAAATACTGGAATACCGGTCCCATCGCAAAAGAGAACACCTTCCCGAAACGCTTCCTCAGCTGGAGGTCCACGTCATAACTGTTGAACCGGGCCCTGTAATAACGGATGCCCTCCTTGGTATTTTTAATATAAACACTCTCATTGCCCAGACCGAAGAAATTGATCGTATTGCTCGGCGCCCTGACATCCGCATCGGCCAGCAGGTCCAACTTCCCAACCGCCTGGATCGCCTCGAAATTATACTTGAACGCATAGGCCTTCGTCGACAAGGCATGCAGCAGACTCAGATTATGCAGCTGCTTATACGGCTCCTTGTGAAATCCTCTCGTGACATAGCTGAACATCACTCCGATCGACAGGCCGTCGTCCGGATTGTACCCGATATTCGGCAAAGGCGTCAGTACATTATATTTGTACCCCAACCGGTCAAAAGCGTTTACACTGGCATTATCCGACAGGAATTCACGATGCCCTCCCTTTCCTTCGAAATCACTCTTCTCGGTACTGAGATCGTAGATCTTCGTCTTCACCGCGGGCGAGGCCGCCTCCGTCTTATAGACATCCTCTCCCGGACCTCCGATGATCCGGACCAGCACACCGCCGCCCTGCCCATGCGTCCTGAACTCATCGTTGCCTCCCAGCCCATACAGCCGCACTTCCTTCGTCACGCCGGAATAAAAGGTCCGTTTGTACATCTGCCGCCCAGTCTTACCCTCCTTCGTCAGTTTGGAGATGGTCACCGTCACCGAATCACTCCCCTGCCGGTCGATATCGAACAGCTCGTTCTTATTGCTGCCAAAGACGCTCACCTGTTTCGACAGCCATCTGTAGTAGGCCATCACATCCTCCACATAATACTTCCTCCGCTCTTTCAGCTTCGCAATGATCGAATTCATGGAATAAGAATGGATCTCCGCCGGCTGTAAATGCAGCGAATATTCGATCAGCGAGTCGGTCATCGTCGCAAGCACGGCCTCCGCCTCCCTGCGCCACTCTTCCTCCGTAGGCTCGTTCAAATAGTTGCGGTCGAAATTCCGGGCGTTGAAATTAAACGTGTTGATATTCCTCGCCTTCGGCCTGAACCCCTGCAGCTGCGGTGCGAGAAAAGCACTCCCCGCAATCCACGGCAGCACCCCCTTATTGATAAAAAACGGCTGATCCCTGTCCCTCGGCACCGGCGAGAACAGCTTGCCCTTTCCAAGATCATCCGCCTCCCATCTCCACTGGTCCTCATGGCGGTCGAAGTCCATGACAAACATATCCAGCAGACGCGCCCGCAGCGCCCGATGCTGATCTACCCCATTGTCATTATCCTCGAACAATTTCTTGTCGATATCCTCCATATTATAGGTCTTCTTCCCGTTGCCCGGCTCCCGCTCCTCGAGAAAGGCGAACAGATTCCCATAGTCGCTCCTGAACTTCCCCAGCCTTGGATCATCCGGGACGTACACCATCCTGGGGCTGGCATGCGGTATATGCAACGCCGTCGCAAACGGCGGTATCGACATCGCCGCATAGGGATAGGACGCAGAGACCCCGTCCGTCACAAGGTCCTGCACCAGCGCATCCTTGGCAACGACCGTCGGCAACGCACTCTCGGTAACATATTTCCTGACACCCCGCAGCACATACTGCTTCCCGTCAGGACCGGTCATCCGCAGCGACCGGGTCTGATTCCCACCACCCCTCTGCAACGGCGTCCACCCCGTCATGTCGAATACTTTTACCCTGATGGGGACCGCCCACTCCTTCCGGTAATTGGCGCCCAGCAGCCAGCGCTTGAATCCGCCGGCGTGGAATTCCGGGTCGCCGGCGATAGTCACCGAATCGGGCCAGGTCTTAGCCAACTCTTCCACCACGGACCTGGGCCGCAGCGGAGGCAATGCAGCAGTATAGATCGTCTCCCCTTCGGGAACCGAATAGAACTTTATTTCAGCCCTTCCGCTCTGCGTCACTTCTATCACCGAAAATCCATGCCCCTCCCTCGCCATCAGCGAATACTTCCCCATCTTCACCCGGGTATTCTTGGAGCCCGAACCACTGACGACATAGTAGATGCTGTCGTGCTGCAACAGCTGAAGGGTATGTTCATGCCCCGCCACATGCACCACATTGGGATGCCCGGCCATCACGGATTCCACCGCCTCGCGCAGATCCTTATACCGGGGATTCGCCACGTCCTGCACATTCCCGAATACTCCCCGGGCTATCGGATAGATGGACCCGATCAGCGGCAGGGGGATCCAAAGCCCCGGCTTCATATCCGTCAGAGGAAAAATATGTTGTTTGATGGTATAGTATCCGCCATGCTCGCCATGAGTGTACAGGGGATGATGCATGGCCACCAGGATCAGCCTGTCAGGATAGCTGCTGATGATATCCCTCAACGCATTCGTTATCGCCTTCGGATCTTTGCACTCGCAACCCGACTCCAGCCCCGGACGCTCCCCCTCCTCCTGCAGCCACCACTCGCTGTCCATCGCCACCAGCACCACCTTTTCTCCCACCTCCACCGCTACCGGCCCCGGACAACCGTCCTTCGGCAAAAACTCGACGTTCGCCAGTCCCACCGAATCAATATAATTCTGTTCATTCTTTACCTGCTGCCATCCACCGGGCTTCCCCTGCTTCCAGTCATGGTTGCCCGGCACAAAAAAAGCCCTCGCCTTCTTCCCCGCTACCACCGACAACTGATAGTCTATTACCCTTCTGGCCTCATCCACACCCTCAGCCCCTTCCGGCGGCATACCATGCGGATAGATATTGTCCCCCAGATAGACCAGCACATTGCCGGTGTCATTCCAGTCCACATGCCCTTTCAGCCAGTCACACACCGGATGGTGCCCGTCCTTCAGTTCCCCCGCGTCCCCCACAAGATAGATCCGCTGTACCACCCGGTCGCTCTGCGCGTATCCCTCCCCGCAGACGGCGGAAACCAATAAAACCAGACTGACGATTCTTAAAATTCGGCTCATAATTAAGGCTTATAGTTGAATAACAAAACGTTCGCGTTTCCCCCATGTCCCTCGTTACTGATATACATGTTTCCCCTGCTGTCGAAAGCCAGCCCCTCCGGCTGCTTGAAAAGGATAGGGTCCAGCTGATAGGTCTTCTTCAGCTTCCACTGCCCGTCCAGCACCAGCAGGGCCTTGTTGACGGACGAAAGGATATACCATTCCTTCGTCAGCGGATGCCGGGCCAGCGCTGAAGGATGAAATTTCACCTTCTTATGATCCGAACTGCGCAGCTTCGAGGCCTTCGCCTCTATCAGAAAATTATCGGTTATCGCCAACTCATGCCTCGCATTGTATTGCAGCACATACGCCGTGACCTCCTCCCGCTGGTCGTCGTCGGGACAGTTCTTACACAGCGCGATCAGCCTTCCCCCCTCGTCCGCAAACAGCCCTTCGTATTCTCCGGTCGGCAGTATATGCTCGTAGACCTTCGTCACCGCCTCCCCCTTCTCCGCCTGTTCTTTGGAAAGGACAAAAAGACTCCCGTCACTTCGCAGCACCACAAACTCTTTATCGTCCAGTATCGCGACATCCTCATAGTCACCATGCTTTCCGAACTTCCAGTAAGGAAAACTGCGATCCCCTAAATGAAAATGAAATAGCTTGCCCGCCTCATCCTCGATGGCATACATCGTATCGGGATTACCCTTCAGAAACACAATACCCGATATCTCGTGCAGCACTTCACCCATCACGAACTTCTGAGGTGAGGACAGATCATACCCTGGAGGAGAGGACACCGGCTCCGGCTCCCTGCACCCCGGGATCGAAAGAAACAGCAATATAAAAATGAAATGATACATCGTCACACCTGGCCTTTCATCCGCTCCATCTCCACGCGAAACTCCCTCCTCCCCTCTTCATTCCCTACCTTCACCCCGACACGCAACGCCCGCAGCCCGCTTACTCCCTGCAACTCCTCCAGCTCAAGGTTCTCTACTTCCAGGCCGAGTACACCCTTCTCCTGCATATACCGGATATACCCCCGGTACTCATCCGCCTCCCGCTCGTTGAGATAGATGATCGCTATCTTACCGGGCTGGGTAAGCCTTTCGTTCGTGTCCCGCACATGCACCTTGTCGATCCTTTTCTTCACCACCTGATAGCGGATATTGTATCCACCCTCCACATCGAACCGCCGTTCGTCCTTGCGAAAACTGATGTCGATCGAAGAAGAATGCACAAAGATCAGCTGCGTCGTCTCCAGCCGCTCGGGCATCTGCGGCAGCAACGCATGCGTCAGCCGCACGATCGTAGCCATCGAATTCAGCTGCCAGAGCCGAAGATTGCGCAGGTATAAAAGGTCGAAGGGATGCTCAGGCGCAATAGACTGCCCGATATAAATATCGTATTCGATACCATCCGTCCTGAACTTCTCGAAATAGGACGGATAGGACTTCTGCAACTCGTCGGCCGCCACCTCCAGATGCCGGTTGATCGTCTTATTGACCAGCTGGATCGACACCTCCAGATCCCTGCGGTTGGAAAACGCAACCCCTTTTTCCTCGTCGATGGCATCCAGATAAGGCCGGACTATTTCCTTCACTTCAGGCCGGCTTTCCGAAAAATGTTCCAGAAAACCGCCGACCTTGTCCTTCAGGAATGAATTCAGACTGAGCTCATCGGCCGTGGTCAGCGCACCACCCAGCGCCTTCTGCCAGCTCCTGGCCTGGAACAGCAGCTCCTCGATCAGCTGCAGGCTCACCGCCTCGTGCAGCCGGCCCAGCGTCAGCGTCAATATGTCGAACTGGACTTCGAGGTCCTTCCGCAGAGCTCCATTCCGCCCGATAGTGGAATTGCGGATATCGATGGCCCCGTACAGAGGATATACGTCCTTGAAATAGATCGTCTCGATCACCGGCGGATTCTCACCCTGCTCCTGCATTTCCTCGAAATGCCAGGCCGCCTCATTGAATTTCCACTCCACAGCCGGCTGTATCGATGTAAAATTTTCCTTGACGATCGCCTTGATCCGGAAGTCAAATTCATCCACGCTCCGCTGCAGCATCTGGGCAAGCAACGGGACCGCAACTTCCAGCCTCGACAACAGCTCGCTGTCCACCTGTCCCTCCGTCTTCGAAGAAACCTCCAGCACACCCGCCAGCCTGTTATTGTAAAACACCGGTATCAGCGCATAACAACAGACGCCGATCCTGCGCAAAGGCTCGAGGAAAAAGACCTCCCCTGGCTCCTGCGCCGGCAGCGACTCATACACCAACTGCTGCGGATTGAGAAAATAGTCTTCCACCATCCGCTGATAGCTCTTCGCCATGGCCTCATCGGAAAATGCTTCCGCGAGTATACTGTGGCGGCAAATCTCCTGAGAGAACACAGGCCTTCCGTTCACCTTCAGGAAGGGTACCAGACCGATATCCACGTCGGTCTTGTGAGCCAGCGTTTTCAGGAATTGGATCACCTTTTGATTGCGCACATCCGTTCCGCAGCAGTCCGAATCCAGTATGATATTCTTCATGCTGTCCATGACATACTCCGTGGTGACATCCGTCAGCGTCATCGCATTGATACCTTCGAACCGGAACAGACTCAGCGGCAGATGCTGCTTCAGCCAGGCCATCAGTTCCGTATGGGACAGATGCGAACTGAACAGCCGCGCATCGATCTCCGGCAGCGGCCCCTTAGCCACCACTTCCGTAAAACGCGTATCGATGTTGACATTATAATAAGTGCTCAGTCCCGTCGCCTCGTTCAGCCAGGACTTCACCAGGCTGTTTCCCGCGGGAAGTTCGATATGATACAGATGCTTTAGTATCAGAGAATAGATCAGATCGTATTTCAGCTCGTGACGCTCCTTGTCCTTCTCGAGGATCTTTGCCTTTTTCTGATTGGTTTCAGGATCACGCAAAAGATCATACATCGCATCCGTTCCGTAAAAGATCGTGGGCCTCACGGGTACCGCCAACGCCCAGACCAGATCGCTCTCGTCGGAGATTGCCGGCGAAATACAGGTATACATCAGCTCGAGCAGATCCGCATACTGGTTCAACTCATCCAGCTCAATATAGTTTTTGTCCCCCAGACGCTGCTCGAAGTGCTGGATCACAAAATCCAGGAACCTGACCCGCATACTCCCTTCTTCCCGCCTCCTCTCCTTCAGGAATTTGATAAAACCCCGAAAGGAAATGCGGGAGTCCAGTTGGTCGGCTCCTTCGATCCCCTTGATAATATGTACAACCGTATTCTGCATAAAAATTTTACCTTGACGGAAAGAAAAGCGCCGCTATCAAAAAAGCCAGTACCGACGCAATCAATCCATACATGAACACATTGTAGGACCACCTCAGCCACAAATATTTCTTGCCCAGCGCGATCCCCTGATAGTATACGTCCCGGATCAGGCTGCCATAAAGGAAGTCCTTGTCATCCATCATGACCAGCATCCCGCCCGCATACTCCTCGAGACTCATTCGGTAAAAATTGCCGAAGAACAAAAGATTGACTTTTTTTTCGTCGAGGTCAGCCTTGGTGAACGTACCCGGCGGAATATGCGGCCGCGTCGCCAATATCGAAAAGATGATCGTGACCAGGTTCACGAACAACAACAGGGTAGCAGGTATTGCCAGATTGGTATGATCCTCTATTTTCCTCAGCAGCAGACTCAGCAAAACCGAAATGATGATCGCATTTACCTGTATCAGAATATGCGCCTTGCTGTCCGCCTGCGAACTCAGTCGCTGATTATTATTCGACGTGATCCGGAATACCGTGTCGATACCACGGCCCGGATCCTTTTTCTTATTCTTCTTCTCCTTCGCCGCGGGCTTTTCCCCGTCGGCGTCACCATGGTCGTCATCAGACACGCCCGCCTTGCGCAACAACCCTTCCAGCGGATTCCCGTTGCCCGCAACAGTCGAATCCAGCAAACCATGCTGCCGCAGCAACCCGTTCAGCACACGCTCTTCGTCGTCAGGCTCCTTCGCCTTCAGCTTTTCCAGATTCTCCTGCTGCCTCTCATTCAGCAATAGCCGGCAATAGTCGGTATAATAGTGGTGACTCTCAAGGAACCGGATCGTTCCCTTTCGCCATTCATCCTTGCTTATCTTCCGGTGTTTCACCGCCTCCGCCTCCTTGCGCATCGCCTTGTTCCGGTCTGGGAACTCCTCCGTCCCCAGATGATACAGATCCGCATCACAAACGATCTGCTCCACCAGGGTCACAGCCCGCTGAGGCAGCTGGGTCGCCAGAATACACTTCCGGATGGAATCGATGATCCCCCTGTCCACTCCCGTCCCTTCCAAAAAAGACTCCGCCATCCGCGCCCCCCTTTCCTCGTGACCGGGACCATCCCCGGTGAGATACCCGATATCATGGAACCACGCCGCAATCTTGACAGTAAAGAACTCGGCATCATTCAGTTGATAATGCTGCGCGATCTGCACGGCCGCCTCCACGACCCGCTCCGTATGCTTTCTGTTGTGATAAATTAGCTTGTCACTGACGTGCGTGTCAAAAAAGGATCGGACATAATGCTGCGCCTGTTCTAAAATACTGCTATAGTCGATACTGGTCTGGTCCATGGCCGGTGTTTTGTAGGAAGTTCCCTCCGGCCCCAAATTAACAAATTATCTCCCTTTCTGGTTGAATCCTGGAGAAAATGACATCAATATAGTCGGTATGTACAAGTTATTTTACTCCGTCGCCATCACCCCCGCCCTCTTTTGAGGCCGGGAGCCCATGACCGAACGGTATTTTGACAGATTGATCAGCAGCACGCTGACCAGAATTACCGCCAGCCCTGTCAGCTGAAGCCAGCTCATCCGCTCACCGGCAAATAACGAGCCCAATAACACCGCAACCACAGGGTTGACATACGCATGCGTACTCACCTGGGTAGCCGGCCTCACCTGAAGCAGCCAGACAAACGCGCTGTAACCGACCAGCGAACCCATGGTCACCAGATAGGCGATCCCCATCCACGAGCTCAGCGGCACCGCCGCCGGATGAAACGCTCCCCACTCCCCGCTGACGAGACTCGCCGGGATAAAGGCCACTCCCGCAGCAAACATCTGCCAGCCCGCATTCACCGCGTTGCTGCTGCCTTCCGCCGTCCTGTATTTGGAATAAAGTGAACCAGCAGCCCAGGAGATCGACCCCAGCACCAGCACCACCAGCGCCACCGTTTCCATATGCTGCCCGGACAAACCTCCGCTCAGTTGCTGGGCGAACAACAGCAACACCCCGACAAACCCGACAACCAGCCCGACGATCGTCGACCGGCTCCGGAAATTCTCCTTCCACTTCCCCTTATCCAGCAATACGAACCACACCGGTCCGGCTGCCAGCAGAATAGCCGCCAGGCTGCTGGGAATATACTGCTCCGACCAGATCAGAGCGCCGTTGCCCGTCCCGAGCAGCAGCAGACCGCTCACGATGGCCGGCCGCATGACCTTCCAGGAGAATAATTTTTTCTTAGTAAAAAGACACCACAGCAGCATCAGGGTCCCCGCCAGAACAAACCGGACTGCACCCACCATCATCGGCGGAATATGCAGCACAGACAGCCGGATAAAGAAATAGGTCGAACCCCATACGATATATACGATGGCGAAGGCTACCACCACCATTATTGTGGAGGCAGGCCTGTTAGAAGGAGTAGACATAACTACTATTTTTGGGAATCTGGAATATTTAGTCGCTGTTCCTCTTTTACGGTCTCGAGCACGATCGTAGTCTTCGTAGAATGGATCGTAGGGATCTGAGCAAACTCATTTCGCATCAACGACATCAGTGCCGCCGAATCTGCCGTCCTGACCTTGACGAGATAACAGTCATCCCCGGCTATATTGTGCACTTCCTGCACCTCCGGGATCTTGGCAAGCGCCGGACCCGTCACGGGCGAACCAAATCCGTCCGTGGTCTTTATAAAAATGAAAGCCAATAGCCGCTGACCGATCAAAGACGCATTCACCTGAGCGTTGTACCGCAGGATCACCTTCTTCTGCTCAAGTTTCTTCACCCGCTCGAGCATAGCCGAAGGAGCCATCTCCAACTCGCGCGCCAGCTCAACATTCGAAATACGGGCATTCTCCTGCATGAGCCGGAGTATCCGCATATCGATATTATCCAAAAGGACTTCCATATTTTATTATGTAAAGATAGTGATTTTTAGAATAAAATTCATTTTATGACGCCTCAATCTGTACTTCCTTCTCCCTAATGATCCTTTTTCGGTGGCTGAGATAGTGTATCACCTTATGTTCCAGCCAGTGATGCAGCGGCACCAGGACGGCCGCCAGTCCGATTTTTATCATCAGCACCATCCACGGCTCATCGTGCGTCCAGCGCTGGATCGACTTGTCCGCCAGCAGAATGATGAACTCGAAAAGAAAGATAAAGGACACAAAGCCCAGCGCCCGTATAAAACCCGCCGGCACGGCAAACCACCCCAGCATCACCAAAGCGACGAACAGCGCCACCAGCCCGATGGTAAACCCGAGATATTGCAGGTTATGCCGGTGCTCGACCCGCTCCTCCTCCTCACGCGCCAGCCGCTCGCGGCGCTGATTGTCATTCTCTACTTCCATCTTTAACAGGTCCGCGTCCCGGCTCATATCCCTCAGACTGTCCTTCACGGCATGATAACGGATATTGTACAGATGCGCCGACCTGTAGTCCCCGGCCAGGCCATATACGGAGTCCAGCATCATCGAACAGTTCTCCTGCTCTTCGAGGTCCTTGGTCTCCTCGCCGATGCGGTAAGCCTTCAGATAGCTGGCGATCGCCTGCGGATAGTCCCTCTTCTGGATATTGTAGTCGCCGACCGCCGTATAGAAATTATAGTGCTGCTCGGGATTGCTCTTCCTGTCCATATCCGGCTCCGCCCTCCTGAAATAGTAACCCGCGCTGTCGAATTTCTTCAGTTCGGTCATGCTCATCGCATACAGTTGATCGAGAAAATACTGGTACCCCATATTTTGCAGGAAAATAACGATCGACTGGTGGGTCATCAGATAGCTGTACCCCTTCGAATACTGATGCAGGTTGAAGTACATATTGAAAATGCGGAAATAAGGGTCCACCTTCAGCAGGTCATAGTGCATCGAGTCCGCAAATAAAATGGCTTTCTCATACATCTTCAGCGCCAGGTCCGGCTGCTTGCTGCGCGTAAAAAGATCACCCGTGCTGTACATATCCCGGATGATGTCCAGCGGGCGCCCGGCCTTGCTGTCCTGTTGGTACATCATCATCCGGTAGTCGATCGCCTTACCGTATTCACCGATACTCGCATAAAATCTGGAAAGATGCTCCCAGGCATCACTCAGCAGACTTTCCTTATTGCTCTTCTCCGCAACCTGCAGCGCCTCCAGAAAATTCCTGAATGCAAGCAATTTCTCATCGGCAGACAGATAATAGTCACCCATCGAGGCATAGGCCATGGCCTTTGTCGTATCGTTCAGGCTGGTACCCGCTATCGACAATTCCTGGTTGCAGTATTCCAGCCCCTTCTGCCTGTCACCCTTAAAGATCCATGCCGTCGACAACTCACTATAGGCACGCACCTGCAAAAGCTCCAGATCGTTGGCCTTTGCAATGGCGGCAGCCCTGTTGAAATTGCTGACGGCCCGCTCCAGATTGTCGGACAGGCCCGGGTTGTTCATATACCGCCGTCCGATAGTCATATAGGTCGTGCCCATCAGCCTGCGGTCGCGGCTCAGCTCGGCCGTCTCCATCGCGCGACTGACATACAGGTCACCCATCAGCGGGTCCATATAGGAAGACAGCGCCAGTTCCAACAGATACTGCACCTTCTCGGATGGAGTCTGCGCCTTCGACAAACCCAGCTTGAGACTGTCGATGAAACGGTCGCCCGACTGCCCCTCCGCCTGGACATATCCCTGCCCTCCGGCGCGTCCACTATCCGGCTGGGCGTTCAACAAAAAAGAAGAGAAAACGAAAAAGACAAAAAGAAGCAGAGAATAAAGTCTAAACATAGGCCTAAAATTCAACGGCCTAAAGATACGTATGATCACCCTCCCCTGTAAAATATTGGAGGATCAGAAAAATAAGTCCATAAAAGGCGATCTGATCAGAAGGTGCGGGTCGGGATCAGTAACTCCCGGATGTCGACGTCAAGTGCGAGCGCGATCTCGCGAAGCAGTTTTAAAGTAGGCTGAAACTCGTTGTTGCAGATCCGCGTAACGCTGTTCGGCGCGATGCCGACTCTGGTAGCCAGCTCCTTATGCGATATATCTTTTTCTGCTAGGACAGCCTTGATCCTGTTGATTTTTAATTTTTTTTCCATTTTTTCTCCGGCGGTTTGAGGGGCAGGGTAATTTAGGTTATTTCCGTCTAACATAGTGCGTAATTTTGAAGATAAGTTTCTAGGAATCAACACGTTCCGATCTTAACTATACGAAATTGGTATCTTATGATCCGCAAAAAGTATCATAGCATAATCTTTACGTATCGTAATTCAATTCCTTATAAACAAGACCGCATTTCCATTCCATAGTCCTAGTCCCCATCAAAAAAATTTGACAACCCCCAATTTTCCCCCTGTTCACCCCAATACATCTCCCCCCTTCCACCACCCCAAAAATTAATTTTTAAAAACCCGGGAAATAAATGTTATTTTGACAGGAATTCCCTCAAAACAAAACGCAACAACCCGGACAAAAGCCATATGGGACAAGATAATTTTGTGATCGGAGTAGACTACGGAACAGACTCGGTTCGCTCCCTCCTCGTGAATACTGCCAACGGCAGCGAAATAGCATCAGCCGTATATTATTACCCCCGCTGGAAAGACGGGCTCTTCTGTAACCCCGCCGACAACCAGTTCAGACAACACCCGCTCGACTATATAGAAGGACTCGAGAACACCATCCGCGCCTGTCTCGCACAAGCCGGCCCCGCGGCCGCGGCAGCAGTAAGAGCCATCTCCGTCGACACCACCGGCTCGACACCGGTAGCCGTAGATGAAACAGGCACCCCCCTCGGTCTTCTTCCCGCCTTCGAAAAAAATCCCAACGCACTCTTCGTCCTCTGGAAAGACCACACATCCGTAAAAGAAGCGGCGGAGATCAACACACACGCGACAAAATTTCCCGTCAACTACCTGCAGTTTGTCGGCGGCATATATTCTTCAGAATGGTTCTGGGCCAAACTGCTCCATATTCTTCGCGTCGACGCCGACGTCAGAAAAGCCTGCTATTCCTGGGTGGAGCACTGCGACTGGATCCCCTTCCTCCTCACCGGAGGCAAACACGTCTCGGAAATGCGGCGCAGCGTATGCGCAGCCGGCCACAAGGCGCTCTGGGCGGCAGCCTTCAACGGCTATCCCCCCGACGAATTCTTCGCCTCCCTCGACCCGCTGTTGAAAGGATTTACCGCAAGGCTCCACGAAAAGGCCTATGCCTCCGACCAGGCCGCGGGCCGCATCTCCCCGGAGTGGGCGACCCGCCTCGGTCTGTCTGCCGACGTCGTAATAGGCGTTGGCGCATTCGACGCCCACATGGGCGCAGTCGGCGGTCAGATCGAACCCTACCACCTCAGCAAGGTCATGGGTACCTCCACCTGCGATATGCTCGTCGCCCCGCTGGACGAAGTAAAGGACAGACTGGTCAAAGGCATCTGCGGCCAGGTACCCGGATCGGTCATCCCCGGCATGATGGGCATGGAGGCCGGCCAGTCCGCCTTCGGCGATGCCTACGCCTGGTTCCGCAACCTCATCGCCTGGCCCCTCCGGCAGCTATGGCCCGACGAAACGCAGGCCAACTCGATCATCGACAAGATAATACCCGAACTCAGCCGCCAGGCAGCGGCCCTGCCCCCCGACACCCACGCAGAACTCGCCGTCGACTGGTTCAACGGACGACGAACACCCGACGC
>Ga0310811_10004870_pt1 | contig 16907 bp, 9 predicted proteins | sample YCmetagenome_FD_207642 | JGI IMG/M metagenome (GOLD analysis project Ga0310811, IMG submission 207642) | Soil microbial communities from experimental microcosm in Duke University, North Carolina, United States - YC | ecosystem: Engineered > Artificial ecosystem > Soil microcosm > Unclassified ...
CATTGAAACCCGAGGACGCCGAGGACCCACACGACGTCTCCGGGCAGTTCTATACTCACCTGCCCGCCCCCTTGGCGACACCCTCACGCATGTTCGATGCAGAGAGTCAGAAGTCTGGCAGAAAGGCGAAGTGGGGGCAAGAGGAATCGTTGGAAGCCGCGGGGTCACCCGGCAACGGTGTCGAGGGTGAACCGCTGGGTCGTGCTCGCCGTGCCGAGCGTCGCCGTGAAGGTGTGCTGTAGGTCTTCGCCCTGCCGGTGGGAATCCCGCTGAGCGTGGCCGTTCCGTTGCTCACGTTGTAGGACACGTCGGGTGGCAGGCTGCCCGAGAGTGCGATCGAGACCGCGGAGGAGGGCAGGCTCGTGGTCACGGTGAAGGAGCCGGGCCGACCCAGCGTGAAGGTGGCCGAGGCCGGCGAGGTGAACCCGAGGACTGACAAGGTGGCGTTCGCGGTGTCGTCGAACCCGATTCCGTTCGAGGCGGCGAACGTGACAGGGTAGACCCCGCCCGAGCCGGCCGGCGCGGTACCGGACAGCGTGGCCGAACCGCCGGCCGCCGCGGGGGCGAATCTCACCCAACCGGGCAGTCCCGAGGCGGTGATGGCGGGCTTGGGCGTTCCGACCGCGGTCACCTTGAAGCTGAGGCTCGATCTGCTCGATCTGCGGCACGGTCGGCGCCCGTCCGACCGGAAATACCTCGGCGGCCGGGCGCCGGCCCATGGGAAGTGCAGCCGTCACTCGCGGGGGCGGACGCCGTGGTCGAGCCCGCCGCGCGTGCGAAGTTGTTCCGTGTCCGCGGGTTCGGGACCACCCGCGGACAAGCCTGCGAAGCTTCGGCGATCCGTCAGCCAAAGCCCGAGATCGAGATCGAGTTCGCTCGCGGCGACCGGACCGGCGACGGCGCCGCCTATCCAATCCGCCTTCCCACGGTCAAATCGCATGCCAGTCTCGCTCATCGTGCTCCCACTCGAGTACTTCAGGGTGCTGCCAGGTTTTTCCGCAGCAGGGTACAGGGCCGGAGGCGGCATGGCCGCACGGGTACGTATGGGCGGCTGGACATACCCCACCAAGTCCGCCCGGGTGTGTCAGTTCTCTTTGTGCTGACGAGGTGTGCCACCGCGTGCTCACCGCAGCGTCGGCACCTCGCCGACGTCCGCCCGGGTGACGTGGACTCCCCGGAGGCCGGCGAGCCAGGATTTTGATATTTCTTGAAGGGCGTCGCTGTCCGGCGGGGTGCGGCCCAGGCCGATCGCGTAGCTCGCGGTTGCGGGTCCGGACACGAACGGACGTGGCCAGGCATGGACCTGGCCTGCACCCGCCTCATCGAGTGCTGAAATCAGGGCCAGCATGCGTCCCCGCGTGCGACCGAGCACGCGGTCGAAGGCCTCGCTCGAATCGGCGCTCACCGTCACCACCGCCCACGCGGCGTGCCGACGATGCAGATCCGGTGGCGCGAGCAGTTCTGACCACGCCACGGCGTCTGTTCCGGCCCTCGTCTCAGTGATCTCCCACGCGCGGTACAGCTCCTCCACGAGCAGGTCTCTGCCGCCTGGGCTGACGTGTCCGGTGCAGTTGCGCTCCGGGAAGCTCGGAGTCAGGATCGTCATCGGCGACGGCGCATGGGCGTCAGTTGCTTCCGTCGCGCCGAGCATGACCGGCTCCCGCCAATCCCAGGCGGCCCAGGTGCCGAAGAAGCGCTGAAGCAGGGCCGGCGTATCCACACTCACGCCGGTGGTGCCGTCGCCGATGACCCGGGCCGCCAGGATCGACCAGGCCACGCCGGGCAGCCCGCCGAACGGGGCCGAGTCGAGGCCGCGCGCCTTCGCCCACCATTTCACTGCACGGGCGAGGCGGGCGAACGCATCCTGATATCCGTGCACAGCCGAGCGGACCGCGTCGGCGTCGCCGACCGCGCTCAGGGCGATCGCGGCCGACTCGCCCAACTCGGCACGACGCGCCGCCGCGGCGTCGGGCGGGACCTGTCCGGTGGCGACGAGACTCAGGTCGACTTGAAGGCCGTCTACGGTCAGCCGCAGGCCCGGCACACGGGCGCCGGTCACCTCGCGGACCCGGTCCGCACGTGGGAGTGCCGCGGCGACCAGCCCGGGAAACACGGCCATGTCGACTTCCCCGGGCAGGGCGGCAACGAGGTCGAGGTCGGCGGCCGGCAACGCGCACTCCATGCGGCGCGAGCCGACGACGTGCACGGCCGCTCTCGCCGCCGGCGCAATGACGGTTGCCGCCGCCGTTGTCATCGTCGTCGTCGCCGTCGTCTCCGCGGCCGTGACCACGGCCTTCGCCACGTCTTGTGCCGTCCGCGCGGCCAGCGCGTCGCGGCTCGGCACCGGCTCGACCAGGGCCTCGAGCAGAGTGTCGGCCGCGCCGTTCGCAGCCATGTCGCCGACAGGCGTGTCGTCGGCGGCCGTCTCGGCCGACCAGCGCAGCTCGCCCGTCCCCAGCGTGATCACGGCTCGGGGGCGCATCGGCTCTTCGCCTCGCCTAGACAGCACCACCAGTTCGCCGACCTGCGCCGTCATCGGCGTGAGCCTTGCGGCACACTCCGCGGCTGCGCGCCGCGGGTCCCGTGCCCTGCCGAGAGTCAGATGCGGGGTGAAGCCCTCGGGCCGTTTCCCGCGCTGCGGGAACCGGTCGCTCAGCGCGCGGTGGAGATCAGCCCACTGTTTCTCTGCGCCGCCTGCCGGATCGAGCCACACGGTGGCGTCCTCGCGATGACCGAAGGTGTGCACGCCGTCCAGGCGAACCGGGAACGGCTGAATGCGGGCCGCTGCTTCAGCAAGCAGGGGCACGGCGCGGTCGAACTCTGATTCCGGCGCGAACCCGAAAAGCACGTTGACATGCGGCGGCCAGCGATGGATCTGCGGATCGTGCTCGCGGCGCATGTCCCGGATCACCGGCCACAGCTCCTGCGGCGGTATCCATGCGACGGCGGTGCGCGCTGTCGACGTGAACTCGAGGACGTCCGCTGACCGCGCGGCCTCGCCGGGCAGGGTCGACGCCGCAAGTTCCAGCTCCACCGACACGCCGAAGTGGTCGGAGGCATAAAGGCCGTCCTGATCCGGAACGGTTCCGAGCAGCGCTGCCGCCGTCGGGCGCACCTGGCCCGTGCGCATCAGAACCCTGTCGATGCGCGAGGCGCGCCCGGACAGCGACGAGAGAGCGGCCAGTGGATTGTCGGCCGGGTCGAACGTCGGGGTTTTGTCCTCGGGTCCGTGGACGAGGCTCCACGTGTCGGCGAGGCCGAGTGCGACGGCCGGCCGATCACCGCCGTCGTTGAAGTCGCCGACCAGGACCAGTTCTCCGTCCACGGCGGCGAGCCCCTCGGCGATCCGGGACAGTTCGCCGCGACGGCGGACCGCGCCGTCGCGAGAGTGGTCGCTGCTGAGGTGGGTCGCGGCCACGACGAGCGGCCCGCTGCCGGTCTCCACCGTGACGGCCGCAAGCGCCTTGTGCGGACCGAGGGCATGCACACCAGCCTCGCGCACCGGCAGGCGGCTGAGAAGCAGCAGGCCGCTGCTCTCGACTTCGTTGCCGCGCGGGACGATGTTCAGGGTGTACCCGGCGCGCACCCATTCGGCGGACGCGAGCATCGCGAGCAGGTCGGCCTCGACCTCCTGCAGCGCGATCACGTCGGCGCCGGCACGCTCCAGCGCGGCAAGCAGCAGGACCCTGCGTCGCGGCGTATTGATGCGGTCGCTGTCGTACCGGTCCCACAGCGTGTTCCAGGTCAGTACGCGTATATGGTCGGCGACGGCGGGGGCGCTGGCGCCGGCGGTCCCCTGAGCGTTCGCGCCGACGCCTTCGTGTCCGGACTCGCCGGGACGCCATCCGTCGACCGGGTGCCAGACGTGCGGCGTGGTGGCCGTGAAGAACGGTGCGCGCAGCAGCCGCGGCGTGCGGGCGCGGCCGAGTCCGGACTCGTCGACCAGGTCGAGGCCGCTGGCCCGGTCCCAGACCAGTCGGCCCTCGGCCTCCACGAACAGCACGCGATGCCACGGAATCTCGCCACCGGGCACGAACCGCGCCACCGGCACCCGCTTGACCGCCGCTGCACGCTGTTCGACCCCGAACACGAACAGGGCAGGGTCGAACCTCGGGTCCCAGCGCACGCGGTGGTAGATCTCCTCGCTGGTACGCATCAGGCCTCTGCCTCCGATCCCGCCGTCGCGTCGGCCGTATCCATCACGTCGGCCGCATCCATCGCATCGGCCGCATCCCACGCGCCGTGCAGCGTTCCGTCCGTGTCGCACACCGTCCCCGAGGCGTCGAGGTACCAGGTGCGGTGAGCGTTGCCGGGATAGGGCGGCACGAACCGCCGCAACTGGGCCTCGAGCACCTCGGGCGGCACGGCGTGCTCACGCGCGGCGTTGCGCCGGCGCAGTTCCGCCGCGCCGGTGAACAGAACCGCGTTGGTCACCCAGGCGTCTCGGCGACGGGCCGTCTCCCGGGCGAGGGCGCGGGTACGCGGGTTGAGCGACGTGGCATCCCAGACCACGGTCCCGCCCGCGGCGAGTGCGGCGTCGAGCCGGTCCAGGGCCTCGGTCAGCACTTGTCCGTTGCCGCGCTGGTCCGCGCGCGAGCCCCGCGACTCGCGCAGCTCGTCCAGGGCGATGAGGGTGCCCGCGCCGGTCAGGCGCGCGGCGAGGGTGCTCTTGCCGCTGCCGGAAGGTCCGATCAGGTGGATCAGCCGCGGGAACGCGCCGGAACGCCAGCGCCAGGTCACGCTCACCGCCTCTTCGGCGCTCGTGAGCGGCTTGGCAGCGTGGGCCTGCCGCGCTTCGGCCCAGCAGCGGTCGGCGGCGTCGGCGTCGAGGTCCGCGAGCGCGGCACGCAGGCCGGTGCGCAGCTGCCGGAGCGGATCCTGCCCGAGCAGCCCGGCGTCCTCGGCGTGCAGAGCGGACCACTCGATCTCAGCCCGCGCATCTGCGGCTTCCGGATCCGTGCGGGCGGCCAGCACGGCGTCCGCGACGACATGCAGAACACCGAGATCCGCGGCGAACGACATCCGTGTCAGGCCCGCGCGACGGTGCTCGTCGGGGTAGGGGCTGTGCAGGTAGTCAGCCAGTCCGGCGAGGTCGGCAACGCGCCGGGCAGTCGGCATGCCCAGCGGCTCGGCGAGGCGGGAGGTGAGCTCGGCCCGGCCTGCTCCGCCGTGCAGCAGCACGGCCAGCACTCCGGCCAGACGCGCGTCCCCGGTGCGTCCGATCGCGTCGAGACCGGCGTACGCATGGGAGAGCGCTGCGTTCATATCAGGGGCCAGTTTCGCCTCGTCGAGCTCGCTCGTCCGTACGCCGAGCGCGGCAAGCAGGGCTTCGGGAGCGGCCGGAGCACCTGAGCGCACCGCCCACAGCGCCGATCCAGGGCCCAGACCGTTCTCGACAACGGGAGCCTGCGCCCAGTGCACATCGGTCTGCACGTGCCCGGACCGCACCCACTTGGCGAGCTTGCGCGGAAACTCGGCCCGGTCGAACCCGGCGGCCACGCGGACCACGTAGCCCTCCTGGCGGGACAGATCCACCGGCAGCGCGCGCAGCACGCGTTCGTCGAACACGCCGCGCCACAGCACTCGCGGCGCGGGCACGCCGAGGCGTCGCAGGAACCTGACGGTCGGATCCCAAGCCAGACAGTGTCCGCCGTCCCACACCGAGAACCCGTAGAACCAGCTGTCCAAGTCCTGATACGAGAGACTGTGCCGGGCGTAGAGGTTCTCGCCGCACACCCGCCGGCCCGCCGGGATGGCGGACGCGATCCGGCCGTGGAGGGACTTGACCCACGCGCGCGAAGGATGGTGCGCGGAATCGAGCGAGCGGGCGTGCAGACCGTCCCGGTAGAGGGTGGTGTTCTCCCCGTCGAGCTTCTCGGTCACCACCACCTCGTGCCCGAGCAGACCGGAGAGGTCGGTGGTCCGCACGTCGTCCGCGGTGGCACCCGGCGACCAGGGCAGGTGCGGGGTCCGTGGATAGTGCACGCGCATGATCGGTTCCCCCGCCTCGGCTCTGTGCCAACCACGGTAAAGGGCCTGAGCCTGGGTGATCCATCGATTATCGCCCGTCGGCTCTCCCGGGCTGCGGCCCGGGAGAGGAGAAATCGAACCCGACGGGGATCGTTGACAGTCGCAGAGGCCGGACGCATACTCAGCCCAACATGTACCGGAAACGTTTCCGATTCCGGAGACGCCTCCGCTGGCGCGCGTCACATCCCCTTCCTGGCAACGCTTTCTTCACCCACAGGAGCGACGATGCCCCGATCCGCACCCGCACGTGCCCGACGACGGACCCTACTGGCCATCCTGACGGCTATGATCCCGCTCGCCGCCCTCACGACCGTCGTGGTGCTGCCCACCTCGGCCCAGGCCGCGCCGGCGCCGCCGACCGGCTGGACGACAGTGTTCAGCGACGACTTCAACGGTGCCGCGGGCACCGGCGTGAACACCGCGAACTGGCTCTACGACACCGGCACCAGCTACCCCGGCGGCGCCGGGAACTGGGGAACCGGCGAGGTCGAGTCCGTGACCAACTCGACCGCCAACGTCTACCAGGACGGCAACGGACACCTGGTGATCAAGCCGATCGACAACGGCGGCGTCTGGACGTCGGGACGGATCGAGACCCAGAGCACCGCCTTCGCGGCTCCCGTGGGCGGCGAGATGGAGATGACCGCCTCGATCGAGCAGCCCAACCCGGGCACTGGACTGGGCTACTGGCCGGCTTTCTGGGCCATGGGCGCCGCAGCTCGCGGCGTGGGGGCGACCAACTGGCCGAGCATCGGCGAGCTGGACATCATGGAGGATGTCAATGCGCTGAGCGAGGTCTCGCACACCTTCCACTGCGGAGTCGATCCGGGCGGTCCGTGCAACGAGACCACCGGCATCGGCAGCGGACTGCTCGGCTGCGGCGGTTGCCAGACCGGGTATCACACCTACTCGGTGATCGTCGACCGCACGAATCCGAACGCTGAGCAGCTGCGCTTCTACACCGACGGCGCGCTGCAGCTGACCGTCAACGAGAACCAGGTTCCGCTCGCGACGTGGCAGGCGGCCGTGGACCACGGGTTCTTCATGATCCTCAACGTCGCGATGGGCGGCGCGTACCCGAACGCGATCTGCGGGTGCGGCTCGCCGAGCAGCGCGACCAGTTCCGGGGCCGGGATGAGCGTGGACTACGTGGCGGTGTACCAGACCGGGTCCGGCGCGACCACCACACCGACGACCGCTCCCCCGACGACGACTCCGCCGACCACCGCTCCCCCGACGACCACGGCTCCTCCCACGACCACCCCGCCCGGCGGCAAGCAGTGCACGACGACGGCGACCTCCGCCATCTCCGCCGACTGCTTCAGCACCGCGCAGGGCTCCGCGCCGATCAGTGCGTCCGGAGACACCGCCCCGGCCGGAGTCGACGGCAACCAGGTGGCACAGCTGTCCAACGGCACGTGGCTGGAGTATCCCGGAATCGACTTCGGCACCGGATCCAGCCAGTTCGACGCCAGGGCCGCGTCCGGGGCGGCGGGCGGAGTCAGCGGCGTGGTGAACGTGGTTCTGGACAACCCGGGCAACGCGCCGATCGGCAGCTTCGCGATCTCCAACACGGGCGGCTGGAACAGTTGGCGCACCATCCCGGCGAACATCGCCACGACGACCGGAAAGCACAACGTCTACCTGGAGTTCCAGTCCGCCGCCGTCGGCAACCCGCCGTACGTCAGCCTGCACTACTTCAGCTTCCCCACCCGTTGATCGAACATTGACGTCCCGCTGCGGCCGGCCCGGCCCTGCGTGCCACCGGCCGGCCGCGGCGGGACGCTGGAGCGCGGAACCAAGGCATCGTGCAGGATGGGGGACATGCGAGTTCTCATGATCGGCGGAACGCGATTCGTCGGGCGACACATCACGCAGGCCGCGCTGGCCGCCGGGCACGAGGTGACCCTGGTGCACCGCGGCCGGTCCGGCGCCGACCTCTTCCCGGAAGCCACCCACCTGCACGCCGACCGCAACGAGGATCTGAGTGTGCTGGCCGGCGGCCGGTGGGACGCCACGATCGACGTGAACGCCTACCGCCCCGGCCAGGTCACCGCGCTCGCCCAAGCGCTGCAGGGCAACGGCGGACACTACATCTACATCTCCACCGTCAGCGTCTACGAGCCGCCGCCGCACCCCGAGTACTCCGAGGACTCACCGCTACGCACGCTGCCCGCGGGCGAGGTCCCCGACGTGGTCGACAACCAGACCTACGGCCCGCTGAAGGTCCTGTGCGAGCAGGCCGCGCTCGAGCACTTCGGGCCGAGCACGCTCATCATCCGTCCGACTTATGTGATCGGACCGCACGACCACACCGGCCGATTCACCTACTGGGTGCAGCGGATCGCCCGCGGCGGCGGGGTCCTGGCGCCCGGCCACCCGGACCGCGCGATCCAGCTGATCGACGCCCGCGACCAGGCCGCGTTCATCATGGCGAGCGTCGCCGCCGGGCGAGCCGGAACCTTCCACACCGTCGGCCCGTCGATGCCCTTCTCCCGCATGCTCGAGCAGATCGCCGAAACGGTCGCGCCCGCCGGCACCGAACTGACCTGGGTCGACCCGCAGTTCCTGCTCGACGCGGGACAGGACGGCGATTCCCTGCCGCTGTGGTACGCGGGCGACGAGGACGACGCACGAACGAACACGGCCAGCCCGGCCGCGGCGCTGAACGCGGGACTCGTCCTGCGCCCGCTCGCCGACTCCATCATCGACGTCGGCCGGGCTGAACCGGTGACGCAATTCATCTCCCCCGAGGAAGAGAGCCGACTGCTGGCGCAGTGGGCGGCGAAACCCGCGAGCTGACCGGGGCGCCCGGACGCCTTCCGCACCGCCGCGATAGAGAACCGCATGCCGCCGACTCGCACGCTTGTGCGAATCAGTGCCCCGTGATTGACTCGTCTACCGAAGTACCGAGAAGGGCTCGCCGTGCCAGCCACGGCTCTCGACGGACAAGGAAGACGCGATGAAGCTTCTCCTCACCTCCGGCGGCGTCAGCAACCAGAGCATCCGCGACACGCTGTCCGTCATGCTGGGCAAACCCATCGCCGAGTCGACCGCCCTGTGCATCCCCACCGCGATGTACGGCTTCTACCCCGGCACCGCCGTCACGACGTGGCAGCAGATCGCCGGGCAGACGTCCACCCCTCTGGTCGAACTGGGGTGGAAGTCCGTCGGCATGCTGGAGTTGAGCGCGCTGCCCAGCATCGACGAGAAGCAGTGGGTCCCCCTGGTCCGGGAGACCGACGCCCTGCTGGTGTGCGGCGGCGACGTCCTCTTTCTGCACCACTGGATGCACGAGTCCGGCCTGGCGGATCTCTTCCCGTCGCTGAACGACACGGTCTATGTGGGACTGAGCGCCGGCAGCATGGTGATGGCCCCGCACGTCGGGGAGGAGTTCGTGGGCTGGAAGCCGGCCACCGGCGGCGACAGTGCGCTGGGCATGGTCGGATTCTCGATCTTCCCGCACCTGGACAACCCGATGTGCCCGGACAACACCATGGACGCCGCCGAGAAGTGGGCCGCGCGCGTACCGGTGCCGGGATACGCGGTCGATGACGAGACTGCCGTCAAGGTGGTGGACGGCGTCGTCGAGGTCGTCTCCGAGGGGCACTGGAAACTCTTCGAACGCTAGCTTCACGCCCCAGACGCGGCAGACGCGACAGCCCGCTCGCCCTCCCCCGGCACCGGAGTTCCGTTCCGGCGCCGGCGGGAGGGCGAGTCGTCGTCCAGGCGTATCGCTCAGGCCTGGTGGAAGCCTTCGGCCGGAGCTTCGGGGTGCGCTCCGTCATGCGCATCGAGGGCTGCGACGGCGTCGTCGAGGTCGTCGATCAGCCGCAGCGCGAGATCCACCGAAAGCCCGGCCCGGCAGGTGACCCGGGCGAGCCGCACGTCGCCGGCACCGGGCGGGAGGCTGTAGACCGGCAGTTGCCAGCCCTTCTCCCGCAGCTTCGCCGACAGGTGCTGGAGTTCCCAGGTCCGCCCGTCCGCCGGGTCCTTGGCGAAGGCCACCAGCGGCAGGTCGGTCCCGTCGCCCCAGAGCGTGAAGCCGTGGCCGGCCACGGCCCGCGCCACCAACGCCGCCACCGCCTGCTCCTGGTCCGCCAGCGCCGTGTAGCCCTCGCGGCCGAGGCGCAGCATCGTCGTGTACGCGGCGACGATCGGGGCGGCCGGACGCGAGAACGTCAGCGAGAAGGACTTGACCGGCTCGCCGCCGAGCAGGTTGACGTCGAAGCACAGGTGGTTCGGCAGCAGGCCGGCGTCCCGCCAGGCGACGAAGCCGAGACCGAGCGGGGCGCCGGCGTACTTGTGGCCGCTGGCGTTGATCGAGAGCACCCGCGCGTGCTGGAAGTCCCAGACCAGCTCCGGGTGGCTGAACGGCGCGGTGAACCCGCCGGACGCGGCGTCCACGTGCAGCCCGACGTCGAGCCCGGTCGCCGCGGCGTGCCCGTCCAGCGCCCGTACCAGGGCACTGATGTCGTCGAAGGCGCCGGTCGCCGGGTAGCCGAGGGTCGCGGCGACCGCGATCGTGTCCGCATCCACGGCCCGCAGCACGGCCTCGGGTTCGAGCGCGCGGGCGCCGGGCTCGGCCGGGATCGGCAGCCGCCGCGGCTCGACGTCGAAGTAGCGGCAGGCCTTGTCCCAGCAGGGATGCGCCGCCGCCGAGTACACGAGGTTGGGCACGCCCGCGCCGCCGCGCTCGCGGTAGCGCTGGCGCGCGGCGAGCACCGCGAGCTGGATCGCCTCGGAGCTGCCGGTGGCGGGCACCGCCACGTAGTCGGCCGGCGCGTGCCAGAGGTTTGCGACGATCGCGCACAGCCGCCGCTCGATCTCCACGGATGCCGGATACTCGTCCTGATTGGTGATGTTCACCCGCGCGGTCCTGGCCGCGAGGGCGTCGATGGCGCTCTCGCCCACGGTGGCGCAGAAGGTGGCGAGGTTCAGCCGCGCGTGCCCGTCGAGCAGCAGCTGGTCCTCCACGATCGCGGCGGCGAGCTCGGCGCTCATGCCGCGGCGCCCGAGGTGCGCCCTGGGGATCTCGGTCTCCACGCGGACCGCGTGCAGCGGCGAGATGTCGAGAGTACGGTCAACCTGCTTGTGCCTGGCGTGTACCGTCATGGCATTGTGATAGCCCGGCCGGCGGAGACTCAACCGATATCAGAACACGATTAGACCGATCGTGGAGACACGGTTGGCGCCGGCCGCCGCCGGGTAAGCTACCGCCCCGCGCTCACGTCGAAGCCGCCTGGAGCGTGTTCCACAAGCCGTACACCGCGAGGGCCGTGGCGACGGCGGCCAGGGAGTAGGCGACCGTCCGGTTCGAACCTCGGCGCGCGGCGAAACGCGGATACACCGCGAACACGACGATCTGGCTGAGCCACAGCGCGGTGAGCGACGGCTTGATCAGGTCGTCGTAGAAGCCGTCCGGGTCGATCAGGCTCACCGGCGCCGCCGCGACGAGCGCGACGCCCAGGCCCACGACGATGCGCCGCAACCGCCAGGGCGTCACCGCGACCAGCAGCCGGCTCAGCGCCAGGTACTCCACCAGCATCACGCCCGCGATGCTCGCCGCGACCCCGATCCCGACCGTCACGGCGAGTCCGCGTCCTGCGAAGACCTGCGACACCGACATACCCGGGATCTCGGCCCGGGTGAAGGCCGGGTTCGCCGCGAGCGGGAAGACCGCCAGCGTGACACCGACCGCGGTGAGCCCGTACCCGGCCCACAGGCCGCGCTTGAGGCTGCGCGCCGGGCGCGCGAGCTCGCCGCCGAGGAAGATCGGCAGGCTCCCGCAGATGTAGAGCACCGCGGTCTGCCCCGCCGCCGTCGCGAGCCGGCCGGCCGGGGCGCGCGTGCCGAAGGCGGCGGCGCTCGGGGCGTTGTGCGCCAGCGTCACCACGTCCAGCACACCCACCAACGCCAGCTGGCCGACCGCGAGCAGTCCGATGACCACCAGCGTCGCCGTCCGGCCCGCGATCATCACCGCGGCGAGGGCCACCGGGATCGCGATCTCCAGGTACGGCTGGTAGGGCCGCACACCGGGGACGACGTCGGGCAGCGTGTCGTAGACGATCGACGCCGTGGTGTACAGCAGGTAAAGCAGATAACTGAAAATCCACAGCCCGGCCTGGACGAGGGCGACGCGGCGCCCGGCGGCCGCCTCCACGAAGGAGTACAGGCCGCCCGGGCCGGCGACGTCGCGCGAGTAGCGGACCCAGATCGCCAGCGGAGCGGCGAACACGACGAAGGCGGCGACCATGGCCAGGCCGGCCGAGGAGCTGGCGTCCTGCACCATGTGCGGCCCGTAGAGCGCGGCCAGGGCCAGCGGGCCGCCGAAGGACGTCAGCGTGACGCCGAGCAGCGCCCAGTCGCCGACCGGCCTTCCCGGAAGTCGGGAAGGCCGGCCGGCCGCAGGGGGCGCCGCGCCGCCGATGCGGTCGGTCGATGCGGTCACGGGGACGCTCAGCTCCAGGACTCGCCGCTGCCGGACGTGCTCGAGGTGCTGCCGGACGAGCCGGACGGGGAGCCGGAGCCTGCGGAGCCGGTGATCGGCGAGCCGGACGGGGAGACGATCCACCAGGCCGCGCCGAACGCGGTGCTGCCCTGTCCGGTGATCTGGCCCAGGGCCGTGTCCGGGGCGTAGTAGTACAGCGGGTGGTTGTCGTAGGTGACCTGCTCGCTGCCGTCGCTGCGCTTGGTCAGGCCGAGCTGCGAGGCCGTCACCCCGCCGCCGGCGGAGGGCGTGCCGTTGCTGATGACCGGCGGCCACGCGCTGGCGCAGGTGCCGCTGCAGGTGGAGGTGCTGCCGGTGTCGGCGAGCCACAGGTACAGGGTGCGCCCGGCGCTGTCGGTCAGGTACGTACCGTCCGGCCCGGAATGCGTGTCGATGACGGTGCCGCCCGCGGCGGCGGCGCCGCCCGAAGCCGAGCTGGCGGTGGCCGCGCCGGCCGGCGCGGAGGAGGTGGTCGACGTGCTGCTGCAGGCGGCCGCGAGGACGGCCACCACGGCAAGGGGCGCCGCGACGCGGAGAACCGACGGGACCTTGGACGGTGACAGGCTGCGCATATGTTGAATCCACTTTCGGAAGGCGGCGCCGTCTGGCGGCGCCGCGTGACTACAGGGGTGGAACGGCGTCCGGAGGCGATCGGTTCATCGGATCGGGATCCTGGGCACGATGGGCCGTTTTGTGTGCATATGACCGGTCTGGCACAGGCGCTCCCGCGAACGCCCGTCACCCCGCGCCCGCCGAAAAACTTTCGCAGATATCTCACACTGATCGACGCCGTCGACACCTCGATTCCATGTGACAGTTCATCGGTTGACGACGGAACCGATACGCTCACCCACGTTCAGTTCAGGTTCAGATTTCAACCGCCGTTGATGGATTACGTCGCTTCCGGTCCATCTGACATTCACTCCGACGGTGTCGGGTGGGACGGCGCCGATACTTCGTCGGCACGTGACTCATGAGGAACAGAACAATGAAAATGCGTGGGTACATGCCCGCACGCGCGGGGGTGAGACGCACCGCCGTGGCGACATCGCTCGTACTCCTGTTGACCGGCGGGGTCACCGGAGTCGCGGTCGCCACCGGAGACAACGGCGGGCCGGACGGACCCGGCGCCGGGCAGAGCGCGGGCGCAGACTGGCTGCCGCAGACGCCGCAGAACTGGCCGCTGGTCGTCGACTACACCAAGACGCCGGCCGTCACGGTGACGCAGGGGCTCCAGCACTACTCGGAGACGTACGACACGGTCGGCGGACGCCAGCACATCCAGGTGCTCACCGCCGACCTCTCCGACCCGAACCTCCGCGTCGGCATGGTGGAGGCCGGCAACACGCTGACCAACCCCGCGGACGAGACCGTGTCGTCGATGGCGAACCGGACCGGCGCGGTGGCCGGCGTCAACGGCGACTACTTCGAGATCAACGGCAGCGGGCGGCCGCTGGGCGGCGTCATCACCGACGGCCGGATGCTCAAGAGCCCCAAGCCGGGCTTCGCCTCCCAGCTCGGCATCCGCCCCGACGGCACCATGGTGATGGGGCCGGAGACCTTCTCCGGGACCATCACCGACGGCACCGCCTCCCACGCGCTCACGTCGGTGAACACGGTGAACGACGTCGCGGCCGGCGGGATCACCGAAGTGACCTCGGACCTCGGCGTCACGCCGGGCCTGACCGCCGGCACGCTGGTGCTCGGCCACAAGACCTCGGGCGGCGCCTTCGTCGCGGACAGCGTGCAGACCGGCGTGACCTCGGTCGCCCAGCTGTCCGCCGACCAGGAGGGCCTGCTCGGCGGGGGCGCGGGCGGCCAGTGGCTGTCCGCCACCGTGCACGTCGGTGACACCGTCAGCCTGGCCGGCCAGCTGTCCCCGGACAACGACCTGACCCAGATGGTCAGCGGCGTCGACACGCTGGTGGAGAACGGCGCGGTCTACTCGGACCCGACCGGCACCCCGCCCAGCGGCACCAACCCGGAGACCGCGGTCGGCATCAGCAAGGACGGCAAGCACGCCATCGTCGTGGCCGTAGACGGCCAGGGCGGTCCCGCCACGGCCTTCGGTGTCACGCCGCAGGAGGCCGCCGGCTACATGGTCGCGCACGGCGCGTACACCGCAATGCTCTTCGACGGCGGCGGTTCCACGACGATGGCCGTGCGCGCCCCGGGCGCCACGCAGACCACCGTGGTCAACACCCCGTCCGACCAGCCGGGCAACACCGAGCGCCGGGTCGCCAACGGCATCTTCTTCTACACGAACGCCACCGCCCCCGGCGCGCCGGCCAAGGTCGTCGTCAACGGCGGCGCGGCCGTCACCACCGTTCCCGGCGGCACCATCCCCGTGCCGGCGTACGCGGTGGACCGGCTCGGCAACCCGGCGGCCGGAACCGTCAAGGTCCGCGTCGAGCCGTCCTCGCTCGCCACGTACGCGAACGGCGAGCTCACCCCGAAGCGCACCGGCACCGGCCGGATCATCGCGACCGACGGTGACGTGACCAGCTCCGAGAAGCTGAGCGTGGTCGGCAAGCTCGCCACCCTGTCGGTCTCGCCGAACGAGCCCGACCTGAACAACGGCGCGACCCAGCAGCTGACCCTGGCCGGCACGGTCAAGGACGGCGGCGCGGCCCAGATCCCCGCCGAGGCGGCCACCTGGTCCGTCGACCCGGCGAACCTGGGCACCGTCGACGCGCACGGCCTGTTCACCGCCGACGCCCTCAACGGCGGACTGGCGACGGTCAGCGCGACGGTCGGCGGCGTCACCGCCACCGCGTCCATCGCGGTCGGCAGCGTCACCAAGACGATCGACCCGATGACGAGCACCAGCGAATGGCGTCTGAGCACCAACTCCACCGGCAGGCCGGCCACGCTGGCCGCCGACCCGGGCGACGTGCCCCCCGGCTCCACCGAGAGCGGTTCGCTCCAGCTCAGCTACACGATGCCCGCGGGTGCGGGTGTCAAGCAGCTGGTTCTGGCCCCGAACACGACGCTGCACGCCGGCGCGGGCGACGACGGGGTGAACCCGACCGGAATCGGCTTGTGGGTCAAGGGCGACGACGACACGCAGATCGAACTGGCCGAGTCGTACATCGGCGTCAACGGAACCCGGACCACGCTGTACCCGACGTACATCACGTGGAACGGCTGGCACCTCGCCATCGCCCAACTGCCCGCCGGGCTGCAGTTCCCGCTGTCGATCTCCTTCGTCGACTTCCTGGCGATCAGCCCCAGCGTCACCTCGACCGGTTCGCTGAACGTCGGCGGCCTCGAGGCGCTCTACTCGCCGCGCCCGCCGGTCACCCCGGTGTACCAGGCGATCCCGTCGAACCCCTCCTGGCTGTCGTACGAGGAGGACTCGAGCGACTTCAGCAAGAAGGGCGACACGATCCTCACCGGCGACGACGCGCACATGCTCGCCAATGACCCGGGATCGGTCAGCAGCAACGTGATGACCTCGATCGCGAACCGGCTGCCCACGCTGAGCCCGCAGGCCCGTCCGGACAGCGCGCAGTTCCTCGGCGACATGGCGGACGACGGCAAGCTGCTCGACCTGCAGTACGCCCAGTCGAAGATGGACTCGCTCGGAATCCCGGCCAGGGACGTGGTCGGCAACCACGAGATCACCCAGGGCGCGGACCTCGAGAACGTCAACTTCGACCAGACGTTCGGCGACACCCACTACGCCTACACCGAAGGCGCGGCGGACGTGATCGTCACCGACAACTCGCACGGCAGCCTGCAGTCCTCCGACCCGTATCAGGACCCGACCGGCGCCCAGTACCCCTGGCTCGTGCAGCAGTTGACGGCCAGCACCGGCACGGACGTCCTCGTCGTCACGCACATGCCGGCCTACGACCCGCACGCGGCGGCGAACAGCCAGTTCACCGACCGGTGGGAGGCGCAGATGTACCTGCGCCTGGTGCAGAAGTACCAGGAGTCGCACAAGGACAAGCACGTGGTCATGCTCTACGGCCACGCGCGCGGCTTCGCCGAGCAGATCCTCAACCCCCAGGGCGAGAGCGTCAGCACCTCCGAGGGCGGCATTCCGCAGCTCACCTTCGCGGACCTCGGCATGCCGGCGTACGCTCCCGCCGACCAGGGTGGCTTCTACCACTACGGTCTGGTGCACATCGGGGACAACGGCGACATCCAGTTCTCGGTGGAGCCGGCGCTCGCCTCGATCGCGGTCACCGCGCCCGCGACGAGCCTGACCACCGGCCAGCAGATCACGTTGACCGCCACCGGCACGCAGATCGCCGGTGACAATCTGGCGCCGCTGACCATGCCGATCGCCGACCCGGCGTCGCACGTCTGGACATCGAGCGACGACAAGGTGGCGTCCATCGATCCGGTGACCGGCGTGCTGACCGCGCACGGTGCGGGC
>Ga0310811_10004871_pt1 | contig 16906 bp, 18 predicted proteins | sample YCmetagenome_FD_207642 | JGI IMG/M metagenome (GOLD analysis project Ga0310811, IMG submission 207642) | Soil microbial communities from experimental microcosm in Duke University, North Carolina, United States - YC | ecosystem: Engineered > Artificial ecosystem > Soil microcosm > Unclassified ...
AGTATGAGACGGAAAAGAAGGACGAGGAGATACGAACGAAGGAGCAGGAGCTGCGGCTTGCGAAGGCGGAAAAGGAGCTGAAGGAGCGGCAGTTGGAGCAGCAGAAGCAGGGGCGGAACCTATTGATCGGCGCGGTGGTAGTACTCGGGCTCATAGCGGCGGGGCTTTTCAATCGTTACCAGCTGAAGAAGAAATTGCAGCAGCAGGCGGCGTTGCTGGAGATGCGAAATCATATAGCGCGGGACCTGCATGACGAGCTGGGGTCGACGCTGACCAGCATTCATATTTTATCGCAGGTGAGCCAGAATCATTTTGGTCCGGACCCGTCACGGGCTTTTTCGCTGTTGGAGAAGATCACGGACCAGTCGCGGCAGATGCAGCAGAGCATGAGCGATATCGTTTGGGCGATCCGCAGCGATAACGATAAGATCGAGAACCTGATGGTGAGGATGCGGGAATACCTGGCGCAGACGCTGGAAGCGAAGGATATCGAGATCCGTTTCGAGGCGGATGAGGAATTATTGGGGCATAGCTTTACTATGCAGCAGCGGAAGGACCTGTTGCTGATCTTTAAGGAGGCGGTGAACAATGCGGCGAAATATGCGTGTTGTAAACGGCTGGAGGTATCCTTTCGGCGTTGCGGGGAAAAGGTGGTATTGGAGGTGGTGGATGATGGGGTGGGGTTTGATATGGCAGAGCGGCGATCGGGAAATGGGCTGAGCAATATGCAGAGCCGGTCGGTGGCGTTGGATGGGGAGTGCCGGATCGAGAGTGCGTTAGGGACGGGGACGCGGGTGGTGGTGGAGATGCCGTTGTAGGATGTTGGCGGGGCATTGGCCGGCGGCGGACTACATGATGATGTAGTGGCCGGTTTATGGTATTGCTGTAAATTGAGTAGACTATGCCTGTACGCATACTGATATATGACGACAACGAAGCCTTGCGCCAGAGCATGGAGACGCTGATCCGGGAGGAGTCGGACCTGCAGCTGATCGCGGCCCTGTCCAATGCGGAGACGGTGGAGACCGATGTGGGGGAGTTGAAGCCGGATGTAGTGTTGATGGATATCGATATGCCGGCGGTGGATGGGGTGGCGGCGGTGCGGCGAATCCGCAAGGTGGATGGGGTGTTGCCGGTGATCATGCTGACGGTATTCGACGACAACGAGAATATTTTCAGGGCCGTATGTGCCGGGGCTTCGGGGTATATCCTGAAGCGCTGTGCAACGGACGAGCTGGTGGCGGCGATCCGCAATGTCCTTAGCGGCGGGGCGCCGATGACGGGGGTGGTGGCGCGGAAGGTGCTGCAGATGGTGCCGGCGGCCCGTGGGGGTGAGGAGGATAAGGCGGAGCTTTCGCAGCGGGAGGTGCAGATATTGCAGCTGCTGGCGCGGGGGTTCAGCTATAAGATGATCGCGGGGGAGAGAGGGATCAGCGTGGATACGGTACGGTTCCATATCAAGAACATCTACGACAAGCTGCACGTCCATTCTGCGACGGAAGCGGTATCCAAGGGGCTGCGGGGCAAGCTCATCTCCCTTTTGTTTTTGGTTACCTACACGATGATGTAGTTGCAGCCGCCGGGGCTGCAGGGTACTTTAGGGTACCATGAAAAAAATATTCCTACTACCCATCTTTGCGGGTCTGCTGGCGTTGTCCTCGACGGCGCAGATACCCGCCAGTGCGGCCGGCACCCCAGCGGGGAAGATCGCCGCGAACCCGACGGTAAAACCTGCCGCGGGTAAACCCAATTTAACCAGCATCAAACTGGCGCCGGGCACCTTGCGAAAGCTGGTGCTGCCGCCGGTGTTGGCGCATCCACCGGGGATGATCCAGGGAGAGCAGACGATCACCGGCGTGATCCCTTCGGAGGGCCCGCGGGCGACGGCCATAACTATCAGCGGGACGAAGTTTGGGAATGTGCCCTCGGATGTGCAGGTGAAGATCAATGGGGTTGCGGCGATCATCACGGCGATGAGCGATAACCAGATACAATGTGTTGTACCGGACCGGTGTGGCAGCGGGCCGATCACGGTCGGGGTAAAGGGGAAGTGGTCGTCAGGCGCCTATTTCATCTATGATTGGGCGGCGCGGTTCACGACGTTTGCGGGGGCCTCGTGGGTACAGGGAAATACGAATGGCAGCGCGACGGTCGCGCGGTTTCATTCACCGGCGGGGATGTGCCGGGACCCCGCTGGAAATATTATTCTCGCAGACCAGGAGAATAACAGCGTTCGGAGGATCACCAATTTTGGCGAGGTGACGACGATCGCCGGAGATGGAAATCAGGGATATGCCGACGGGCAGGGGACCAGCGCGAAGTTTCATTTTCCTACGGGCGTCGCCTGTGACAATGCCGGCAATATTTATGTCTCCGATAACTACAATCATCGCATCCGGAAGATCGCTCCTAACGGGATGGTGACCACGTTTGCGGGCAACGGGAAGACCGGTCATGTGGATGGAAGGGGTACGGCGGCTGCCATCGGGTATCCGCGAGCCATGGCTTTTGACGGCACCTATATATATGTGAATGGAGATGGGGGTATGCGGAAGATAGATCTGGCGGGGAATGTGACGAGCATCCCAGGGGTCGGTGGAACCGGGATCGTGATCTCGCCATCGCATGAGATCTACCTGAATGCGGGAGTAGTTGAATACATCCTACCTGACGGCCAGGTCCGCGTCCTCGCCGGCAATCCGCATGCTTCCGGGATGGTAGATGGTTATGGCCAGGACGCCCTGTTCGAGAACACTGCCGGGGAGTATGGTGTCGGCGGGATTGCCATGGATGGCGCAGGTAATTTTTATGTTGCGGACTTCAGCACGCTTGGACCGAACGGCAATATGACGCTTCTCCGCCGGATCGGGAAGGATGGGATGGTGACGACCCCGTCCGACCAGATGGCCGGCTACAGAAGCCTTATCGGGTCGCCCGGCGGGATGTTGACAGACAATAGTGGGGCCGTGTATCTGGCGGACCGTGCCCAACAAGTCATTCTAAAAATAACACTGCAATGATGCTTAAGACGGTAATTACCATTGCGGGCTGGATGTTCGCGACGGGGGTGTTTGCGCAGGCGGCGCGGCCGGTGACACCAAGGTTGGATCCGTCGCAGGCGGGGAAGCCCGTCTTGGCGAGTCCGAATTTGAAGGTGCTGAAACCAGCCGATATTTATATTTCCCGGGTCAGCCTGACGAGTATCACGAAAAATCCCAGTTGTGGATGTTATGTGGTGACGGTAGGAGTCGAGGTTCAGAATCATGGGGAGATGCCGACGAGCAGCATTACGGTGTTGAAGGCCTGGTATCATCAATCTGTTGCGGGGGAGTTCAAGGCGCCGGCGGCGATGCCGCCGATGGCCAATGATCCGAATCATGCGACGATCGGGCCCTGGACGCCGTGTGCAGCCGAGCCGAAACTGCCGGTTGTAGGTGGGAACAGTGTTTGGAACGGGAGTTTGACATATGAGGTGAATTTTGATGATGTTACGGCGGGGCGGAAATTCTATTTCCTGGTGGCGGGGGATTTCTACAACAATACGAAGGAGTCGAATGAGGGCAATAATTATTCGGCGGCGATCTTTGTTACGCCACCGGCACATTAACCATTAAAAACCGTTTTATGAAATTCTTTTTTTTATTTTTTGGATTGTTCGTGATGATTGCGGTAGATGCGCAGACGCTTGGCGATCGGGCGAAGGCTACGACCGTGCAGCGGGTGGGCGACCGGATGGACCAGACTATCGGCAGTGGAGTGGATTCCGGCGCCAGTAAGGCTGGGAGGGTCATTGGGGGGTTGTTCAAAAAGAAGAAGAAAGGTGATCCGGCGCCTGCGGCGCCGGTGACGGATGCGACTGGGGCGCCTGTTTTGACACCGGCTGTTGCGCAGCCGACGGTGACGGAAGCGTATGGAGATTTTGTTCCAGGGGCGGCGGTGTTGCTCGATGAGCATTTTGACAAGGATGCGCTGGGGGACTTTCCAGCAGCATGGAATACCAATGGCAGCGGCAAGGTGGTGAATGTGACGGGGCAGACGGGGAAGTGGCTGGATATCGCCGTGAATTCCCTTGTCAACCCGGTGTTGAACAAACCCCTGCCGGAGAATTCGACGATCAGCTTCGATCTCTTTTTGCAGACGCAGGGTGACCAGTTGACGCCGACGATCCAGTTTGGATTGACGGCGGTATCGGATATTCTGAAGGACGACATCGCTTATAAGGACAAATTCTTTGTGGGGATCGGTCGTTATGCGGAGAACGACGGACATAGCCTCGAGTATGGATTACGTGATGTGGTGGGGAATAAGAATGATTTCCCGTTGGTGTCGTTCGCGGGAAAGGTGTTGCATATCGATATGGCGATCAATAAGACACGCATCCGCGTATATGCGAACCAGACGAAGCTGATCGATCTGCCGCGGGCGCTGACGCCGGGGATGCGGAACAACTTCTATGTCTCCAGTGTAACGATGGTGCCGGCGCCGCAGTTGGACGTGCTGGTGGGCAATATCCGGATCGCTTCGGCGGAGACGGATGCGCGGAGCCTGTTGGTGAAGCAGCTGATGGAAGATGGGAAGGCGGTGACCAATGATATTCTGTTCGATGTGAACAGCGATGTGATCAAGGCGGCATCGTTCCCGGTGATCGACGCCCTGGTGGATGGGTTGAAGGCCAATGCGGGAGTGCGGGTGCAGATAACGGGACATACGGATAGTGATGGGGCGGCGGCGCATAACCTCGATCTCTCGCAGCGGCGGGCGGCGGCGGTGAAAAATTACCTGGTGGCGCATGGGATCGACGGCACGAGGTTGCAATCCGATGGCAAGGGTGCTACGGTGCCTGTGGCTTCCAATGATACGCCTGATGGAAAGGCGAAGAACCGCCGGGTGGAATTCGTAAAACTGTAAACTTCTTATGAGAATACTATTTTTCCTTTGTTTGTTCGCAATGGCGGGCATGACGTCGCGGGCGCAGGACCCGCGGCGTCATCGCGATACCTTACATTTTGGCGCCGGTGGACTGCCGGCGATCATGCGGGCCCCGGTGTTGACGGGGCAAAGTCAGCCGGTCACGATCTTACCCCAGCGGAATGAGTTTTGTTTTACCAAGGAGATCGATCTGAAGATGCAGGTCGGCGGCCGGCGGCTGGAGCAGACCACGTACCTCGATGTAGACAAGGGGCTCACGGGCATCCTCCCTCCTACCCTTGGCGCAGGAGCCGATATTATGCCCGAGCTGGAGCATTTCAACTTCACCGTGATGAGCATGAGGGGGAACATCTACATCTACAAGAACAATAAGGGCAAGAACGGCATCGAGCACTGGGTATCGACGGGCAATACACAGAGCTATTTGTACCAATCGCCGGAACGGCAGGGTGCCGGGTCGGCAGGACCGATGGTGCGGAAGCCGGTGAATCGCAGTTATTGTAATGGCCAGATCATGGCGCAGGCCTACAAGTATGACGGCGGGGCGACGACGTGGTATATGTATGGATCGCGATTCCCGGCGGAGTTACACGCGGTAAAATATATCGGTGCGTATGGGGTCGGTTATCTCTTTTGCCAGGAGGGCCTTTATCTGATCATGGAGCTGGAATTTTCCAACAGTTTTGTGCGGATAAGCGATATCTATAATATGCATACCTGTTTCAACCCGGGTGAGTTTGTGGTGATGGAGGACCGATTCCAGGCGAAACAGCAGGAGGAGATCGCGCGTGACCGGGTGAAGAACGATGAGGATGCGGCGAAGGTTACCGGAGATTGCGTATCAGAGAAGATGGCGGTGATCAATTTTAAGAAGTCGTTGGATGACAAGCATGCGGAGATCATGCGGAAGGTGCAGGGTGGGAATATGTATAATGATACGGCGGCGCAGCGGGCGATGCTTTCGCTAAATGATCCGGAGGACAACTGCCAGCTGGGAATTCTGCAGGCACAGCAGGGAATCTGTGGGGCCAGGGCAGAGATGGCGAAGTATCCGGATCGGGCCATTAACCTTGGAAATAAGATCAATTGTCTGAATGACCAGATACGGATATTGCAGGATGCGCTGGCGAGGATGCAGGCGGTGGACCGGCAGTATCCGGGTGCGGGGACGCAGTTGGCGCGGGCGAATGCGGAGAAGGGAAGGTTGTATTACCAGGTGATGAGTACGATGCCGCATTGTGATTAGTGACGAGGCCGTTCGATGCGTTTCATGGTGATCTTGCTGACGGGGGTGACGACGAGGGGGACCTTTTCGATGACGGCCTGGTCGGAGTCGATACCGTAGGCGCGGCTGTCGGAGCGTGCGAGGCGGAGGATGCTGAAATAGGCGTTGAGGATGAAGTTGTCGCGGGTGGAGAACTCGTTGTCATAGGACAGAAAGCGTTCGAGGATGACGAACTTGAAGTCCTTGGGGCGTCCGCAGTAGGGGATCTCGCCGGTGGGGACCATTCCTTCGGCGATCTTTCGGAGCATGATGCCGATGCGAGGCTGGACGCGGAAGCCGAGATGGATGTTGACGCGGATGACCTTGGCGGGGACGAGGGCCTCGACGTCGTATTCGAGGGTATAGGGGTCATCGACGCGTTCGTAGTTGACGAGCCAATAGATATCGGCGCGTTTGGGCGGATTGTCGAAGATGGAATCGATGATCCGCGTTTCTATTTCATGGGGTGAGGCGCGGGTGAGATAGACGAGATGTCTTGAATATTTGGGCAGGGCCGTGTCCTGGGAGAGCTTTTCCAGGTCGGGCAACAGGGGCATGATGCTGGTGAATTTGAGGAGACGGATGGTGATCTTCCGTGCGTTGAACCAGACATACATCGTCCCGATGAGCCCGAGCTCAAAGACGAGGAAGAAGAGGCGTTTGAAGAGCTTGATGGCGTTTGCGATAAAGAACGAAGTCTCCACCAATAAGAAAATGGTGATGATGGCCCCTACGATCCAGAAGGGCCATTTTTGCTTATACCTTAGGAAGTAGTACACGAGGACGGTGGTCATGAGCATGGCCACGGTGATGGAGAAGCCATAGGCGGCGGTCATGGCCTCGCTGGTGCGGAAATAGAGGGCTACGAGGGAGCACCCGGTAAAGAGGATCCAGTTGATGCTGGGGATATAGATCTGCCCGCGGACATCCGTGGGGTATTTTACTTTAACCCGGGGCCAGAAGCCAAGGCTGATGGCTTCGCTGATGAGGGTGAACGAGCCGCTGATCAGGGCCTGGCTGGCGATGATGGAAGCGATGGTGGCGATGATGACGCTGATCAGAAGGAATTGGTCGGGAACGATGGCGAAGAAAGGGTTGATTCCGTCGAGGCCGGGCTTTTGCCTTAGCAGGACCCAGGCGCCCTGGCCGAGGTAGTTGAGGACGAGCGCGATCTTGACAAATGTCCAGGAGACATAGATATTGGGCCGGCCGACATGGCCGAGGTCAGAGTACAGGGCTTCGGCCCCTGTCGTACAAAGGAACACGGCACCGAGCAGCCAGAATCCCCGTGGGTGCTCTACGAGCAGCCGGATGCCATAGATGGGGTTCAACGCTTCGAAGACGTCCGGGTATTTGATGATCTGGCGGATGCCGGCGAAGGCGAGCATTGCGAACCAAAGGAACATGATCGGGCCGAAGGAGCCGCCGACGATCTTGGTGCCGAAGCGCTGGAAGACGAAGAGCATCAGAAGGATCACCAGCACGATCTCCAGTACCAGATTGTTACCCGGGGTGATATGCGCCGCGAGCTTTGGGACCATGTTCAGGCCTTCGATAGCGGAGGTAACGGTGATGGGAGGAGTGATGATGCCGTCGGCGAGCAGGGTGCCGGCGCCAATGATGGCCGGATAGACGAGCCATTTGCCGTAGCGGCGGACCAGGGCGTAGAGAGAGAAGACGCCACCTTCGCCGTGGTTGTCGGCGCGGATGGTGATCAGCACGTATTTAAAGGTGGTCTGGAGGGTCAGGGTCCAGAAGATGCAGGAGATGGCGCCGAAGACGAGGGAGCGATTGATCACGCCGCCTTCGTTGAAGAGGGTTTGTAAGGTATAGAGCGGTGAGGTGCCGATATCTCCATAGATGATGCCGAGGGCGATGAGGAAGCCTGCGGTGCTTGCCCGTTTTAAGCTGGGATGCATACCTAAAATTAACGGAAAAATAGGTTTTGGCAACTGACATACTGTTGTCAGTATCCGGGCTTAGTTTAGCTTTAAATAGCAAAAAATCATGAAAAAGCAACCTTTCCGCATTGAAGTGACACAAAATGTATTGGACGATCTACAGGAGCGGCTGGCTCGGACCCGATGGGCGGATGAGCCGGCCGGCGCGGGTTGGGACTATGGGATGAACCCGGAATATCTGCGGCGGCTGGTGGAGTATTGGCGACAGGATTATGACTGGGGGACGCAAGAGGCTTTGTTGAACCGCTTTCCGCAGTTCAGGGTGGAGATGGAGGGAGTGGGGGTGCATTTTGTCCATGTGACTCGCGGGGCGGCCGGCGGGGCGGGTGATATTGGCAGCGGCGCGGGAACCGGGAGGCGGGCGTTGATCCTGACGCATGAGTGGCCGGATAGTTTTATGCGATTTTATAAGGTGATCCCGATGCTGGCGGAGGATTTTGACCTGGTGATCCCGTCGATGCCGGGGCATGGTTTTTCCGACGGGGTGACATTGACGTCGGCGGAGACGGGGCGGTTGTGGGGGAAGCTGATGACGGAAGTGCTGGGGTATCGCGAGTTTTATACCGGTGGCGACTATGCGGTGACGACGGCGCTGGCCCATGCGTATCCTGATGCCGTGAAAGGCCTGTTCCTGACGGACACGGGATACCCCAACGGGACGGAACAATGGGCGGATCTTAGCCCGGCGGAACAGGTGTTCGGACAGACGATCCAGCGGTGGTTCTTTGCCGAGGGGGCTTTTAACATGATCCAGTCGACGAAGCCGCAGACCCTGGCTTATGCGCTGAATGACAGCCCGGTGGGTTTGGCGGCCTGGATCGCCGAGAAGTTCTTTTCGTGGAGCGATACGCACGGGGATATGGAAAATTCATTCTCCTATGACGAGTTGCTGACGAATATCATGATCTATTGGGTGACGGGGACGATCAGCACGTCGATCCGCCGCTATGCTGCGGATGCGCGGGCTCTTTGGGCGAAGGGGTATCCCGAGCCGGTACAGCCGGTGAAGGCGCCAACGGCGGTGGCCATATTCCCGGCGGACAGCGATACCCCGCGGGAGTGGGCGGAGCGGCGGGTGAATCTGCGTTATTATGCGAAGATGGCGGCGGGCGGGCGGTTTGCCGCGCTGGAACAGCCGGAGGCGTATGTTGCGTTTTTGCGGGGTGCCATTGTCGAATTGGAAAAAGCAAATGGCCTATGAGGACAACAGACCTTTTATCGGCGAGGATGGGGAGCCAGGGGATTGCGGATGCGCGGTTTGCGGATGCGGAGTCGTTGCTGGCGTGGATGGGGTGTGTGCAGGCGCAGGATTTTGGACAGGCGAAATGGGCGGTGGGGATGCGGTGTGGCGGAGCGACAGAAATGGAGATTGATTCGGCGTTTGCCTCGGGGCGTTTGCTTCGGACGCATGTGTTACGGCCGACCTGGCATTTTGTGTTGCCGGCGGATATCGGGTGGATGCTTCGACTGACGGGGCCGAGGGTGAAGAACTTTTGCCGGCCTTATCACCGGCAGTTAGGGATCGATGCGGCGGCGCTAAAGCGAAGCAAGACGATCATGACCCGGGCAATGGAGGGCGGGGCGGCTCTGACGCGAGTAGAGTTGGCGGCATTGTTGCGGGCGGCGAAGATCGATACGAGCGATATCCGGATGAATTTCCTGCTGATGGATGCGGAGCTGGACGGGTTGATCGTCAGTGGGCCGAGAAAGGGGAATCAATTTACTTATTGCCTGTTGGAGGAGCGCGCGCCGGGACAGTTGGAGCTGGACGGGGATGCGGCGCTGGCCGAATTGTCGCGCCGGTATTTTCGGAGCCGGGGGCCGGCGACGGAGGGAGATTTTGCCTGGTGGGGTGGGATGACGCTGGGTCAGGCGAGACGGGGGCTGGAGATGGTGGCCAAGGAATTTGAGCGGATACAGGTTGGGGAGGTGGAGTATTGGTGGAGTGGAATGCCGGGGACGATGAAGGAGGTGGTGTTATTGCCGGCGTATGATGAGTATGCGGTGGGATATAAGGATCGCTCGCCGATCGTACCGGCGGAGCATGTGAAGGAGACGTTTCACGGGTTGAAGCCGGTGGTGCTGGTTCGGGGACGGGTTGCGGGGATGTGGAAGCGGCGGGTGGAGAAGGGGAAGGTAGTGGCGGAGGTATCGGCGTTGAGTAAGTGGAGTAAGGCGACGGTGCAGGGAGTGAAGAGGGAAGCGCGAGGATTTGGAGTATTTGCCGGGGATAAAGAAGTGGTGGTGGAGATTAAGGGCTAGTCGACGATGAAGGGCAGGCGGCCGTCGTTGTATTCGGGTTTGTCGAGCTGGGTCTTTAGGTTTTCGAAGGATTCGAGGGGGCCTTTTGTCACGAACAAATTAAAGAGCCAGGCGGGAATATCGCCACCGGGGTCCGTTCGAAGCGTATATTCCACCCGGATATGGTCCCTTTCGAGGGGGGTAAGGATCCATTTGCCTTCCGAGCGTCTTACCCGGACGATATCCTTTTTTTCCGGGACATAATCGTTCATTGTCGGGCCTAAGATGGTGACTACATGCGTATGGGGGTCCTGGGTGGTGATGAGGTGGGCGATAAAGTCGCGGTTGCTCATGGGCCAGGGGAGCCGCACCTCCGAATAATAGATCAGCTCGGAGGGAGAGACCTGCCTGAGAAGGATCGCAGACTTGGTTGCATATACCCATTCGGGGGCGGTCTTTATGTCGAGCAAGACGGTTACCAGGCGGGAGAGGGTTGTATGTACATCCAGCTCGACCTTGATCGCCTTGTATTTGCTATCCGGGAAGGTTCGGGTATAGACTTTAATGTCCTTTTTTTCCGTGCGGAGTTCCCAGTCGGGCTGGGCGGAGGCGGTGCGGGCGGCTAAAAAAAGAGCGGCCAGCGGAAGGACGCGCCGGAGAGGCCGGATGGGGCGATAGGTCAGCGAGGAGGTCATCGATGGTTGAACAATCCGGGAGTTCGGAAGGTTTAGTGGTAAAATTAAATAAATTTGAAGAGATTAGCCCGCAAAGAACATGAACCCTATAACTATAGCGTATGCCGTGATGGGGATGGAAGGGAGGATCGCGGCAAGGACCGGGCTGCGGCGGGAGAGTTTGAAACTAAGGAACGATAGAATGAGCAGGATGAGGGGATATGTATTAAGCAGGATAAAATAGAGCCTTCGGTGCGGGAAATCCGAGTTGGGGTTGTCGTAAAGAAAGATCGAGGTAAAAGCGGCCAAGGGCCAGGCTATGACCCCTGCGAGGCTGATGTAGTTGAGCCGGCGGAGCCAGAGGGGCGGCTCGGTGTTCTTAAAGATATAGTCGAACCACTTCATGCCTGTATAGAACGCCAAAAAGACGAGGTTGTGTACCCCTGGGTCAAAAAAAAAATTCTTTTTGTCCTATCGGGAACCGGCTGGTTGTCTAAAGGATATTAATAACCAAAAAACATTTATTATGAAAGAGTTTGCATTGATCTTTCGGGTGGGTAACGATCCCGGGCCTGAAGTATCCCCTGCCGAGATGCAGCAACGGATGACGAGCTGGATGAACTGGATGGGCGGGATCGCCGCGAAAGACCGGCTTGTGAGCAACGGCAACCGGCTGGGAATAAAGGGCTCCAAATGGCTTGGGCACGGAGGAGTGGTTTCCGATGGGCCTTACACGGAGGTAAAGGAGTTTATCAACGGATATACCATTATCCGGGCCGAGACGGCCGAAGAAGCGGCGGAATTGGCAAAGGGGTGTCCGATACTTTTCGCGGAGAGTGGAAAAGTGGAGGTGCGGCCGCTGGTGGCGCCGGAAAACAATGAGTAACCTGCATGGATAACCGGGAACTGATACCGCATTTATACCGGCAGGAGTACAGCAAGATGGTGTCCCTCCTCTGCAATCGATTTGGCATCGACCAAATGGATGCGGCGGAGGACATCGTCTCTGAGACCTTTTTGGCCGCGGCGGAGACCTGGGGGATGAAGGGTGTACCCGACAACCCTGTGGCCTGGTTGTACAAGGTGGCGAAGAACAATACCCTGAATGGGTTGAAGCATGAGCGGGTGGTCCGGGAGCATGCAAAGGTTGAGCTGCGGCGGGCAGGCGCGGATGGTGACGGGATCGCGGGGCTCGGTGGCGGGGAGGTGCCCGGCGGCCCCGGCGACGCGAGGGCGGCATTGGATTGGGACTTCTCACCGGACCAGATCAATGACAGTCAATTGCGGATGTTGTTTGCCGTTTGTCACCCGGTGATCCCGGTGGAGGCGCAGGTTTCGTTGGCGCTCCGGGTGCTTTGCGGATTTACGATCGAGGAGATCGCGCAGGCGTTGCTGACGACCAAGGCGAATATCAACAAGCGGTTGTATCGGGGTAAGACGACTTTGAGACAGGAAGGGGTGGGACTGGAATTGCCGGCGGGCGCCGTCCTTGAAAAAAGACTTGACGCGGTGCTGCTGACTCTCTACCTGCTGTTCAACGAGGGGTATTATTCGATGAACCCGGAGAAGGTATTGCGGAAGGAGCTGTGTTGGGAGGCCATGCGGCTTTGCTTTTTGTTGACGGAACATTCCGGAATGGACAGGGCGGACGTCGTCGCGCTGTTGGCGCTGATGTGTTTTCAGGCGTCCCGGCTTGACGCGCGGATGGATGAGAGCGGGGGATTGGTGTTGTATGAGCAGCAGGACAGCAACCGCTGGGACCAGGAGCTGATCAACCGGGGAAATGGATTTATGACGCGGGCCTGCGAAGGGGGACTTGTATCGCGGTATCATTTTGAGGCGGCGATCGCCTGGTGGCATACACAGGCGGCGGACAGCCGGGAGAAATGGGAGAATATTTTGATGTTATATAATCGTTTACTGATCGCTCAGTACTCCCCTATCGCGGCGTTGAACCGGGCTTATGCGTTCTCGCGGGTGTATGGGAAGGCGGCGGCTATCCCTGAGGCCGAGGGATTGGAGTTGGAGGGGAACCTTTTCTATCACAGTTTGCTTGGGGAGCTGTATAGCGAGGTGGATGACCGTCGGGCGGTGGAGCATTTTGAGCGGGCGATGGGGCTGGCGGGATCGGAGGCGGAGAAGGCGGTGATCGTGGGGAAGATGGAGGGTTGCCGGGGGAGGATGGGATAACTATCTTTGACCATGATCTTGCGGGAATATTTGCCGCCGCCGGTGGTGGCGGATGTGGTGAGCAGCATCACGGTGTTGCAGGTGGACCGGCTGCGGGGGGAATGGGAGGTTCCGTTGGTGGCAAGGGCGATGCCGTCGATCGTTTACCAATCTTCCGCCGTGGGTACGCGGCTGCTGTTGTATGGCCAGAATGTGGCGCCGATGATCGTCAGGGCGGCGGATCGCCTGACGATGGTGGCGTGGTTCCTGAAGCCGCACCGGCTGGGGTCCTTATTTGGAATACGGGCGGATGAAGCGACGGATCTGGGTGTAGAGCTGGATCACTGGCCTATTGTGAGGGAGATGGGACTATTGGAGCGATTGGATGCGGCAGGCACGGTGGAGGAGCGGTTGGGATTGATGGCAGAATTGGTGATGCGGCTTTGCGCCGTTGCGCGGGATGGGAATGGGGTAGCGGGTTATGCGGCGCGGCTGATCGCAGGTGGGAATGGGCTGGTGGCGTTGCGATCGTTGCGGGAGGAGTTGCGGATGACGGAGCGGAGCTTGCAGCGGCTTTTTGCCGAACATGTCGGATTGTCGCCGAAGGTATATAGCCGGGTCTGCCAGTTCCAGGCGGCGTTCCGGCAATTGAGTGTAGGGGATTTTTCGAGGCTTAGCGATATAGCTTATGACAATGGATATGCGGATCAGAGCCATCTGATAAGGACGTTCCGGGAGTTTACGGGGTGTACGCCAAAAGAATATCTGGAACGGACCGCGGCATTCCTGGCCGGGGCCGGGGGATAGGGGTTGGCGGCGCGGTTCAGCGATTGTCGGGTTTGTTCTATTTTTCGCCCGGACGCCAGCCTAATTTGCGCTTATAAAATCAAAAAATCATGCGCAAACTTGTTGCTTCGGCCTGGATGACGCTGGACGGCGTCTTTGATGCATCGCTTATGCCCCAGTGGTTCTTTCCTTTTGACAGTAAAAGCCGGCAGGCGGCGATCCGCGAGTCGGTGATGGGATCGGATTTGATCCTCATGGGCCGGGTCACTTATGAGATGCTGATGCCTTATTGGTCGAAATTGCCGGATGGGGAAATGGACGGCGTTGCGGGGAAGCTGAATCATTCGCCCAAATATGTGGTCTCGGCGGGGCTTGGAACGGCATCCTGGGCCCACACGACGATCATCCGGGAAAATGTGGTGGAGGCCGTCAGCCGGTTGAAGGCGGAGGGTAGTGGGGAGATGAGGATCGAGGGTAGTGGCAAACTGGCCAATTCGCTGATGCTGGCGGGGCTGGTGGATGAGATCCGGCTGCTGGTCCATCCCTTTGTGATGGGCAGCGGGAAGCGATATTTCGAGGAGGGTTTGCCGGCGAAGGGGTTGCGGGTGGAGAGGTGTAAAACGCTGGAGCATGGGGTCCTGCAGCTGGTTTATACCATCGGGAGTTAGCAAAAAACGAGAATATGTATTAATTTGGGGCCGAATTATAAACCCTTTTATGCGACGTGTCTCAACTTACCTCGTTGTTCTTTTTGCCGCCCCTACCCTTCTTAACAGCTGTGTCAGCACCGGCAAGTATAAGGCCATGGAGGCCCAGGCCAAGAATAGCGATTCCCTGTATAACCAGACGCTGCGCACCCTGAAGACCACCCAGGATGCCAACGTTACCCTTTCCAAACAAAAGACGGAGATCCAGACCCAGATGACCAACCTGAACGGGTTGCTCACCGCTACGCAGGAGAATAACGCCCTGTTACGGAAGCAGTTGACGGAGCTTTCGGCCCTAAGCAGCTCGCAGGCGGAGAGTATCAAGCGAAGCCTGGACAATATGGGGGCAAAGGATATCTATATCCAGCAGCTGCGGGCCGCCATCTCGCACCGGGATTCGGTCAACCTTGTGGTGCTGCTGCAGCTGAAGGCGGCGCTGGGCGGCTATGGCGAGGATGTGGCGATCAAGCTGGATAAGGGGGTGGTATCGGTAGAGTTGTCGGAAAAACTGCTGTTCGACAGCGACAGCAACAGCTATAAGATCGATGACAAGGCAAAACCGGTGATCGGGCGGCTGGCCCGGGTGCTGAATGATCAGCCCGATGTCGAGTTCACGGTCTTTGCCCATACGGAGAGCGTCGTGCATCCGCAGGAGGTGCTGGTCGATGACTGGGACCTGAGCGTCAAGCGGGCGACGTCCGTGGTGCGTATGCTGCAAACTGATTTTTCTGTTTCCCCGTTGCGGATGACGGCTTCCGGCCGGAGCGAATACGCCGGGATGGCGCCTACCGATACGCCGGAAGGACGGGCGGCTAACCGGAGGACAAGAGTAGTGATCCAGCCTCAGCTGGAGCCGTTGATCCGGCTGCTGGAGCGGAAGACCGATGCGGATACGGCGGTTGGGAATTAGGCGCCGGTGACGGAATGTGAATGGGGGAATGTTGGCCTGGTTATTTATTCAATCGCCGGACCGCAGCGGCTTTTGCGGCCGCTCTAAGCTCGTTGACGGGAATTGCTTCTTTCTTTGGCCTGGCCCCTATTTTCTTTGCCGCCGGCTTAATTACCTTTTTTGCCGTCTTTTTTACCGCTTTTCTAACCATAATGCCGCGAAGATATCGATTCCCGGGGGATTTGTGGTACCATTGTGAAGGGGATGGGATTTTGAGCGATTGGATAACTATTAAATTTGAAGATTTATGACAGAAGGACGGTATTTGGCGCTTTGGACAAAATATTTACCTGCGATTCGCATCCTGTTGAAGAAGGCTGTCGCCGAGGAGCAGAATATGGCAGTTGGAAAGCTGGAATTGCAGTCGATAGACACCCGGAAGAATGTCAATTTCGCCTTCAACATGGAGATCAACCATGGGAAGGTGGAGAACAGGCTTGCAGTGCATGTCCTGGGTAAGGACCTATTCAGCGTCCTGAGTGGGGATTCGGTCGTAAGGACCTTTATGCGGGATAAGAATATCGTCTTCGAGATGACGAATGCGACGATGCTGAAGATCCGGTGTAATTGAAATTAAAAAAGCCAGGGCCGTGGGCCACTGGCTTTGTTTTTCGGGTTAGTAAGGATTATTTATTGGGGACCGAGCGCAGATAGTCGGCTACCGCGGACTGGTTGTTCTTTTCGGCATAGGTGATCGGGGTCTGGCCGTCGGCGGGGGTATAGTCCCCGGTGTATTTGTAATGGGGGTCGGCGCCTTTTGCCACCAGGATCTTTACCATTTCCAACCGGCCATATTTTGCGGCGTGCATCAGGGGCGGTACGTAGCCATCGCAGGCCTTATTCACGTTGGCGCCCATGGAGATCAACAAATTGAAACATTTCACGGCGTTGTGTCTTACGGCCTGGGAGAGCGGGCTGTACATCCAGGAGCCTTCCAGGAAGCAGGCGCTGACATTCTCTTTTGTGAGGAGGGGGGCGAGTTTTGCGGAATCATCGGCTTTTATCGCAGCGCTCATTTCGGCAGGCATTTCCTGGGCGAAAAGGGTTTGGGCGGTGAGGCCGGCTACAAGGGTCAGGAATAATTTCATCCTTCTTATCATTCTCATACTATGGTTTTGTGACTTAAATACGTGCGGTCGGAAAATTCAACTAATATCGGGGTTAATAAAAAAACCCTACGGGGTTTCCCGTAGGGTCCACTTATTAACTTATTAACGGCGTGGATA
>Ga0310811_10004873_pt1 | contig 16900 bp, 15 predicted proteins | sample YCmetagenome_FD_207642 | JGI IMG/M metagenome (GOLD analysis project Ga0310811, IMG submission 207642) | Soil microbial communities from experimental microcosm in Duke University, North Carolina, United States - YC | ecosystem: Engineered > Artificial ecosystem > Soil microcosm > Unclassified ...
GTTTGAAGCTGCTTTATGTTTGATTGCCCACCCCGCCCGAAAAATATTTTGAAAAAGAAATGGCCCTGTTCGAGACCATCCAGCCGCTTTTTGTCCTGTCCGGTTTCTTCGTCGGTTTCCTGGTCGGCATGACCGGAGTGGGCGGAGGTTCCCTGATGACCCCCCTTCTCATCCTGCTGTTTCATGTCCAGCCCGTGACGGCGGTCGGCACCGACCTGATCTATGCCAGCGTCACCAAGACGGGCGGCAGCTTTGTGCATGGGTTCAACAAGACGATCGACTGGCGCATCGTGCGCCGGCTGGCGTCCGGCAGCATTCCTGCATCCCTCCTCACGATGCTCACCGTGTGGCTGCTGAAGATCCATCCGGCGGACTACAGCGCGCTGGTGACCAAGGTTCTGGGCGCCGCCTTGATCCTGACCTCGCTCGCGCTTGTGTTCCGCAAAAAACTGCTGGCGAACTACTCCCGGCGCGTCGGCCTTCTCAGCGAGGAACAGACCCGCTTTTACACCGTCCTCACCGGCATCGTCCTGGGCGTGTTGGTGACCATCTCTTCGGTGGGCGCGGGCGCGCTGGGGGTCACCGCGCTGCTTCTGCTTTATCCCGAACTGCCGGTGGTGCGGATCGCCGGGTCCGACATCGCCCATGCCGTGCCGCTGACCCTGGTCGCGGGCATGGGGCACCTGGCGGGTGGTGGGGTCGACACACAGGTCCTGATTTCCCTGCTCTGCGGTTCGATACCCGGCATTATGCTGGCCAGCCTGTTTGCGCCACGGTTGCCGGATTCGGCGTTGCGCCTCCTCCTGGCGGCGACCCTGATGCTTGTCGCGTTCAGGCTGCTCAGTGCCTGACCGCGCCGGCCGGAAAAACATGCCGCCGCGCGCCTGGCAGCGGATGCTGAGCGGCCGGCGGCTGGACCTGCTGGAACCCAGTCCCCTGGACATAGAGATCGAAGACATCGCGCATGGCCTGGCGCGCGTGGCACGCTGGAACGGCCAGACCAAAGGGGACCATGCTTTCTCTGTGGCGCAGCACAGCGTGCTGGTGGAACGGCTGGTGATGGAGCTGAACCCCCGGCTGTCACAACAGGCCCGTCTGATGGCCCTGCTGCATGACGGTCCGGAATATGTTGTCGGTGACCTCATCAGCCCCTTCAAGGCCGCAGTCGGCATTAACTACAAGGCCTTGGAAGAAAGACTTCAGATGGCAATTCATCTGCGGTTTGGCCTGCCCGCGCGGGTCCCAGCCCCCCTGAAAACCCTGTTCAAGCGGGCCGACCACCTGTCGGCCTATCATGAGGCCACCCAGCTGGCCGGGTTTGAGGAAAGCGAGGCCCGCCGGCTGTTTGGAGCCCCGCCCAAGAGCCTGAAAATCCCTCGTCTGGTCCCCATCAGCACGGCTGAGGCCCAGGCCCAGTTCCTAAGCCGGTTTCACAGGCTTTATACTGAGTAGCTGCTAGAACCCTGTCATGCCCCACCTTCTGGTCGCCCCTCTGTCGAGCCTTGCCGACGCCTTGGAAACCCATGCGCCCTCACACCTGATCAGCCTGCTGTCGCCGGAGCATATGATCGAGACGCCCGCCGGATTCCCAACCGCCATGCATCTCAAACTCGGCATCAATGACATTATCGATCCCCTGGCCGGCTCCGCCCCGCCGGCCCGCGAACATGCCGACCAGCTTCTGGCCTTCGCACGCAGCTGGGACGCAAAACAGCCGCTGCTGATCCATTGCTGGGCGGGCATCTCCCGTTCCATGGCGACGGCCTATGCCATCCTTTGCGACCGGATGGGACCCGGCACCGAAATCAAAATTGCACGCGCCATGCGCGAGCGCGCGCCGCATGCCCAGCCCAACCGGCTTTTGGTGCGCCACGCCGACGACGCGCTGGGGCGCGGCGGCCGGATGGTTATGGCGCTCAACAGCATGAGCCCGCCGCAGCTGGTCGGAGAAGGCGTGACCACCGCTTTTCCGCTGGAGGGATTGTGAGCGGCAAGGAAGCGGTCTCCATCGGATTGTCGGCGGCCATTCTGTCGGTGGAAGGCGAACAGCCTTCGGTGCTGGTGGTGGCGCATGACGGCTCCCACGATGCCCTGCCCTTTGGTCCCTTCGATCCGGCGCATCATCGCACTCTGGAATCCGGCCTGCGCAAATGGGTGGGCGAACAGACCAAATTTGAGTTGGGCTACACCGAACAACTCTACACGTTCGGCGATAAGGGCCGTCACCTGCCTTCACCGGGCTCCGGAGGGCGTGTGGTGTCGGTGGGTTACCTGGCCCTGACCAAACAGGTGCGCGAAGCGCCGGATACCCAATGGCGCGGCTGGTATCAATATTTCCCGTGGGAAGACTGGCGCGACAGCAAGCCGGCGATGATCGAAAACATCATTCTTCCTGCATTGAAGAAATTCGTGAAGGACGCGCCCGACAGCGAGACCGCCCAGCTCAGGCGCGAGCGGATCAATGTCTGTTTCGGCGAAGGCTGGGACGAAGAGCGCGTGCTGGAGCGCTACGAACTGCTCTACGAAGCGGGCCTGGTAGAGGAATTCTATCGCGACCAGGAAAGCAAAAAGGGCGCCGCCAAAGGCTCAGGCCTGGGCACACCCATGCTGTTCGATCACCGCCGCATTCTGGCGACCGCCATCGCCCGGCTGCGCGGCAAGCTGAAATACCGGCCGGTGGTGTTCGAGCTGATGGCGCCCACTTTCACCCTGCTGGATCTGCAGCGCACAGTGGAAGCCTTGGCGGGCCGGCGGATCCACAAGCAGAATTTCCGCCGCCTGGTGGCGGAACAGGGGCTGGTGGAAGGCACGGGACAGTTCTCCACGCCCGTCCGCGGGCGCCCTGCCGAGCTGTTCCGTTTCCGGCGCGACGTGCTGCGGGAGCGCCCCGCGCCCGGCTTGCGGCTGGGGGTGCGGCGTTCCAAGACGGCGGGCTAGCCGCCTGATCCGGCTGGTTGATTCGTGATCACGCCCATAATCCGAGCGCCGCAAAAATGTCATCGGCGCGCAACACATGTCTGATCCGCGCGTTTCCGACTCTTGACCCCTTAATGCTCTTGTGTAGCATAAAGCTCCGAACCGGCTCCTTGAAGGCCGGGTTTTTTATCCCAGATATATACTCGAATTGAGTATAAATTTGGTGGAGGACCGAAATGGGTGTCGAACTGGCTTATACCGACGCGGTGGCGCGCGAGACGGACAGGCTCTACGCCAAGGTCGCCAACTTCATTCCCCGTGCGGAATGGATCGCCTATGCGCCGCTGATCGCCGAGATCAACCGGCTGAAGCGCGAGAAGAACGCCGTCATCCTGGCGCACAATTACATGACGCCGGAAATCTTCCACGGCGTGGGCGATTTCATGGGCGACAGCCTGGCGCTGGCGCGCGAAGCCGCGCGCACGGATGCGCAAGTCATCGTCCAGGCCGGTGTGCATTTCATGGCCGAGACCTCGAAAATCCTGTCACCGGACAAGACCGTGCTGATCCCCAGCATGGAAGCCGGCTGCTCGCTGGCCTCGTCCATCACCGGCGCCGACGTGCGGCTGCTGAAGCAGAAATATCCCGGCCTGCCGGTGGTGACCTATGTGAACACCAGCGCCGACGTGAAGGCGGAAAGCGACATCTGCTGCACCTCCGGCAACGCCGTGAAGGTGGTCGAGACCATCGCGCGCGATTTCGGCACCGACACCGTCATCATGATTCCGGACAAGTATCTGGCCCGCAACGTGGCGGCCAAGACCGGCGTGAAAGTCATCACCTGGGAAGGCGCCTGCGAAGTGCATGAGCGTTTCACCGCGCAGGAAATCCGCGACTATCGCGCCGCCCATCCCGGCATCACCGTGCTGGCGCATCCGGAATGCCCACCGGAAGTGGTGGCGGAAGCCGATTTCGCCGGCTCGACCGCCGCGATGATCAACTATGTCGGCGACAAAAAACCCCGCCGCGTGGTGATGGTCACGGAATGCTCGATGAGCGACAAAGTCGCGGTGGAGCATCCCGACGTGGAATTCGTGCGGCCCTGCAATCTTTGCCCGCACATGAAGCGCATCACCCTGGACGGCATCCTGCATTCGCTCCAGACCATGACCCATGAGGTCATCGTCCCGGCCGATATCGCGGCCAAAGCGAAAGCGCCGATCGATCGCATGCTGGCGATCAAGGCCTGACACCGACAACCGCAACGGCAATCGCAATGAATTCGCACATCGACAACATCATCGAGACCGACGGTGCCCTCATCCTGGGCGCCGGTATCGCGGGCCTTTTCACGGCGCTCAAGCTTGCCCCCATGCCTTCGATCGTGCTGGCGGGCACCCGTCCCGGCCTGTCGGGCTCCAGCGCCTGGGCGCAGGGCGGCATCGCCGCCGCCATGGGCGAAGACGATAGCTGGCAGTCCCATGCCCAGGACACGATTGCTGCGGGCGCAGGCCTGTGCGATCCCGCCGTGGTCAATCTGGTGGCCCAGGAAGCCCCTGCCCGCATCCAGGACCTGATCGCCTATGGCGCGCCATTCGACCGCAAAGGCGACGGCTCACTGGCCTTGGGCCGCGAGGCCGCCCATTCCCTGCCCCGTATTGTGCATGTGAAGGGCGACGGCGCGGGCGCGGCGATTTCCGCCACCCTGGCCGCGCGCGCCAATGAGGCGGACTGCATCACCCTGCTGGAAGGCTTTCACGCCATCGAACTGGCGATGGAAAATGGCCGCGTAGCGGGCATCTTCGCCCGTTCGGGCCTGGGGCCCGATGCGCGGCTGATCCTGTTCCGCGCCCGCGCGGTGATTTTGGCGACCGGTGGGTTGGGCGCGCTGTACGCGGTCACCACAAACCCGCTGGAAGCGCGCGGCGAGGGTTTGGGCATGGCGGCGCGCGCCGGCGCCTTGATCGCCGATCCGGAATTCGTGCAGTTCCATCCCACGGCAATAGCCATCGGCCGCGATCCCGCGCCACTCGCCACCGAGGCGCTGCGCGGCGAAGGTTCGATCCTGGTCAATGGGCGCGGTGAGCGTTTCATGACTGCCATTCATAAGGACGCAGAATTGGCGCCGCGCGATATCGTGGCCCGCGCCATTCATCGCCAGATCGTGTCGGGAGAGAAAGTCTTCCTGGATTGCCGCAGCGCCATCGGCGCGGAATTCCCGCATCATTTCCCCACCGTCTATGGCGCCTGCATGTCGGCCGGCATCGATCCCGTGCGTGACCTGATCCCGGTGGCGCCGGCCGCGCACTACCATATGGGCGGCATCGCCTCGGACGTGCATGGCCGCTCGTCCCTGCCCGGCTTGTGGGTGGTGGGTGAATGCGCTTCCACCGGCCTGCATGGCGCCAACCGGCTGGCGTCCAACTCCCTGCTTGAAGGACTGATCTTTGGCGCCCGCACCGCCGATGACGTGCGCGGGCAACTGGCGGCGAGCGCCATGCGCGGCCTGCCGCCGGCGCCGCAGCGCTTTGCCTCGCCTGCCCCGCCCCATATCCTGCGCGAAGCGATGAGCCGCGACGTGGCGCTGGAACGCAATGCGGAAGGCTTGCGCGCCGCGCTGAAGGTGATCGGCCGGCTGGAAACCATCACCAACGAGCCGGCGCTGCTCAACATGGCGGCGGCGGCGAAGCTGGTCACGGCAGCGGCGCTGGATCGCAAGGAATCGCGCGGCGGCCATTGGCGCAGCGACTATCCGCAAACCGACAAGACGGGCGCGCGCACCTTCATCACCTTGGGCCAGGCGGAGCAGATTGCTTCGGATACGGCGGTCAAAATTGAAAAGCGCCATGCGTGATAAACTGCGCCAATCTTCCACCCTCCCCTTGAGGGAGGGTCGAAATTTGGGAGCGCAAGCGAACAAATTTCGGGGAGGGGTCATTGTTGCTGCCGGACCCCTCCCCGAAAAATCCTCATGTTCCATTCAGATTTTTCGACCCTCCCTCAAGGGGAGGGTTGATTGAGTTCAGTTGCCCTCGCTTTCACGCGGCCACCTTCGCCTCTGCTGATCGAACCGCAAGTGCTTGCAGCGCTGGAAGAGGATCTGGGCCGGGCCGGCGACATCACCAGCGATCTGACAATTCCCGCTGACCAACAGGCGACGGCAAGATTTGTGGCGCGCAAGCCCGGCCGGATTGCCGGCCTGATCTGTGCTGAGGCCGCGTTCCGCCTGGTGAATCCGTCCGTCAAATTCGAGGTCTCGGCCCCCGACGGCTCGGATGCGGCGGCAGGCGCGCTCCTGGCGACGGTGACGGGACCTGCCCGCAGCATCCTGACCGCCGAACGCGTGGCGCTGAATTTCCTGGGGCCCCTATCGGGCACCGCCACCCTGACCGCCGCGCTGGTCAAGGCCGTGGAGGGCACCAAGGCGCGCATTGTCTGCACCCGCAAGACCCTGCCTGGACTGCGCGCCTTGCAGAAATATGCCGTGCGCTGCGGCGGCGGTTTCAATCACCGCTTCGGGCTGGATGATGCCGCCATGGTCAAGGACAACCATGTCCAGGCCGCCGGCGGCATCGCGCCCGCGGTCGCGCGGCTGCGTGCAGGCCTTGGCCATATGGTCAAGATCGAAGTGGAAGTGGACCGGCTGGAACAGCTGGAAGAAGCATTGGCGAACGGGGTGGACACAATCCTGCTGGACAACATGTCCCTGGAGGACATGCGCCGCGCCGTGACGCTGGCGAAAGGCAAAGCGGTGCTGGAAGCCTCCGGCAATGTCACGCTTCAAACCGTGCGCGCGATTGCGGAGACCGGCGTGGATACCATCAGCTCAGGAGCGATCACGCACAGCGCGCCGAACCTGGATATCGGGCTGGATTTTTAAACCCACCCCAACTCTCCATGGCCGGGCTTGGTGAGTAGCGACAGCGTACGAACGCCATCCAGGGGCACAAACTAATCTTTTTGATGTCGCGCTAACGCGCGACGCTGGATGGGCGGCTCAAGGCCGCCCATGGAGAGCAGAGAAAAGACGGAAACTTACGACTCCCGCGTACGCGGCGCGGCCCGATAGAAGACGTGTTTGCCGATCTGGGTCGTCTTGTCCATCGTCTCTGCCCAATCCGGCAGCACCGTCACGGCGTGATAGTTGAGCGCCCCGCCGGTGGAGTTCTTCAGCGCCACCTGGCCGGTGAGAATCTGGGCGGCCATGAGTTCGGCATCGCGCCATTCCACCGGATGCTTGGCGCGCTTCAGCACGTCGGCGTTGCAGGTGAAGGAGAACTGGCAGCCGGGCTTGTCCTTGCCCTCATAGACCACGGCACAGATGGAATGACCGTAATTGCCGTGATTCATGCGGTGGAACACCACTTCGGCGACCGCCTTCTGGCCGCCGGTGCCTTCGCCGCGCGCCTCGTAATACAGGGCTTCCGACAGGCATTTATGCTCCGCCAAAAGCTGGTTCATCACCGCATCGGTGGCGGGCTTGGGCGCTTCGGCCACCACCTGCACGGCGGGCTTCACCGCAACTTTGTCCGTAGACGGACGATAAGTCAGGGAGGCGCCGATTGCCGCGCTGGCCGTGGCGAGAACGATCGCCATCGCAGTCACAAACACGCGGTCGGAACGCGAAATCGCGTCGTTGGTTTTCTTGGACATTGGGGTACTCGCTTCGGGTCTTAGGTTTATCGCTTGGATCAATCTGGCTTGGTCAATTTCGCTCTTGCGTTTACTTCTGCCCCTTCGGCTTCTGCTCGCATTTGCTACTTAATCAGGCTGTGTCGATTAGGCGTTTTTCCTCAAAGGTTCCGAATAGTTCCCAGCACCGGACAGTTGGGCTTATGCCCACCCCGGTAAGGAATCGTCAATCAATTTTTTTTGGTTACGTGACAGTGAGTCACGAGTCGCGGAAAAAATCCAAGGATTCCTGGACGTTTACCTTACGGCGTTAAACATCACCGCGACTCTTTTTCAGTGCGGCCTGTGCCGCGGCCAGCCTGGCGACCGGCACGCGGAAGGGTGAACAGGAAACATAATCCAGTCCCGACTCATGACAGAAACGGATGGAATCGGGATCACCGCCATGCTCGCCGCAGATGCCGAGCTTGAGATTTGCGCGCGTTTTGCGCCCGCGCTCCGCCGCGATCTTCACGAGTTCGCCGACACCTTCGATATCCAGCGAGACGAAGGGATCGCGCGCAATCACACCCTTGCTGAGATAATCGTTGAGGAACATGCCGGCATCATCGCGTGAAACGCCCAGAGTCGTCTGGGTGAGATCATTGGTGCCGAAGGAAAAGAACTCAGCGGTCTGCGCAATCTCGCCGGCGCGCAGCGCCGCGCGCGGCAGCTCGATCATCGTTCCGATCATATAAACCGGCACTTTCCCGCGCTCACTGCGGACGGCGTCGGCCACTTTTGCGATGCGCGCGGCCAGCGTATCCAGCTCGGATTTGAAGGCCACCAGCGGGATCATGATTTCCAGCTGCACCGGCGCGCCGCCCTGCTCCTCGACATTCAGCGCCGCTTCCAGAATGGCGCGCGCCTGCATCTCATAGATTTCGGGATAGGTGATGCCCAGCCGGCAACCGCGATGACCCAGCATGGGATTGGCTTCATGCAGCGCGATGGCGCGGGCGCGCAGCTTTGCGAGCGAGGTTCCGGCGGCGGCCGCGACTTCGGCAAACTCCGCTTCCTTCTGCGGCAGGAATTCGTGCAGTGGTGGATCCAGCAGCCTTATGGTCACCGGCAGTCCCGCCATCTCCTTGAAAATGCCTTCGAAATCGCTGCGCTGCATGGGCAGCAATTTGGCCAGCGCGGCTTTGCGCTCGGCCTCGGCATCGGCCAGAATCATCTGGCGCACCGCGATAATGCGGTCGGCCTCGAAGAACATATGCTCGGTGCGGCAAAGCCCGATGCCTTCGGCGCCGAACTTGCGCGCGGTGGCGGCATCAGTGGGCGTGTCGGCATTGGTGCGCACTTTCAACTGACGCACTTCGTCGGCCCATTCCATCAAGGTGCCGAAATCGCCGGTCAGTTCCGGCTGGCGCAATCCGACCTTGCCCTTGAACACCTGACCTGCAGCGCCGTCGATGGTGATGATATCGCCGCGCCGGATGGTGACATTGCCCGCCACCATTTCGCCCTTTGCTGCATCGATCTTGAGCATGCCGGCGCCCGAAACACAGGGCCGGCCCATGCCGCGCGCCACCACTGCCGCGTGGCTAGTCATGCCGCCGCGCGCGGTCAGGATACCGCGCGCCGCATGCATGCCGTGAATGTCTTCCGGGCTGGTTTCAGTGCGCACCAGGATCACGTCGCGGTGATCGGCGGCCAATTTTTCGGCCTCTTCTGCCGTGAAAGCGACTTCGCCGGTGGCGGCCCCTGGCGACGCACCAAGGCCCACAGCGATCTGCTCGCGCGGAGCATTGGGGTCCAGGGTGGGATGCAGCAACTGATTGAGGGATTCCGGCTCGACCCGGGTGACGGCGGTTTTCTTGTCGATCAGGCCTTCGCGCACCATGTCGACGGCCGCCTTGAGCGCGGCTTCAGCGGTACGCTTGCCGGCGCGGGTCTGGAGCATGAAGAGCTTGCCTTCCTGCACCGTGAATTCCACGTCCTGCATGTCGCGGTAATGCTGTTCCAGCCGCTCGCCAATGGCGTGCAGTTCGGCGAAGGCCTGGGGCATCGCCTCTTCCATGCTGGGCTTCTTGCTGGCCTGGCGCTCGCGTACCACTTTCGAGATCGGTTGCGGGGTGCGGATGCCCGCCACCACGTCTTCGCCCTGGGCGTTGATGAGGAATTCGCCATACAGCAGCTTTTCGCCGGTGGCCGGATCGCGGGTGAAGGCGACGCCGGTGGCCGAGCTTTCGCCGCGATTGCCGAACACCATCGCCTGCACCGTGACCGCCGTGCCCCAGTCTTCCGGGATATTGTGCAGCTTGCGATAAGTGTTGGCGCGCGCACTGTGCCAGCTTCCGAACACCGCACCGATAGCGCCCCACAACTGTTCCTGCACATCTTCCGGAAACGGTTTGCCCAACTCTTTCTTGACGCGGGCCTTGTAGAGCTCGGCAATCCGCTTCAGGTCTTCGGCGTCCAGATCGGTGTCCAGTTCGACACCCTTCTGGTCCTTTTCATCGTCCAGGATTTGCTCGAAGGCGGCGTGATCCACGCCCAGCACGACATCGGAATACATCTGGATGAAGCGGCGATAGCTGTCATAGGCGAAGCGTTCGTCGCCGGTCAGCCTTGCCAGGCCGGCGGTGGTGACCGCGTTGAGGCCCAGATTCAGCACCGTGTCCATCATGCCGGGCATGGAAACGCGCGCGCCGGAGCGCACGCTGAGCAGCAGCGGCTTGTCGGGATCGCCGAAATTGCCCTTGGCCAGATAACCGATTTCGCGCAACGCGGTGGCCACCTGTTCCTTCAGATCGGCGGGGTAAGTCTCGCCGTGGGCGTAGTAGTAGGTGCAAACCTCGGTGGTGACGGTGAGGCCCGGCGGCACCGGCAGACCCAGATTGCTCATCTCGGCCAGATTGGCGCCCTTGCCGCCCAGCAGGTTGCGCATGTCGGCCTTGCCTTCCGCCTTGCCGTCACCGAATGCGTAGACCCATTTTGTCATTGCTCACCCATCGCCACGAATACAACTGTCATGGCCCGCAAATGCGGGCCACCCAGGTGATCGAAAAACACAGAACTCAACAAGAAAGCGATATCCTTACTTCACGTCCAGCGCATGGCCCAACTGGGTGGCCCGCACTCCGGCGGGCCATGACACTGAGGGTTCATCCTTCTATGCGCGAGAAATCGGCTACCTGACGCAGAGTGGCGCGCAGGGAAGCCAAAAGATTCAACCGGTTCTCCCGCACCTGCTTGTCGTCGGCATTCACTTTCACGGCATCAAAAAAGGCATCCACTGGCCCGCGCAAAGCCGCCATCTGCTGCATGGCAGCGGCGAAGTCTTCCTTCTCCAGCGCCACTGCAATTGCTTCCTTGGCCTGATCCAAAGCCGCCAATAGCGTCTTCTCGGCGGGTTCCGACAGCAACTTTTCTGTGACCGAGCCGCCGAAAGTCTTGCCGTCCTTCTTTTCTTCCACTTTCAGGATGTTGGCGGCGCGCTTGTAGCCGGCCAGCAGATTGGCGCCGTCATCGGTCTTCAGGAAGGCCTGCAAGGCCTCGACCTTGGCCACCAACCGAACCAGATCGTCTTCATGGCCAATGGAGAAAACGGCATCGATCAGGTCGTGACGGACGCCTTTTTCCTTCAGCGCGACCTTCAGGCGGTCGGCGAAGAAGGAAAGTACATCGTCAGAAACCTTCAGCGGGAAACGCAGCTTGTTTTCCAACAGAATGCGGATCACGCCCAGCGCGGCCCTGCGCAGAGCAAAGGGATCGCCGGAGCCGGTCGGTTTCTCGCCCGCCGCAAAAAATCCGGTCAGCGCATCCAGTTTGTCGGCCAGCGCCACTGCGATCGCCACTTTGTCGGTGGGCACGGCATCATTGGGACCGACCGGCCTGTAATGATCGCGGACGGCGTCGGCGACGGAAGCGTCTTCCTTGTCGTGCAGGGCGTAATAGCGGCCCATCACGCCTTGCAGCTCGGGGAATTCGCCCACCACACCGGTGGTCAGGTCGGCTTTGGCAAGCTTTGCAGCGCGCTTCGCCTTCTCGACATCCGCACCGATCTTGGCCGCAATTTCACCGGCCAGTTTCTCGATACGCTGGACCCGCTCATACTGCGTACCCAGCTTGGCGTGGAAGACGATGCCCTTGAGCTTCTCGACCCGGCTTTCCAGGGAGTGTTTGCGGTCTTCATCCCAGAAGAATTTCGCATCCGACAGGCGGGCGCGAAGCACACGTTCATTGCCGGCGACGATTTCCTTGCCGCCATCCTTGGCAATCATGTTGGCGACCAGGCCAAAGCGGTTGGCCATTTTCCCGGGCTTATTGTTTGAAGTTTGGGGCTCGCGCAGGGAGAAATACTTCTGATGCGTGCGCATCGAGGTCTGAAGAATTTCCGCCGGCACATCCATGAACTCGACAGGAATCGCGCCGATATAGACCACCGGCCATTCCGCCAGGCCTGAGACTTCCGCCAGCAGCCCCTCGTCCGGGATCATTTCCAACTGATGCACAAAGGCCGCCTGTTTGACGCCTTCAAAGATGATGGCGGCGCGTTCCTCAGCCTCCAGCACCACATAAGCGGCTTTCAGCTTCTGGGCATAATCGTCAAACCGCTTGGCTTCGATCTTTCCTTCCGACAGGAAGCGGTGGCCGCGCGTGTGCAGCCCGCTGGAAACGCCCGCAAAAGAAAACGGCACCAGCTCGCCATCGAAGGTAGCCAGGATGGAATGCAGCGGCCGTACCCAGCGCACCGGCAAACCCGGCTTCCAGCGCATGGATTTGGGCCAGGGCAGCTTGGCCATCACTTCGGGGATGACTTCCGCCAGCACATGCGGCGTTTCGCGGCCCTTGCGCTCGATCACCGCCAGATAGACATCGCCCTTGGGGGTCTTTTCGACTTTGAGCTGGTCCTTGGTCAGGCCGGTCTTCTTCAAAAAGCCGTCCAGCGCCGCTTGCGGGGCATCGGTCTTGGGACCTTTCAGCTCCTCGCGCACGTCACTCTGCTTGGCAGGAAGGCCTGCAATGGCCAATGTCAGGCGGCGCGGACCTGCGAACGCCTTGGCGCCCTCGAACAGATAGCCGCGGTCGGTGAGCTCCCCCACCATCAGCCGTTCCAGGTCGCGCGCTGCGCCTGCCTGCATGCGGGCGGGGATTTCTTCACTGAACAATTCGAGCAGCAGATCGGGCATCAGCCAACACCCTTGTCGGCAAAGCGGGGTTTGTAGGCGCCCATATCCGTCTCAAGCCAGGCTTCGCAACAGGCCTGGGCCAAAGCGCGCACCCGCCCGATATAGGCGGCGCGCTCGGTGACGCTGATCACGCCGCGCGCATCCAGAAGATTGAAAGCGTGGCTTGCCTTGATGCACTGGTCGTAAGCCGGCAGCGCCAATTTCTTGCCTGTGAGCAACGCACGGCACTGCTTTTCGGCATCCTTGAAATGCTGGAACAGGATTTCGGTATCGGCGCGCTCGAAATTGTAAGCGGAAAATTCCCGCTCGGCCTGGTGAAACACTTCGCCGTAACGGAACTGCTCGTTGAATTTCAGGTCATAGACGAACTCGACGTCCTGGACATACATGGCAAGCCGTTCGAGACCATAAGTGATCTCGGCGCAGACCGGATCGCAGTCGAAGCCGCCCACCTGCTGGAAATAGGTGAACTGGGTGATCTCCATCCCGTCACACCAAACTTCCCAGCCAAGACCGGCGGCGCCCAGGGTGGGGCTTTCCCAATCGTCCTCGACAAAGCGGATGTCGTGCAGGTCGGGATCGAGCCCGATGGCGCGGATGGAGCCCAGATACAGCTCCTGCACATTCTCCGGCGCGGGCTTCAGGATCACCTGGTACTGGTAATAGTGCTGCAGCCGGTTGGGATTTTCGCCATAGCGGCCGTCCGACGGGCGGCGGCTGGGCTGGACATAGGCGGCCTTCCAGGCATGCGGGCCCAGCGCCCTCAGCGTGGTCGCGGGGTGGAAAGTCCCCGCCCCCATCTGGTCGTCATAGGGCTGCAGGATCAGGCACCCCTGGGCCGCCCAGTAATTCTGCAGGGTGAGAATAAGGTCCTGAAAAGTGCGGGCTTTGGCCACCGATTCTCGCCTGTCTGAGAGTGGGCGGAACCTACAGAGGCGCTCCCGGCAGGGCAAGCGCGCTGCCGCGCCGCAGCACGGCCTCGGCCTCGGGGGTCCAGGAACCATCCTCACGGTGCAAAACCAGCCCCGGCAGCAGGCTGAAGGGGGCTCGCGAGCCCTTGCGGGCCTGCACGATCACCCGCTTGGGCGACGCCCCCGCCCGGGGCCAGAGCGGGAACGCGCTGACGCCTTTTTCGGGCAGCGCTGCCAGGGCCTCGTTGAGGCGGTCGGCGCGCAGGATGGCGGTGAAAAATCCGTCCGAGACCGTGCGCTGCAGACCAAGCTTCAACCAATCGCGCAATTGGCCGCCATCCATCAGGGCGGCGGCGCGCGCATCGTCGGGAGATGCCTGCCCTTCGCCATGAAAGGGCGGATTGGCGAAGACCTGGTCGAAATCACGCTTCAATTCGGCGGGAAGCGCGAAAATATCCGCGGCAGCAAACATGCAGCCGGCGCCATTGGCGGCGGCATTGTCGCGCGCCAGTGTTATAAGCCTGTCATCGCGTTCCACACCGGTGATGGAAAGGCCTGGCACACGCGCCGCGAGACAGAGGCTGGCGGTGCCGGCACCTGCTCCCAATTCCAAGACAGTTTGTCCTGCGGTGGCGGGCACGGCGGCGGCGAGCATTACTGCGTCCAGGCCAGAACGAAAGCCCGTCTCTGGCTGTCTAACGCGTACCTTTCCGTCAAGGAACGTTTCGCTCACATCGCCTCGGGCAGAGCGTCGCGCAGGAGTTTTTCGGCTTTGCCGAAATCCTCGTCCAGCACCATCAACCGGCGCGGCAGGAACCCCATGCTGCCGTCCATGACGCTGGCATGGGTGTCGAACACCACAGATTCGATCCCCTCCTGCGAAAGCAGGTTGGCGGCGAAATTCAGTACCACCGGATCCAGGGTTTTGAGCACGGCTCTCATATGGGACTTATAGTCAATCCGCGCCTTTCTGTCGCCATTGGCGGCTTGGCGCGGGCAAATGGGTCCGGTATCCTTGCCCTATGGGTGGGCCAGTGCACGTTCAAGACCAGATCCGCAAAAGCGACGTTTCACCCGTCGAGCAGCTGCACGCCCTGATCGCCGCCGACATGGCGGCCACCGACAGGCTGATCCACACCCGCATGACCTCGGGCGTGGCGCTGATCCCGGAACTGGCGCGGCACCTGATCGATTCCGGCGGCAAGCGGCTTCGGCCCATGCTGACCCTGGCGGCCGCCCAGGCCGGCGGCTATGGCGGCGACCACCATGTCCGCCTGGCGGCGGCGGTGGAGTTCATCCACACCGCCACCCTGCTGCATGACGATGTGGTGGACGAAAGTGCGCTCCGCCGGGGCAAGGTTTCGGCCAACCTGATGTGGGGCAACAAGCCCTCCGTGCTGGTGGGCGATTTCCTCTTCTCCCGCGCCTTCCAGCTGATGGTGGAGACGGGCAATCTGGCGGTGCTGGACATATTGGCGGGTGCTGCCGCGGTGATCGCCGAAGGCGAAGTGATGCAGCTCAAATCCACCAACAATCTGTCGGTGACGGAAGAGCATTATCTGAAGGTTGTGTCGTCCAAGACCGCGGCGCTGTTTGCGGCGGCGGCGGAATCCGGCGCGCTGCTGTCGGGACGGAGCGAGGAATTCGTTTCGGGCCTGCGCGACTATGGCGAAAATCTCGGCATCGCTTTCCAGCTGGTGGATGATGCGCTGGACTATTCCGGCCGCCAGGCCCTGATGGGCAAGACGGTGGGCGACGATTTCCGCGAAGCCAAGATGACCTTGCCGCTGATCCTGGCCTATGCGAGGGCCAAGGAAAGCGACAGGCCGTTCTGGAAGCGCGTGATCGAGACCGGCAACCAGACCGAAAGCGATCTGGATCGCGCGATTACCCTGATCGAGCAGACCGGCGCGATGCAGGAAACCATGAGCCGGGCGCGCGCCTATGCCGATGTGGCCAAGGCAGCGCTGAAGGTGATGCCCGACAGCGACATCAAGCGGGCGCTGGCCGACATTGCCGACTTCTGCGTCGAGCGGGCGTACTAAGGTCTAGCTCGATAAAAATTACATTCAAAGTGTCATGGCCCACCGGAGTGTGGGCCATCCAGTTGGGTTAGCGATCATCCTGAAAGTGAAACGCTGGCTTCATCTGGGTGGCCCGCATTTGCGGGCCATGACAATAGTGAATTTCCTGTCAGCAATTGAGTCCAGCTTCCAAGCCGATCTCAGAGCCCCTCCGCCGTCGGCCCAATATCCTGACCCGCCGCTTCATGGACGATCCCCATCTCCGGCACAAAGGTCGGCGCGATCCACCAGGCGGGCTGGCGGATTTTGAGGTTTTCCGCCGCGCGCCGGCAGCAATCGTCATCGGCGAAGATGCCAAAACAGGTGGCGCCGCTGCCCGACATGCGCGTCATCAGCGCGCCCGGGAGCTTCGCGATCGCCTGCAGCACATCGCCGATCACCGGCTGGATGCGCCGCGCCGGTTCTTCCAGGTCATTGCGGGTGGTCTCCAGGAAACGCAGAAGATCGGCGGTGTCTGTAAAATTTCCGCGCGGCAACGCCATCTCGACACCGCTGCGCTCGCCCAGGGCGGCAAAGACATCCTTGGTCGGCACCGCGACACCCGGATTGACCAGCAGCATGGGCACCCGCGGCATGGATTGCGCCGCGCGCAGAACTTCGCCCCGCCCCTCCATGAAGCAGGACGCCGAAAGCACACAGACGGGAATATCGGACCCCAGGCCGGCGGCGAGATCGCGCAGCACCGCTTCACTCCTGTCCAGGTTCCATAGCTGATTGAGGCCTCGCAGCGCAGCGGCCGCATCGGCCGAACCGCCGCCGATGCCAGACGCCACCGGCAGGTTCTTGGTCAGGATCAATTTCGCGCCTTGTGTGTCCAGGGCGCTTTTTTCAGAAAGTGACTTGGCCGCCCTGAGCACCAGATTGTCGCCCTCCCCGTCCAGGCCTTTGGCGAAAGGCCCTTCAATGGTCAGTGACAATCCGAAGGCGGGCTCCATCGACAGGACATCGCCCATGGCGGTGAACACCGCCAGGCTTTGCAGCGGATGGAATCCATCCGCGCGCTTGTCGCCGACATGCAAAAACAAATTTATCTTGGCGGACGCGTGCTCTGTAACCACGTTACACGGGCTTCTCGCTCAATCCCGTCTTGAGCTTGCGCTCAATAGCCGCCTTGTCCGTGTCGCTGTCGCTGAAGGTCAGCGCATGGTTCCATTGGAACCGCGCATCGATGCGGCGGCCT
>Ga0310811_10004874_pt1 | contig 16897 bp, 14 predicted proteins | sample YCmetagenome_FD_207642 | JGI IMG/M metagenome (GOLD analysis project Ga0310811, IMG submission 207642) | Soil microbial communities from experimental microcosm in Duke University, North Carolina, United States - YC | ecosystem: Engineered > Artificial ecosystem > Soil microcosm > Unclassified ...
GGGCCATCGGCTGGTGGGCTTATCCCGTCCTGTGGCTGTTGCCCGTCTATGCCTTTGGCTATCGCGCGGACCTGACACGGGTCTTTTGCGAACATTCGGTCCTTCTGCCGGACCGGGAAGCCGATGAGACGCTGCGGTTGATCACCTATCGCAGCAACTGGCTGGAGAGGCTCTTTTTTGCGCCTCACAACATGAATTTCCATGCCGTGCATCATCTATGGCCGGGCATTCCCTACTACAATCTTCCCGATGCCGACCAGCTGGTGCGTGCCCGGATGGGCAATGATCCACGCTTGGTAATCCGTGGGTCCTATGTGGCCTATCTCCTGACCTATCTGCGATGGAGGCTGCGCGCCGGCACCACGCTCGCAGCTCCGGGCGTGACGTGACGGTCCTGCCAGCCGGTCACGTGAGCGGAGAAATCCCGTCGCATCCCGTTCCGGCCTGTCCGGTATGCGGGAAGGGCGATGGCCTTCCTATCGCCGAAGGCCATGATTATGAGCTGGAAACCTGCACCAACCTCTGGCGTGTGCGCAAATGCGGCTGCGGCGCCCAGCGCCTCGATCCACGTCCCGACAATGCTGCGCTGCCGGTTATCTATCCGCCGACCTACTATTCCTATGCCATGTCGGAAACGCTTTCGCCTTTTGTGCTGTGGGGCAAAAGCGTTCTGGACCGGCTGAAGTTCGGCGCCATCCTGCGCCGGATGACGCGGCCTCCCGCATCGTTTCTGGATATCGGCTGCGGCGATGGCCATTATCTGGACCTGATGGCCAAACAGGGCCTCGAACCCCGCAATATCTTCGGCATCGAACTGGGTGCATCGCAGGGGCTGCGAAGCAAGGGCTTTCAGGTCTTCGACGGGCGGGTCGAGGACTGCGATATCGTGGCGCCCGGCTCGCTCGATCTCATCACCATCTTTCATGTCATCGAGCATGTCGCCGATCCCGTACAGGTGCTGCGCAGGATTCACGACTGGCTGTCGCCCGACGGTGTGCTGGCACTGGAGACCCCCAATACGGATTCCCTGGATGCGCGGCTTTTTCGCTCCCGCTGGTGGGGCGGTTATCATTTTCCGCGTCACTGGGTGCTGTTCGATCCGGTCAGCATCCGGGTGGCGCTGGAGAAAGCGGGACTGGAAGTGATCGCCATCCGCTATCAGACGGGCCATTCCTTCTGGCTTTATTCCTTTCATCATGCGCTGCGCTACAATGCGCGCCTGCCGATGCCGCGCCTTGCGCGCCTCTTTGATCCCCTGCGCTCCAAGATCCTGCTGATGCTGTTCACGGCCCTGGATATCGTGCGCCGCACGCTTGGCATGAAAACGTCGGCCATGCTGGTCCTGGCGCGTCGCAAAAATTAGTGTCGTGGTTTCGAAGTTCGCAAATCATTGATATCGGGCGTTGGGCGAACTTCGAAACCAAAACGACACTAGATTCAATTATTGCTAGCGTCCTTCGATTCCGAAATTCGCCTGCAAATCGATATAGAGATCGTGCGAATTTCGGAATCGGGACGCTAGCTGTGCCGGGCGAACAGCAGAAGATTGCTGGTGATGCCCGCAAGCCTCTGTCCCCTGACGTCAAAGCGCCAGCCGGAGAACCCTGTCGTGAGGCTCAAAAAGCCGGCGCGGGACAACAGGTTCAGGTTGCTCTCCTCGGCGAAGAAGCCATATCCGAGATCGCGGAACAGCGGCCGGTGAAGATTCGCCGGAAGCCAGTGCAAGAACGGCAACTGGGTATGAAATTCCACCGGAAACCACCGGTTGGGGGTGGTGAGACAGACGCCCCGGCGTGCGACGCGCAGGCATTCGGCCAGCATCTGGCGCTGGCGGGCGCGCGAGCCCACATGTTCGATGACGGCGGAGGAATGGACCAGGTCGAAAGCGCCGTCGGCGAAAGGCAGGGCCATCACATCGGCGGGAACGAAGCGGACGCCGGGATACTGGTCTTCCAGGAAGCTTGCATCATCCAGGCCGGAGGCCGTGATGCGATGCTTGAAGGGATAGAGCGCCTCGAAATAGTTCGAGGACTCGTAGCTTTGGTCCGAGGTGACGCCGATATCCAGCACGGTGTCTATTTCGCGGGGCTCGAAGGCCTGCATGAATGTCTGGAACATGCGCCTGCGGGCCTGCGCGGCAATCCGCACCGACAGTGAACCGGGCGCGGCAAGATTGAGCTGCGCATTTGGTTCACGCATGGGCGCGGAAGGTCCAATATTTCAGGGCCAGGAAATTGGTGGCCGCCACCATGACCGCCACAGACCCGAACACGGCCCAGCCCGGCCATCCCAGGCCGGCAAGGCCGTTGCTGAGAAAGTAACCGGCAATATTACCCGCCACCTGCAAGGCCACATATTTGGGGAAGGCGATGGTGTGCCACACCGATGCCCGAAAGGTCAGAATTCTCTGGCCCAGATAAGCCGGCGGGATCACCAGCAGATAGCCGCAGATACTGGCAACGCCCGGCGTGAGGCCCGACCGGGTCAGCGCAATCGCCACCAGGATGTAGGCCAGCGCCGTCACGCCGCCCACCAGCAAGTATCGGATGAATTGAGCGCCGTGCTGTCGCATTGGGGCAGCTATCGAGCCTTTTTTGCGAGGTCAAAGGGCCAAAGATTCGTGCTCTTAGCAAGCTATTTCTCACCTGCGGCGGGTGTGTCTCGGGCGCTGCCGCAAAGCAAATTTTTCTCCTGTAAAAACAATACGTTGCATAAGGTGTATTTGCTGGTTTCCGGATCTGCAAAATGCTAGGAATCACGTCTGTTTCCCACGCGCATTGACCGCGCTTTCGAGGCCGCCTTTTTGAGCGACGAATCCGATATCTTGAACCCGCCGGAAGGCGGCAATCCCATCCAGTCGATCGCGGTCGAAGATGAGCTGAAACGCTCCTATCTCGATTATGCGATGAGCGTGATCGTGCAGCGCGCGCTGCCCGATGCGCGTGACGGCCTCAAGCCCGTGCACCGCCGCATCCTCTATTCGATGCACGAAAACGGCTATGACTGGAACAAGGCCTATCGCAAATCCGCCCGCGTGGTCGGTGATGTCATCGGTAAATACCATCCGCATGGCGACCAATCGATTTACGACGCGCTGGTGCGCATGGCGCAGGATTTTTCCATGCGCGCCCCGCTTGTCGACGGGCAGGGCAATTTCGGCTCGGTGGACGGCGATCCGCCCGCCGCGATGCGTTACACCGAAGTCCGCCGCGCCAAGATCGCGCATGCGCTGACCGAAGACATCGACAAGGATACGGTCGAGTTCCGCGACAATTACGACGGCACCGAGCGGGAGCCGTCGGTGCTGCCCTCGCGCTTTCCCAATCTGCTGGTCAACGGCTCGGCCGGTATCGCGGTGGGCATGGCGACCAACATCCCGCCCCACAATCTGGGCGAGGTGATCGATGCCTGCCTGGCCTATATCGAAGATCCGTCGATCAACCTGGAACGGCTGACCGAGATCGTGCCGGGCCCGGATTTCCCCACCGGCGCGCTTCTGATCGGCAAGCAGAATGCCCGCGCCGCGCTGGCGCGGGGGCGTGGCTCGATCCTGATGCGGGCGCGCTGCGCGGTCGAGGAAATCCGCAAGGACCGTGAAGCCATCATCGTCACCGAGCTGCCTTATCAGGTGAACAAGGCGATGCTGATCGAGCGTATTGCCGAACTGGTGCGCGACAAGCGCATCGAAGGCATTGCCGACATCCGCGACGAAAGCGATCGCACCGGCATGCGCATGGTGGTCGAGCTGAAGCGCGACGCCTCCAGCGAAGTGGTGCTGAACCAGCTCTACCGTTTCTCCAGCCTGCAGCAGAGTTTCGGCGTCAATATGCTGGCGTTGAACAACGGCCGCCCGGTTCAAATGAACCTGAAGGATCTGCTGGCTGCTTTTGTCGGGTTCCGCGAAGAGGTCATCACCCGCCGCACCAAGTTTGAGCTGGCCAAGGCGCGCGACCGTGGCCATATCCTGGTCGGCCTGGCGGTCGCGGTGGCCAATATCGATGAGGTCATCCGGCTGATCCGTGCCGCCCCCGATGCTGCCGCCGCGCGCGAGCAATTGATGGCCCGTGCCTGGCCGGCCAAGGATGTCGGTCCGCTGGTGGCCTTGATCGCCGACCCGCGCCATCGGGTGGAAGACGACGGCACCATCAAGCTGTCGGAAGAGCAGGCCAAGGCCATCCTGGACCTGCGCCTGCAGCGGCTGACCGCACTGGGCCGGGACGAAATCAACGACGAGGCGCAAAAGCTGGGCCTGGCAATCGCCGATTATCTCGACATTCTGTCGTCGCGCGGCCGGGTGCTGGCCATCATCAAGGAAGAGCTCACCACCATCCGTGATGAATTCGCCACCCCGCGCAAGACCGAACTGATCGATGCCGAGATCGAACTGGAAGACGAGGCGCTGATCGAACGCGAGGAGGTTGCCGTCACGGTCACCCATAACGGCTATATCAAGCGCACGCCGCTGGCCGAGTACCGGGTACAGGGCCGCGGCGGCAAGGGCCGCGCCGGCATGGCGACACGGGACGAGGATTTCGTCACCAGCCTGTTCGTCGCTTCCACCCATGCCTGGCTGCTGTTTTTCTCCTCCACCGGCATGGCCTACAAGCTCAAGGTCTGGCGCCTGCCCGAGGCGCGCATCGCCGGCAAAGGCAAGGCGATGGTCAATCTGCTGCCGCTGGCGCAAGGCGAGCGCATCACCACCATCCTGCCGCTGCCGGAAGATGAAGGCGAGTGGGACAAGCTGAATGTCGTATTCGCCACCAAGTCGGGCGATGTGCGGCGCAACCAGCTGTCGGACTTCGCCCAGGTCAACAAGAACGGCAAGATCGCCATGAAGCTGGAGGCCGGCGACGGCATTGTCGGCGTGGCGACCTGCACCGATGCCGATGACTTCCTGCTCACCACCCGCGGCGGCAAGGCCATCCGCTTCCCGGTCGGCGATGTGCGCGTCTTCAAAGGGCGCGATTCCACCGGCGTACGTGGCATCAAGCTGGTGAGCGGAGACGAGGTGGTCAGCCTGTCGCTGCTCTATCATTCCGATGCCACCAGTGCGGAATCCCGCGCCTATCTCAAGCAGGCTTCGGCGGCGCGCCGGGCCGAAAGCGGCGAAGCGGAAGCTCCCGTCGAGGTCGAGGAAGATCTGGAAGAGGGTGTTGAGGAAGCGATCCTGACACCGGAACGCTATGCGGGCTTGAGTGCGCGCGAGCAGTTTGTGCTCACCATGTCCCAGACCGGTTTCGGCAAGCGCACCTCGTCCTATGAATATCGCGTCACCGGCCGCGGCGGCTCTGGCATCGTCGCCATCGGCATGGGCAAGAAGAACAGCGCGGTGATCGCCTCCTTCCCGGTGGAGGAATCGGACGACCTGATGCTGATCTCCGATGCCGGCCAGACCATTCGCGTGGCGGTGTCGGGCATTTCCGTGCAGGGCCGCGCCGCCCAGGGCGTCACCGTTTTCCGCGTCGACGAAGGCGAGAAGGTGGTGTCGGTGGAACGCATCGCCGATGTCGGCGGCGGCGAATGAACGGCAAGAGACTCATCGGCCTTTATCCCGGCACCTTTGATCCGGTGACCCTGGGGCACCTGGATATCATCAAGCGTGCCGTCAAGCTGGTGGACCATCTGGTGATCGGGGTGGCCACCAACACGCCCAAGAATCCCGTCTTCACCCTGGAAGAACGGGTGGCGATGGTGAAGGCGGAAGCCGAAAAGGTGGCTGCCGGCCATGCCACTCTCGAAGTCCGGTCCTTTGACAGCCTGTTGGTGAAGTTCGCCGCCCAGGTCGGCGCCTCGGTCATCATCCGGGGTCTGCGCGCCGTGTCGGACTTCGAATATGAATTCCAGATGGTGGCGATGAACCAGCGCCTCAACACCGAAATCGAGACCGTGTTCCTGATGGCCGATCCCAGGCACCAGGCGATCTCGTCCAAGCTGGTCAAGGAAATCGCGCAACTGGGGGGCGACATCGCCCCTTTCACCACCGCCACTGTCGCAGAGGCTCTCGTTAAACGTAGCAAGGAAAAGAACTGAATGTCGGACTATCTCATTCTCGATCTCAAGGACGGGCCGGTGAAGATCAAACTGCGCCCCGATCTGGCCCCCAATCATGTCGAGCGCATCAAGACGCTGGCCGGCAGCGGTTTCTATGACGGCGTGGTGTTCCACCGCGTCATTCCCGGCTTCATGGCCCAATCCGGCGATCCCACCGGCACGGGCAGCGGCGGCTCGGACCTGCCCGACCTCAAGGCGGAATTCTCGAGCGAGAAGCACAAGCGTGGCACCGTATCGGCAGCGCGCTCGCAAAATCCCAACAGCGCCAACAGCCAGTTCTATATCTGCTTCGATGACGCGCCCTGGCTGGACCGGCAGTACACGGTCTGGGGTGAAGTGGTCGAAGGCATGGATGCGGTCGACAAGATCAAAAAGGGCGGCGAGCACAATAATGGCGCCATCAGCGGCGAGCCCGACAAGATCCTGAAAGCACGGATCGAAACGGAAGCCTGACCGAATGCCTGATCAATCGTGGCGGGCTGCCAGGCGGCCCGTCACGAAATCGGCCAGGTCTCCATCCTGATAAAGATGGGCCTTCAGGCCGGCGCCCGCAGCGGCGTCCAGGTCGCTCTGCATATTTCCGATCAGGAAGCTGGCCTCCTTGTCCACCGGCCAGGCGGACAACAGGTCCAGCAACATGCCCGGCTCCGGCTTGCGCCGGCGGCATGGGCGCCGGTAGGGCCCTTCGATCCCGCCGGGATGGTGCGGGCAATATTCAAAGGCATCGACATGAGCGCCATGGCGCGCCAGCTCGGCATTCATCCAGGCATGCAGTTTGTGGACATCCTCTTCACCGTAATAGCCGCGCGCCACACCCGCCTGGTTGGTCACCACAAAAACGAAATAGCCGGCATCATTGCAAAGCCGTACCGCTTGCTTGGCGCCTTCCAGCCATTCCACGTCGTCGGGGCGGTGCAGATAGCCGATGTCGCGGTTCAGGACACCGTCGCGGTCGAAGAAGATGGCGGGGCGGCGGGTGCGCCGCGGCAGCTCCACTTGCGCGCGATCGAAATCGTCCGGCACGCCGATATCGATGAAATAGCCGTCAAAGACCTGGCCGTGAATGCGCCCCTGTGCGGCCAGCAGTGGAAATATCTCGCCTTCCAGCGAGACCTTGCCTTGCGGCACGGCCTCAGCGACGGCGCGGCTCAGCACATAGACGCCGCCATTGATCGGACCGTCCATGCCTTCCTCCGGAGCATGAAAGCTCAGGACGCGGCCGTCCTGTAATTTGACGCGGCCATAGCGGTCGCCGACGACATTGCGCAGAGCCATCGCCAGGCCGTTTCGCGGCAGTATCAGCGGCAGCGCGCGCAGATTGATGTCGAAGAAACTGTCGCCATTGGCGAACAGGAACTGGTCTGCGAGATGGGGCAGGGCGAAACGCAGGGCGCCGCCGGTGCCCAGCGGCTCGGGCTCGCATAGCACCTTGATGCGTGCGCCGCGCCAATCGCGGCCGTGATAACGCTCCTGGAACTGCTGGCCGAAATGTCCGGCGAGCAGCAGGATTTCGCTGAAGCCGTGGCGTGCGGCTTCGTCCAGCAGATATTCGAGGAACGGGCGCCCACCCACTTCCAACAGCGGCTTGGGGGTTGCGCGCGTGCGGTCCTTGAGGCGGGTCCCAAGACCTCCGACCAGAAAAACGGCCTGGTTCAGCAACGCTTGATGGCCTCGCGCGCGATCAGGCCGTCTTCGATCAGTTCCATCAGGGCGTGGCCGATGGCGATATGGCCTTCCTGGATGCGGCCGGTTTCGGTGGAGGGAACCACCAGCGCCAGGTCGCATTCGGCAAGCGCCGGGCCGCCGCTGCCGCCCAGCAGGCCCAAGGTGGTCATGCCCATCTGGCGCGCGGCCTGCATCGCCTTGATCACATTCGGTGACTTGCCGGACGTGGTGATGCCGATCAGGACATCGCCGGGCCGGCCCAATGCGCGGGTCATGCGCTCGAAAAAGACTTCGAAGGAATAGTCATTGCCGCAGGCGGTCATCGACGATGGGTCCATCGCCAGGGCGATGGCCGGTACGCCGTCGCGATTCACATCGGGCCTCAGCCGGACAAGCATTTCGGCGGCGAGATGCTGGGCGTCTGCCGCGGAGCCGCCATTGCCGCACAGCAAGAGCTTGCCGCCTTTGCACAGCGAGTTCACGCAGACATCGGCCATGGCCACGACCCGTTCGGCATGACCCTCGGCGATCAATTTTTCCTTGAGCTCGATCGAGCGGCGGAACAATTCGCGCACGCTTTGGGCCCGCTGGTCTGTGGCCGGGGCGGGGCTCTGCGCGGTTGTCATGTTAACTCCTTGGACAGGTTCATGCTTAATATCTCAGGAACCGCTTTGTGGCACCTTATGGCTACGCCATTCATGGCGCGAGACATAGCGGAATCACCGTGAGAGACACAATCGCTCCGTTGCGGTTATCGAATGGTATCGCGCCGGCAAGCAGGATCCGGAGCCGTGCCCCCTTGCGCCTGGGACTGGCCGGCGGGGGCACCGATGTCAGCCCCTATTCGGACGAGTTTGGCGGCGCCGTTCTCAACGCCACCATCGATCGTTATGCCTTTGCCTTTATCGAGCCTTCCCCGGACGGCCATATTCATTTTATCGCCTCGGACCTGGAATCCGATGAACGCTTCCCCCTGGACCTGGAGGCGTTGAAGGATGCCAAGCTGGTCCTGCACGCCGCCGTCTATCGCCGCATGATCCGCGAATTCGGTGGCGGCAAGCCGCTGGCGGTGACCGTGCGGACATCCGTCGACGCGCCGCCCGGTTCGGGGCTGGGTTCCTCATCCGCCCTGGTCGTGGCCCTGGTGGAAGCGTTTCGTGTTCTGTTGGACCTGCCGCTTGGGCCCTATGAGGCCGCGCATCTGGCCTATGAGATCGAACGGGTCGATCTGAACCTGTCGGGCGGCAAGCAGGATCAGTATGCCGCCACCTTCGGCGGGGTGAATTATATCGAATTCATGGGCGATCACCGGGTGATCGTGAATCCCTTGCGCGTGTCACGCACCGTCCTCAGCGAGTTCGAGACCTCGCTGGTCGTGTGTTTCACCGGCGTGTCGCGGCGCTCGGAAGCGATCATCGATCAGCAGCGGGATGGGATGACGCAAAAGTCGGCGCGCACCATCGACAGCCTGCATCAGCTCAAGGCCGACGCCCTGGAAATGAAGCAGGCGCTGCTGCGGGCAGACATCAACCGGATGGCCACGGTGTTGGATCATTCCTGGAAGGCCAAAAAGGAAATCGCCGCCGGCATCTCCACGGGCACGATCGAAAAGCTGTATGGCGAGGCGATGGCCGCCGGCGCGCTGGCCGGAAAGATATCCGGCGCGGGCGGCGGGGGCTTCATGATGTTCATCGTGCCGCCGGAACGGCGCCTCAAACTGATCCGCGCCCTTATCCAGGCCGGCGGATCGGCCGAAGGCGTGAAGCTGACGGCCAATGGCGTCGAATCCTGGATCTGGTCCCATTAGCCGCAAGGTGCGGGCGGCAGCGGGATTTAATCTGCAATATTTCGTGTCTCGGACCGCGGCATCTGCCAGCTTACAAGCGCGATGCTTTTCCAGCCCGGTGACGTGTGAGCCAGCCTATCCCTTTCATTGATCTGCAAGCGCAACGCCGCCGGCTGGGCGCGCCCCTGAACGACGCCATCCAAAAGGCAGTGGAAGGCGGCCAATGGATTCTGGGACCGCAGGTGGCGCAGTTTGAAAGGGATATTGCCGCCTGGGCAGGCGTGAAACACGCCATTGCCTGCGCCAATGGCACCGACGCGCTGCTGCTGGTGCTGCGCGCCTGGGGCATAGGGCCGGGGGACGCGGTGTTCGTGCCGGCCTTCACCTTCGCGGCGAGCGGCGAGGTGGTCGCGCTGGCGGGCGCGGTGCCGGTGTTTGTGGATGTGCTGTCCGACACCTTCAACATGGATCCGGTCAGCCTGGAAGCTGCGATTGCGATGGTGAAGAAGGCCGGCGACCTGACGCCCAAGGCCATCATGCCGGTGGACCTGTTCGGCCAGCCGGCCGACTATCGCAGCATTGCCCCCATCGCCCGGCGCGAAGGGCTGAAGATGCTGTGCGACACCGCGCAGGGTTTTGGCGGCGTGATGGACGGCAAGCGTACCGGCTCGATCGGCGATGCTGCGGCGACGAGTTTCTTTCCCGCCAAACCGCTGGGCTGTTACGGCGACGGCGGCGCCTGCTTCACCAATGACGATGAGCTGAAGGACAAGCTTCTCAGCCTGCGCATGCATGGCCAGGGCAGCGATCGCTATGAGCATGTCGCGATCGGGCTGAACTCGCGGCTGGACACCATCCAGGCGGCGATCCTGATCGAGAAGCTCAAGATTTTCGAAGACGAGATCGAGAAACGGAACCTGATTGCCCGCCGCTATTCCGAAGCCTTTGCCGGCTCCAACCGCATCAAGACGCCGCCCGTGATCGAAGGCGCCGTCTCGACCTGGGCCCAGTACACGTTGCAAGTGGTTGATAGGAATAAATTCCAGTCCAAGTTGAAAGAGGCTGGGGTGCCGACCATGGTCTATTACCCCATACCTCTGTCTCGTCAGCCGGCCTATGCCCACTATCCCAGCGTTCCTACGCCCGTCAGCGAGGCCCTGAGCGGTCATGTGGTGTCCTTGCCCATGCACCCGTATCTGGACGAAGCCTCCCAGGACCGGGTGATTGCGGCCGTCCTGGCCAGCGTCTGAGCCCCCCCTTCCGCGACGTCCTGTCGCAGGTCTATAGTTTTCCCACTGGTACAGGTCCACGGGTTCGCCGTGACCGACGGCCCGCCCGGGAAAGCGTGGGCCGCCAGGCCATGGTGCCCCCGGCAAGCACGGGAGAAGCATCATGGCGACCATCAGAAATCCCATTGAATGGAGCGGCGCACAGCTGGTCTCCGCGGCCCATGCCGCCGAGGCGGTGGGCCGCTCGATCGACCATATGCGCGACACGGCCCATTCGCCCGCGCCGGCGGTCCGGCGGATCGCCACCGCCGATGTCTGGCAGTCCCTGCGCCAGGGTTTTTCCGATTTCGAGGCCTATCGCAGCGACGTGATCTTCCTCTGCGCCACCTACGCCATTGTCGGGGTGGTGCTGGCCCGTATCGCCTTCGGCGCGGATCTCCTGCCGCTCCTATTCCCGCTGGCGTCGGGCTTCGCCATCGTGGGACCTCTGGCGGCCGTGGGCCTGTATGAGATGAGCCGCCTCCGCGAGCAGGGCCATGAGGTGGGCTGGGCCAATGCGTTTGACGTGCTCAAGGCGCCGGCCATAGGCGGGATTGCCGCCCTGGGCGTGATCCTGATTACCATCTTCGCGCTGTGGATGGTGACGGCCTGGGTGATCTTCCAGGCCACCCTGGCGCCGACCCTGCCGGGGCCGGTCGACATCACGACCTTTGTCCTGGCCGTTCTTCTCACCCCTCCGGGACAGGAAATGATCGTGATGGGCGTCGGCGTTGGTTTCCTGTTCGCGCTGCTGGCCATGATGGTGAGCGTCGTTTCTTTCCCCTTGCTGCTGGACCGCGACATGGGCCTGGATACCGCGATCAGAACCTCGTTCCGGGCGGTGATTGCCAATCCCGGTCCGATGGCGCTGTGGGGCCTGATCGTGGCAACCCTGCTGGTGGCGGGCTCGGCGCTGGTTTTCGTGGGGCTGATGGTGGCGGTGCCGGTTCTGGGACACGCCACGTGGCACCTCTATCGAAAGCTGATTGTCTAAAAGCTGTATCGCGCGCGGGGACCTGTTATAGGCCCCCGCCATGGACGTCGATCTTTTCGATTTCGAGTTGCCCGAGGCGCAGATCGCGCTGCGGCCTGCCAATCCGCGCGACAGCGCGCGGCTGATGGTGGTCGAGGCGGATGGCGCCATTGCCCACCGCACCATGCGTGATTTGCCGGATTATCTGGCGGCCGGCGATACGCTGCTGGTCAATGATACCAGGGTGATCCCCGCCAGGTTGCATGGACAAAGACTGCGTGCCGCCGGGCTTACTCAAATCCCGGCCAAAATCGAAATTTTGTTGCATCGCCGCCTGGCGGGTGATCGCTTTTCGGTGCTGGCGCGGCCCGCCCGCAAGCTGCAGGCCGGCGACCAGCTCGTGTTCGGCGATCTCAAAGCCGAAGTGACGGCGCGTGGCGAAAGTGGCGAAGCCGAACTTCGTTTCGCCCTGTCGGGTGCCGCCCTGGACGCAGCCATTGCGTCCCATGGCGAGATGCCTTTGCCGCCCTATATCGCGGGCAAGCGCAAGCCGGATGCGCGCGACATGTCGGACTATCAGACCATGTTTGCGCGCCAGGACGGTTCGGTGGCGGCGCCCACTGCGGGCCTGCATTTCACGCCCGAGCTGTTCGCCGCGCTGGCGCAAAAAGGCGTGTCGCGCGAGGCCGTCACCCTGCATGTCGGGTTGGGCACGTTCCTGCCGGTCACCGTCCAGGACACTGCGCAGCATCGCATGCATGCCGAGCGCGCCGTGCTGGATCCGGACACGGCTGCGCGGTTGAACGCGGTGCATGAGAAAGGCGGGCGCATCGTCTGCGTGGGCACCACCAGTCTGCGCACCCTGGAAAGCGCCACCGCGCCCGATGGTGTGGTTCATCCTTTTGAAGGCGACACGGACATCTTCATCACTCCGGGCTACCGCTTTCGCGGCGCTGACATGTTGCTGACCAATTTTCACCTGCCGCGTTCCACCCTGTTCATGCTGGTCAGCGCCCTGATGGGGTTGGAGGTGATGAAACGGGCCTATGCCGAGTCGATTTCCCAGGGCTATCGCTTCTATTCCTATGGCGACGCCTGTCTGCTAAGGCCCTGATGATGACAGATCGGCCCATGATGAATGTTACGAGGACGGATTGGCGCTTTGAGCTGCTGGCGCGCGACGGCGCCGCGCGCACGGGCGTCATCCATACCCCGCGTGGAGATATCCGTACCCCGGCTTTCATGCCGGTGGGAACCGCGGGCACGGTCAAAGCCATGCTGCCGCAAAGTGTGCGCGAGACCGGCGCTGATATCCTGTTGGGCAACACCTATCACCTGATGCTGCGCCCCGGCGCGGAACGGGTGGCGCGGCTGGGCGGCCTGCACAGATTCATGGACTGGCAGCGTCCCATCCTGACCGACAGCGGCGGATTCCAGGTGATGTCGCTTTCAGCCTTGCGCAAGATCACGGAAGAGGGGGTCCGCTTCCAGTCGCATATCGATGGGCATGAAGAGTTTCTGTCGCCGGAACGCGCCATGGAGATCCAGCGGCTGCTGGGCTCCGATATCCAGATGGTATTCGACGAATGTCCGGCATTGCCCGCCACCCATGCGGCGATCGAGAAGTCCATGGCGCTGTCGATGCGCTGGGCCCGGCGCTCCAAGACCGCATTCGGCGAACAGGAAGGGCGCGCCTGTTTCGGTATTGTGCAAGGCGGCACCTTCGCCGATCTTCGCGTGCGTTCCGCCGAAGCGCTCAAGGAAATCGGATTCGACGGTTATGCGGTGGGCGGACTTGCGGTCGGCGAGCCGCAAAGCGCCATGTTCGAAACCCTGGACGCCACCGTGCCGCACCTGCCTGCCGAAAGGCCGCGTTACCTGATGGGCGTGGGCAAGCCCGATGACATTGTCGGCGCGGTCCTGCGCGGCATCGATATGTTCGACTGTGTGCTGCCGACCCGCTCCGGACGAAACGGCCAGGCCTTCACGTCCGAAGGGGCGCTCAATCTCAAAAACGCGCGCTTTGCCGAAGATGGCGCCCCCTTGGAAGCGGGCTGTTCTTGTCCCGCCTGCCGCCAGTTCAGCCGCGCCTATCTCCACCATGTGGTGAAATCCGGCGAGATCATCGCTGCCATGCTGCTGACCTGGCATAATCTGACATATTATCAGCGACTGATGGAAAACCTCCGGCAAGCGATTGCCGGGTCGCGCCTGGCGGAATGGGTTGCAGCCTATCGCATCGCCCGCCAGCCGGTGGACGAGGCGGCGATTTCGCCCTAAATGGCTGTTTTGGCGCATATATTGCCTGGTTTACAGGCGCATTGTTCCCATTGGGAGTCGCGGCGTTCCAATGCTAAGCGTGCTTTTATGAGGGTGAATTGTTAGTGTCGCCCCAGGTGGAGCCCCAAGAGATTCCTTAAGCGATTCATGACTGTTGCCGCGTCCTTTGAGCAGACACGTCACTACCCTTTGGGTGTGCGCAGTGGGGGATCCCATTGGCGGCGTCTGGCTATTCTGCTTGGGCTGGTAACATCCGATCTCATCTGTTTTGCGGCCGCGGACGTAGTGCTTCGCATGGTGACGACGCCACCGGCGCTGGCGCTCTTCCGCAACCGCTCCCTGGGCCAGCCCAATACTGTCATCGATCTGGTGATGATCATCGCGCTGGTCTTTGTAGGGGCGCGCTACCTGGTTGGCGATTATAGCCGCCGGCAATTGTTCTGGGATGGTGCCCGGTCCACCACCACCGCACTCCTGATCAGCGGCTTCGCCTATTGCGCGGCGGTATCCTTGCTGGAACCCGGCGGGTTGATGCCGGGTATCCTTGTCTGGTTGAGCTTGATCTTCTCGCTTCCCACCGCGCGCCAGCTCACGCGTCTTTTCCTGGGCCGGATCGGGGCATGGCATCTGCCCACCGCCATCATCGGCACCAGCCCGATGGCGCAAGAGGTCGTGCCGGTCCTGGGGAAGCAGCTGGCGCTGGGTCTCAGGGTGCAATGGGTGGTGCCCGAGACATCGGAGAAACTTCTTTCCAGTGCCTTTGCCGGTCTGGAGCCGGTGATCGCGCCGCCCGACCAATTGATTCCTGCCTTGATCGCGGCGGGCTGCCGTCAGGTCATCCTGGTGCCGGACGACCGCACCAATACCAACCAGAACGATTTGATCGATCAGCTGGTGGGCGCCGACATCGCGGTGGCGATCGTGCCGTCCCTGCGGCGCTTGCCGCTGTATGGCCTCTCCACCAATTATTTCTTCGGCAAGGACCTTCTGCTGCTGCAGGTCCGCAACAATCTGGCGCGGCTGCCGCAGCGCATCTTCAAGCGCAGCCTCGACTTTGTCGGCGCCGTGATCCTGGCAATGCTGCTGGCGCCGATTTTCGCGCTGTTTGCCTTCCTGATCTGGAAGGAAGACCGCGGTCCGGTTTTCTTCCGCCAGACCCGGGTGGGGCGCGGCGGACGCGATTTCACCTGCTGGAAATTCCGCACCATGGTGGTGGATGCCGAAGCCCAGATGGAGCGCTGGGAAACGGAAAATCCCGTCCTTCTGGCGCGCTACTGCGAATCCAATTTCAAGCTGCAGGCCGATCCCCGCGTCACCCGCATCGGCCAATGGATGCGCCGCACCAGCCTGGATGAGCTGCCGCAACTGTTCAATGTGATTTTGGGAGACATGAGCCTGGTGGGGCCGCGTCCCTTGCTGCGCCGGGAGCTTCCCAACTATGGCGCCGTGATCAGCCTGTATGAGCGGGTGCGGCCCGGCATCACCGGCCTGTGGCAGATCAGCGGCCGCAGCCACACCACCTTCACCGAACGCGTTTCCTATGACGAGTGGTACATCAAGAACTGGACGGTCTGGTACGACCTGGTGATCCTGCTGCAGACCGTCTGGGTGCTGCTCCGCGGCCAAGGCGCTTACTGACCGGCCGCTAGACCGCTTGGATCGAAAAGCGGAAACGCCGCGGCCCGTCCCGGTAGTTTGACGGTTTGCGGGTGTCGTCCAGTTCCAAAGCCGAAAGCTGCAGTTGACAAAACAAGCCCGCCGAGCCGTCGGAACGCCGCGCCGGCCGGTGGGTCAGCAAGCCCAGCAGCGGGGCAGTGGTGCGATCCACCTCTATCCGCAGCCTGGTCCTGTCGTCGCCGATCTCCGCCCAGCCTTCGGTCATGCCCAGTCCGTGACTGGAGGACACCAGGAACGACACCGGCGCGCCATGGTCGATTGTTTTGCCGGCGAGGGAAAATGTCTCGCGCTCGCCACCATTGGTGGTGGTTAGGCGCAGCCTGTCCAAGGCAAACCATTTTTGTGCCGCTCCGTCCTTATCAAACACTTTCGCGTCTGCCAGAAGGCTAAAGTGGCCTAGCCGCAGCACGCCCTTGCTCCAGTCATCCCAGTAAAACGTAATATCGAAGTCAACCCGGCGGTCAGAACCTGAGAACCGCATCTGTTTTTCGATCCGCCCCTTTGGCGTATCCACACTGGCATGCGCGACGGTATCGCCATTGTCTAGCTTCTGGATGCGCGCTTCGCACCATTCCAGATCTGTAACCTTAGGTTCTCCGGGCGCCTCGAATACACAGTCGCCACTATACCAGTCGGCCTGCAGCCCGATTTCCTCGAAGGTGCCGTGCGGAATCCCGCCGATAATGGCAGGTTCGTCCGCTGCGAAACGCAGCGACTCCATTGCCAGTCCTCGGCGGCGGTCCAATCGTGCGCTGAGGGTAGGAGTTGCAATATTGATATGGCGCTCCGCAGCTGGTTCTACCGCGGGAATTGCGACGACAGATGGGCCAGGCAGCGCATATTTTTCTTCCGCCCGCGCAAGCCGGGCCTTGTAGGCATCCCACCGCTTTTCCGTCAGATGGGTGCGGAAATCGCTGGCCCAGAGATAGCAGAGCTCTTTCCAATCGGCACCAGAAACGGCGTCAGGACGCTTCAGCATGCCGTGATAGATGCGCTCGCAGGCGGCATTGACGGCCAGGTTGTCACGCCCCGTGACTGCCCAGCGCGCCAGATTGTATTTGCGCTGTTTCTTCACCGGCACGGGACATTGCGCGCTCTCCAATTGCAGCACATGGCCGCCGCCGACCCGGTCGATCAGCTTGAGGACATGGGAGGGACCGATCAGGTTGACGCCCCCGGGTTTCCTCACGGCCGTCA
>Ga0310811_10004876_pt1 | contig 16894 bp, 10 predicted proteins | sample YCmetagenome_FD_207642 | JGI IMG/M metagenome (GOLD analysis project Ga0310811, IMG submission 207642) | Soil microbial communities from experimental microcosm in Duke University, North Carolina, United States - YC | ecosystem: Engineered > Artificial ecosystem > Soil microcosm > Unclassified ...
CCGATCTGCGCGACGTCCCTCACCGATGCGAGCCGGTCGAGGCGCGCCAGAAGCGAGGCCTGCAACGTCGTCGGTATGGCGAGCGACGGTAGCGGCCCAACGAGGACATAACCGCCGGCGGTCTCGCGCAACTGTCCGCTCTCGAGCAGGGTACTGGTCAGCTCCTCGATGAATAGCGGCACGCCGTCGGTGTGCGCGAGGATCTGTTCGACGACCATGTCGGGCAGCGTCCTGCCCTGGGCAACGCCCCCGATGATACCGGCGCTGTCGCGTCGGCCGAGGCGGCTCAAGGGCAGCATCGTCACGTGTGGCTGACCGATCCAGGTTGACTGGAACTCCGGCCGGAACGTGAGGACCAACAGCACCGGCAGCCCGGCAATACTGTCAACCGCCCGGTTGAGCAGATCGAACGACGTCGGGTCGATCCAATGGGCGTCCTCAACTACGATCAGCACGGGAGTTTGCGCCGCCATCCCTTCCAAATGGCGCAGCAGTGCGCTGAGGGTCAACTCTCGCTTCAGCTGTGGAGTGACCTCCACCACCGGGTAGCGACCGTCCGTCGGCACAGACAGGAGATCGGCTATCAATGCCAGATCGCGTGGCGCGTTCTTCGCCATCGGATCGAGAAGAGCCTCGAGCTTATCGAGTTTCGCCGCCGCACTGTTGCCTGGCTCGAAGCCGGCGATGCGCTCGAGCTGTGCGATGAATGGGTAGAGTGGGCTGTTGGTATGGTGGGGAGAGCAGAAATAGCGCATGCGCGCATGCGGCGCGCGCTCCAGCCTCGTCAGCAGGGCCTCGGCGACGCGCGACTTGCCGATGCCGGGCTCGCCCGAGAGCAGCACGACCCGACCCTCGCCGGTCCTGGCCTGATCCCAGCGTCGCAGCAGCACCTCGATCTCTTCCTGCCGTCCAACGAGCGGGGTCAGGGCACCCACGCGCCGTGCGTCGAACCGGCTGATGCCGGCCGACTCGCCCAGCACCCGCCATGCCTCCATTTGTTGCGGCAGGTCCTTCAGCACGTCGGCACCGAGCGCGTGGCAGTCGAACATCCCGCCTACCAGTCGCTGTGTACTGGCCGAGATCACGACCTCACCCGGCCCTGCCACGGCCTGCAGCTGCGCCGCGACGTTTGGTGCTTCCCCGATCGCCAACTGCTGCCGGGTGTCGCCGGTCGCCATCTGGTTGCCGACGACGACCAGTCCGGTGGCGACGCTGGCGCGCGCCCGAAGGGCCACGCCGGCCTTGACGGCGCCGATCGCGTCGAGAATAGCAAGGCCGGCGCGGACGGCCTGCTCGGCGTCATGCTCGCGCGCCGCGGGGTAGCCGAAATAGACGACCGCGCCATCGCTCTGGTACTGGGCGACGAATCCATCAAATCGCGCCACCGCGTCGGCGATCACCTTGTGGAAGGCAGCGATCACATCGCGCATGTCCTCGGGGTCGAGGCGCGCCGATAGCGGCGTTGAGCCAACCATTCGGCAAACCAGGATCGTCAGCTGTCGCCGCTCGAGGCCACCCGCACGGACAGCCATCACGGACGCCACCGTATCGCTCCGCGCTCCCGGGTGGTTGGTGTCCGCCTTCTGCTCGTGGTCTCTCCTTGTATGAGCCAAGGGCAGCACGGCGGCCGAAGGCCGGTCGTGCGGTGACAGCGCAGGCTTTGCGATCTCCCCGGCGGCAGGCGATCTGCCCGGCGACGGCTTGCCGCGCAACTCGGCAGCGAGCGATCGGGTCACGGCGTCGGGCTCCGTGTTCAGCTCCCGTTTCAACAGGGCAACGAGGTCCTGGTAGTGGGTGAGCGCTTCGGCTTTGCGTCCGGTGGCCGCCAGCGCCTGTACGACCAGCCTATGGGCGTCCTCCCGCATGTTGTTGAGCGCGATGGCGCGCTGGCCGGCCTTCAGGGCATATTCGGCACGGCCCGTGGCCAGCTCCTGTTCGCCAAGCCCCACGAGCGCGCCGAGGGCGAGATCAAGTAACCTTTCGCGTTCGGCGGCAATCCATTCGTTCCAACCCGATTCACCGACCGTAACGTCATCGACCAACCGGCCCCGGTAGAGATCGGTTGCCGCACTCAGGGCTTCGCGGCTGCCTTCGCGAACCAGGGTCTCGAAGCGGCGGACATCGCACGAAATGCTCGCCGCGTTCAGTGATACGACCTCGCCGTCGCTCTCCAGAGCATTCTGACCGAGCACCCTGCGGAGCCGAAACAGGGCTTGCCGCAGGTTCTGTTTGGCCTGCGCTTCGAAATACGAACCCCACAGCAGCGCCGTCAGCTTCTCACGCGACTGCGGCCGGGGGTTGCAAGCCAGGTAAGCCAGCAATCCTGCAAGTTTCTTGCTCGGAAGCTCGACAGCGCCATCGGGTCCGGTCAGTTCGAAGCCTCCCAGCAGCGAAAGACCAAACTTTGGGTACACCGCTCCGTCCATCGGCACACGCGGAAATTGCACGGCAACCTCCCTTAGAAGGAAGATTCCAACACACTTTTTCGTGGCCCCCAAGCAAAAATAACGTCGTTGTAACGCCCGACTAACGCCGCCGACGACTGTTGCAAGCTTGAATTGCTCTCATTCGATCGATTGGTGGGGATATCCCCCGCCGCGAAAACCGGAGGACCCTACGCTCCATCCCGTAACCGCAATTGCGACTGTCATCCTGGTCGGCCGAGGCGAAGTCGATCCGAACTTCAAACAGGAGGGTGTGACATGCATAGACCGCTCGTTTTTGCATCAGACCGCATCGTCACTCGGGATTCAGTTCTATACGGAAGGCGTCTTTCGATTGTCAGGTTCTCCGCTGCAATCGCATTAGTGGTGACCACAATCACGGCTGCCTTTGTGCAGGATGCGGGCAGTGGCCCTGTCAGGTGCTGTGTTTCTCCATCAAGCCAGTTTTCTTCGGGAATGCCGCTTCCATAGCTGCGATGTCCGGCCCGCAAATGCCGGGAGCAAGTCCTTGCGGTGCGTGAGATCATTTCGAGCTGAAGGCGTGCGATCCACTTTTAGCCGGGGGTTATCGCCATGACTTTACGTGTTTTTCCCACGATCCTGGTTGCCAGCATCGTTTGCCTGTCTGCCGAAGAAAGTTTCGCACAGCGAGACCCAGGTGTGCGGGGCGGATTGCAAAACACGGGCGGCGGGCTTCAAGCCCAGGGCATCAAGATTCCGCCGCCACCACTGATCAGCGATCATCCGACGACCGGCGCCAGGATCACCGACAACGAGAAACGATCGTTCGTCGAAGGCATTTTGCGCGCCGGACAGCTTGAATCGACCTGCGACGATTGCGCGATGGTGACAGACGGCTCGCCCGCAGTGAAGAATCCGATCAACGGCCTGAAAGAACTCGACCCGCTGTTTCCGCAATTCACCACCAATTCCAACGGACTGGGTGCGCGTCACAATGCCGATCAGTGTTTTGCATGTCACGGGCACCCGACACTGGGAGGCTCCGGTGGCTTCCTGGTCCCCAATCCGGTGGACCTGGCAAGATTCGGTCCGCCCGCGGCTCGACCGCCGGAGAACCCGCAGTTCGATCTGATCCCGCACCGCTTCGGCCGGCAAAACGTGGTGCCGAGTTTCCAGCAGCAATATGGACCGATCCGCGAGGTCAGGTTCATCTACAAGGTCGACGACGCCGGCAATATACTGCGCGATAATCACGGCCAACCGATGCCGGACGGTGGCGTACATGCGCTTTGGACGGTCAAGGGAACGCGCGGCGATCCCACCATTCCGAATTGCAGCATAACGCAGCCCGATTTCGAAAGGCAGGTCCAGCAGAACAACATCGCCTTCCGGATTCCGCTGCAGATGACGGGCCTTGGGCTGATTGAATCGATCCAGGACCGCGAGATACTGGCGAAGCAAGCGGCAACCTCATCCATGCGCACGGCGGTGGGGATTGCCGGCCGCCCCAACCGCAGCGGCAACGACGGTACGATCACGCGCTTCGGCTGGAAGGCGCAGAACAAGTCGGTCACGATGTTTGCCGGCGAGGCCTACAACGTCGAGATGGGCATCACCAATGAATTGTTTCCGACGGCTCGGGAAGAGGACCCGAACTGCAACGGTTCCGGCAAGCCGGCCCCCAACGACGTAACGCGGATGGACACAACTGATAACCTGAACCAGGCCTTCAATAACCCGGTGCACCTCCTGGCGGACTGGATGCAGTTTTCGCTGCTGATGCGTTTTACCGACGGGCCGCAGCCCGTATCGAACCCGTCTTCCAGTGCGGTCAGAGGGCGGCAATTGTTCGGCGACATCGGATGCGCCCTTTGTCACACACCGACGATGCAGACTGCGCCTGTCATGAACAGCGCGGTGCTGCAGAACCGGCCTGTCAATCTGTTCTCCGACCTGCTCATCCATGACATGGGCACGGGGCTCGCCGACGGCATCAGCCAGGGACTCGCCGGTCCGCGCGAATTCCGTACCACGCCATTGTGGGGCGTCGGGCAGCGAATATTCTTTCTGCACGATGGACGGACCAACGATCTGCTGGAGGCAATCAGGGCGCATGCTTCCAACGGCTCGGAAGCGAATGCGGTCGTGAGCGCATTTAATGCCCTTCAGTCGTTTGACAAGCAGGCAATCCTGAACTTCCTGCGTTCGCTCTGAACCGGTGGTCCGGCAGGACCGAGGCCAGGCTTTGGGAAACGCGTGCGCAAGAGTATTGGCAATGCAAGCTCGTCGCTGCGTTATCCTGACCTTCGCCTTCGGCATTGCGATCGCCGGAACGGGGAAATGGACCGCACATGCCGCGGTCGAATTCCCGCGCGACCTCCTGGCGTCGGACCCGAAGCCACCCCTTCACCAAACCGGAAATCCGTTGTGGTCCGTACCGATCGCCAATCTGAATGCAACGCGGGACCGCCCGATATTTTCCGCATCGCGTCGCCCAGCGCGGCCTCCCGCGGTTTTCGTCGCTGCAGTGCCGCCACCACCCTCGCCAGCTGCTGTGCCGCTGCCGGATCGCCCGCCGCTGGTTCTTCTCGGCACGATTATCGGGGGATCGCTGCACATCGGAATATTTCACGAAGAGTCCACCACAAAAACGGTGCGTCTTTCCGTCGGCGAAAGCCGTGAGGGTTGGATCCTGCGGTCGGTTACCGCCAACGATGCAAACTTCGAAGCCACCGACCGTGTCGCAACGCTGGTGTTGCGACCGCCGTTTCAATCGGCGATGAGAGCCGACGGTACCTCGGAGCTGACCGAACCGCTTCCTCCCGTTCGACGTCGGAAGCGGTGAAGATCGAGGCCGTCGTGCCGGTGGTCGCGATGGGCGCGGCAGTAGATAGAAGCGTCTAACACCGTCATTGCGAGCGAAGCGAAGCAATCCATAGCGCGGCATAACGGATGGATGGATTGCTTCGTCGCAAGCGCTCCTCGCAATGACGGCTGTGTAAGCACTGAGGTCTACAAATCCACCACCACGTAGTCGCTCTCGACCGAGACCGCGATGGTCTCGGCGATATACGGTCCCTTCACCACGGCCGCCCCCGGTTCGACGTTGACCGGGTACGCTCGCGCGCGAAAACGTTTGGGGTCGCAATAGGACTGGCCGGTGCGGATGTCGAATTCCCAGCCGTGCCAGGGGCAGCGGATGATCTCGCCCAGTCGCGTGTATTCGATCTCGCCGGGGTCGGAGGATGTCGCAAGTCCGATCAGCGGGCCTTCGCACAATGCAGCGCCCTGGTGCGGGCAGCGGTTCAAGAGGCCGAAGAACTCGCCCTTGATGTTGAAGATCGCGATCGGCCGCTCATCGATGGTGAGGAATTTTCGCGTCCCCGGCGGTAACTCGTCCACCGGGGCAATGACGTGTCTCACCATCAAGCGAGCCCGTACAGCTTCTTCGCATTGTCGAGATAGAACGACTGCTTGTTGGCGTCGCTGACGCCGGCCGGCAGCACCCGTGTCGGATCGTCAAAATCCCAATGCGGGTAATCGGTCGCGAACAACAGCTTGTCCCAGCCGACCCATTCGATCACCTCGAACAGATGCTCGCGGCGCTCCGGATCCTCCATCGGCTGCGTGGTCCACCAGATGTGGTCGCGGATATATTCCGACGGACGGCGCTTGAGATGCGGCACCTCGCTGCGCAGCCGCTCGAAGCTCTTGTCGAGTCGCCAGCCAAGCGACGGCGCCCAGCCGAAGCCGGCCTCGATCATCACCATTTTCAGTTTGGGATAGCGCTCGAACACGCCTTCGAGCACGAGGCTCGCCAGCGCGGTCTGCTGGCACTGCGAATGGCCGACCATCTCCTCGATGTAAAAGCTCGGCCAGCCCGAGGCCGTGATCGGGTTGCCGCCGAAGCCGAACGCGTGCACGCCGATCGGCAGGCCGATTTCCTGGGCGGCCTCATAGATCGGCCAGTAGCGGCGCTGGCCGAGCGGCTCGACATTGCGGGAAAGCAGCAGCACCTGCACGTAGTTCTTGTCGCCGGCGCGCTTGCGGATTTCGGCGGCGGCGGTCGGGCCGTCCTCATTGCCGACGACGATCGAGCCTTTCAGGCGCGAATCCCGGCTGGTCCATTTCTCGATCTGCCAGTCGTTGATGGCGGTCGCCAGCGCGGCGCTGAGATCGTGGTTGCGAAGGCCCTGCCCGGTGTCGAGCGGATTGAGCACGCCGAGGGCGACGTTATAGGGGTCGAGAAGCTGCTTCTGCATGAAGGACAGCGAGGAGCCCTGCTTGCCGCCTTCCGGCGGATAGGCGTCGCGGCGCGAGGCGTTGGGTTGCGCCTTCGGATAGGGCGGGCCTTCCATCATGCCCTGATAGACATGCTTGCCGTAGGTCTGAAGATGCTCATGCCAGCGCTTGGCGAGGAAAGGGTAAAGCTCGGTCGGGGTGGCGCGCGCCGGATGGATGTCGCAATCGGCGATGGCGGTCTTGACGCTGACGGACGCTGACGGGTCGGCGCGGAACTGCACATTCATGGCGTCGTCTCCTTGCTCGCAGACTGCTTCAGGCGGCCGTAGGTGGCGTGCGGATTGTCGATCATGATCTTGCGGACAAGACCTTCCGAAATCCCCGCCGGCAGCACCTCGTCGCCGTCGAATTGCCAATGCGGATAGTCGGTTGAGAATAGAAGCAATTCGTCCGACTGCATATGGTCAAACAGGCGGTTCAGGGTTGCCGGATCCGGCGGCGCGTCGACCGGTTGCAGCGAAAAGCGGATGTTGCTGCGCACAATCTCCAGCGGCGCGCGGTCGACCCAGGGGGTTTCCATCCGCACCCCGCGCCAGAACTTGTGCAGCCGCCACAGATAGGACGGCAGCCAGGTGAAGCCCGATTCCAGCATCACCATCTTCAGCTTTGGATGCCGGGCGAACACGCCTTCGATGATCAGGCTGGTAAGCTGGGTCTGGAACGCCTGCGCCTGCGCCACATAATCCTCGACATGGTAGGAGCCCCAGCCGACCGAGGTCGGCGGGTTGTGGTAATTGCTGCCGGCGTGGACGCCGACGACAAGGCCCAGCCGCTCGGCCGCGGCATAGATCGGCCAGTAGGCGCGCTTGCCGAGCGGGTTGTCGCCCATGACCAGCATCAAAACCTGGACAAAGCGGCGGTCCTTGGCGCAGCGCTCGATCTCGGCGACCGATTTTTCGACGCTTTGGGTCGGAATCACGATCGAGCCGCGCAGGCGCGCATCCTTGTCCAGCCACTCCTTGACCAGCCAGTCGTTCAGCGCACGGCAGAACGCGTCCTGCATGTCCTCGGAGAACACCATCTGCACGCCATAGAGCGGATTGCAGATGCCGTAGCTGACGGCAAATTTATCCAGCGCCTGCTTCTGCATGTCGGCGAGGCTGGAGCCCGGCTTGCCCTGCGCCGGCCGCCAGTCGGGGCGCGCCGAGATCGGCGAATTGGGCGGATAGGACTGCGACACCAGGTCGGTCATGCCGCGCGTCGTCACCTGGTCGCGCCAGTAGTCGTTCAGATACGGCAGCAGGCTGGTCAGGTGCGGAACGGCGGGATGCAGGTCACAATCCACCCCGCCCGCGATCGGTGACGTCATGACGTTTCCTCGTTTCCCTCGCCGCATTGAAGCAGGCCGCCCGGCGCCCGGCAACTCGGCAAACGCTGCCACCCTGTGCTAGGAAAACATGGGTGGGCCAATAAAACATCGGGTTAAACACGGGCCTTGGGGAGATTTTCATGATTCGCACCGGACATGCAGCGGTTGCCGTCACCCTTTTGCTGGCGGGCGGCGCGTTGGCGCAGCAAGCCCAGCCGCCGGCAGCAGCACCGCCGGTCGATTTCTCCAAGGTCGAGATCAAGACCACCGACCTCGGCGACAACGTCTACATGCTCGAAGGCCAGGGTGGGAACATCACCGTGGCGGTGGCGAAAAACGGCATCATCATGGTCGACGGCCAGTACGCGCCGCTGCACGACAAGATCAAGGCCGCGATATCAACCATCTCCAATCTGCCGGTCAAATATCTGATCAACACGCATTTCCATGGCGACCACACCGGCGGGAATGAAGCCTTCGCCAGGGACGGCGCCACCATCGTTTCCGACGTCAACGTCAAGAACAGACTTGCGGAGGGAACCAGCAATGGCTTGACCGGCGCCAAAACGCCACCGGCCGCTTTGGGCGCGCTGCCAACGAAGACCTATGCCGGCGGGATGCTCAAGATCAGGCTGCCCGGCCGCGTCGCCGATCTCAAGCATATCGCCAACGCCCACACCGACGGCGATACCTACGTCTGGTTCAAGACCGCCAATGTGCTGTCGACCGGTGACACCTTCACCAACGGCCGCTATCCCAATATCGACTTCGCCAATGGCGGCAACATCAAGGGCATGATCGCGGCGGCCGACGCCTATCTCAAGCTGACCAACGCCAAGAGCCGGATCGTGCCCGGCCACGGCCCGATCGCCGACAAGGCCGCGCTTGCCGAGTACCGCACCATGCTGGTCACCGCGCGCGACCGCATGGCGGCGCTGGTAAAGGAAGGCAAGAGCGAGGATGATGTGGTGGCCGCCAAACCGTTCGCCGATCTCGACAAGAAATGGGCGCCGACCGAGTTGGCCTCCAGGAATTTCATTCGCGTCGTCTATCACTCGCTCGCGGACAAGCCTGACAAGAAGTCGTTGCTGAAACGAATGCTGCGCCGGAGTTGAGAAGCGATGAAAGAACTCGTGATCATTGCCGAGAAGATCGCCGTCAGATTGATCGAGCGGAAGCAGACCATTGCGGTCGCGGAATCCTCCACCGGCGGCCTGATCTCGGCGGCGCTGCTGTCGGTGCCGGGCGCGTCGGCCTATTTCCTCGGCGGCGGCGTGGTCTACACCCGCGACGCGCGGCGCATCCTGATGGACATCCCCGATGAGGCGATGAAGGGGATCCGTTCGGCATCCGAGCCTTACGCAAAACTGCTGGCGAGCCAGATTCGAAAACGCTTTTCGACCGACTGGGGCCTATCGGAAACCGGCGCCACCGGCCCCACCGGCAACCGCTACGGCGACGCCGCCGGCCACAGCTGCATGGCGGTGGCAGGCCCGGCGCACGCGGTGTTGACGCTGGAGACGGGGGGCGCGGACCGGCAGGCGAACATGCAGCGTTTTGCAGCGACGGCGCTGGATCTGCTGCTGCAGAATTTGGGACGGTGACGATTGTGTTGCCATCCGGTTCGCAGCATGAGTTGAGCACAGCGAAACCCATCGCTCTACGGGATAGATGATGGGTTTCGCTTCGCTCTACCCGTCCTGCAATTCTCCGCGATAAACCGTCATTGCGAGCGAAGCGAAGCAATCCATCTTGCTGCGAAGGAAGAAAGAATGGATTGCTTCGTCGCTTCGCTCCTCGCAATGACGGTGAGTTGCGCTAGCCCACCCGCACTATCGCTGCGGTCCCGACAGCTTCACCTCGCGTTCAGCCCGGAACACATTGCTGTGGAGGTTGGCGATCCATTGCCGGCCGCTGGAAGTCACATTGAGATAGCGGATGGCAAGCTGGATCTGCGGCGCAACGTTGGTCCAGTAGAATTGCGCGAATTTATAGACGATGTCGGCGGGCGTCGCGTAACCGAGCGTCTTGTTCAGCCCGGTTTCCTCGAATTCGTGGAACAGCGCATTCGATTTCCTCATGTAATTGGGATCGCCGAGCTGGCCGATCAGATCGGCCGCGCGCAGCAGCAAACCTTCCTCCTCATTGAGGTCGTCGATGTCACCCTTTGGCGTGTCCGCATAGGGAAAGCGCGTGTATTCGATGGCACGGGCGATCCGCGCCGCGTCGACTTCCTCGACGGAATCGAGGCGTTCAAAGACGAACAGCTTCGAGCGGTCGACATGGTAGGGCGCAAGTGCCGCGTCGGATGATCCAACCGGCAACTGGACCTTGCGGCCACTCAGGTCCGCGACATAAACGCCATCCTCGTCGCCATGAACGATACCGCGGACATATCCGATGTCATGGGTGAGGCAGCCCAGAATGAAGTTCGCGTAGTCCGTGGCCGTCGTGGTGCGTTGCAGCGCCCTGCCTGCCAGGATGTCGTGCCCAACCAGCGTCACGAGCATGGTATGCTCGATGTTGTGATAGAGCGCATCGCTGTTTCCGATGCACTCCAGCGTCAACCTGGCGGCAAAAGGCAGCAGATCCGTCAATCCAGCATGCGAAGAGCCGAACCGGCCTTCGATTTCCTTCGACAGGTACGCGCCAAGGGCTTGTGCGGTCAATTGAGGGATTGTGATCATCTCGGCACCCGCTCCCATGCTGTGGTTTGCGCCGTGATCGACAGAGTTGGTGCGACAGCAGCTTCGGCTTTCCCGTCGGTCACCTCACCGATCGAGGCTATCCTATCACCATTTCCTCAATGCCGGCACGGTACATCCGCCCGCAAACCCAGCGCCCCGAAGGGTGGATTAGCCAAGCCGCAACCTACCCCCGATGCGACGCCGAAGACGGCGGACTACGCACCTGCGCGCTGAAGCGTCATTGCGAGCAGCACTTGCTGCCAAGGCGCGGCGCCGGAATTCGCAGGGCTGACCACCGCTTCCAGCCTATTGGATCGGCGCGCCGCGCGTGCCTATAATCCGCCGAAAGCTTCGAGGGCCGCATCCATGCAACAACCATTCGACCGCGCCGCCGAGGATCTGGGCAACTCGATCCATCTTGAGCATGTCAACGTTACGATCCCCGATCAGCGGCTCGCAACCTTGTTCTATGTCACCGGACTGGGGCTGACCCGCGATCCCTATCTGATGGTGTCCGACAGCAACATGTGGGTCAATGTCGGCAAGAGCCAGTTTCATCTGCCTGATGGCGCAGCGCAGGTGCTGCGCGGTCATACCGCGCTGGTGATCGCAGGCCGCGCGGCGCTGCTCGAGCGGCTGGCCTCCGTCGTCAAAAAGCTGGAGGGCACCAAGTTCGCGTTCAGCGAGCACAATGATTATGTCGAGGCGATCTGTCCCTGGGGCAATCGCCTGCGCTGCTACGAGCCGGACGCCGCGCGCTTCGGCCGCATCACGCTCGGCATTCCCTATGTCGAGTTCGACGTCCCGGTCGGGGCCGCCAGGGGCATCTGCCACTTCTATCCCGAGATCATGGGGATGCAGGCCGAACTCAAGAACGGCGACGGCACGGTGGCGCGCGTAAAAGTCGGCAAGGACCAGTATCTGCAATTCCGCGAGACCGATCGGCCGCAGCCGGATTTCGACGGCCACCACGTCCAGATCTATGTGACGGATTTTTCCGGTCCCTACCGCAAGCTGTTGTCGCGCGACCTCGTCTCGCAGGAGGACAACCAGTACCAGTACCGTTTCCGCGATATCATCGATCTCGAAACCGGCAAGCATCTGTTCCGGGTCGAGCACGAGGTGCGCAGCGCCACGCACCCGATGTACATGCGGCCGCTGGTCAACCGCAACCCGGCGGAGACCAACCGCACCTACGCGCCCGGCCACGAGCAATGGGCGTGGGCGATGGGACCGGACGAATACGACCGGCGATAGCGAAGGGGCGAATGGGGAGTAGCGAATGGCGAATGGAAGGAACCCGTTCTCTATTCGCCACTCGCCATTCGCTATTCGCCCATCGGGGTCCCCGTTAACATTACGTCTTAACCAAAAATTAATTATGTGTTTGCGGGCGCGAAATGCCCGGCCTAGCGTGCTGTTTTCAGGGGTGCGGCCTGGCAACCAACGGATTGGTACGTGCGATGACGAATGGAATGCACAAGGCGTTGATCGCCTCGCTCGGCGCGGTGGCGCTGATATTTGCCGCGAACGAGACGTTCGCGAGGTCCGGAGGCACCCAAGGCGCGGGCGTTGCCGGCGCGCGTGCGATTGCGCACCCCGCAGGTAGCCATGCGTTCCGGCACCACCGCAGGAACCTTATCGGGCCCGCCATCGGCGGCTTCTACTACGGACCGGATGGCGCGCCCATTGTCGATGCGGCGCAACCGCCTGAATCGAACGATGTCCATTACACCTATACCCAAGACTTTCCCTGGGATTGGGCCCATCGCTATCCGCCGAATGTCGCGCCTTCCGACCGGCCCTATGTTCCCGGCTGCGGCTCCGAGACCGTCACGGTTCCCGGGCGTAACGGGGACCAGACCATCAATATCACGCGGTGCTACTGATCGTTTCGATTTGGGCGCTGGTTGAAACCAAAGAGGCCGTCTCGATGGACGGCCTCTTTTGTTTTCCAGCCATGAAATATCCGCTACTGCTGTCACGGCACGAACCATCGATGCCTTGACGGAAGCGAACCCATGATCGACCTTCGAAGCGACACCCTGACGCTGCCGACCGAAGAGATGCGCGAGGCGATGGCCACAGCCGCGCTCGGCGACGATTCACGCGACGGCGATCCGACCGTGCGCCGGCTGGAAGAGGCCGCGGCCGCTATCACCGGCAAGCAGGCCGCACTGTTCGTTGCCAGCGGCACCATGTCCAACCTGGTGGCGCTGCTCGCCCACACCGGCCGCGGTGGCGAAGTGCTGCTGGATTCCGAATCGCACATCATGCGCAGCGAGATGGGCGGCATTGCCTCCCTCGCCGGCCTGTTCTACCGGACCATTCCGTCCGTGCGCGGCGCCCCTGACCTGGCCGAGATGCGTGAGCTGTTGAACGCGCACCTGATGGCCAATCGCCTTGCGACCGCACTGGTTTGCGTCGAGACCACGCATAACAGCGCCGGTGGCGCGATCCTGCCGCTGGACTATCTCGGCCGCCTGCGGACGCTGACGGCCGAAAAGGGCATTCCGCTTCACATCGACGGCGCGCGCATCTTCAACGCCGCGGTCGCGCTCGGCGTACCCGTCGCGCGGATCGCAGGCCTGTGCGACAGCACCGGATTTTGCGTCAGCAAGGGCCTGAGCGCGCCGTTCGGCTCGGTGCTGTGCGGGTCTTCAGCCTTCATCGAACGCGCGCGGGCCTATCGCCGCATGGTGGGCGGCGCCATGCGCCAGGCCGGAATCATGGCCGCGGCCGGCATCATAGCGATCGAGCGCATGGTCGACCGGCTCGCCGAGGATCACCGCCGCGCCAAACGAATAGCCGAAGGCCTGCACGCGATCGATCCGCGCCTCACCGACCCGCGGCTGGTCGAGACCAACATCGTCATGCTCGAAATCGGACATACCGGCGCAGACGCCAAGACCTGGATCGCCATGCTGGAGACGCATGGTGTGAGGGCCGGCGCCTGGAGCCGCAAATCGCTGCGGCTGGTCACGCACCGGCACATCGACGATGCCGCCGTCGGGCGGGCGGTTGCGATCGTTCGTACCGTCTTGAGCGCTATCGTGCAGCCTGTTGCAAGCCGCGCCTAAAGAATTCCGCTTCGGCCGCTCGAAGCGCCCCGGGGGACTTATTTCTCCCGGAACGAGCGCATCAGCTGGTCGCTCAGCGGCTTCATCAGATAGGAGAACATCGTGCGGTCGCCGGTCTGCACGAAGGCTTCCACCGGCATGCCCGGGATCAGCTTGTTGTCGCTGCCGAGGCGGGCGACTTCTTCCGGCGGCATCGAGACGCGGATGGTGTAATAGCTTTGCCCGGTGCGCTGGTCGGTGGTGACGTCGGCCGAGACCCGCGTGACCTTGCCGTTCAGTTCCGGCGTGGTGCGCTGGTTGAAGGCGGAGAGCCGCAGCAAGGTCTTCTGGCCGATCTGCAGCTTGTCGATGTCCTGCGGATTGACCTTGGCCTCGACCGAGAGGTCGTCGGCCTGCGGCACGATCATCATGATGGCGTCGCCCGCGGTGATGACGCCGCCGACGGTATGCACCGTCGACTGCAGCACCATGCCGTCCTGCGGCGCGCGGATGTCGATGCGGCGCAGTTGATCCTCGGCGGTGACCTTGCGCTCGACGAATTCGCCGATCTTGTCGTTGGTCTCACGCAGATCCTTGGAGACCTCGCTGATCATGTCCTTGTCGACCTGGATGATCTGCAACTCGGTTTCGGTGATCTTGCCCTTGGCCTGGGCGCGCGAGGCGATGTATTGCGCCCGTTCGCCCGCCAGCCGGGCGGCGTCGCGCTCCAGCGTGGTCAGCCGCGAGATCTGCACCAGGTGCTTGTCGTAGAGGTCGCGAACGCCGATCAGTTCTTTCTCGACCAGCGCGATTTCCTTGTTCTTGGCGGTTTCCTGCGCCGTGAGGCCGGCGATTTCCTCATTCAACTGCATCACCCGTTCGCGCAACTGGGCCTTTTGACCGGCGCGCCCGTTGACGCGGACTTCGAACAATTTGGTTTCGCTGGCAATGACGTCCCGGACATCGGAATCGTCGGCGCGCTCGGTAAGCATCGTCGGAAACCTGATCGCATCGAGGCCGCGCTGTTCGGCCTCCAGCCTTGCCGCGCGCGCCCACAAGCCGTTCAGCGTCTTGACGACGATCGCAAGGCTCGCCTTGACCACGGTCTCGTCGAGACGCACAACGATATCGCCGGCCTTGACCGTATCGCCGTCGCGTACCCTGACTTCGCCGACCACGCCGCCGGTCGGATGCTGCACCTTCTTGACGTTGGATTCGACCACCACCGCGCCCGGCGCGATCAGCGCGCCCGATATCGGCACGGTCGAGGCCCAGCCGCCGAATCCGCCGGCCAGCACGATCACCAGCACCAGGCCGATCAGCAGATGGGTCCGTATCGAGCGGCGGGCGCCGCGCAGTTCGCCTGACGCATTCTGGGTCATGATTTGGCGGCTCCCGCGTCGGAGACGATCTTGATCGGCGCAGGCGGCGTGACGCGCTGCAGCACCTGTCCGAGAACGGTTTCCTTCGGCCCGAATGCCTGCATGCGGCCGTCCTTCAGCACCAATAGCTGGTCGACGCCCTCGATGCCGACCGGCCGATGCGCCACCACAATCACGATGGCGCCGCGCTCGCGCGCGCCGCGAATCGCGCGGGTCAGCGCCTCGTCGCCTTCGCTGTCGAGGTTGGAATTCGGCTCGTCGAGCACGATCAGGAACGGGTTGCCGAACAGCGCCCGCGCCAGCGCCACGCGCTGCGCCTGCCCTGCCGAAAGTGCAGCGCCCTGCTCGCCGATCTGGGTATCGTAGCCCTCGCGCATCTTGATGATCATCTCATGCACGCCGGCTTCCTTGGCGGCGGCGATGATCGCATCCGATTTGGCGTCGGGATCGAAACGGGAGATGTTCTGCGCGATCGAGCCGCCGAACAATTCGACGTCCTGCGGCAGATAGCCGATATGGCGGCCGATCACGTCCGACGACCATTGATCGAGCGCCGCGCCATCGAGCCGCACCTTGCCGCGGAACGGCAGCCAGACGCCGACCAGCGCGCGCACCAGCGACGATTTGCCGGATCCGCTGGGCCCGATCACGCCGACGCCGCTGCCGGCCTCGGCCGCAAATGTAATATCCTGGACGATCAGCCGCTGATCGCCCGGCGGCACGATGCTGACGTTCTCGACCGACAGCCGCTTGACCGGGCTCGCCAGCAAGGTTTGCGAGTTCGCCGCCGGCATCTGTCCCAGCAGCTTGTTGAGGCGGGTCCAGCTCTGACGCGCGGCGACGAAGCCCTTCCAGTGCGCGATCGCGAGATCGACCGGCGCCAGCGCCCGGGCCGAGAGGATCGAGCCCGCGATGATGATGCCGGCAGTGGCCTCCTGATGAATGACCAGATAGGCGCCGACCGCCAGCACCGCCGATTGCAGCATCATGCGCAGCACCTTGGCGATCGCCCCCAGGCCGCCCGCCACGTCGCTGGCGCGCTGGTTGCCGGACAGATATTTCTCGTTGGCTTCGCTCCAGCGGCTGGTGAGCCGCCCCGACATCCCCATCGCAACCAGCACTTCGGCGTTGCGCCGGCTGGTCGCCGCCAGGTCGTTGCGCCGCGCCGCGAGCGCCATGGCGTCGCGGGCCGGCTGGCGCGACAGCAATTCGGTGATCAGCGTGAGGATCACGAGAATGATGGCGCCGACCAGGGCGGTCGCGCCGAGCAGCCAGTGGAAGGCGAAGCAGATGGCCAGATAGAGCGGCAGCCAGGGCAGGTCGAAGAACGCGCCGGGGCCCATGCTGCCGAGGAACGAGCGGACGTTATCGAGGTCGCGCAGCGGCTGCAGGCCCTCGTTGCGGCTGCCCACGATCAGCGGCAGGCGCACCACGGTTTCGAACACGCGGGCGTTGAGGGCCTCATCGAGCGAGGTGCCGATGCGCCCCAGAATCCGTCCCCGGATCAGGTCGAGCCCGCCCTGGGCGACGTACAGGCCGGCGGCCAGAACGACCAGGCCGACCAGCGTCGGCACGCTGCGGCTTGGCAGCACGCGGTCATAGACCTCGAGCATGAAGATCGAGCCGGTCAGGTACAGCAGATTGATCATGCAACTCATGACGCCGACGCCGAGGAACGCGCTGCGGCAGGCGCGCAACGCTTCACCGAGTTCGGATCGCCGGACACCGGGCGCGGCTGCCATTAATTCGT
>Ga0310811_10004880_pt1 | contig 16892 bp, 13 predicted proteins | sample YCmetagenome_FD_207642 | JGI IMG/M metagenome (GOLD analysis project Ga0310811, IMG submission 207642) | Soil microbial communities from experimental microcosm in Duke University, North Carolina, United States - YC | ecosystem: Engineered > Artificial ecosystem > Soil microcosm > Unclassified ...
AGCTCGTCGCTAATCAGGTGATCGACCGAGTGATCCAGCCTCGGCGGCCCCGACATGGGCGCGTTGAGCAGCGCGACGGGCGTGGACGTCAACTGGAACACGCGCGCGGCCATGCGGGCATCTTCGCCGAGGCCGAGCACGCCTTGCGGGAAGCCGATCACGTTCACGCCGTGGTCGTAGCCGACCCCTTCGACACGCGCGTGAAAGCGGGCCGGCTCGCGCTCGTCGTCATCGCTGTCGTCGTCGGTGCTCTCGACCCAGCGCACCTTGAGCGATCCGAGCAACGGGTATTCGGTTTCGGCCAATGCGTTCCACCAGTTCACGAGCTGGTGGCGGCCCGCTTCGGTGTTCATGTCGTACGCGCGGCGCAGATCGGCGCGGTCGTTCGCGATCAGAACGAGAAAGCGCGGCAGCAACGAGGCATCGGCCCGCTGCGCGTCGTCGATGTTGGCCAGCACTTCGGCCAGACGGGTAGCCGACCATTTGATCGCGTGATACTCGTGTTGTCCGTCTCTGGCCCACCACGAAATCAGGCCCAGGCGCTGGCTGAAGCTGTTCAGATTGAACGATTCCTGAAGGTCGGGCCGCTCATTCCAGATCAGAACCAGAAACCGGGGCAGCAGGGGCAGAGCGCATTGCTCGCCGGGTCCCATTCTGATGAGGTCTTCGTCCAACGCCGCGGTGACCCAGTGAATGACCGGAAATTGCTGCTCCCCATGTTCGATCCACCACGACAGGCACTTGAGGCGTCCGATGAAGCTGTCCAGCGAGCAGAACTCCTGCAGATCCGCCCGCTCCTCGATGATCAGGCGCAGGAATCGCGGCACCGGCAGCCAGTCGGGATGCTCGCCCCATTCCATCTCGAACAGCGGCGCGGGCAGCGTGGGCGGCACCCACTTGATCACGCGATACTGGAACTGGCCGTGCTCGAGCCACCACGACAGGCAATGGAGCCGGCCGACAAACGTGTGCAGCGGACCGAACGCGGCTTGCAGGTCGGCCCGTTCCCCGACGATCTGCGACAGGAAACACGGCACGTGCGGGCCGTCGTCGACGGCGGGTTGCTCGGGTTCGAGCATCGCGCCGCCGATCGGCGGCTGGGTCCACTTGATCCGCTTGTACTCGCGGTGGCCGTGCTCTTCCCACCAGCTCAGGCACGCGAGCCAGCCGGTCAGCGTGCCCAGGTTGAACGCCTGCGAAAGATCGTCACGATTGCCCACGATCATCGTCATCAGCCTCGGCAGGCGCAGGCCGGCTTCGGCAAATACGGTTTGCGGTTCGAGCAAAGTTTCAACGAGGTGCCTCGTGTCGAGTACGCTAGGCGCGGTCGCGCCCAGCCAGTACGTGACTGCGCCCGGATGCTGATCGATCAGCGTGTCGTTATCGAGTTGGCGCAGATATTCAAGATCTTCCTGACGAAGCGCCCAGTTGAAATCCGGGTACGTCTCACGCGCCGTCATTTCCCACCAGAAGTACAGCGTGACCCGATCGTCCAGCGCCTTCGAATTGAAGGGCGCGAGGTCGGCTCTGAATTTCATCAGAAAGTAGATCGCGCTCGGCAGGCAGAACTGCTCTGCCGGCGACGGGTGCTGGTACTCTGCCAGCCACCCTGTCTTGTTTTTTTTCGGTCCCAGATTAACCACGATTTGCAATCCTTGAAGGCTATGCGAAGGAAAAGTCGTCGGCGGTCAGCGTCGGATTGGGCGAGTAGTAGGGATCGTTCAACAGCAGATCGCCCCAGCGCTGCCTGACCAACTCGGATTCCTGATTGAAGCGGCTGATTTTTTCCGGCGTGTCTTCGGCGCCGGGCGTAGCCGACTCGTGATGATAGAGCTCGGCATACGGCGTCCACACGTTGCGATAGCCGGCCTGACGCACACGTAGACAGAAATCGATGTCGTTATAGGCGACATGCAGCTGCTCGTCGAGGCCGCCGACTTCCTTGTAGATCGACTGGCGGATCAGCAGGCACCCCGCGGTCACGGCACTCATTGCGTTGCGCAGACGCGCCCGCGCGAAGTAGCCCGGCATCGTATTGGGGAAGTGCTTGTGCGCACGGCTCGCAATACCGCCGACGCCGAGTACCACGCCGCCGTGCTGAATGGTGTCGTCCGGGTACAGCAGCTTCGCGCCCACCGCGCCTACGTTCGCCTGCAGCGCCATCGAAATCATTTCTTCGAGCCAGCCGGCGTTGATGACTTCGATGTCGTTGTTCACCAGGCAGACGAAGTCGGCCGTGCTCGCCAGCGCGATGCGATTATTCAGCGCCGAGTTGTTACTTGCGAATGAAATAAACGTCCTGGTTGTCGTCCCAGCCGCCAACGATACGTTCCGCGATCGTAAGTTTGTCTTCTTCGCAGAAAGTCCGAAGCCAGCGTTCCGGAATCATCGAAACACCGTAACTTTTTCCGATGTACTTGGCGATTTTGGCTCGTGATGAATTTTTAGGTTGAGAGTCAACAAAGGCATATTCTCCAGCGTCGTAAGACGAAAGCAGGCGTGTCCGCGCATCTTCGCCTATCGAATAGCAATCCTTTTCACTTAGAAGCTCTCTCGACCGCGCGCCGTGTATGGTTACGACAGCAACGCCGCCAGACCGAATCTTGCTGAAGAGATGCTTCATCGCCGATCGGGCGTCTGCTTGCGAAAGATGGGTGATGAGTGATGCCAGCGCTGCGACGTCGAACTTGGCGTTTTCGATTGTGGCGAATTCAAAGAGCGGGTCAACCATGTGATGCCTGTGTACGCCGAAGGTCGAACTGCAAAAGTCGACAGCGGGCGCCACGATATCTGCGACATGGACATCTGATGCATTGAATTTCTTAGCGAGATGTCGGGTGTTGCGTCCGTAACCGCAGGGAAGCTCAAGGATTGTCGGTTTTTCGCTGCCGGACAACTTAACAGCTCGCTGAACGAATTGCGCCATCTGCGAGCCGACCGATTCATAGTGGGCTATGGAACCATCGAACAGGTCGTCGTTGGGGTGGATCGGTGCCGCGACTGCGATTTCGACTTTCGGTTTATCGGCGGAACCGGCGGCGACAGACTCGGCGAATACCTCATCGACACCCAATTCTCTCAGAGCATCTCGGATTGTCAGATTTTCAGCACGGTCTCGCAGCCCAAGCTGATTTTTAACGGTCTCACTGAGTCGGGTAATTCTGCGTCGCGCCTCGATCAACGCGGCGACGTGCTCGTATTCGCGCAAGCGCTCCCCACTAAGCTTGCCTTCCGCCCCAGCAACGCCCGTCGAATTACTCAGATCCGATTTGATGTAATAGTCACCGACGATGGTTCCGACCAATTTGAAATCTGCGGGATATGCGGCCGTAATGCGCAGCAGAAGGTCGTAATCTTCCTCCCAAGTCAGCAGAGTATCGAAATAGAGTTCGGAAGAAGTAATCGATCTGTCGATCAGATAGGAGTGAATCGGGCAAAAGTTAGCCACGAACAGATCCACGAGACCTTCGCCAGGGAAAACCGCGGAGTCCGCGCGTGTAGCCACGATAAATTGCGGGGATACATCGGCGTGCACCACTCTGACAGATGAGAAGACAATTGCGGCGTTGCTTGCCTTCAATTGGTCGATCAGAAGACTGTAAGCCTCCGGATACAACACATCATCGTAGTCGAGAAAACCGACGTACTGACCGCTAGCCTTGGATAGGCCCAGATTCAACAGTTCTGTTCGCGCATCTTTTGGTTCTTCCGAAGTGAGATTCACCAATTCCAGCGACGGAGCGTCGTGCATCTTAAGCAAGGGAGCAAGCGATGCCTCGACCTGCGCGATATCAGAAGGCGAGAACCTTTGTAACGCAACAATGATATTCAGTGGACGATAGGTTTGTCCGACCAGCGAGAAAACACAACGTTCCAGCTCCTTGAGGCGCTTGACGTCGTGAAACCTAACGATACAATCGACTTGATTTTCAATCATGGTTTTACCAACGCGGTTTCGCGAAGCTTGTGTGTGCGGTGAAATCGGCGATCTTGCTCCACTCAACGGGAACAGGCTTTGGATAATGCTGAGGTAATTGCTTCCCCAAGCCATCCATTTCGCTCTGCAACCACTGCTCGAACTCCGCGCCACGCCACTTCCTCGCCAGCAAGCAAGCAGATGCGTAAATCATTTCTACCGTCGATACACTCATTTTGCGATTGGTGACACGATGAAGGAAAAGTGCCTGCGGACAAGTTTTCAGACTGTATCCAAGCGCTCTGGCACGCCAGGAGAGGTCGACATCTTCGCAATACATAAAGAAGCTTTCGTCGAACCCACCCAATTCCTCGAAGCACGTCCTGGAAATCGCCAAGCACGCACCCGAAACCCAAGGTGTTTCGAGCGTCAAGAAATCGTAGGGTTTTGGGTGTTCTGAAGGAAATTGAAGTGCTTCGACCAATGCTCTTCCGTCTGCCGCGAATACGGCTTTAACCAGGCCGCCAATCGCGCCCGGATGCAAAACGCCATCCGGATTGAGGGAAATATAGATATCAGCATCGTCGTCGAAAGCGGCACGCATCAACTTATTGTGACCAGCACCAAAGCCGACATTTCCGTCGGATTGCAAACGTGTCAGGAAGCTGCGGTCTAAATCGTAATGTTCGGTCGAATTACCGTTATCGAGGAGGAACAGATTGTTCGCTACCGGCAGGCCGGCCTCTGAGAGAGAGATACGAGCCGCTTCGACCGCACGCTGAAGCTCCGCCTGGTCATTGTTATAGGTAACGATTCCGATAACGACCTTTGCGTTGCGCGGCGTTTTGACGTGCAAACCGAGAGCTCGTTGCTGAATGGTGTCAGCCAATCGTCGAGGCGGCTGTGCGATCGGCGTCGGCCGAACCGCGCGGATCTTGACACCCTTTGGGTCAAGAAGATGGAAAACATAATGCTTCGCAAAAGCTTTCAAATCCGGAGCGGAGGCGATGGCGATCATCGCCGGAGTTTTCTCATACAGCTCTGGCCGCGCGATTTTCATCCAATGAAAACCTGCATGCTCGCAAGCATAGAAGAAAAGCCGCTCGATTGAATGCGCGAGCGTGGCGTCCGTCTGATTATTTTCAGCCTGAAAATCTTCGAAACTCAGATTAATCTCAAGCAGATTCTTTAAGGCCGTCGTCCGCGCCCAGAACATCGAGCCCGATGGAAAATCGAGTGGTGTCGATTTGTCTATAGCGAAACCGAGACGGTTTGCAAGCTTCTGCGCGCCGTCGAAATTTCCTCCCCAATTGGTCCAGTGCCGCATCGTTTCAAAATGCTGGGCAGCGACCATCCCCAAGTTGGGATCATGCTCGAATGCGTATAGAACACTGCTGACGACTTCGGCCGAACCGGAAAGACTTTCGAGAAGGAAGTGACGCCATTGAGCCAATGCGCTTGCATGATGTGAACGCTTCCCATGCAGACATAGCACAAAGTCGTAGCGCTCGAAAACGTTCTTGAATGCGAGCAATTTTGGCGCGATATCGCGACCGCGGTTCGGGACAACACGAACTTCGACCGTGCCTTTCGCCCAGCCCTTGAAAGCATTCTGGATTAATTCGGCGGAGAATGAATCACAGGTCGATATATACACATCGACATCGACCGGAATGGTTTTCAGATACACGCGGAACTCTGGCGCAAGTTCTGGATAAAACAAATGAATAATCGCAGCGACCCGCTCCGTTCTAATCTCTTTCAACGTCGAGAACTGAAACGGAACCTTGACGCTATAGTCGACTTCGATAGCACGACCTGCCTCCGGAGGCGTCACCGGCGGCAGTGGGGCACCTTCTAACTGAGCGGTCGGCAGGGCCCGCTTCAAGTGCTTGGTCAGAGGATGCAGGAATCGAGTCCATGAACGGCGTGACCCTGCAATGGGCTGTGCAGATGTCTCGCGCAATGCCGCCAGTTCGGCCGCTGCCGCATCCGCGACCGCGCGATATCGGCTTTCGATCGCTTTGATTCTGCGTCGCTCATCCAGAATCATGTCGCGCAGCATTAGACGGTTCTCGTCTTTGCGCCAAAACTGATGGTCTGTATCTGAGGATCCCGGGTTTGTCGCAGAATTTGGCGCGTCCGGCCGCGCTCCAACCGCTATTGCAAGCGAGGAGGACACAGCTTCTTGTTCCGTTGGAATCGAGTTCATGGGAGAGCAAAATTGTGGAATATGCGAGACCGAAACTGTGTGGCCTGATGCTGGACTGCAAGAGTCAATAACCGCCTGTTTAATTAGGCCGGTTATATTGTACCCGAGGGCTCTGTCAAATTGAGCGCGCGGTAGAATGTGAGTCATGAAAAAGATCAAGCCGCCTTATCATGGTTTCCGTTTCCCCGCGGCGGTGATTGGCTGTGCCGTACGCTGGTATCATCCTTTCAATCTGAGCCTGCGTGACATCGAGGAACTGCTACTTGAGCGCGGCATAGCTACCGCCAAATCCGCAGGGCAGCTCTTCTACATCTATGCTCCTCACATACCTTACTTCGGCTACATACCCATGGCGAAGCGGCTAGCTTACGTTACAGCGTTATGCCGTAGGAAATTTGCCCGTCTTTTAGACTGCATTTCGCCCCGGATAGACAATTGGCAAACCACTCAATCTGCGACGTTATGTATTCGTTGTCTTTGTGCTCGATGCGTTCAGCATCAATTTTTTCCGTCAATACCGCTCTCACCTCTTCGAGCGTAAACTCATCGCCATCGTAGATGAGAGTGCTCTCCATCTCTAACTTGTAGAAAATATTCAAGTAGAAGTTTCCGTCGTTGTCGCGGTGAACAATTCGTGGGACCCAGTCGCGCACTATCCTGTTTGCCGTAGCGACGTTTTCCAACGACTGGATTTTTGTCTCGAAATCGTACTGTAAGTTACCTATATCGCTACGCAGCAGAATTCGAGGAAACTTCGCTACTTTAGATTCCAAGCGGTAAGCTTCGTTAACTGCCGGTCCAAAGCATCCGTCTGAGTCGACAAATGCGTCATCAAAAGTAACTCCACCTCGCACGCGGTAGCCGCGGCTTGCTAGTCGCAATGCCAGGATTGAGGTGTTGAACAGGGCAACGTGCAACAACTGTTCGTCGCTCTTCCTTTGCTCCGCAATGTCGGGCTTGTGGAAGTATGTGATGTATGCGCAGTCGGAGAAACTGAAAAGCTTACGGTCGTAGGCGACATGCGAGTGCGAGTCAGATTGTTGGCGCTGTTGGCTCTCCCGCACGCTAGAATGGAAGAGTTATGTATCTCGCATTTCTTTTCAAAGACTGTGATTTCCTTTGATCCGATGAAGTCAATGAAAATGATGACCATCTTCTCGTATTGCATGATCCCCTCGAATCCCTAAGCACCTAAGAAGGCGGCTTGTATGAGCAAGTTTGGTTCGTGCTTCGACGGATTGATACGACTGAACAACGGCTGGCCAGCATCCGTAAGACTGGCCGTCGATATCGCCACCGGACGGCGGTGACGATACCGGACGTCCTAGCTGTGCTTTACGCAAACGACCACTTACCAACTCTCCACTGATTTTGCGCGTTGCCCTCCGTCACGATATTGCGTTCGCGGCTCAATGTCCAGGTTGTGTTACCGACTCTCAGCGCATAGCCTCAGCGGTAGCTTGTCGAGAATCGTTGCGCGCCACCGCGAAGGTCAAACCGCCACCAGACGTTACCAAGATGCGGCGTCGGCTTCACTCCAGAAACCGACGTTCAATGCGCGAGAATGCGAGTGGCCGAGAGGGTTCGGTTTCAGCCTACCGCCTTCATGCGGATGAGCTAACCAGCTATTGGAGGCTCTTGTCGTTCTGGCATGCTGACACCGGTTTCAGCGAACCGCCGAGAATCTTCACAATCTGGATCGCCTGTCTGTTGGTTTCCACAGTCAGACAACCAGAGGAATCGCCGTTGCTCGTCGGCGGCATTTGATCAAATCCCTCAGGGTTTGCGAACGAACCCGAATCTGAGGCACCGGTAATCTTCCAGGTACTATCCCGGTCCCGCAAGGTCAGACTTGAGGGCATATCGCTCTCAATCCAACCGCAACGGCGTGCGGCGGGGCCGTCTGTAGTCAGTGCTGGTTGCGTTGACCGGTGCGGTTTGCGTCGCTAACGTAGCGTTCAATTCATCTGCAAGTGCCCACACCTGTTTTCTAACTCCGTCCGCTTCCAACTATTACCTCCACATGGCAATCGCCGCGATTGCGACAACGTTGGGCATAATATCAAGGGCTCTGTGCTCACACACAAGCAGACGCGGCTCCAACTCGGCGAATGGCAGTTTGTACCTGGGTGGCTTCCGTTGATTTCGCGATAGGTCGAGGGCTGAAGTGGGTCGCGTGCTTGCCGATGGCTACCTTGCGAGATTTGGGCGGCGCATGCCGTTTGCATACAGCAGTGGCCAACCAAGTACGGTCACTCAACTTCGGGGCCTGAATCATCCCCGCCCTGAAGAGGATGCGTCTCGAGGTCTCAACGTGGAACGCAAATTTCAACTAGACGCCTAAGTTTTCTACCGTCGTGCCCCGTTACGACACAGGCCATGTTCTCGTAGGTCACAGCGTTTAATGCTCCGGCTATTTCGCGAATTGCTCGCGCAGTTTCAAACGGGCCGCCCGGTAGTTCTTGAACCAAGGCCAGAGCTTCCTTGTAGGTAACCAGATTAGGCATCTGATTTGGTAGGCCGTAGTGCGCGAGAGCGAAGATCGAAAACGATACCGCTACCCCCTCTTCAAGCCAGTTCGTGTATCCCGCCGTCGGAATTGAGAAGGTGCACGGTTTCGTGCGCCATCTCATACACCGCGGTAGGCCAATAGCCCGCGGCAGAAGGACTTAACGCCACAAACGCACCGTCCAGCGTCGGTGTGTTAATCAAATGCGGCCCATCAGGTACAAATATGGGCTGAAAAACCTTCTTGGAATTGTCTCTTGGGCCAAACTTGGACTCTGCGAGCAACAAGAGATCGCCCTGCAAACGCCATAGCAGAGCCGGTTCGCTATCGGGGCGGGAGTTCGGAAACAACACTATGCTCTTGAGCATTAGAGTTGGTGCTCGGCGAACGACGTCATCTTGGAATTTATCCTTCTTGCGGCTCGTGGACGATGTTGCGCAGAAACCGCTTATCGGCAACCTTCGACCATGAGCAATCATTGGACTAACAGATGACCAGTATGCCATTTGCATGAGGCGGGATGCGGCCGAGGCTGTGTGAAAACGCGTGTTGGATGAGGTTCTCGAAAAAATCGGCCCTTCAGATCGCGCTGTATTGGCCTGGCAGTGACTTGGGAAGGGTAAAGCGACACCTGAAAACCGAGTACTTTTGCGTTTTCACACGGGTGCGCCGGGAGACCGGCAAGGAGTAATTGGTGCAAGTCCATTGCGATGAAGGAATAGGGACCGGTCCGCCTTGCCGCTCGGAAGCGGCCATACATGCAGCGCAGAAGAAGTCTCGATGAGCGTGGTGAACAGTGTTGTTGAGCCCCAGGTGTGTACCGGTCAATGTCTGACGTCCGTGTCAACAGCCTGTCACGCGGTCGCCCGACCGACTAGCTGCGCGCCTGCTCGGCAACGATCTCCAGAGGACACTCAGGCGATGGGGCGTCATTCACCACGCAGCGCACACCGGCGTCCGCGCCCGTCTTGAGCCGGATGCCGCAGCAGCAGATAACTGACGCGTCGTCGCTATCGCCGCGCGCTCCGCATTGGGCGCAGCGGTAGACGCGCCGGCCGTCAATGGATTTTCCCATCAAGACCCGGCCGAGACATGATCGGCAGCAATGAGTCGCGAGTTGCCAGAAAGGGCGATCATCATTCATTCGTGACTCTCCTCGCGCTGCAGAAGTGTCCGCATGCTCGCTGGCGCCTGCCAGACGAATCGCACTGCATGCTCCTCGTCTCGAAGGACGGCGACGATCAACTCAGTCGCGTCCACGGATCGTTCGACTGTTTTCGTCTTCAGCACGCCGTTCGCCATATAGCTGATTACGCGACCATGTAGCGGCGCGAGCTTGATTGGCGCGGTTCCCTTGGCATTCATCCCCACAATCTGCTCGCGTTGACGGTTGTAGCAACTAGCGCACAGATGTTTGCCAATCAAACGAGTCGCAGTTTGGTGACACCGTGCGCAGAGCTTTACTCCACGAAAGGGCGATGGATTCGCGTCGAGCTCGCCGGCGTGGAGCGCACCGACCCGGCAGTTCTTGCAGGTTACCCACCGCACATCTGTTGACGCAGTGCCGGCGATCGTCCATCGATCGCCGCAGGCGCTCGTGGATAGATTGGCGTGCAGTCGGTCGCAATGGAAATGCAATCGACCGGCGAGTTCCGGAAACTCGAAATACCTGAGTGTTTGAATGTCTGATTTCATAGCTTGGCCAAGTCGGCGACTGGATGTCCGCGTTGCGGAACCGTACATGCGAACACATGTAATGTGTTGCACGGTCATCGAAATGTTTCTAGGTGGCCCGAGTGTCGTCGGATTCATGCTTCGTCGCCACGACGACCTGTTTCCGAAGGGCCGCAATCGAGCGCTCAAGGCAAGCAGTGTTGTGACCTTCCTTGCCGAGCAAAGCAATGTCGGCCTCCATCATGGCGATTCTTTCATCGATGCCATCGAAGAATGAGTGCTCTCGGATTTTCATAAAGTAGCTGGTCCCCCGGTCAGGATTGGTTGCGCTCGGGATTCCAGCGGGTCTGCACGTCTTTCATCGCCGCAAGGACGCGCTTACCCGTCTCGCGGTCCGCCTGTAGCACTGCAAGCGCCATTGCGTCGTGCATTTGTTCAATGCGCTCGACGCTCCAGACCATCTCCGAATATTTCATTGCAAGAGCGAGGTTTGTTGCACGCATCCGATGCGCTGTCGCCAGCAACTGAGGGTTCCTAACCAGGCGCGTCCCGTCTTCGCTGCGAGCGATTGCGTGACTAGCCAAGAGTTCTGCATCTGCGACCATCGCATCAAGTTCGCGATAAAAGTCGATCGCACGGCGTACCGAAATCCGATCGGGCTCGGTCAACGGAGGCGCTGGTTGATCAAGGCGAGGTACGATTTCTGCGGCCTGCGCAATCAAGTCCTTATCTTCATCTCGAGTAATTCGGACCCATCGGTGCCAGGTGGGCGCGGGCACGTCCGCGAAGTTCAGCCGAGCGCGACGCGGCCCCTCGACTGGGCCGTGATTGCGCATATGGTCGCGTATAGCCTTGATTGCTTCTATTCGTGCGGGGGCGGGAGGGCGGGGCATATGTGTATCGCTTGCTGTTTCGATACATTATCGTTTCACGACCTAGCGGGATGCTTGAAAGAGCAAGTAAAAGCGACGTGTTATGAACTTGCAATCGTAAGCGTGGGGGTCCCGGATTTATCGCGCATACTGGGATTCCGTACGTCCGCAATGAGGTGTCGGGGTTTTCAAGCTGCGCGAAGTGCGGCAGTGTGGCAAGCTCCATCCTATGCTCGTGTGCTGGAGGAAACATGCCTTATCACATGTTTGTTGACGATAATTTCCACTACATGGATCGCAGCTATCGATCCGGGCCAGTGATGTTTCTGCGCGTCGACGAGGCGCTTGCCGCGGCCCGCCAAATTGTTGATCGTTTTCTTGCCGAGAATCATGTTCCCGGGATGGCGGCCGACACTCTGTATGGGCAGTACACAATGTTCGGTGAAGACCCGTTCATCGTCGCTCTTGACGGGCCCGAGGTTCAGTTCTCAGCGTGGAGCTACGCGAAGGAGCAGAGCTGCGCTGTGTGCGGCGGCTGAGCCATAGGCGACGATCTGTCGTGCAGTTGAACTAGATGCGCCGGCTCAGTCAGCGCTGCCGGCGCATTCCGAGATCATTGCTTTTTGAGTGCGACCGCTGTCGGGCCGGGCAGCCAAGATCCAAGATATGGCCAACATGCGTTTCAGGGGCGGGAGCCACCGGATCTCTTCTGAGTCACACTGCAATATGACGTTGCCATGTATAACTCGACAGCGGCCACGCTAAGCTGGCCGGATCGGCCACACGTGTGAACGGGGCAGCCAGGTTTCGAGCGTTGGCTCGATATCGAACGTTTCCGCAAAACGGGCGACAGGTCGAGTCATTCGCAACAGGTCTCAGATGCACTTTGACGGATTATTGCGTGTCCTGACGCGCCGCCGTCGCGCGCGACCGAACTTGTGGAAACAGGGCACATGGGCTGAATTGCTTTAGAAATATAGTGGCATGTGCCCTGAATGCGTTGTGTCGCCCACTCGCTGACGAGCTCGAAATCATCCTCAAGACGATAGAATCGGCGGCCATCACTCTTACGACAATTGGTCGCGATACCCATGCGGCGAAAGAGTTCACCGATCTCGCGCTGAGCATACGTTGGCCGGCGAAACGGCAGTACGTTCCCCTTGGAGTCGATGAGGAGCGCGCCCCAGGTCGGTGACACGATGTCAAGCCATGCGAGAGCGAAACGGTCTGTTTCGATACGGCTCATCAACAGTTCGGAAAGCTCCTGCGTAATGGGCATGCCTGGCCGGACGTCGATATTCGCAAAAAGGCGAGCGTATGCGACGAGTCGGGACTTGTGCGGCGCACGCTGGCTAAGGTGCTCTGTTTCGGCACTGTCCGCTTTCCCTGAATACGCCAAGAATGCGCTGGCGAAACGATCCAGCGCCTTTGGCCCAATTTTCGTCCAGACATCCAGTGCGGCTTCATCCACAGACCGGATGCCGAGGCCGCGGGCGATGGTGTAGCGGTCTAAGGCTGCTTCGTCTTCGGGCGCATGCGAGCCCTGCCGACGCAGTGCCTGTGCTTCAATGTCGGTCAAATCTGGCGCATCAAGGATGGCTTTGCGTTCCGTCTCGCGTAGCTCGCGACGGGCCAGCTTATAGGCTTCCAGTGTTTCCACATCCAGTCCAGCATCTGCGCGTGTCACAGCGTAGCGCTCGGCTTCCAACTGCCATAGCAGCCCGGCTGCGCCATCAATGCGGGCCCGGTTCTGGTGCGCGCGAATGCTGGCGATGAACTTATCAAACTCGGTTGTTGGCTTCCCATTTCCGGCGATGTCTGCGGCGCCCTCCATGCCAAGGAGAATGGCATCGGCATGCGCCGTAGCGCTCAGACGACTGACGGACAGCGCAATGGTCCAGTCCTTGAGAGGACGTACGCGACGCATCATTTGTGAAGCCTCGTCCGGCGCGATCGTGTAGCCAGAATAGAACAGGAAACCGTGGGAAAAGTGGTCATGCTTGATACTGATCCCGCTGCTGATGGCAGGGGAGTGAATCACGGCGGCATACTCGAGCGAAACTGACTGCGGGTCAGCCATGAACCGGTCGCGCGCGGGCGTCTTCGCTTTGGTGATGCAGAGGATCGGACGGTCACTGCCCTGAGCGAGATACGCAGCTACGGCTTCGGCGAAACGTCGCGTGTCGCAGGCGACCCAGATGTTTTCACCCGCGCGCAAACGTGCCTGCATTTCTCCCAAGGCATCCGACAGGCCTGCTTCGCCCCAAACGTATTGTGCACGCAGTCCTTGATCGCGGTCCGCGATATCGTAGATCCGGAACCGCTCGCCCGGCCGGCACAGTTCAAGGAACCGGATTACCTCGTCGTTCAGTCCTGCGTCCGCGCCGATAATGCACCGCGCTCGTCGTACCATTTCCTGCAGACAGGCATAGACACCCGCGTTGGTGACTCCTTCGGATTTGCACGCGGTTTCGCTTTCTATGAAGGCGAGCGTCTGGGAAATCTCATCCACGGCGAGAAAGTCGCAATGCTCAATGATGCCGCGATGAGCGCTGCGCACGATGGATGGGAGGCAGGTGGCCAGTGCGGGGACTACATTCTCCTGTGCAAACTGCCGGGTTACATCCGTGTACAGGACACAGTCCAGATTGCGGGCGAGCTCTTGCACCAGACTTACGCGATGCACAATGGCAACGAAACCTCCGCGTTTGCCGGCCCAATGTGAATACGGCTTCATTATGGATTCGGTTTTTCCGCTGCCCTTCGGCGCGCGAACCAGGATCACCCCATGATAGTCGCTTGCGGATAGCACAGGCAGCGCGTCGCATGCCTGGTAGTCGTGGCGTTTCTTGACCTCGTCTGAGAGCGACACGCACGAAACGGCCTGCTTTTGTCGCATCCACAGGCGCCGACGCAGGCGCTCTTGTGCCGCCGCAAGGAAGCCACGGGGGAATCCACACTGCGGAGCGTAGTTCTCGATCAACGCACGCAGTGCCACCAAGTCAAACCGCGCCGGGACTGATGCGAACAGCCGTCGCATAATAGTCCAAGCCGTGGCCGTCGCCACATCTTGATCCTCGCACTTCGCCAGCTTCGAGAGCCATTGGCCTTCGCGGCCCTTGAGCTCGACAACGTCCAATCCATCAAGGGGAAATGCCTTGGCGGGAATGGTGACGTCCACTGCCGAGCAAACGTCTTTGACCGACCTGCGCACCCGGTCGATCGCCGACGCAACCTCGCTGGCGACGAAAGCCGCTTCCGCGATCGCATCATTGATGAGCTTGCGCACCGCGTCCGAACCCCAGCCTGCAACGCGCATGGCATCATCGAAGTCCGTCGGGCCGCTCAGTTTGTTCTCGGCATTTACTTTGCCGAGAGACGCGGGGAAGTCAGGATAGGCGAGCACCCCCCCGATGGCTTCTGCCGCAGCGTTAGCCGCTGCCAGGCCTGGATTTCGGCCCGGCGTTTTCCATTGATCGTTGTCGCCGGCGATCACCAGCGTCGCATCCTCGAAGCGCTTACGAATAGTCTTCGCCACCGGCAACAGGTTGGACGCATCGAATGCGACGATAACGGCATGGCCCGTTGCGTGGTGCAGCGAGATCCCGGTAGCGAATCCCTCACAGATAACATAGACCGGCTTGTCATTGACCGTAACCGGCTCGCCGATCGCGAGAAAATGCCCCTCCTTCTCGCCGCCGGCCAGGTATGTGCGATCGCGGCCAAGTGGGTTTTTGTCATCCTTGAAAATCGCCTGCAGACTGCGCAGGTTGCCATTGATGTCGCAAAGGGGAACCAGGAGCGCATTCGGGATGGCGATCTGGTTGCCGGTCGCGGGATCAAAGGACGGGTAGTCACCGATCAGCGCGCCGCAGGCGTCGGTAATGTCCTTGCGATCGAGATAGCCATTCAAAATGGAATGCTTGGCTGCCGCGTACGGGACAGCGGCCTTCAAGATGTTTTGCGCGCGCTCAGCTGCGGACTTGTGCGTTTTTGCCAGTTGTCCAGCCTTCTGCTCGCTATCCGCCTTCTCCCTTGCAAGGCGCGCCCGATGTTGTTCATCAGTCGCCGGCCCGTGCCGTTCCCCCGACCTCCAGTGAAAGGTTTCGCCGGGATACTTCGCATGGTGACCATATACGCCGTTCCGGCCGCGCGAGTCGTCATACAGGACGTACCAGAGGTTGGGCTGGCCGCGCTTGTCATCAGCCTCATAGATTCGGTGCCGCAGGCCGTCGGCGACAATGTCGGCTGGGTTGGCAATGATGCCAAGAGCCGCCATATCGGCGACGAACCACACGGCTACCTCATGCGAGTCGCAGTTATTCGTTTCGGACGGTCGCACCGGCACCGTCGCGTTGTTATAATTCATCAACTGATGGAAAAAGAGCCCGGTATGCGCCTGCGTCAACAGGTTGTATCGGGCTCTTTGCTTTCCGACACTCCGCATTCGGGCTGGGTATTAAACGCGGCTTGCGCCGTCCTATCTGTCCGCAGCGGACAGTTAATGCGATGCTACTGGCGCCGCGCGCAAACCGGTAGCCGTTGACTTCGGTCCGCGCACCTGCATCATTCGTGACGATCGCTCGCGAAGTCTTGCCGACGCGCGTTACGGCCATCACGACGGAAAATCAAACTTTTTTGGTGGGGCAGGTGCGACCGCCCAGTAGTGCGTGAAGCGCCATCAACGCATGGCTTCGTGCGCGCCACTTTGAGCAGTGCATCGACCGGTACAACGGCAGTTCCGCCGTCCTCCCGGAGGGCTTGCGCTGCTCTCTTTGCACACAATTACGCCGCCATCCCTCCTTCATCAAGCCGTCACTACTACTCGCCATCGTCGTTGGCTCGGATACGCCGCTTATGCTTCGCTCTCAAGGCGGCGCGCATCCTGCACATCGAGCAGCGCGCCGAGCGACGGGATGGCAAGGCGGGGCCCACACCCGTCGTGCGAGAGATGCCAGACGGCCCATGCTTTGCCCCATGGGCACCCTCCGCGAGGCTTGCGCTCCCAGTACGCAAAGGCACGTTTCAGCCCGCCACGCACGACCGGCGGCAGTTCGCCAGAGATTTCGATCAAGGGCGCTTCGCCGTCCTCAATTACGCCGACGCGAACGCCGTGGCTCGGACCACCGAACAGATCGATGAGTTCGCGCAAGAAATGGGGGAGGCGCGTTTCAAACATTTCGTCACCCCGTTGTGGTTGTTCAGTCATGATGTGCCTTCATATTTCTACCTAATAGAAAAGCCCGTTAAAGCCAATGGGGCGCGAAAAGCATTGTGTGTCGTGCGCGCCCTGTTTGGTCTCGGGATGAGTTACGTCGCGCGCGTGTTCGGGATGAAGAGGCGTTCCATTGCGGGGTCGATAAATTCGACATTCACGTCCCCGATGTGGAGATCAGCCCCGGCAAGACGGTATGGTTCGCCCCGTTCTTCCGCACTGATGTTGAAAAGTTCGGCGTAGGCGCTCGCGAGTTCCGTTGTGATGCTGTAAATCAGATCAAGTACCTCATCCATGCGATCGTCGATGGATGCCTTCTTGTCGTCGGAACCTGCTTCGGGCTGCTCGAGGTCACTGCGCGTCGCCGACGCCTGAATGTGATCCGACCCAGCCGGTCCAGTCTGCTCATGGGCGGCGGCGCCCAGAGATGTGCAATGATTCTCGCTTGATACACCGTATACCGTTGCTTCCATCATATCTTCCTTACGTTTGAT
>Ga0310811_10004881_pt1 | contig 16892 bp, 9 predicted proteins | sample YCmetagenome_FD_207642 | JGI IMG/M metagenome (GOLD analysis project Ga0310811, IMG submission 207642) | Soil microbial communities from experimental microcosm in Duke University, North Carolina, United States - YC | ecosystem: Engineered > Artificial ecosystem > Soil microcosm > Unclassified ...
AGAAACTTATTGGAGTGCCAGCTCGTCGCAAGTGGCCCTGTTTCTGCCTCACCGTCGCCCACGACAGCAGCAACGATCAGATCAGGATTGTCGAATGCCGCACCATAGGCGTGGGACAATGCATATCCCAATTCGCCGCCCTCATGAATCGATCCCGGAGTCTCTGGCGCAACGTGACTGGGAATGCCACCGGGGAAGCTGAATTGTTTAAACAGCTTCTGCATCCCTTCCTCGTCCTCTGAGATGTTGGGGTAAACCTCGCTGTACGTTCCCTCAAGATATGCGTTCGCCACCAATCCTGGACCGCCGTGGCCCGGTCCAGTAATGTAGATCATATTTAGGTCGTGCTTCTTTATGACGCGGTTGAGGTGCGCATAGATGAAATTGAGCCCCGGTGTTGTGCCCCAATGACCAAGCAACCGAGGCTTGATATGCTCCTTGCTCAGCGACTTTTTTAGCAACGGGTTATCAAAGAGATAAATCTGGCCAACTGAAAGGTAGTTGGCGGCTCGCCAGTAGGCGTCAATCTTTCGTAATTCTTCTTTTGAGAGAGGACCCTCAACGCGAGTTTCACGTTGAGCCTTGTGCGCCTTGATACTTGAAACATTCGTTGTCATGGCATTCTCTCCAACGCTCACACCAAGTGCATGCCAGCCCAAGGGTGTGTAACTCATTTCGCGATCACAATAGGCACGGTTGACCAGATAAGGATCAAGCGGCATACCGTGTTGGCCGCAAGGAGAAAAGCACCTCTTCTTACTCCCATTACCTCAGCGTGGATCTCCCCGCCGTACAAGCTAAAATATTGTTCTTTCCCGAATCGAGCCACTGTCAAAAGTGACAGCCTAATCCGACTCGAAGGACGCATTTTTGAATTAGGCTCTATGGAAGCCGAATCTTTCCGACAGGCAAGATCACATGGGACATCCTAAAAAAGCAACTCGTGCTTTCTCCGACTTCAATTTTCTGAACCGGATATTTAATATTTCTCGGGTACGAATCTTCTCCTTTTTAGAGAAGCCTGATCGTCGTACGCTCCCTTCATCGACCGTTTCGGCAGCTTGATCTTCTCCCGCCGGAACTTTTTATATGGAATCAAACCTAAGAGATGACTGATGCAGTTGAGGCGCAATCGCTTCTTGTCATCTGACCGCGCAATGTACCACGGAGAATATCTTGTATCCGTAGCCTGAAACATCTGATCACGCGCACGCGAGTAGTCATACCATCGTTCACGAGATGGCAAATCGGTCGGGCTAAGCTTCCACTGGCGTAGCGGGTCCTCGATGCGCGCTTCGAACCGCCGTTCCTGCTCCTCGTTGCTTACTTCGAGCCAGAATTTGATGAGCCTGATCCCCCCATCCACGATGTACTTTTCAACCACGGGGCAAAGTTCAAGAAAGCGGCGATGGTCTTTCTCCGTGCAAAATCCCATTACTGGTTCCACTCCGGCGCGGTTGTACCAGCTGCGGTCGAAGATCACAATTTCACCAGCGGCTGGAAAATGCGGGATATAGCGCTGCATATACATTTGGCTTTTCTCTCGATCGGAAGGGGTGGGCAGTGCCACAACACGGAAAACTCGCGAGCTTACGCGCTCTGTGATCGCCTTGATAGTGCCACCCTTTCCAGCACCGTCGCGGCCTTCGAAGACGATGATGATGCGTTCGCCTTCACGTTTGACCCACTCCTGCATCTGGCAGAGCTTGGCCTGGAGTGCCACGAGCTCCTTTTCGTATTCTTTCCGTGTCAGTTTTGGGTTGGTGCGGGCTTTGCCTTTGACTTGCTTTGCCATATGGCTGCCTCCTGACAACCTTCTTTCTGTTCTTGCATTTTCTGGGCTGTTCCTTGCAGAGTCTCCATCGTTACGCCTTTGGTGGTGTATCCCTGACTATTTCGTCACTGCAATCGACTTGCGAAAAAGCGCAACGCTATATGAGAAAAACGCGAGCCCAACCACGGCAACCATTGCGAAATTGCGCCACACTGCAGCCATTCCACCGCCACGATAGATGATGATCTGCGAGAAGCTGACGAAGTGCCGTGATGGCAGAAAATATGTGATCGCCTGCAGCCAGCTGGGCTGGCTCTCGACAGGGGTCGATCCACCCGAAAGAAGTTGCAATACCATAACCACCAGGACGATCAGTAGAGCGAACTGCGCCATAGATCGCGAGATCGTCCCGAGGAAGACTCCGAGTGCCGTCGCAAAAAACAGATACAACAAGACACCAATGAACCAAAGAACCACTGATCCCTGAACCGGCACATTGAGGATCATTCGGACAACGAGGAACAGCGAGAGCATCGTAGCGATAAGAATCACGAGACCATTTGCTAAGACCTTAGCCATCGCGATCTCGAAAGGGGTAAGCGGCATCACCAGGAGGTGCTCGAGCGTGCCGTGTTCGCGCTCGCGGATCACAGCGGCCCCTGTAAGCACGATCGTGAGGAGCGACAGCTGGTTGATAATGGCCACAATGCTCGAAAACCACGCCGAGATGCCGTTTGGGTTGAACATCTTGCGCTCCACGAGGTTGACGGGCTGGCTTGTGTCGGTATCCGTGCGCTTAAGATAGGTCGAGAGGCGCTGGGTAATGATGTTGTGGATGTAACCGGAGCCGATGCCTGCCTGCTGCATGGCGGTCGCGTCGATGTTTACCTGGAGATCCGGCTGACGTCCGGCAAGCATATCTCGTTCGAACCGGGGCGGAATCACAACGACGAACATGAAGCGACCTTCGTCCATGGATCGCTCGATTTCGTCGGTTCGAATCCTTACTGGATACTGAAACCGGGGTGGATAGAATGCATTGATCAGCTCCTCCGACAGTGCGGACTGGTCCTCGTCCGCGAAGGCGATCGAAGCATTGTTGACCTCGTTCGACGTACCACGCGCCTGTTGATAGATCGTCCACGTGAAAGCATAGAGCACGAACAGCACCAACACTTTGTCGCTCAGGACGCTACGAAGTTCCTTTGCCGCAAGCCAGAAGATGTTGCTAAGGGAGTTCATCGCTACTTCTCCTGCTTCTTCAGCCCGAGCATGCTCACGAACAGGAGCACAGGGATCCAGCAGAGAAGAATGAGCATGTCGTTCCACATGAGATCAGCTCCAAGCCCTTTCGTGTAGGCACCCAGGCTCGAGTGCATGTAGTAAGTTGTGGGCCAGATGGAACCTACGACGCGTGCGCTCCCCTCGAGTGTCGATATCGGCTGCAACATTCCCGAGAACTGAATCGATGGCTGAATTGTGAGAATAGCCGTGACGAACACGGCTGCAACTTGAGTACTTGTGAATGTCGAGGTCGCCATTCCAATTCCTGTTGTGACGATGACATAGATAAGCGTGCATAGCGTCAGAAGCAGAAAGCTGCCTTTTATTGGTACCCCGAACACGATCAAGGCAAGCATCACAAGAATGAAGAAGTTGATCATGCCGATCACGAGATACGGCAGTTGCTTGCCGAGCAGATATTCAAGCCGTCCTGTCGGCGTAACGTAAAAATTGATGATCGAGCCCAATTCCTTTTCGCGGACGATGCTGACCGTCATAAGGACCGCAGGAATCAAAATGAGGAGTATCGCGGGCATGTTAGGGACGATCGAATAGATGCTCTCGAATGTGGGGTTGTAAATGTAGCGATCCTGGAAGTTGGCGGTGTACTTGGCCGGCCCTCCATAGAGTCGATTGTCGGGATCTGTAAGAAGCGTGTTCTGAACTCCCTCCACGTACCCCCTGATCGTCTCGGCACGGAAGGGGTTAGCACCATCGATCTGTACGGAGACGTCGGGAGTATTGCCGCGACGCAGATCGCGACTAAAGTTCGGGGGGATTTCGACTACGGTCGCGACTTCGTCTGCCCGCATGCGTTTTAGAGCATCCTCGTCGGAGAAGACTGGGGGTTGCCATTTGAAGTATCGGGGTATCGATCTGAATTGCTCAAGGTACACCCGACTGTCCTGCGATTGGTCGCGATCCAAGGCGGCGATTTTAATATGTTCGACGTCGGTCGTAATACCGAAGCCGCAGACCAGCATCAGCAGAGCTGATCCCAGGAAGGCAAATGTTAGCCGAATGGGGTCGCGCATGATTTGAATCGCCTCGTTACGCGCATAGGCGAGCATTCGGCGTAGCTGAAGAGGAAGTGCCACTTTTTCGCGCGTCAGAACAGGGTGAGACACAGGAGCCGCGGGTGCGCCGGCCGCCGCTTTTGCCTGCGTCGAACCTGTCGACTCCTGCGCAATCGCGTCTTCCATGTACCCGATGAACGCCTCCTCGAGACTCTCGACGCCACGTGCTTCGATCAGCTTCTGCGGCGCATCGCAGGCGAGCACCTTACCGGCATTCATAAGCGAGATGCGATCGCAACGCATTCCTTCATTCATGAAATGAGTCGTTACGAAGATGGTGACGCCCTGCTTGCGAGAAAGATCGACCAGCATCTCCCAGAAGCTGTCGCGGGCAACAGGATCGACTCCAGAGGTTGGTTCGTCGAGGATCAGCAACATGGGATCGTGGAGCACCGCGACCGCCAGCGAAAGCCGTTGCCGCACACCCATAGGGAGCGAGTCGGCCAACGCATCGAGGTGTGGACCCAAACCGAAGCGCTCGACTAGATCCTCGATGCGCGCAGTAGCTTTGTCCGTTGGGATGTGAAAGAGGCGCGCATCTAGCACGAGGTTCTCGCGCACCGTGAGCTCACCCCAAAGCGAGAACGCCTGCGTCATGTACCCGATGTTGCGACGTACCTCCATGCTCCCTGCTTCAACCGATTTACCAAAGATCTTCGCCGTGCCTTCGGTGGGGGGTAAGAGCCCAACCAGCATTTTCATTGTTGTCGACTTGCCGCAGCCGTTGGAGCCGAGAAAGCCAAAAATCTCGCCGCGCTCGATCTGCAGACTTACATGATCGACGGCGGTAAAACTGCCGAAGCGCTTGGTCAGGCCATGCGCCTCGATGGCGATTTCGTGTTTTTCACTTACGGCAAGTGGTGGAATCACGAGCTCCACATGACCCTTGCGCTTTTCTTCCGGAAGCAGACCGACGAAGCAGCGCTCCAGATCCTGGGTGCCCGTGCGCTCCATAAGCTCAGTCGGTGTCCCTGTCGCAAGGACCTTACCCTCGTCCATCGCGACGATCCAATCCCATTGCTGTGCCTCGTCCATATAGGCCGTCGCGATGACGACGCTCATGCTAGGCTGACCTTTTCGAATATCGTTGATGAGCGACCAGAACTGACGTCGTGAGAGTGGATCTACCCCGGTCGTCGGTTCGTCAAGGATGAGGAGATCCGGCTCGTGGACCAGGGCTCCACAAAGCCCTACCTTTTGCTTCATCCCACCCGAGAGCTTTCCTGCAGGCCGATCTGGAAACGGCCCGAGCCCAGTGGCATCGAGCAGTTCTTTTACACGAGCGGGTCGCTCAGTCGGGGAGAGGCCAAAAAGCTGCGCCATGAAGTCCACATTGTCATGGACGCTGAGCTCCAAATATAGATTCTTTCCCAGGCCCTGTGGCATGTATGCGATCTTTGGGCACACGGCGCGCCGGTGCCGCACCTGCCTCATATCGCCGCCGAGCACGTCCACCTGCCCTTGCTGTATTCTCTTCGATCCCGCCATCAGAGCTAACAGCGTCGACTTACCAGCGCCGTCCGGACCGATGACGCCAACCATGATCCCGGTTGGAATATCGACCGAAATTCGATCAAGTGCAAGCACTTTGCCGTAGTGATGCGTGACATCGCGGATTGAGGCGACTGGCTTGATCTGTGAAGGCGGATATGCAACCTCTGTTGCCATAGAACACCTTAATTGGTCTTCGCCGAAGTATGGGATGATTCCAACGCGGAGGTCTTCGTTGTCGGATTGATGAGACCTTTTTCCAACCAGTCCGGCCACTTGGCGTCGGCGTTTACCTTCACGTACCCAACGCCGCGCACGCCTGTCTTGATACGTTCGAGATAGTGGGTGACAAGCTCAGGAGGGATCTGAAGCTTGACGCGAAACATCAGTTTCTCGCGTTCGCTCCGGGTCTCAACCTGCTTGGGCGTGAACTGTGCTTCGGGCGACACGAAGCTTACGTAAGCGGCAGCAGCTGCATTTGGCTCGTAGTCCACTGTAACGCGCGCGGGCGCACCGGCCTTCAACCGGGCAGCCTGATCGGATGGCAGAAAGATCTCCATATAAACGTCGCTCAGGTCCACGAGAGTCAATGCCTTGCCACCGGCACCGAGAACTTCGCCTGGTTCGACCAGGCGATAGAGTACGCGGCCGGTTACAGGCGAGATCAAGGTCGCATCCTTGATGCGGCTTTTGGTCACTTCTACCTGGGCTAAAGCGACTCCGATCTCCTGCTGTGCAGCGTCCGCTCGTGCTTTCGCGGTGCTCTGCTTTGCTTGTGCAGCTCCCGCTTTTGCCTGTGCTGCACCGACCCGCGCCTGCGCTGCCTCTAGCCGTGCTTCTACGTCCTTGAGTGTCGCCTTTGTCGTGAGCACAGCGGTCTGGCGGACGTCAAACAGAGCCTTTGAGGTCGCATTCTCCGCTAGCATTCTGCTCTGGCGGTCGGCTTCGGTCTGAGCAAGTTGGACCTCGCCCTTCTGCTGCTCGACGGCGGCGTTGGCTGATGCGACGTCTGCGTTGGCCCCAGCAACATTCGCGTTTGCCTCAGCAATATCCGCATTGGCCTCAGCAATGGCCGAGTTAGCCGCGGAAAAGTCCTCCCTGGCGGATGCGACCGCGGCTTGGTTCTTTGCTAGCTCCTCGTCGAGCGTTGATGTATCCAACTGCACTAACACTTGCCCCGGTTGCACCAGGTCACCCTCATCCACCAGGATCTTCTTGACCCTGAGCGGTTCCTTCGCAGAGGCGTCTGAGAGTTTGGCTTCGATACGGCCGTTGCCAGACACGATCCCCGCAGGCAGACTGGATTGCTTTGACTTCCAATATTGGTAGACCAGGATGCCAACGGCCACGATGACGACTGAGATGATGATCCATTTCTTGGAAAATTTGCTGGCCATGATGTTCCTACCTCGCGGTGGTACCGGTTACTGTTTGGAGGGTTCCGTCGTCATCTGCTTCGAGAACAAATTGCCCCAATTGGTGCGATTCTCCATCTCGACCCTGATCGTGTTAGGCACGAATGGCTGACCGACGCTCATCTCCCAGCCGCCGCCAAGGGCCTTGTACAGACTGATGACATTCGTCGCCGCGTTCGATCGCAGATTGACGAGATTGTTCTCTTCCTGAAGGAGGGTTCGTTCGGAATCGAGCACACGCTGATAATCGACTGCTCCTTCCCGATACTGGATGGAGGCCAGTTCGACCGACCGACGTGCGGCCGTCACAGCGTTCTGCTGGGCAGAGGTCGCTTCGAGTGTTTTGAGGAACCCTGTAATACCGTCCTCTACCTCTTGCGAGGCCCTGAGCACTTTGTCCTGATACGTCGTGAGGGCTTGCTGAAATCGCGCATCCTCGACGCGCACTTGATTCCTGATGCGGCCGAAATCGAAGGGTTGCCAATAAACGCGCGGACCCACTGCATAGAAGAAGCTTGCAGGGTCCAGAAAGTTGAAGGGCGGCACAGTGGGATCGGTCGAATGAATGCCCAGTGCACCTGAGAGAACAAAGTGCGGATAGAGCCCCGTCTTTGCGATACCAATGCGTTCCGATTGCGCCATGGCGACGAATTCAGCACTCCGGATATCCGGACGATGCCGCAGCATATCTGCGGGAATACTCACTGCTACTTGCGCCGGCGCTGCCGGGATCGTCTGCGGACCTTGCAACAAGTTCTGGAGCGAACCTGTGGGCTGCCCGAGCAAGGTGGAGAGGGCATTTTGCGATTGAACGAGGCTGATTTCGAGCTGAGGAATGGATGCCCGTGTACTCTCGACTAGCTGCCGCGCCTGCGTAACGTCTAATTCGGACGTAGCCCCATTACGGAAACGCGCATCCGTGATGCGCAGCGACTCTTCCTGAAGGCGCACGTTCCGGCGAGCCTGTTCGATCAGCTCTTCAAAGGTGCGAATTGCCACGTAAGTCCGCGCGACTTCGGCGCACAACGAGACGAGTGCGTTCTGGTAGTCGTCTACGGAACTCACATAAATGGCCTTCTGTTCCTTGACGGCTTTGCGGTACTTACCCCAGAAGTCTGCTTCCCAAGATGCGTCGAAACCGAGTTGCTGGTTCCAGTAATCTCGAGTAAAACCCGGTGGTCTGTTAACCGTATTGTTGCTGAGGCCTATTCTGCTTACACTTGCAGACACCTCGTTCTGTGGATATTGATTACCGGTCGCGATACCGAGTGCGGCTCGGGCTTCCATGATCCGCAGCCCCGCAATCTGCAGGGTTAGGTTCTGGCTGTAAGCGAGCTGGATCAATTGTTCGAGCGTTGGATCGTTGAAGGCTTTCCACCATGCGCTGTCAGAGGGCGGCTGCGCGGAGATCTGTGGACTGTTGATGCTCCAGGTGTTATTTACCTTTAGTACCGGTTTTTTGTAGTTCGGGCCGATCGAACAACCCGTCAGTGTCAGCGCCGCGCCCAAGAGCATAACGAGGGTGCGGGCATTTAGCCGTCGATGAACGGTGCCGAATTCTGATTTGCACACAGTAGGCATAGCGCGATTGCCTAAGTACCACTTAATGCTACGAACCGGTCAATGAATGAGAGGGTAGACAGCCATATAATTAACAGCAACTGCTAAAAGTGACAGTCTGGAAGTGTTGCGTGTCTATCGAGGTAGGGCGCTTCAGGGAATCCAAAATTCAAGTTCGATTAGAATTGCGTAGAAACAGAAACTGGTACTTCTGCCAGTTAATAATTGAGATATCTTTCCCGAACATTATCCGGACAGAGTGTTTTGTTTCCTATGAAGGCAATCGACGAGATAAAAGTCAATTGTTCGGCGCAATCGGAACACTCAGGAAATGTTCAGGGCAATATTCCAGGCGGATGATTGTTGACACCGGCACTCTACAAGTTCCAAAGCCTTTGAGGTATGGCTTCTTTCACTGACCGATCATGTTCCAATCATGCGATAGAGTCAGTTAATTCCCGCGCCTTGGATTGTCTGGAAATATCGAGGATCTTCAGCGATATGGGGACGCGAGGAATATCTCGGTGCCAGCGAATGACTCAGTAAACGCCATGGCTTCGTCTCGTAGTACCGTGAAGTAATGCCCAGCCGTCTTTCCGTGTCTACATATTGATTGCGATCCGTCTGTATGAGTCACATCAAGGCTCAAAGATTTTCTGGGCCAGTTCTGATTACTAGAGAACTGGCCCAGGATTCCAGGAGGAACGATCTCCCCCAAACGTCGAGGATTCCATGCGATGCAGCTCTGCAGTGTGACTCATACTGAGTAGCTGCGAGCTGCATTTGTTGGCCAAGGTGGGTGTCGTGCCTGCAGAGATAACGCCAGGATTTTTATCAGCTTGATACGTTCTAGTGGGTTGTCGGCATCCCCTAAACGATCTACGTAGATCTTTGCGTTTGCAGTCTTGGCGCAATCGATGACAGGATCTTTGAAGTCATTGGCCTCGAATGCGATGACCTGCGGTTGCATGGCTCGGACCATGAATTTGCAGATGTCAGGGCTGATGGCTTCGGGCATGACCTTCAACGTTGGACGAATCTTGCGGACTTCATAGAGGAAAAAGGGGTTGCCGTAGATGACAACATGATCCTGCATGTCGTGGCGGACGATGGTGTCGACTAACTGCTGGGGGTCGGCGTATTTGGTGTCGACGTAGACGTTGATTTTGCCGTGGGCGAGATCGAAGGCTTCGTCGAGAGTAGGGACCTTCGTTCCGGCGAAAGAAGGAGAGAACTTCGAACCGGCGTCGAGGGCACGAATCTCGTCGAAGGTATGCTTATGAACTTCGCCGGTACCATTGGTCGTGCGATCGAGGGTGCTGTCGTGCATGAGAACGAACTTGCCGTCGGAGGTGGTGCGAACGTCGAGTTCAAAGTAGTCAGCGCCTGCATCGATAGCGGCCTGGAAGGCGGGCATGGTGTTTTCGGGGTGGTGGAGGTGCTCTCCACGGTGAGAGATAACCTTGATGGTTTTTCCATCCTCTTTGGGAGTCCACGCTGTCTGGGCGAAGGTTACACTGCCGGTAAGGGCAGAGCCGATGAGGCACTTCAGGACGAGGTTACGCATTTTCTTTTTCCTTTTCTATCTATGAATGTCTATGGTGCTTCGGCTCAGAACCTGAGACGACCGACGAGGAGCAGTGAGCGCGGGTCTTGTGCGCCAGTGACTGTGCCGAATGCGGTGTTCGTCGCGGACAGCGAGGTATTAAGACCGGAAAACTGCGGATGGTTGAAGGCATTATGCGCGTCGACACGGAGGGTGAAGGCGGCATGCTCCCAGAGGGGAATGTCGCGCATGAGGCTTATATCCCATACATTCTGACCGGGCCCGTAGAAGCTGGCCCGCGGGCCGTTACCCAGGGTGTCAGGAGGGGTGATCGAAAAGGCAGAGGTGTTGAACCATTTTGCTACCGAGCGCGAACCGCGAGAAAGATTGGGATTGCCTGTCTCGGTTACAAACTGTCCTCCTGAACCGATCTGGAGCTGGTCTGCCTGTGAGACGTTGTACGGTAGACCGACTTGAAACTGGGCCACGGTGCTGACCTTCCAGTGTCCGATGACCTGTGAGACGACGGGAGTGCTTTGGAGGTATTTGCCTCCTGAACCTACAGGAAGAGCGTAGACCGCAGAGAGGGAGAAACGCTGGGGGATGCTCAGTTTTGCCGTTCCCCATTGCGCGTGCAGGTTGTAATAGTTCTGAAGCAGTGGAGTCAGGGTGCCGCCATCAACGTCGTCTTGCGTATGCGCCAAAGTATAAGCGGCGCGTACTGAGACGCCGCTACTCCATCGGTGACTCAGAGTAGCGAAGAGGGCCGCATAAGACTGCGCTCCTCCGTTCGTGACGTGATAAACAGTGAGGAATTGAGGATAGGGACGGAGACTCTGAGCGGTTTTAACGTTGAAGCAGCAGTTAGGAGAGGGGGCGATCTGATTGACCGGAAGCACAATGGGAAGATGAACGCCGTGGTCGCCCATGTAATCAACCTCAGCGATCCAGTTATGACCGAGATCCTGCTGTACTCCAATTTGCCATTCCTGGAGATAAGGAAGAACTGCGGTTAGCTGAAGTTGGACAGGGCTGGAGGTAGGATTCGTCAGGCTCGAGGGAATCAGAGGCTGACCATTTGGACCGACATTAGGCGAGTAATGAGGAACTCCCTGAGAGAGTTGATAAGCAGGGGTAAAGCTGCCCGTTGGAGTCTGGAACGTTGTGGATACGGTTGAAGTTGAGGTATTGCTCAACGCATTGAAACCGATGCTGGGTAGCTGGTAGATTCCATAGCCGCCACGTACGACGGTGTTGCGGAGGAGACGGTAGTTGAAACCAACACGGGGGAGTACTCCGGTATAGGTATTCGGAATCAACTGGTGAGGACCGTTGAACCCGGCAAACTCGATGCCTCCCTGTTTGCCGGTGGTGGCGTCGATGATGTTCGGGTTGAAGCTGTAGTAATTGTTGTTCTTCTCTACGGGTGGACCATCGAACTCGTAGCGCAAACCCAGGTTAACGGTGAGCCGGGATGAAATTCTGTAGTCATCCTGCAGATATCCAGCGAAGTAGTTCAGGTTGTAGTGGAAGACCGTATTGGTTGTGCTGATCGTTGTGGTCGCAGGCAAGCCGAGGAGAAGATCGGCGAAGCCATATCCGTTCTGACCAGGCACAGCTGTAAAACCGCCTGTGAAGTTGAAGCTTCCGGAGAGAACACCGGGCTTGTAAGAGCTGTAGGCGTAGCGCATGAACTCGCCGCCAATGGAGAGTGTGTGACGTCCCATCTGCAGGACCATTGCATCGTTCAGAATGTAGTGACCATCTCTCGTTCTTGAGTAGCCACCCGCACCAAAGCTGGCGTATTGGTTGGTCTTGATGCTGGGAAACTGCGTCAGTGGCACACCTTGCAGGCCAATCGAGCTTGCGTCTGCAGGTAATGGCGATGCGAAGTTGACCTCGGAGACATAGCCTGCACGAGCTTCATTCGAGAAACTGGGCGAGAAGATATGGCTCCATGAGATCTCGTAGTGGTCGTCGGTCCATCCGTTATACGCAGAGGTGTTTGCGACGTTGGGTATGTTGATGGTGGGCTGATTTCGTGGCCCGTCACGCGAGAACTTTGCCCAGATGTGATCGTAGTCGGAGGCGTTGTAATCGATGCGATCGGCGTTATAGAGGTAGCTGGTCGCCGAGATGGGATTGGAGCAGTAATTGAATGGAGAGGTTGGAGTCGGGGCGCAGTTCGGTGCGGGGAAAAATGCTGCGATGTTTCGGCCGATGGGGTCTATACGCGATTGCGGAATGATATTGCCTTTGAACTGCGTCCGCGAGGTCACCTTGCCAACAGTCGTTGTGGTCAGGGGGTCATAGATAGGCGCAGTCGGCATACCGACGGGAGATAATCCGGAGAAGTCTCCGTTCAGCTCCGCCGTGGTGGGCACGGTCGTAGTGAACGGCGCATTGGCGTGGTTGCGGGTATATTCCCAGTCGGTAAAAAAGTAGAGGCGATGCTTCCGTCCATCCAAAAGCTTTGGCAAGATTACGGGACCACCGATCGATCCACCAAAGTAGTGGAAGTAAGAGGGCTGAATGATCGTGCCAGGCTTGGTGAAATAACCAAGCGCATTGAGGCTTTGGGAGCTATAAGACTCGAAGGCAGTTCCGTGAAACTTTTCAGTACCGGATCTTGTGGTGGTCAGGATGGCACCACCGCCGCTCTGACCGTACTGTGCGGAGAAGGGGGCAGTGAGGACCTGGAGTTCTTCGGTGGAGTCAGGCGTAGGGATAAGGCCGTAAGTACCATCGATGCCCATATTGCTGGGCAGACCGTCGATGATGATGGGATTGGTACCGGCCCTGCCCCCACCGAGGGAGAGATTGTTGACGTTCGAGTAATCCTGGCTGGAACTGGCAGCTCCGGCGAAAGTCTTGGTGATGAGAAACTCGTTCGCACCTTTCGTCCCAGTGGATTCAGGAAGATCGATGAGCTCCTGAGTGCTGAGTTCGCCGCCTACCTGAGAATTGAAGGTGTTAAGAGAACTTTCGGTGCCGGAGACGGTCATGATCTCAGAGGTCGCACCCAGCTTCAACGAACCGTCAACGACGCGCTCCTGGTTGAGCACAATGCTGAGCTCGTCCGTAACGTACTGGGCAAAACCGTCTTTCTCGAAGCGGACAGTGTAGCCGCCTGGCTTAAGAAAGGAGATGCGATACGCGCCAGCCTTGTTCGAGACAGTCTTATATTCGGTTGTTGTGCCGTTCTCATGCACTGTCACCGCGACGCCTGGAAGGACAGCTCCGGTGGGGTCCTTCACCACACCGCTGATCGAGCCATAAAAGGTCTGGCCTTTGAGACTGCCACTCAAACTGAAAAGCACCAACAGGAAAGCGAAGCCGCCAAGGATCCGAGAAATTCGGTTGCCGCTACCATAGAACCGGCGGACGATGCCGGATCGTATACGGCTATCGAAATGAGAGACAAGGGAGAGGTAATTCATAGAAACTCCAGAGATTTGGCGTTCAAAGGTGAAGCTGGAAAACTACGAGGTAGGCGATTAATGTGCGAATGATCAGAAAGTAACAGGAAAATGTTAATAAATAACAAATAAAACCTTAAATGTGGTCATAATTTACAAATCCATTTCTTGCACAATTTCGCCAAAAAATAGATCCTTCCCATTTGAAAATGTGAGAATTTATTCAAAAACCTAGATTTTCGAAAATACGAATCCCACGAGAATGAAACTTCCATGAGCGAATTCACCGAGAGTTCCCGGCTTAACTCCATCGTCGAGATGTTAAAAATAAACACCTCCGCCTCTATCGCGGAGATCGCAGAGGCTTGTCACGTTTCGCAGATGACCATCCGGCGCGATCTGCAGAAGCTAACTGAAACCGGTCAGGTCATTCGTATTCCCGGCGGAGCGCGTATTGAGCACTGGCGCGGAGCGGAGCGAAGCTTCTTTGAGCGGCTACAGAAGATGGGCCATGCCAAACGAAGCATCGGAGCAGCTGCAGCCTCGCTGATCAAAGATGGGGAGTCGGTCGTCCTAGACTCTGGAACCACCACACTTTATGTGGCAAGGGAGCTGCGAATTCGTAAAAATGTGGTCGTCTTTACCTTTTCCCTAGCGGTCCTCGAAGAGCTGACCTCGGCAGAGCACATTCGGGTGGAGCTGACCGGCGGAGTTTACCGCTCCAGCAGCCATGACTTGATCGGCCACGCGGTTGCAAAGAGCCTAACCTCTATCTTTGCCGACACGGTGATCTTTGGAGCGGCTGCGGTCTCGTTGAGCCGGGGCGTAATGGTTCATGATCCAGACGCACAACATGAGTTATTACGAGCGGGTAGGCGGAAAGTGCTGGTCGTCGACAGCAGTAAGATTGGAACGGAAGCGACCTATCAGCTCTGCGGAATAGAGGAATGCGACCTCATCCTGACAGACAAAGGGGTCTCGAATGACGATCTGGTACGGCTGCGCCGCGTGACGGAGGTTCAGATCGCCGATCTGGGGTGAATATTAACGCCCTTTGTATGGCGTTTCGATAGCCTGAATGAGAGATGTCCTCTCTTGCCCAGGCACTGCCGAACATGTGCTCTTTCAAAGAACAGATCGCAACTTCAATTGCGGACAACGATCTGTTCCCCGGAGAGATGCCCATCTATGTATCTCGAGCCCCTGGCCGGCTGGACGTAATGGGTGGCAATGTCGATTACAGTGGCGGCACTGTACTGCAGGGACTTTTGCGCGAAGCCACATGGGTTGCGGCACAGGTGCGATCCGACGAAGTCATTCGTATCATAAACCCCGGCGGCGCGCAGTTCGGATGGGACACTAGATTCGAAGCTCACATGAGCGATCTATGCGATGTAGACCGAGTGCGTGCACTGTGCAAATCGCAGCCCAGTTCACTCTGGGTCTGCTACATTCTGGGCGCTCTCTATTTTCTGAAGAACCTTCGAAGATTCGGGGAAATGGGCGGAGTCGATTTATTTCTCGCTTCCGACCTGCCTCCCAATAAAGGAGTCAGTTCCTCGGCAGCATTGGAAGTTGCTGCCTTGAAAGCTGTTTCGGCTGCATGGGGAGTTACGCTCCACGGCACGGCTCTGGCCACCGCTGGACAATGGGTGGAGAACGTCGTCGTGGGGGCTGCCTGCGGAATCATGGACCAGGCAGCGATTGTGCTGGGGAAGGAAGGTCATCTTTTGCCGATGCTTTGTCAGCCTTGTCAACCCGGTCCTCTGGTGACACTGCCTGCTGGAGTTCGGCTTATGGGAATCGACTCGATGGTTCCCCGCTCAACGAGCAGCATCGCGTATGAGACGGCCAGGGCCGCTGCGTTCATAGGGTACAAGCTGATCTGCCAGCACGAAGGAATCGAAATCACTTTCGAACAAGGCGGCGAAATACCGCGATGGACAGAGAAGAGGTGGCGTGGTCACCTTTCGAATCTCGCGCCATCGGAATTTCGTGCAAGGTACGAACGCTTGTTGCCCGAATCGATCAGGGGCAGCGAGTTTCTTGACTATGGCGGAGAACATATAGACCCGTTCACAAAGGTCAATCCCGAAACCGAATATCCTGTCCGCGCTGCCGTACGATACGCCACCGAAGAGAATCTTCGCGTACAGATGGTACATACACTTCTCGAATCCATGGCATGGAGCGGATCAGAGAGCGCCCTACCGTTGATCGGCGAGATACTTTGTCAATCTCATGTGGCTTATAGCGAGTGCGGCTTAGGAAGCGAGGCGTGCGATGAATTAGTCGAACGCGCTTTGAAATCCGGAGTTGCCGGGGCGAAGATGACCGGAGGAGGTGGCGGCGGCGTCGTTGCCTTCCTTTGCCGTTCGGGCGAAGAGGGTACCGTACGCGCCATTGCTGAAGCATATGGCGAAGAGCGCGGAGCCGTTCCTCACATCTTCGAAGGCAGCTCTAACGGAGCCGATACCTTCGGCGTCGAAGTTTTACGGCCCGATTTTCTCTGGAGAAGACGGTAGTGTTCTCTGCGCGAAATATTCGCGTCACCTTTGCGGTTCTGCTTCTCATCGCTGCCAATCTGCTGTGGGCAGGCCAAGGAGTGGCGATCAAAATCCTCGCTGTAAATGACAGTCCACTCGCAATCGCCCTGCTCCCCCTTTACTGCATCACTATCCTGGGCCTGGGGCTTCTAATCCTGCGCCGCGGTGTAATGCAAAAGTTCAAAGACGCATGGAGATTTCATCGCGAATTCTTCCTCGCTGGTATCTGCGGTCAACTGATGGCTCAGGTTGGCATGACACTCGGGGTAAGCTGGTCCACAGCCTCCAATGGAGCGATCCTCAGCCTGCTCATTCCGATCTTCGGCGCCTTGATCGCCGTATTGCTACTGCAGGAGCGCCTGTCGTCGCTTCGTATCAGTTCCCTCTCGCTGAGTCTCGCGGGAGTTTTCATCCTGTCCCCGCTGCATGGCATGTCCATCACTAGAAGTGGACGCCATGAACTTTTAGGCGACCTTTTGATTACGGCTGGATGCCTTGGATCAGCCTTTTACAATGTCTACTCCAAGCGCTTGCTAAGTGCCTTCTCCGGTCTCGAGACATTATTTTTTAGCTATCTACCTGCAACTCTTTTCAGCCTGCCCATACTCTTTTTCGTGGAGCCAAATTGTCTCAGCAGACTTGGACATCTCACGCTCACGCAGTGGGGCGCGTTCGGATATCTTGCAGTGTTCTTCTACGGGCTTGCGATGGTGTTCTTTCTAAAGGCGCTCGAAATTGTCGACGTTATTGTCGCCTCAGCATCACTCTATTTCATACCGAT
>Ga0310811_10004882_pt1 | contig 16887 bp, 15 predicted proteins | sample YCmetagenome_FD_207642 | JGI IMG/M metagenome (GOLD analysis project Ga0310811, IMG submission 207642) | Soil microbial communities from experimental microcosm in Duke University, North Carolina, United States - YC | ecosystem: Engineered > Artificial ecosystem > Soil microcosm > Unclassified ...
GGAGCTCCGGCCTCAGGCCAGGTCCCGCCCGACCGTGGCCGGCACGACCGTGCGCAGCAGGTGCAGGTAGACGCCGGCCATGGTCCACCGCACCAGCACCGTCGACACGATGATCCCCACCGGCCCGAACAACCAGTAGAACAGCGCGTCCAGCGCGGCGTTCACGACGGCGGTGGCCACGGCGATCCACAGCATCAGCCGGGGCCGGCGCCCGATGACCAGCAACCGGGTCCCGACCACGTTGAACAGGTGCGCCGGCAGCGACAGCATCACCAGCGCGCCCCACCAGAACCCGGTGCGCCAGTCCTGCGGCAGCAGCCCTGAGGCCAGCGCGGCCAGGCATGCGGCGGCGGCCCCGACGGTGAGCGCGAGGGCCAGTCCACCCAGTGTGCGCGCGTCGCCCCGCAGCAGCCCACGCCCCTTGCCCGGGTCCATCGTCGGCAGCTGTGCCCAGACCGCCACACGCCGGTAGATGAAGGTCATCGTGAAGAACTGGGAGGCGGCGTACATCAACCGGTCGGACATCTCGTAGCTGGAGACCGCGCCGGCGCCCGATGCCGACAGGAACGACCGGTCGACCGCCGGCCCGAGCTGGGTGACCCCGGAGGACAGGGACTGCGCGACCAGGCCGTGCGGGGTCGGTGTGCCCGTCGGCTCCCCGGACTGTCGCATCCGCAGCCGCCGGGAGCTCACAGCGAGCACGACCGCCCGCACCGCCTCACCCGCCGGGAGCATCGCGGCCACCAGCGTCACCGGGACACCCGGCCAGAGCATGAGCACCACGGCCGGCACCAGGGAGCGCATCGCCTGCACCGCTATCGGCGTCACCGGAGCGCCCCGGGCGATGCATTCCCCCGACATGGTGCTGGCCAGCGCGCTGACGACCGGGGTCACGGCGACGGCGACCACCAGGGTCAGGAACCGGTGCGGCTCGGGCGACCTCGTCGCGTAGGCGACCACCAGGGCGGGCACCACGAGCACGGTGAGCACCACCGCGAACCGCAGCACCCGCAGGTGGTAGATCCGCAGCGCGGACGGGGCCGGCTCACGACGCAGGCCGAGCAGCCTGCCGTACTCGGCCACGGTGGTCAGCTCGACGGCGGAGCTGACGATGATCGCCGGCGTGATCCCGACCGACAGCGCCAGCAGCAGCAGGTCGGAGTCGCGCGGCGACAGGACCAGCGCCGCCACGAAGGGAAGGGTGAACCCGGGCAGGGACCCGACGACCGCGGCGACGGCGCTGGCCAGGTTCCCCCGGCCGGTGCCTCCGGGCATCCTCAGGTGGATACGGCGACGCTGCACCGGTACTGCTCTTCAAGGCCCTCGCGTAACGGGGTCGTGGGTACCCATCCCGTCGCGGCCCTGAGCGCATCGGTGCTGCCGCCGGTACGCACCACGTCTCCGGGCACCGTGTCGGTGCGGTTTATGCGCAGCTCCCGACCCGAGATCTCGCGGATCAGGTCGAGCACGGCGTTGACCGTGGTCGAGGACCCACCGGCGACGTTGAGCACGGTGCCCGGGCCGATCTCGTTCCCGGTGATGCCGCCCGAGGCCACCCGCAGGTTGGCCTCGACCACGTCGTCGACGTAGGTGAAGTCGCGGACCTGCTCGCCGGTGCCGTAGAGATCGATCAGGTCGCCCAGCGCAGCCGCCCGGCAGAACCGGTTGAATGCCATGTCGGGACGCTGCCCGGGCCCGTACACGGTGAAGTAGCGCAGTCCGACCGTCGGCAGGCCGTGGTTGACGGCATAGAGCACCCCGAGGTGCTCGGCCGCCAGCTTGGTGACGCCGTACGGGCTCACCGGGCGGGTGGGGTCGGTCTCCCGGGTCGGGTAGTGGGCCGCGTCGCCGTACACCGACGAGGACGACGCCTGTACGAACCGGCGCAGCCTCGGCGCACGGAGGCTCGCCTCCAGCAGGGCCTGTGTCGCGTCGATGTTGTCGCGGGTGTAGCGGGCGAAGTCCTGGCCCCACGACGCGCGCACGCCCGGCTGACCGGCCTGGTGGAACACGATCTCGACGTCGGTCAGCAACCGCTGGAGATCGAGCCGGTTGAGGTCGTCCTCGACGACGGTGAGCCGAGGGTGTTCGATCCGACGAAGGTTCTCCCGCTTGATCGCGATGTCGTAGTAGTCGGTCATCGCGTCCACCCCGATGACGTCGTACCCGTCGGCGAGCAGGCGGGCCGCCAACCGGCTCCCGATGAACCCGGCGGCGCCGGTGACCAGAGCGAGCATCAGACCTGCCTTCCGACCGGGGTGCCGAACCGGGCGTCGTCGCCGAAGAAGACCTCCCGGACCACCTCGGGTGCACTCAGCGCGGACACCACACCGGCGATCCCCGTGCGGTCGAGACTGCGCGCCGCCCGTATGCCCTCGGCCAGGGCCGCCGGATCGCGCCCGTGCACCGAACCCGACACCTCGGGCCGCACGAGGCGGCCGGTGTCACTGCCCTCGGTCACCACGGCCGGCAGCCCGGTGGCCAGCGCCTCGACGAGCACCCGGGGGAAACCCTCGTAACCGGGGTGCGATGTCATCAGGAACACCCCCGAACGGCCTCGGACCTCGGCGAGCTCCCGGGGCGACAGGCGGCCCAGCAGCCTGATCCGCCCGGCCACCGCGGTCGGTAGCCCGGCGATCCGCCGTTCGAGATCCGGGAGCAACGTCCCGGAGCCGACGACGTCGAGGGTCCACGGTTCGTCCGGGTGGGTCTCGGCGAGATGGGCGAAGGCCCGCACCGCCAGCTCAGGATCCTTGGGTACCTCCAGCCGGCCCACCCAGACCACCGCGTACGGGTCGGGCGACTCCGGCCGGAAGGGTGTGTTCGCCGGATCGAACCAGGTGGGAGCCGACACGGTGCGCGGATTCCAGGTCCTCACGTGCTCGGCGTAATCGGGGTTGAACACGATCACCCGCCGGGCGACCCGGGCCATCATCCGGTCCAGCCGCTCGTACAGCGAGCCGCCCGCGAACCGCCAGAACGAGTCGGACGTACGGCCGATGAGGCCGTGCTGCTGGGTGTGGATGCAGTAGATCAGGGGCACCCGGAACAGCAGTCGGACGGCCATGGCCACATCGAGGCGGTGCGCCTGGACCAGCGTCGGGCGCGGGATGGCGGCACGGTGGCGCAGCAGCCCGGCGATCAGCCGCACCGAGTGCGGGATGCGGCGGTTGGGCCGCGACGTGTCGACCCGGGCGACGGGCAGGAAGTGCACGGTGTGGCCGCCCCGTATGTGGGTCTCCCACCGTCCGAGCTCGTGGTCCGATGTGCTGCGGTCGTCCACCCCGACGATCGCCAGATCCACACCGGGTGGTGCGTACTCGAGCAACCCCCGGATGCAGGTGTCGATCCCGCCGATGGTGACGGCCCGGCTGATGTCGAACTGCTGGACCAGGAGCCGGTCGATCGTGGCGGGAGGCTGACCGCCCGCCCTGACCATCGTTCCGGCCGCCACCTCACTCATGTCCGCGTCTCCGGTACCCCCGGCGACATGCCGCGTCCGAGGCCGATCCAGGAGAAACCCGCGCGGCGGGGCACGTCGGGGTCCAGCAGGTTCCGGGTGTCCACCACGACCGGCTCGCGGACGATGCCGCGTAACCGGGGCCAGTCGAGTGCGCGGAACTCCGGCCATTCGGTGAGCACGACGATGGCGTCCGCGTCCTTCGCGGCGAGATACGGGTCGTCGACCACCGTCACCGGGGCGCACTCGGCCGCGGCGGCGTCCCCGACCTCAACGGCGGGGTCGTAACCGAACAGCTCCGCGCCCGCCTGCCGCAAGCGGGCGGCCACGGCCAGCGCGGGTGAGTCGCGGGTGTCGCTGGTGCCCGCCTTGAACGCCAGCCCCAGCAGGGCGATGCGGCGGCGGGCCAGCGATCCGGTCCGTCTCCCGGTCACCGCCTGGCTCACCTTCTCCACCACCCGCGCGCTCTGGCGGGTGTTGGTCTCGATGGCGGCCCGCAGCAGCCGGAACTCGAAGTCCATGCTGTCCGAGAGCTGCAGCAGCGCGGCGGTGTCCTTGGGCAGACACGAACCTCCCCACCCGGGCCCGGGGGAGAGGTAGGCGTGGCCGATCCGCCGGTCGTAGCCGAGGCCCTCCGTCACGTCCGCCACGTCCGCGTCCAGCCGTTCGCACAGCTCCGCGAGCGCATTGGCGTAGGACAACTTGATCGCCAGATAGCAGTTGGCCGCGTACTTGATCATCTCGGAGCTGGCGGAGTCGGTCAGCACGGTCGGCGCTCCGACGCGGGCGTAGAGCGCCGCCACCCGTTCCGCGGCGTCCTGGCTCCCGGAGCCGATGATGATCCGGTCGGGATGCAGGAAGTCGTGCACCCCGAAGCCCTCGCGCAGGAACTCCGGGTTGCTGACCACAGCGACGTCGGATCGCTCCAGCCACTCGGAGATGCGTTCGCAGGTACCCACCGGAACCGTCGACTTGGCGACCACGATCGAGCCCTCGGGCATTCCCGCCCGGACCTCCTCGATCACCGACTCGACCGCGGACAGGTCCGCGACACCGCCGATGCCCATCGGGGTCGGGACGCAGACCATCAGGATCTCGACGGGCCTGCCCTCGGCGCGCAGCTCGTCCAGCGCCGCCCCGGCACCGACCACGAACGACAGGCGGCCCGCCGCGGTCATCTCGGCGACGAGCGCGCCCAGCCCGGGTTCCCGGATGTCCAGCCGCGCGGCGCGCAGACGTTCGATCTTGGCCTCGTCGACGTCGGCGCACACCACCCGGTGACCCAGCGAGGCCAGGCATGCACCCGTCGTGAGCCCCACGTAACCGGTGCCGACGACGACTACTCGCCGTGCGAAGTCCGACACGCTTCCCCTTCCCAGTGAGCTCTCGTTCCCGGCCCGGCGGTCGGCGGCCCGGGCGACTGCCGGGCACCGGCCGGCCGGCCGGACCTGGCCGACGATTCCGCCGGCCCGGGCCGGGGCGCCGTTTGCCACGATGAGAACGGTCCTGATGATTCTTCGTGGCCGATCGGGTCAGCGTTACCCATGATTAGACTAACCAACCAGCATCATTCGGGCGGAGGCCCCTGGTAGCCGGCCCGTACGGACGGGTCGTCGAACCCTACCGCCCGTTTGTATCCGGGACCGATCTTATTGTCGTCGGTCACCACGACACCGGTGGAGTTCTGTCCCAGGGCGAACGCCTTATTGGCCTTACCGACCATGTCATTGCGGGAGATCCTGACGTTCTGAATGTCCTGCACCGACACCGACTGCGCGTCGGCGTGGGCGTCGCAGTAGTTGCCCTCGAACACCCAGTTCCGCGACACGCCGTCGCCGGAACCCCCTTCGACGTTGGGCCCCTCGGCCATCAGGCACTGCGCCCGGATCCCCTCGCACCGGTTGCCCTGGATGACCACGTTCTGGCTACCCGGCCGGGACGTGGCGAACGTCTGGATGCAGTCGACGTGCGACTCGCCGATGTCGGAGCTGCCCTCCAGGTCGTGGACCGTGTTGTGCAGGATCTTCGCTCCGTCGCCGAAGAAGCGCATGGCGTCGAGATCGTTGTCGTTGTACTTGACCTGCGTGATCGTGTTGTCCTGGACCGTCACGTTCTCCCCGGACACCCATATGCCGGTGTCCTTCGCGCCGTCGGACACGAAGCCCTGGATCACGATGTTGTCGGCCTCGGCGTGGATGCCGGGCACCCGCGTGGCTCCGGTGCCCGAGTAGGTCACCGGAGCGGTCGGCGTCCCCCCGACGGTGATGTCGAGCGGCTGCTCCATGTCACCGAGGCAGATCACGTCCCCGGGATGGGGATTGTCGAGGCTGCCATCGCACTTGGGGTTCACCGGACGCGCTCCGAAGGTCCCGTCCCATTGCGGTGCAGCCACCGCGGCCGCGTTCGACCGCGGCGCGGGAGTGGCGGTGGAGCATCCCAGCAGAGTGAGTGTGACGGCGATAATCGCGGCCCACATGGTCAGGAACCGCCCCACGAATCTCTCCCTAGAGTCAGTGTCGTCGCACCGGTGGTCATCTGACCGTCGTCCCTCCGTTGCGTATCGGCGAGATAGTCCACGGTACGCCGCCGGCGATCTTCTGAGAGTGCGCCTCCCGCTTCTCTCAGGCAAAGGATAGGTATCCGGCGCCCCGATCCCCGTCAGGGCACGGCGATCGTCCCTGATTCATCGAATACACATTTTCTGTTCATCTTGGCGACGGTGCCGGGGAGCCTCGGTCGCCGCCGCGTGATCGCCCGTGGGATCGAGCATCGGCGGACGACATGATCACGGTGAATGATCGGGAGCCCGCCGCTTGACACATCTCGTCGGGCACCCGGAGTACATGCGGGCGATCGCCGATATGAACGACTGAGGCAGAGCGGTCGAATTCGAGGAGCACAGGACATTGCGGCCTAGTTAACAGTCCGGGAATCGCGGGGTCGCGCGACGTGGATCTGATGCAATTGGGATGCAAGCTGGCAGGGGAGCGCGTAAGAGGCCGCACACCGTCGTGCCTGAACCGCACATCGAGGAGGGCGGCGTGTCGGAGTTCGTCGAACCGAGTGAGAAGCAGCGGCTGGCCGCCCTCCAGGGCCTCACCGACGCCGCTCTGGTCGGGCACTACTGGCGGCTGGAGGATCTCGACGCACTCCGGGACGATGAGCGCCGCCGGCTGAAGAGGTATCGGCACGAGACCTTCGGCTTCGAGGAGTACTGCGAGGGCCTGGTGGTACGCAGCGACCGCGGCCCCGGCGAGGTCGCCGACCTCATGGCGGTGCTGGACCGGTGGGAGGCCGCGTTCTGCGAGCTGAGGCTCTGGCATCAGGGACGATCGATCCTCGACTGCGAACGCAATCCGGTGGCGAAGGTGCTGATATACGAGGAGTCCCGGATCACCGGGGTTCGTGGGCGGCTCGGACCGCGTCCGGCGGTCGTCGAGCAACGCCCGAGCATCCCGACGGGCCGGGCCCCATCCGCCGCCCGGACCCGGGCCGCGGCCAGGAGCGAGGACACCTCCGGCGGTGAGGTCTCCGGCGGGGTGGTCTCCGGCGGTGCGAGTTCCGGTCGTGAGAGCTCCGGTGAAGCCGATGTCGACGGCCTCACCGCCGCGATCCTGGTCCTGGCGGAGGCGGTGAACCGGCTGTCCGAGGTGATCGCCGGCAATCCGAGGCCGCGTGGTGCGCGAAAGCCGAGGTCCGACCGGATCTCCCCTCCGAGTCCCAGGTCCGCTCCCGTGCACGGCACCCGTTCTAGGTGAACCACCCGGCGACGGTGGCCCGCATCTCGGCCTGCCGGGACCTGAAGTCGGCGAGCCGGTGGCCGTTCGCGCCCGACGGGTGCGGGAATCCGTCGACGACCCGGCGGGGATCCAGGCCGGCCATCCGGGTGGCGAGCGTGGCCGCCTTGCCCAGGGGTAAGACCAACGCCTCCGGGGCCATCGCCGCGTTCGCCGCGAGGACCTGGGTGGCGAACGCCGAGAGAAGCGGGTGTCCGGGCAGCGGCGGGGCACCGGAGTAGTTGCGCCCGGGCCGCCCGGGGGTGCGCACGAACACCGCGTGGGCGATCGCGTACGTGACCGACACCAGCTCCGGCCGCTCGTGGAACAGCGAAGCGCAGGAGCGCATGCCCAGAGCGGAGTGCAGCCCTATCCCGTCGGCCATGCTGATCAGGTTGGCGCGGGTGGCGGTCGCATACCCCGCCAACGTGTCCACCGCGGCGAGGCTCTCGTCGATGCCCGCCCCGGCGCGGAGACGTTCGGCGACGACGGTCAAGGCCAGGTGGAGTTCGGTGCGGGTCGGGGTGAGGCTCACCAGGAGCACTGTCGCGCCCGGGTCCACACGGTCGAGCGGCGCGAAGTACAGGTCGATCTTCCGGTCCCGGTGGAGCAGCAACTCCGGACGCTCGACCTCCTTGCCGGTGAGCCCGGGCGGTAGCCGGCTGAGGGTCTCGGCGTAGTGCTCGGTGCACCAGCGTCCGTCGATCAGCCCTCCACAGCCCTCGGTGATGAAGCACCTGTGCGGCACGGTGCGCGACTCCTTCATGATCAGTACGACCGGACCCGCCAGACCACCGGGCGCGCCGGCTCCGAGGGAGCGGGCGGGCGGGGGTACCGGTGTTCGCGGGGGCGTACAGGCTCGCGGTAGAAGCCGAACGGACGGTTATGTGCGGATGCGTTCGAGGCATCCATGTCGTGAGAACACTGATGGGTTAGACGTCCGCCTGCCAGCCAGCCCGCCGGTGGTTCAGCCCGCCGGCGGGGAATCCGCGATGGCGACCACGGCGGAGCCGCGCTCGGAGTCGTCCGCGGTGACCGTCACGTGCTTGCCGCGCAGATCCCCCTTGGCCTGGGCGTTCGCGGCGGAGTAGGCGTCGGCGAGTATCCGGTCCAGGTCCAGCTGCGACTCCTGGGCGGTCCGGGCCGGTATCCGCACCTCGATGACCGTCCGGTTCGGACCCTCCTCGAAGACGGTCGTCAGGACGACGGTGTCGTCCGCCTGGGCCTGATCGTCGCGCGGTTCATTGCGCAGGGTGGCCATCGTGGACTTCAGCCTCGTCCAGAACATGTCGGAGACCGCGCTCACGGCCTTCTCCGACACGGTCTCGGCGACGAAGAGGCTGATGCCGAGGGCATCCCGCCCGCGAACGTCCGCTGAGGTATCCGGGCGCCCGAGCTGCCACCGAGGGCCGGTCGCCGGCCTGGGTGGGTGCCCGGGTCGCTCGTCGGCCCGGGGACCGATCGTGGGTATGCCGAGGCTGCCGGCAACGGCGGCGGCCTGGTCGGCCACCCGGCGCGCCATGTCGCCGAGCGCGGGGCTCGCGGACCAGCCGAATGCGCGTATGCCGCCGGTGCCGAACGAGCGCGCCGGGGCCGGGTCGTGGGCCGTCTCCAGGGCTCCGGGGCCGTCGCTCAGCGCGGCTCGCAAGGCGGCGGAGAACTCCCCGGCGCTCTGGTAACGGTCGGCGGGGCTCTTGGCCATCGCCACCGCCACGACCCGGTCGAGGCCCGGTGGCAGCCCGGGTTCGTGCGCGGACGGGGCCGGGGGCTCGGCGTGCAGGTGGGCGTACATCTGAGCGGCCGGTCCGTCGGCGGTGAACGGTCGCCGTCCGGTGAGTGCGGTGTAGAACAGGCCACCCAGCGAGTAGATGTCGGCGCGGCTGTCGGCCTGTCCGTCGACGAACTGCTCAGGAGCCATGTACTCGGAGCTGCCGACCATCGCACCACCCGGTCCGAACTCGGTCGCGGAGGTGTCGTGAGCGATGCCGAAGTCGACCAGGTACACGTAGTCCTCGCCCCGGTCGGCCCCGATGACCAGGACGTTCGCCGGCTTCACGTCCCGGTGCACCAGGTGCTCGGCGTGCGCGGCGGCGAGAGCACTGGCGACCTGCAGGGCGATGGTGGCCGCCCGTTCCGGGGCCAGCGGCCCCTGCTGCTCGAGCAGCGAGGCGAGGTCCACGCCCTCGACCAGCCGCATGTCGATGAACAGCTGGCCGTCGATCTCGCCGAAGTCGTGGATGGGGATGATGTGGGGCTCCCGCAGCCGGGCGGCGATCTGCGACTCGCGGCGGAACTGGCTCTTGAACCCCCTGTCGTCGGCCAGGTGCCGGGGGAGTCGCTTCAGGGCGACGGTGCGGTCCTTGGTGGTGTCGTACGCGCGGTACACCTCGCCCATCCCACCCCGGCCGACCAGCTCATCGAGCCGGTACGGTCCGAACCGCTCCGCAGTCATCCGGCACCCCTGCCGTCGGTCGATCCCACCGCTCACCGGGAATGTCACGGAGGGCTCATGGTAACCCGATCAAGCCCGGCGACAACCCCGGAACGATCATCGCCGCCGGGCCCGCCCGGGTCCGTTCACCGCTGGGCGATGCGGTGGAAGACGACCCGCCCGCCGTCGTGGGCGCCGGCGGACCGGTTGGCCTGCTGGTAGGCACCGGCCTGGAACCGGACGGTCGCGCCGTGGAAGGCCACCGGGACCGGTGCGGTCGCCTGCCCGGTGACCCCGTCGCCGGTGGCGGAGAAGGTCATGCCACCGTCGCCGAGGTCGCTGATCGTGTAGTCGATCCGGCTGCCGACCCCGACGCCATCGAGCAGGGGGTGGTTGATGACCTGGTTGCCGCTCCGCGCCTGTTTGACGACCACCCGGAGCCGGCCGTCCTGAACCCGCAGCATCACGTACGGCACCGAGCTGATGTCGTCGGCACCGTGGATCTGGCCGAGGATGATTCCGCGACCGTCCTCAGGCAGCTGGAGCAGCGTCAGGGAGGCGGTCAGGGTGTGGGCCGCCGTGCCGGCGCCGAAGAAGGTCAGGCTCTGCAGCTCGGTACGCGGATGCGTGGAGTTCTTCGTGGTCGCGCCGGCCGTCGGTGCCCAGAACTCGAACCCGCCGTCCGCGGTCTCGGTCAACCACGGTGGCCGGACGGTGGCCGGCTCGATCGACAGTGCGCCGCCCCTGTCGTTCGCCTCGGGAAGGCTCAACTTCCAGCCGCTGAACTCGATCCCGGCGCCGGGCGACGGTGGCACCGGTCCGTGGTGTGGCGAGTGGCGACCGGACCTCATCACCACGACCATAACCGCCGCCACGGACCCGACCCGCCTGTCGCGGATAGCCTGTCGCGTAGCGCCCGAGAAGGAGATCCGATGATCACTGCGTTCGTCCTGGTCAGTGTCGAGGCCCAGAGCATTCCGGAGACCGCTCAGGCCATTGCCGACCTCGACGGGGTGGAGGCGGTGTACTCCTGCGCCGGGGATGTGGACGTGATAGCCATGGTCCGGGTCTCCGAGCACGAGCAGCTTGCCGACGTCATCGCCGGCCGGCTGAGCAAGGTCCCCGGGGTGGTGCACACCGACACCCACATCGCCTTCCGCTCGTACTCGAAACGCCTCATCGAGGAGGGCTTCTCGGTCGGGCAGGACTAACCGATGCTCCGACCGAAGACCCGGCGCGATGAGCTCGAGCGATCGCTACGGGCGCACCTGCGCCTTCTCGTCGGCGCGGCGGCCCTCTCGCTGCTCGCCGCGCTCTACACCGCCGACCTGCTGTCGGCACCGGGGACCGTGTCCCGGGGTGTCGTGGTGGCCGGCGTGCCGATCGGCGGGCTGCGCACCGCCGACGCCCAGGCGGCACTCCGCAAGGCCCTGGAGGCCCGCGCGGCGTCACCGGTGGCGGTGGTCGCGCAGGACTTCCGGGGTGAGCTGGACCCGGTCGCGGCAGGCTTGAGCATCGACTGGGCGGCCACCGTCGGGGCGGCCTCCGTCCGGCCGCTCAATCCGGTCACCCGGCTGACCTCGTTGTTCGCCGAACGCGAGGTCGATGTGATCAGCGACGTCGACGGCGTACGCCTCGACGCGGCCCTGCACCGGTTACGGCCGGCCGTCGAGCGCCCTCCCGCCGAGGGGGCGGTTCGCTTCGAGGGGCTCGTACCCGTCCCCGTCGACCCGGTCAGCGGCCGCAGTCTGGACGCCTCGGAGTCGGCGCAGGCGCTCCGGAACGAGTGGTGGAAGGGCCGGCCGGTACCGCTCGCGGTCGCCGAGATCCCCCCGATCACGACCGCCGGGGACCTCCGCCACGCCATCGACACCATCGTCGCGCCCGCGGTGGCCGAACCGGTCACGGTCACCGGCGACGGGGTACAGGCCACGCTGACCCGGGAGGTGCTCGCCGCCGCGCTCGGCCTGCGGGTGGACCCGTCGGTCGGCGGGAGGTTCGTGCCCGAGATGAACCTCGCGGTGCTGACCGGCGCGGCCCGGCCCGGTCTGACGCCCAGCGAGCGGCCCGCCCGCGACGCCATGGTGGTCAACTCCTCCGGAACGACCGAGGTGGTCCCTTCGCAGGAGGGTCGCACCGTGGACTACGCGGCCACCTTCGCCCGGCTGCCCGAGGTACTCGCCCTCGGCGGCGCGGCCAGGGTCGTCCCCGCGATCTACGCGGTCCAGGTTCCGAAGCTCACCACCGAGCAGGCCCGGAGCTCGCTGCCGCCGGACGAGATGAGCGCGTTCACCACCGGGGGGTTCGCGGCGGACTCCGGCCGGAACATCCGGCGCGCGGCGGAGGCGATCAACGGCAAGGTCGTCGAGCCCGGGCAGACGTTCAGCCTCAACGCCGCCACCAACCCCCGGGACGCCTCCAACGGCTACGTCGAGGCGGGCATCATCGAGGAGGGACAGCCGGCGCGAGGCATCGGCGGCGGGGTGTCCCAGGTCGCCACGACGCTGTACAACGCGGCCTACTTCGCCGGCATGACCGACGTGGAGCACAAGGAGCACAGCTACTACATCGGGCGCTACCCGGTGGCCCGCGAGGCCACGGTCTTCAATGACCTCATCGACGTGAAGTTCCGCAACGACGGGCCCGGCCGGGTGACCATCCGCACGGAGTGGACCCCGCGCTCCCTGACGGTCCGCCTGCTGGGCACGAAGATCTACCAGGTCGGCTCGGTGACCGGGCCCCGGACCGGGGTGACCCCACCCCCGGTCCGCACGGTCAGCGGGAAGGACTGCAAGGCGAGCCGGGGCAGCGCCGGATTCACCGCGACCGACACCCGCACGCTGCGTGACCTCCGGACCGGTCAGACACGCAGCGAGACACGCACCGTCACCTACAACCCGTCGCCGACCATCCGGTGCAAGAAGTAGGTTCCCCCGGTTGACAGCACCGCCGCCCGTTGTCAGGTTACGGGTGGAACGGGAGGCATCCATGACCCAGACGCAGGCGTCACGCGACCACGACTTCTTCAGCGCCGAGCAGGAACCGAGGCTGTCGTTCTTCCGCCTGGACAGTGCCCAGGACATCGACATCGTCGGCGCCGCCGGAATGAGCGCGATCCCGGAGTCGATCACTGAGCAGGTCGACGTCGACGACTTCTTCGACGGGCGGATGAAGGTACAGCCCTGTGTGGCCCGGCCGAACGAGGACGGGATGAGCCTGGGCGCCTACTGGTTCGAGCCGAACTTCACGATGCCCCGCCACCACCACGACACCGACCAGATCGTGATGGTCGTGGAGGGGGAACTGCATCAGGGCAAGCGGGTCCTGACACCCGGCTGCGGCTACTTCACCAAAGCCGGCACCACGTACGCGTTCAAGGCGGGACCCGAGGGCTGCCGCATCCTGGAGTTCCGCAACGTCACCGGCTTCGCCACGACCTTCGTCGAGAACGACCCGGCGCGCTGGGTCCACGGCGGGGCGGTGACGGACACCGGGGACGAGGGCCCGGGTGGTGCCGCGGCCGTCGAGACCTCGCCCTGAGGACCGGATGCCGTCACGCGCAGGCCGGATCGGGGATCACCTGGACCGCCCGTCCGGCTGGTTCCAGATCGGGTGGTCGGCGGAGTTCCCACCCGGCGCGGTGCACCCGCTGCGCTACTTCGGCCGGAGACTCGTCTGCTTCCGGCCCGCCGACGGCCGGCTCGCCGTCACCGACGCCCATTGCCCGCACATGGGCGCGCACCTGGGCCACGGTGGGCGGGTGGACGGCGAGGACCTGGTCTGCCCCTTCCACGGATGGCGCTGGAGCCGCGAGGGCCACAACACCGGGATCCCGTACAGCGCGACGACCAGCCGCCGACGCCTGCGCCCCTGGCCGGTCCGCGAACGCAGCGGCATCGTCTACCTGTGGCACGACGTGGACGGCCGCGAGCCCTACTACGACCCGCCGCACATCGCCGAGGCCGGCGACGACGGCTGGTACCAGGCGTGGCCCGACGGGGTGCACACCGTGCGCGAGGGCCGGCTGTACCCGCAGTACGTCCTGGAGAACGCCGTCGACCTGGCCCACCTCAAGTACGTGCACGGATGGGACGAGGTGCCGGTGGAGGAGTCGGTCGACGAGGGGGACGCGTGGTTCCGGTCCAGCTTCTCCGGTGAGCTGCTCACCCGGTCCGGCCGCAGCCCGATCCGCAACACCACCGAGGCCTGGGGGGTCTCGTGCATGCTCAGCCGCCTGGAGGGCCTGCGGGAGACGGTGCAGCTGATGTGCACGACACCGGTCGACGAGACGACCTCCGACGTGCGTTTCTCGGTGTTCGTGCGCCGCGATCCCGGTGACCCGCCCGATGAGACGCCTGGACTGGTGCGGGCCATCGTGAAGGCGCAGACCACGGGGGAGTGGGACAAGGACGCGGTGATCTGGGAGCACATGGAGTACGTGGAGAGGGCACCGGTGGTCCGGGAGGAGGCGCGGGCCGTGGTGGCGATGCGGCGCTGGTCGCGCAGGTTCTACCCGCAGGTCGCGGACCGATGAGCGCCGAGGACTCCAGCCTGCCGGACCGGGCCGACGCCGTCGTGGCGGACATCCTGGAGCGGCGGGCGCGCGAGCACCCGCGGAAGGTGTTCGCCGTGTTCCCCGACGGCACCGAGTGGACCTACGCGGACACGGCATCCGCCGCCTGGTCGATGGCCGCCGGGCTGGTGGAGGTGGGCGTGCGACCCGGTGAGCACGTGCTGTCGTGGTTGCCGACGTCGCGGCACGCCTTCGCCACCTGGTTCGGGATCAACGCCGCCGGCGCGGTCTTCACCCCGTTGAACCTGGCCTACCGGGGCGCCATCCTGCGCCACGTGGTCAACCTGCCCGAGGCGCGGGTGATGGTCGTCCACACCGACCTCGTCGAGCGGCTGCGCGGGCTGGACCTCCCGCACCTGGAAACCCTGATCGTGGTGGGCAGCGAGCATCCCGACCCGCCACCGGGCCCTCGGATCCTGCGGTGGGAGGACGTGCAACGGCCCGGGGCCGCGCGGCCGGTGCTGGAGCGGCCCCGCGAGGTCTGGGACGACATGGCGATCATCTACACCTCGGGTACCACCGGGCCGTCCAAGGGCGTCCGCTGCACCTACATGCACCACCACACCTACGCCGAGGGCCTGTTCCCGCCCGAGGAGATCGGCGGCGACGACCGGTTCTTCCAGTGCCTGCCGATGTTCCACGCCAGCGGGACCACCTCGACGTACGTGATGCTGCAGCGCGGCGGGAGCCTCGCGGTGACCGACGGGTTCAGTACCGACACCTTCTGGTCCGACGTGCGCCGCCACCGGATCACGACCGCGATCATCATGGCCGCGATGGCGACCTTCCTGAACAACCGGCCACCGGCCCCGGACGACGCCGACAACCCGCTGCGGGTGGCCTACATGGGCCCGATGATCTCCGACGTCGAGGGGTTCTCACGCCGGTTCGGGGTGCGGTTGTACTCCACCTACGCGATGAGCGAGCTGCCCAACCCGCTCCGGACACCGATGAACCCCACCAACGCCCGAGCCTGTGGTCGGCTGCTCCCGGGCTGGGAGCTCCGGCTGGTCGACGAACACGACCAGGAGGTCCCACCCGGCCGGCTCGGTGAGGCGGTGGCCCGTCACCGCAAACCCTGGGTGATCACCCCCGGCTACCTCGGCATGCCCGAGGCGACCGCGCAGGTCTGGCGCAACGGCTGGTTCCACTCCGGGGACGGGCTGATCCGCGACGAGAACGGGGACTACTACTTCGTCGACCGGATCAAGGACTCGCTGCGCCGCCGCGGCGAGAACATCTCCTCGACGGAGGTGGAGGCCGACATCGCCGCCCATCCCGACGTGCAGGAGGTCGCCGCGGTGCGGGTGCCCTCGGAGTACGGCGAGGACGAGGTGCTCGCCGTCGTGGTGCGCCGCCCGGGTGCCGCGCTGACCCACGAGGCACTCACTACGTACCTGATCGACCGGATGCCCTACTTCATGGTCCCGCGCTACCTGGAGTTCGTCGACGAGCTGCCCAAGACGGCCTCGATGAAGGTGCGCAAGGTGGAGCTGCGCGAGCGCGGGCTCACCGATCAGACCTGGGACCGGGAGGCCGCCGGGATCAGGCTGCGCCGGGAGCGGCTGCGGGCGCCTGGGTGAGCGCCCACCTCGAGGCGGGCCGGAGGCCGGGATGGCAGGCCCTGCTGGACGCGATCGCGGCCGAGAGCGACCCGGTACGGCGCCGGAACCTGGAGCTGGTGGCCGTGCACGTGGTGGCCGAGGTCGAGGGTGAACTCGACACGCTGATGGCCACGCTGGTCGAGGAGCCCCGTTACCGCTTCCTGGGCTGTACGAGCAGCGTCGGGCCGGTCGGAGCGGCCGCGGTGCGCGAGCACTACTCGCGGATGATCGCCAGCGGCAAGAACCGGCTGGACTTCCTGGTCGACCGGGTGGTGGCCGACGCCGACGCGGTGGTCACCGAGGGCGTCTTCCGGCTGGCGTATCCGGGATCGTCGATGCCCCAGCGGAGCGCGGAGTCCGGGGAGCCGGTCCACGACGATCACTGGTACCTCATCGAGTACCGGTGCATCGTGGTCTGGCCGATCCGCGGCGACCGCCTCGAGGGCGAGGACCTCTACGTCGGCGAACCGCCCCGGGTGGTCCGTGCGCTCGCCGACGGCGAGCACCCCGGGCTCGGCCCGGTCGGGCGCCGCAACGGGTCCGTCCCGGTCTGGTGAGCTGACCCCGACCCTGAGCCGGATCCCGATCCGGAGGCGGTGAGCCGGCGCTCGAGGCGGCCGAAGACCTCGGCGAGGCAGTCGAGCTCGTCGGGGGAGAGGTCGTCGAGCCACAGCTCCCGGATCGTCCGCAGGTGGTGCGGGGCGGCGTCCCGCAATGCCTGCAGCCCCGCGGCGGTGAGCACGGCGCGCGTTCCCCGGCGGTCGTCCGGATCGCGCTGACGCACCACCAGCCCGCGCCTCTCCATCGAGCCGACCTGGTAGGTCAGCCGGCTGGGGGAGAACACCAGCCGGTCGGCCAGCTCGCCCATCCGCAGGCGCTGTCCGGGTGCCTCGTTGAGGCGCAGCAGGACGTGATAGTCGATCAGCGACAGCCCGCTGGTGGTCTCCAGTTCGTGCTCGATGCGGGTCTGGAGGCGGATGCTGGTCTCGATGTAGGTGCGCCAGGTGGCCGCCTGTGCCTCACTCCGCCATCCCGACATGGTT
>Ga0310811_10004886_pt1 | contig 16878 bp, 13 predicted proteins | sample YCmetagenome_FD_207642 | JGI IMG/M metagenome (GOLD analysis project Ga0310811, IMG submission 207642) | Soil microbial communities from experimental microcosm in Duke University, North Carolina, United States - YC | ecosystem: Engineered > Artificial ecosystem > Soil microcosm > Unclassified ...
GCCGCGACCGCCCGGCCCGCCGCGTGCAGATGCCGGCTGCGTTCGAGCCACGGCAGGTAGAACTCGCGCGGGAGTTGAGCGCCCGCCGGGTGCCGGCCGTCGTAGAAGGAGAAGCGCCGGCCCTCCTCGTCGACGAGGTTGACGCTGCGCGGCGTGCCGTTCTCCGCCGGCAGCGCACCGAAGTCCAGACCGACCTGCGCGTACCGGGCGCGCACGAGGTCGCCGAGCGGGTCGTCGCCGAGGAAGTCGGCGAACTTCGTGCGCAGCCCCAGCGCGTGGAAGCCGAGCGCGACACCGTTGCCCGAGTGGGCGACGTAGTCGCGCACCGGCGGCACGGCCAGCAGATCCCCGTCGGGGATCCTCAGCTCGGGAACGCGGACGATCGTGTCCACGCCCACGCCCCCGAGCACCAGGACGTCGTAGTCGATCGGGCGGCTCATGGACCGGCATCCTACGGTGCGGTCCCGCGGTGAGGCGCGCCGCCGCAATAAGGGGCGCCGCGCAGTAAGGCGCGCCGCGCCGTAGGCGTGCCGCCGCAGTGAGGGGTGCGGTGCCCCGCAGCCGGCCGACTAGCCGAGCTTGGCCGCGAGCTTGCTCCGGTCAGGATCGACGACGCGCGTCGCGTCGTTCGCACTGCCGTTCCGCTGCCCGCGCACCAGGATCGTGTCGCCCACGTGCACACCGCTGAGCGCGCCCTTCGCGCCGTCGACGCGGTAGACGGTCGCGGACTCGGTCGTCCAGGTCCAGGTGGTGCCGTCGCCGTCCGTCACGGTGACCGACGAGCCGCCGACCGCGGTGACCTTGCCGACCTGCCACTCGTGCACGACGTAGGCGCCCGAGGGGCCCTTGACCGTGTTCTGTCCGTGCGCGCCCTTCTCGAACAGCGCCACGCGGTCGCGCACCGCGGCGCGGCGCACCGCGCAGCGGGCCGGGTGCTTCGCGTCCTTACACGCCGCCGCCGCACCGGCCTTCGCACCGGCCGAGGCGGCCGCCGAAGCCGTGGCGGCCGCCGAGGCCGTGGCGGCCGCCGAGGCCGTGGGCGTCGGCGAAGGCGCCGACGCGGCGGCGAACGCCTCGGTGGCGCCGAAGACCACGCCGCCGGCCACCGCGAGACCCGCCGTCGCCAGCGCCGCCCTGCGCATCGTCGTCATCATGGTTTCTGACTCACTCCCGTCGTTCCAGGTCGGTCGGCCCCGCCTTCTCCAGGGTCGTCGGCGCCATCCTCGCGAGTCGCGGCTAAGACGGGCGTAAGGAACCGCGAATCGCGGGTAGGGCGCCGGATCGCTCCCGCACGACGGTTGACGCGTCGGAAATCTCCGACGTATCGTGGAGACATGTCCACCGACGTATTCGCGGTGCTGGCCAACCCGGTGCGCCGTCGGCTGCTGGACCGCCTGCGCGAGGGCCCGCGGTCCGCCGGCGAGCTCGCGGCGGAGTTCTCGCTGGGCCGCCCGGCGATCTCCGAGCACCTCGCGGTGCTGCGCGCGGCCGGGCTGGTCCGCGAGGAACCGCGCGGCCGGCAGCGCTTCTACCACCTCGAGGCCGCGGGGCTGGCCGAGGTGGACGACTGGCTGCAGCCCTTCGCGCACTACTGGACGCAGCGCCTGCGTGCGCTGACCGACCTGTTGGATTCGGAGCACAAGCATGCCTGAACACATCATCCACACACAGCCGGTGCTGCGCTTCGAGCAGTACATCGCGCACCCGCCCGCCGCCGTCTGGCGCGCGCTGACCGACCCGGAGCTGCACGCGCGCTGGTGGGCCGCAGGCGACGTCAGGGCCGAGGTCGGCCACGTCTTCACGCTCGACATGGGCGAGTGGGGCACGCAGCGGTGCGAAGTGACCACCGTCGATCCGGAGCGCGTGCTCGCCTACCGCTTCGCGACCACCTCGCTGGACACGCTGATCACCTGGCGGATGGAGCCCGAGGGCGAAGGCACGCTGCTGCACTTCGAACAGTCCGGCTTCGACCTCGACTCGCCGATGGGCCGACAGGCCTACTCGGGCATGGGCAACGGCTGGCCGCGGGTGCTCAACCGGATCGAGAAGGCGATCACCGACGCGGGCGTCTGACGGCGGGGACGGGGGCGGCGCGGTCGCGGGGCGGGAACGGAGCGGGGGCGGCGGCGTGGTCGCGGCCGTGCGCACAGCCGAAGTCCCGGCCGCGCATGCGCGCTTCACCCGCAAGGCCCTGCCGGTACGGAGAATTTTCACTCCGGGCCTCAGGTAGGCCGTTCGGTCGAGTCCCGCCGGCCGCCCGCCCGTTGCACCCGTGCCATTCCGCCACAGACGCACCAGAAGTCACGTAAGAGCTTTACGTCAGGCGGACTAATAGCGGTACTTGAGCGGCGCTACCTGAATGGGCGATCCCTATCATAATTCCGCTCGAGGACTCCCGGAACGACTCCGAGAACTGCCCGGAGAGCCATACTGCTCGCGCTTTCCCGGGTGATACTCTGCTGCCGAAAACCATCCGTTGGTCGTCGGCGTCTCAGTGGACGGCGATGATCATCATCAAGCGAGGTTCCGGCCGACTTCGTCCCGGCACCGGCTTGGAGTCGAGAGGAGCAGGGCCATCATGGGTGCGAACACAGACACCCCCGAGAAGTCCGCGGTGACTTCTGAGATCGTTGACGCCCACCGAACCGCCCTCGGCCAGCTGTCGGCGGCGGAGACGCTCGCCCGCCTCTGCCCGGCGCAGCAGGACAGACGCAGGGTCGCCGTCGCAGCGTTCAACGCTTCTCTCTAGTAACCACCCGCGGAGCCCGGGTGCCGGGCGAACCACCGTCGGCGGTTTTTCCATCGATCGCACAACGGCAGTGGTCGGATCCTTGTAGGATTCGCGCCATGCGGGCGCGCTGCTCACGCAGCGGTCTTGCATGCTCGACGACCACATTCTCCGCCAGTGCCCGGCACCGTGGCACCACGTCCCGGTGCCGGGCACGCGTGCCTGGCTTCGCTCCTCCAGAGGTGGGTTCCATTGTCCGCGCACCCGGCGCCGTTCCGCCAATTCGTGCTGAAGATCCACTCCCGGTGCGATCTCGCCTGCGACCACTGCTACATGTACGAGGCCGCAGACCAGGGCTGGCGCCGGCAGCCCAGGGTGATGAGCCTGGAGACGGCGGAGGCGATCGGGCGCCGGATCGCCGAACATTCCGCCGAGAACCGTCTCGAGCTTATCAGAATCATCTTTCACGGTGGAGAACCTCTGCTCACCGGTTCCGACCGGCTCCGCGCCATCATCGAAGCCTTACGGAATCCTCTGCTGGCACTGAGCCGCCCGCCGCGCATGGACTTACGCATTCACACGAACGCCGTACAACTCGACACAGACTTCTGTGAACTGTTCGACGAATACGATATCAGAGTGGGCGTCTCGCTGGACGGCGACAAGACCGCGAACGACCGCCACCGGCGCTATGCCGACGGCCGTTCGAGCCACGCGAAAGTCCTCAGCGCACTCGAACTTCTCCGCACACCGCGCTACCGGCATCTCTACGCCGGAATCCTCTGTACGGTCGACATCGCGAACGACCCCGCCACCGTGTACCGCGCCCTCGCCGCGGAAGCGCCCCCGCGGATCGATCTCCTGCTCCCCCACGCCACGTGGAACGATCCGCCGCCCCGCCCGGACGGCGTCGCGCGGCCCTCGACGCTCGCGGACCCGGCATACGCCGAATGGCTCTGGAAGATCTTCCGGATCTGGGACGACGAGGGGCGCCCCTTCGGAATCCGGCTGTTCGACTCGGTGCTCTCGACCCTGCACGGCGGGCCGCCGCTGACCGAGGCGCTGGGCCTGGCCCCCAGCGACGTGCTGGTGATCGCCACCGGCGGCGAGATCGAGCAGACGGACTCGCTCAAGATCGCCTTCGACGGCGCCTCGGACACCGGTCTCCGCGTCCAGGACCACCCGCTCTCGACCGCCGCGGCGCACGCGCAGATCATCGCCCGCCAGAACGGCCCCGAGGGCCTGTCCGCACAGTGCCGGGCCTGTCCCGTGCTCTCCAGCTGCGGCGGCGGACTGTTCTCGCACCGCTTCCGCGAGCAGTCCTCCGACGCGGGCGATCCCGCCGCCGTTTTCCGCAATCCCACGGTGTACTGCGCCGATCTGTTCACTCTCATCACGGGAATCGACAAGGCCGAACGCGCGAGGACTTCCGCCTCGGCACGCCTCTCCGTCGACTCGGATCACTTCGATCAACTCACCTCCGGTTATGGCGGCGCGGCGGCGATCGCCTCCCTCGCGGACGCCGAATCCCACGTCAACCGGGTATTCCTCAGCGCCGTCGGCACGGCCCTGGCCGAAAGGTCCGACGAGGCGGCGGCGGCGTGGAAACTGCTTCAGGAGATCGACGCCGAACAGCCGGAAGCAGTGCGCGCCGCGGTTTCCCATCCGTTCTTCCGCGTCTGGGCGCGTGACGCGATCGCCGATCCGTCCGCCGCGCACCCCGCCACATTCACCGGATACGTTCTCGCGGCCGCCGCGTACGCGGGCACGGCGCTCGAACTGCCCGTCCCCGCCGACACGTCGCTGGTCCACCTTCCCGGCTGGGGGACGATCGGCGTCGGCTCGTCGACCGCCGCCGTCGCCGAGGGCGGCAAGCCGGTCGGCCTGATCTCGGAAAGCCGCTATCTCGGCGAGGGCACCTCGGTTCCCCGGGTGCTGTTCGAGGACCTGCATCCCGCGGCCGACTGCTTCCAGCTCACCGTCCTGTCCGAGGTGGCGGAGGACGAATTCGCCGACTGGCGCTCGTCGTACACGGCGGCGTGGCAGATCATCGAGCATCGCTATCCCGACTACGCCGACGGGCTGCGGGCCGGGCTGAAGGCCATCGCACCCCTGGCGCCTTCTCCCGACGGTCATGTCGCGAGCGGGACCGCCCGGGACGCGTTCGGCGCACTGGGCGTGGCGCGGCCGGACGACCCGGAGATCCTGGCCCTGCTTCTCATTCACGAGTTCCAGCACGTCAAACTGGGCGCGATGCTCGACCTGTTCGACCTCTACGACGAGGCGGATACGCGCCTGTACCACGCCCCGTGGCGTGAGGACCCGCGACCGCTCGAAGGCCTGTTGCAGGGCACGTATGCCCATGTAGCAGTGGTCGACTACTGGCGCAGGCGCGCCCTGCAAGGGGATCGGGAGGCCGAGCCGCACTACATCCGGTGGCGCGCCCACACCTGGGAGGCGCTCGACCGGCTGGAGGACAGCGGCTCGCTGACCGGGCACGGACGTCACCTCGTGCAGCGGCTGCGCGCGACTATGAAGCCGTGGATGGAGGACTCCCGGAACGCGGAATGCGCGGGCCGGGAGGACGAGCTCGCGGCGGCGACGGCGGGTGGAACGCCGTGATGGACGTCCTCAGCTCAGCGGATACAGGGGCCTGCGGCACCGGCGGCGACCGCGGCTGGTCCCGGGAACGCCTCAGCCACGACCTCGCCGCGCTCGGCCTCAGCCGGGGCATGACAGTGCTCGTCCACTGCTCGCTGCGCCGGGTCGGGCTCGTCTCGGGCGGCGCTGAGACGCTGCGCGCTGCCTTGCTGGACGTCCTGGACGCAGAGCAGGGCACGCTGGTCGTCCCCGCGCAGACGAGTTCGAACTCGCAGACCTCCGCCGCGTACCGCGCGGCCGCGGCGAGTCTCGACGGGCTGCGGCTGGCCGCGTACGTCGCCGCGATGCCGGGCTTCGACCGGGCGACCTCGCCGAGCGAGGGCATGGGCGTGCTCGCCGAGTCCGTGCGCCGAGACCCGCGCGCGCACCGCAGCGCGCATCCGCTGACCTCCTTCGCGGCCGTCGGAGCGTGCGCCGCGGAGATCTGCGCCGAGCATCCGCTGACCAGTCTGCTCGGCAAGGACTCGCCGCTCGGCAGGCTGCGCGAGATGGACGCGATGGTGCTGCTCCTCGGGGTCGGCTTCGACAAGTGCACGGCGTTCCATCTCGGCGAGAACGAAGTCCTGGTCGGCCGGCGGCGCTACGTGTGCAAGGTCGGCGACTCCTGGGAGGTCTTCGCGGACATCGCCCACCGCGACGAGGATTTCGCCGAACTGGGCCGGCGGTTCGCGCACGACGAGCCCGACGCCGTGCGCGGCGGCCCGGTCGGCGGCGCCGAGGCGCTGTTGTTCCCGGTGCGCACGGCCGCGGAGTATGCCGCCCGCGAGTTACCCGAGTTGCGGTTAGGGTTCTTATACACCACGTGAATGCGCCCGCGTGCGCCCCCTGTTTCGCTCCCCTGTCGCGCTCTATGGTGAGAAGGCTGTTTTTCCGGGCCTTCACATGCCAGGGAGCCGAGAGGACAACCGATGGGGGCGAGCTCGCCGGAACTGGTGCCACCCTCTGCGGCCGAAGCGCTCGGCCCCGGATTCTTCCTCAGCTGCGCCCGCGTGCCGCCGCTGCGGGGCGAGCGCACCGAGCCGGACTACTGGGAGAAGAAGTTCTTCCACGACCTGAACGCCGAGGTCAGGGCCTGGGACAACGGGTTGCTCGCGGGCTTTTTCACCGGCTACGCGCCGCCGGGGGCCGACCCGGACCTGCACACCGCGAGCAAGCTCGCCACCTGCCGGATCTTCGTCCCCCTCTACGGCGACGCCTACTTCGAGGACGATCAATGCGGCCGGGAGTGGGCGGTATTCGCGCAACGCAGGGAGTTGCGAAGGGCGCGCACAGGTGACGACGGTCAGTCGATCGTACCCGTGTTATGGCTGCGACAGCCGGAAACCGACTGGCCGCAATGTGCGCGGAGTCTGCGGCCGGAACACGTCGTCGCCTCCGATCTCTATGTGCGGCTCGGCCTGTTCACGCTCATCCGGCTGCACGAGCAGACCTATCGCGAGGTCGTGAAGCAGATCGCCCGGCAGATCGTGGTGCGCGCCCGCTCCGAGGCGCCGCCGCCCGCCGCCGAGCACGCGCTCGCGAGCGCGGTGCCGGCCTTCCCGTCCTCGGCCGGAGCGCAGCGCAGGCTGTTCATCACCGTGGTCGCCGGCACGCGGCAGACGATTCCGCCGGACCGCGATCCGGACTACTACGGCGACCAGCCCGAGCAGTGGCGGCCCTACCAGCCCGCCGCGCCGGAACCGCTGGCCGACCGCGCCGCGCTGATCGCCCGGGGGCTCGGCTACCGGCCCGAGATCAGAGCCCTGACGGCCACCTCGCCGGAGGCGAAGGTCAGCGGCCGGCCGCGGCAGGATCCGCAGAGCCTGCAGCCGCCCGGCGCGAGCATCCTGCTCGCCGATCCCTGGCTCTTCCAGAGCTACCGCCAGCGCCGCAACCTCGAGACCGTCGACCTGCGCAAGAAGGAATGGGTGCGGCTGATGGTGCCCTGGTGCGCCGCGGACGCCGAGACGGCCGAGCACCGCACGAGCCTGGAGTCGCACCTGGCGGGCGCCGTGCCGTGGATGAGCCAGTGCTGGCGCCGCACCTGCGCGGCGGAGCTGGCCGACCTCAGCTCCGCCGACCAGTTCGACGAGGCCCTGCCCGCCGTGATCGACCGGGCGCGCACCCACTTCCTCAACAACAGCCGGCCGCTGCGGGACACGCTGCCCGCGCACTACTCCGGCCGGCCGCGCCTGATGCCCCCGCCCGACGACGAACGGGTCCGGGGCGGGCCGAGCTGAGCGCCGCGGGCCGCGCTGCGGGGCGCCCGCGGGCGCCGGCGCGCGGAGCCGGCACACAGGGAACCATCCGGACCCGGCAAGGGGCGAGAGGGGCGAAGAGATGAACAGAACGCAGAACGGCAGAGTAGTGACATTCTACTCTTACAAGGGTGGAACCGGGCGCACCATGGCGCTGGCGAACATCGCCTGGATCCTGGCCGCGAACGGGAAGCGGGTCCTGATCGTCGACTGGGACCTCGAGTCGCCCGGCCTGCACCGGTACTTCGCGCCGTCGCTGCTCGACCCGAACGCCCTCGCCGCCACCGAGGGCGTCGTCAACATGGTGCGCGGCTTCGAGGACGTGGCCGCCGAGACGCCCGACGAGGAGCGCGGCGAGAGCTGGTACCGGAGCCTGGCCCGCGTGCAGAACTACGCGCTGGCGATCCGGTGGCCCTTCCCCGGCGAGGGCGCGCTGCACTACATGTCCTCGGGCCTGCAGAACCGCAGCTACTCCAACTCCGTCGCCACCCTGGACTGGGAGCGGTTCTACGAGAGGCTCGGCGGCGGCGAGCTGTTCAACGCGTTCCGGGCGGACATGAAGGAGAACTACGACTACGCGTTCATCGACAGCCGCACCGGGCTGACCGACGTCGCGGACATCTGCACGCTCCACCTGCCCGACGTGGTCATCGACTGCTTCACGCTCAACAACCAGGGCCTCGAGGGCGCGCTGACCGTGGCGAACTCCGTCTCCCGGTTCACCAGCCACCCGATCCGGCTGCTCGCGGTGCCGATGCGGGTGGACGAGGCGGAGAAGAACAAGGCCGACGCGGGGCGCACCGCGGCGCGCACCAGGTTCGCCGAACTGAAGCTGACCGAGCTCGCCAGCGCCAAGTACTGGGGCCAGGTCGAGATCCCGTACGTCCCCTTCTACAACTACGAGGAGACGCTGGCGACGTTCGCCGACAGCCCCAACGACCGGCACACGCTGCTCGACGCCTACGTCCGGCTGGCCGCCGTGCTCACCGACGGCGAGGTCACCGGGCTGCCCGAGCTGGACGAGGGCGAGCGCAAGGCGGTGCTGGCGGAGATCTCCCGGCTCCAGCCGAGCCGCCAGGAGCAACTGGTGATCGCGTACGCCGCGGAGGACCGGCTGTGGGCGGAGTGGCTCGAGGCGCTCTACGTGCAGGAGGGCTTCGACGCGCGCATCCACCCGCTGTTCGGCGACGCGTCCGCGCGCCCGCCGATCGACCCGCAGGTGAGGATCATCGCCCTGATGTCCGCGGAGACCACCCGGGACGCGGACGCGATGACCCGGCTGCGCTCCTGGTCGACCACCGGCCAGGTCGCCGTGGTGGCGCTGACCGAGCTGCACTCCGACTCGCGGCTGGCCGCGCCGACCGCGGAGCTGCTCGGGGTGACGGACCCGGGCGCGGCGACCGGGATCCTGCTGCGGCTGGCGGGCGTGCCGGACGCGGAGGCGGCCGCGGCCCGCCCGCCCGGGATCCAGCGCTTCCCCACCGGGCAGCCGAAGATCTGGAACGTCAGCGCGCGCAACGCCGTGTTCACCGGGCGCGACGAGGCGATGGAGCGGCTGCGCCGGCAGATCACGGGCGGCTCGACCACCGTCATCCTGCCGGTCGCGCTGCACGGCCTCGGCGGCGTGGGCAAGACGCAGCTGGCGCGCGAGTACGCGCACCGCTTCGGCGCCGACTACGACCTGGTGTGGTGGATCAACGCCGAATCCACCGAGTTCATCGACGAGGCGCTGGCGGACCTCGCGCGCCGGCTGCGCCTGCCCGGCACCGGCGAGTCCATCACCGAGGACTCTCTCGCGGTGCGCGAGGCGCTGCGGCTCGGCCAGAGCGGCCGCTGGCTGCTGATCTACGACAACGCGACCGACCCCGCCCGGCTCCGACCCTTCCTTCCCAGCGGCACCTCGGGGCACGTGCTGATCACCTCGCGCAACCAGACCTGGGCGCAGCAGGCGGTGCCGCTCGAGGTCGACGTGTTCACCGCGGAGGAGTCCGTCGAGCACCTGACCCGCACCGTGCCGGGGCTCGGCGGCCAGGACGCGCTGCGGATCGCGGAACTCGTCGGCCACCTTCCGCTGGCCGTGGAGAGCGCGGGCGCCTGGCTCGCCTCGACCGGCACGCCGGTGCAGCACTACATCGGCCAGCTCACCGAGCAGATCACCCAGGTGCTCGAGACCCCGCCGGACGACTACCCGGTCTCCGTCGCCGCCACGTGGAACATCGCGCTGCAGGAGCTCGAGCGCCGGCGCCCGGCCGCGGCGTGGCTGCTGGAGCTGTGCGCCTTCATGAACCCGGACGGCATCTCCACCACCCAGCTCGTCTACTCGAACGCGATGCTCGAGACGCTGCGCGCCTACGACCGGACGCTCGTCGACATCGGCATGATCGGCACGGTGGTGGCCGAGCCGGTGCGCCTGTCGCTGCTGCAGCTCGACCAGGCGGCCCGCGAGCTGCGCATCCACCGGCTGGTGCAGGAGGTCGTCAGGGCCCGGATGAGCTCCGAGCGGCAGACCGCCGCGGTGCACGCGGTGCACGGCGTGCTGGCCGCGGCGCGCCCGCAGTCCGGCGACACGGACGACCCGCAGAACTGGCCGGCCTACGCGCTGCTGTGGCCGCACATGACGCCGTCGCTGGCGATCGACTGCGACGAGGGTCCGGTCCGGCAGCTGCTCATCGACCGCGTGCGCTACCTGTGGAAGCGCGGCGAGTACCAGAACGCGCTGGAGACCGGGCGGCGGCTGGAGGAGCGCTGGATCGCCCGGATCGAGGAGCTCGGCGGGCGGGAGGGCGAGCCGGGCGCGGTGCTCTACCAGCAGCTGCTGGTGCTGCGGAACCTGCAGGCGAGCGTGCTGCGCATGCAGGGCGAGTTCAACGAGGCGTACGCGATGGACACCGCGATCCTCGCGGAGCAGGAGCGGCTGTTCGGCAGCGAGCACCCGCACACGCTGCTGAGCTACCTGTGCCTGGCCGGCGACCTGCGCGGGCTCGGCGAGTTCGAGGAGGCGCTGCGGCGCGACAGCGAGAGCTACGAGCTGCACCGCAGGGTCTACACCGAGGGCGACGCCCGGCTGCTCGGGGCCGCGAACAACCTGGCCGTCAACTACCGGCTGACCGGCGAGTGCTTCCGCGCCGCCGAGCTGGATCAGAGCACGTACGTGCAGCGCAGGTCGACGCTCGGGCCCACGCACCCGTACACGCTGTATTCGAGCTCGAATCTCGCCCGCGACCTGCGCGACGCCGGGCAGTACAAGCAGTCCACCGACCTGCTCAGGGCGGCCCTGGCGAACTACCGGGAGGCGGTCGGCGAGAACAGCCCGGAGACGCTGCGCTGCGCGAAGAGCCTCGCCGTCTCGCTGCGCAAGGGCGGCGAGCTGGCCGAGTCCCTCGCCCTGGCGCGCGACACGTTCGAGCGCTACCGCAGCGAGTTCGGGCCCACGAACCCCGACCGGCAGTCCTGCGCGCTGGTGTTCGCGGCGGCCCTGTCGGCGCTGGGCCAGCACGAGCAGGCACGCGATCTGGCCGCCGAAGTGCTCGCCGCCTACGAGCAGCAGCTCGGCGAGCGCCACCCCTACACCCTGTGCTGCGTCAACAACCTCGCGACGTACCTGCGCAAGCTGGAGGCCGCAGACGACGGCCGGCGCAACGCGGAGCGCGCGTACGACGGCTTCTCCGCCATCCTCGGGCATGAGCACCCGTACACGCTGACCGCCGCGGGCAACGTCGCCAACAGCCTGGCCGACTTCGGCGAGTACGCCAGGGCCGCCGAGATGGAGCTCACCGCGGCGCAGTCGCTCGCGAACGTGCTCAGGCCGAACCATCCGGACGTGCTGGCGATCGAGTCGAACCGCTCCATCAGCCTCGGCGCGCTCGGCGAGACGGCCGAGTCGCGGCTGCTGCGCAGCCGGGTGGTGGGGCAACTGGAGGTCGCGCTCGGGCCCAAGCACCACAACACGAAGGCGGCGCGGGAGGCGGAACGGCTCGACTGGGATCTGGAGCCGCAGCCGATCTGACGGGGAAGGGGCGGGCGCGACGGCCGCGGGAGGCGCGGGCGAGCTTCGGAAGGCGCGGCGTCAGAAGGTTCGACGCAGTCGGTTCGGCGCCGGTCGGTTCGGCGTCAGACGGCGCGGACGAGCGGCGGGCGGTCCACGGCGGAGGTCAGCCACGGCAGCACCTCGAGCAGCGCGTCGAACGCGCTGAAGTGCGCCGCCCCCGGCTCGATCCACTCGATCGCGCCGGGGATGCGGCGGGCGAGCCAGCGCGTGTGCCCGACCGGGGAGAAGACGTCGTCCTCGCCGTGCCACAGCAGGGTCTCGGCGCTGATGTCCGCCGGATCGAAGCCCCAGTCCTGGGTGAACGAGCGCACGTCGTCGACCCAGCCGCCGCCGGAGCGGCGCAGCGCCTCGGCGAACGTGCGGCGCATCCCGACGCGGATCCCGCTGTCGGCCACCACCCGCCAGTCCGCCAGGGGCAGCTCCGGGCCGAGGTTCTTGAGCAGCTGCGCCGGATCGTTCCTGATCTGCGCGGCGCAGGCCTCGATCGCCTGTGCGATGGCGAGCACTCCGGATTCCGCGATGCTGTAGTCGCGGACGTTCGAGGCCGTCATGCCCGCATACCAGTCGAGGCCTTCGGCGCGCCGCGGGGCGAGACCGACCAGCACCGCCACCCGCCGCACCCGGTGCGGCAGCCGCGCGGCGCAGGCGAGGGCGTGCGGCCCGCCGCCGGAGCGGCCGACGATCGAGAAGGTGTCGAGGCCGAGCGCGTCCGCGATGGTCTCCACGTCCGAGGCCGCGTGCTCCACCTGGCGCAGCGGCAGCCGGTCCGAGCCGCCGTAGCCGGGCCGGTCGTAGCCGATCAGCCGGACGCCGAGGTGGTGGATCAGGACACTGCGGGGATAGGGCCCGAGCCGGCTGCCCGGGGTGCCGTGCATGAAGAACACGGGAGTCCCGCCGCGGTCTCCGATCGTCCGGTACGCGATGCCGCGCCCGTCCGGGGCGAACACGACGCGATCGACAAGCTGATCCATGGCGCAGGTCCCTCCCTGATGCCGCCCCGCCGTCGCACCGCCCCCGCGGACACCGTCCAACTGCGGATTCCTACCCGCAGGACCCTGAATTAATCCCGGCCGCGGCGGCTTGGCCCGATGCCGTCGCCGGGCCGTCGCCGGGCGGTCGCCCGTGCCTTCGCCCGCGCGGCAGTCGATGCCGGCGCCGATGCCGCTGCCCCTGCATCGCCGCGGAACGGCACCTCTAGGATCTCTGCTGAGGCATCACGGGTGGAACGCGTGATGCGGGAGGGAAACAGGATGCTGGGGAAGATGACGTTCGGGCCGGCCGGCCCGGACGGCGAGGCCGCGCTGAGCGCGTGGCGCGAGATCCACAACGAGATCATCCCGACGGCGCCGCTGACGCCGGAGAAGGTGCGGGAGAACGCGCGCAGCTACCGGCTCGACGTCGCGTACCTCGACGGCGTGCCGGTGGGCTGCTCGACGGTGCGTCCGCCGGACGAGGAGACGGCGGCGGCCACGGTGATCGCGCGCATCCTGCCCGCGTATCGGCGCGCCGGCTGCGGCACCGCGCTGCCCCGGGCGAAGTGAAGGGGATCAGCATGCTGACCGTCGACACGCTCCGGCCCGAGGACAGGCAGGAGTGGGAGGCGCTGTTCGCGGGCTACCACGCCTTCTACGGGCGCTCCTACTGGCCGCGGGAGAACTACGAGCACGCCTGGCACCGGTTGCTGGCCGCGGACCGGATCAACGGGCTCGGCGCGCGGCTGGACGGCAGGCTCGTCGGCATCGCGCACTTCCTCACCCACCCGAGCACCACGTCCGCGGACGTGTGCTTCCTCCAGGACCTGTTCACCGCGCCGGAGGTGCGCGGGCGCGGCGTCGCCCGCGCGCTGATCACGGAGATCGAGAAATGGGCCCGGGCGCGGGGCTGCGCGCGGGTGTACTGGCACACGCACGAGACCAACGAGACCGCGCGGCGCCTGTACGACCGGGTCGCGGACAACCGCGGCTTCATCCAGTACACGATGCAGCTCTGAGCGCCGGCGCCCGCCCGCGGGCCGGGCGGGCGCCGACGTTGCCGCAGGTCGCTACATCGCGGCGCTCATGCCCGCGGCCCACTCCCAGGGCGCCGCGGTGCCGCCGGGCTCGGAGTTGAAGTACTCCCAGCCCGCGACGCCGCCGAAGTCGGGGTGTTCGGCGACGAGCTTCTTGACCGTCTTCTCCAGCGTCGCGGGCGCGACGTAGCCGCTGCAGCTCGACGGGTTGGTGACGGCGCCGGCGACGAGCTTGGACGCGGGGACCAGGCCGTAGTTGATGATCGCGTCGTAGTTCGCGGTCGTGGACAGGCTGCCCCAGCCGCAGTAGAACTGCGCGTTGTACCAGTTGATCGCCGAGCCGTCGGCGTGCACGAGGTCGTCGTAGGAGAAGCCTGAGATGTTGCCGCCGCCCTCCAGGGCGCTGGCGACGGGCGCCATCGTGATCAGGAACGAGCTGCCGAAGTCCGCGCGCAGCTGGTTGATCAGCTGCTCGATGCTCCCCAGCGACTCGGATTCCTCGACATCGAGGTCGATCCCGTCGAGGTGGTGCTCGGTGATCAGGTTCTTGAGCAGCGGGTAGTACTCGGAGAAGTCGGTGGCCAGGTTGGCGTAGCTGCCCGCGGCCGCGCCGCCGAGCATCGCCTCGACCTTGACGCCGGAGGCCTGCATCGTCCCGAGGTCCGACCACATCTGCGTGAACATCGGGTCGTCCGGCGAGTTGTCGTTGAGGTGGATGATGCCGCCCGAGTCGAGGTGGATCGCGGCGACGATGACGTCGGTGACGCCGGTGCGGTTGGTCAGCATCGGCAGCGGCGAGACGTAGTCTCCGCCGTTGTACTGGGTCTGGTAGTAGACGACGTCCTGATGCACGGCCGCGGTGGGACGCGCCGCCTGGGTGCTCGCCGCAGACGTGCTGGCCGCGTGCGCCGGGGCGCCGCCGACCGCGAGCGCCGCGGCCAGTCCCGCGGCGCCGAGCGCGACGGCGGATCGCAGGGCCCTGACCCTTCCGGCCCGTCCGGGGCGCTGCGCGCGCGGGGCCGGGCCGGCCAGGTGATGAGTGCTCATGGGAGTGTCCTCACTTCGTCGTGGGTACTAAAGCGCTCAAGCCATGGCACTATCCACCCGGAAAACGAGCCAGGTCAAGGGAACTGACGGGTTTAGCAGGGTTTAGCGAAACGTTAGCCGCGTCAAGTCGGGGTTTAGCGCGCGGCCAGCACCGCAGCCGCGCCGATCAGACCCGCGTCGCCGCCGAGGGTGGCGGGCAGCACCTCGAGGTCGCGGGTGAACGGCAGCGAGCAGTAGCGGGCCAGGTGCCGGCGCAGCGGGTCGAACAGCACGGGACCGGCCTTCGCGACCCCGCCGCCGACGACGGCCACGCGCACGTCGGCGAGCGTCGCCGCGGCCGCGATGCCAGCCGCCAGGGCCCGTCCGGCGCGCTCGAAGGCCGCGAGCGCGATCTCGTCGCCGAGCCGGGCGGACGCGGCGATGTCGGCCGCGGTGGCGGACACCGGAGCCGGCCCGGACACGGTGGCGGGCCCGGACGCGGCCGCCGGGCCGTCTAGGCCGGCGCCGCCGCCCCCGGGAACGACAACGTTGTCAGTCTGCGCGGCGGCGGACACGGATCCGAGGGAGGAGCCCGAGTCGGACGCGCCCGGCCGCCAGCCGTGCTGCACGGCCCAGCGGGCGATCGCGGTGCCGCTGGCGATGACCTCGACGCAGCCGCGCGAGCCGCACGGGCAGTCCTCACCCTCGACGTCGACGCTGATGTGGCCGAGATGCCCGGCGTTGCCGCTCGGCCCGGTGCGCAGCACGCCGTCCAGGATCAGGCCCGCGCCGACACCGGTGGACACGACCAGGCACAGCGCGTCGTCGTAACCGCGGGCCGCGCCGCGCCAGTGCTCGCCGGCCGCCATCGCCGACGCGTCGCCGAGCAGCTTCACCGGCAGGTCCCGCTCGCCCACCACGGGCAGCGCGGCGACCCGCTCGACGAGCGGGAACTCGCGCCAGGCGGGGATGTTCACCGGGCTGACCGTGCCGCGCGCCGGATCCACCGGCCCGGCGCTGCCGATGCCGACGCCCGTGACGCTCCCCCAGCGCGGGTCCTCGGCGAGCGCGTCGATCAGCTTCACGACCGTCGCCAGCACCTCCTCGGCGGGGCCGCGCGCCGGGGTGGGCAGTTCGACGCGCTGGAGCAGCTCGCCGTCGGCGTCGACGAGACCGGCGGCGATCTTCGTTCCGCCGATGTCGACGGCTCCGTATACGTGGTGCGGCATGGGGCGCCTTTCCGAGTCGAAATACCGGTGAGGCTTGCCAGATTACGCAAGACCGCACCTTGGGGGCAGAGCGGTGTCCGTCACACGGACACCGCCCCGCGCCCGGTCAGCCCCGCCGGAAGCGCAGGGTGACCAGCTGGAAGGGACGAAGCCGCAGGTCGACGGCCCCTTCGCCGGCTCCGTCGGCCTCGGCGGCCCCGGCGGCGGAGCCGTCCTGAACCGCGGCGACCGCGAGCACCGCCGGATCCGCCGCGTCGCCGAGCGGTCGTTCGAGCAGATCGCACACGGTGAACCCGGAGTGCGCGAAGCCGGGGGTCAGCCGCGCCGCGACCCGACCGCCGTGCGCCTCGTAGCAGCGCACCACGACGTCGCCGCTGCCGTCGTCGGCCAGCTTGAGGGCGCTGACCACGACGGCGTCGTGGTCCAGGCGCACCAGCGGCTCCACGGCCCGGTCACCGGGGACGCGGCGCTCGGGCTGGTTGACCCGGTAGCCCTCGCGCACGGCGTCGGAGATCGCGGCGCCGGGCACCAGCACGTGCCGGAACCGGTGCGTGCCCTGGTCGGTGCGCGGGTCCGGGAACTTCGGCGCGCGCACCAGGGAGACCCGCACGGTCGTCGTGGTGCCCAGGTCCGCGCGCACGTCGCGGGTCACGTCGTGGCCGTAGGTGGACGGGGTGGCCAGCGCGACGCCCCAGCCGGGCTCCTCGAAGTGCACGAACTTGTGGTTGCAGGCCTCGAACTTGGCCGCCTCCCAGCTGGTGTTGCCGTGGGTGGGCCGGTGCAGGTGGCCGAACTGAGTCTCGGCCGCGTACCGCTCGGCCCGCACGTCGAGCGGGAAGGCGAGCTTGAGGAACTTCTCGGTCTCGTGCCAGTCGACCTCGGTGTCGATCTCGAGGCCGCGCGAGCCGGTCTCGAGGCTGAGGGTCTGGGTCACCCGCGAG